>Ga0116141_10000215_pt1 | contig 41283 bp, 31 predicted proteins | sample AD_UKC097_MetaG_FD_89744 | JGI IMG/M metagenome (GOLD analysis project Ga0116141, IMG submission 89744) | Active sludge microbial communities of municipal wastewater-treating anaerobic digesters from USA - AD_UKC097_MetaG | ecosystem: Engineered > Bioreactor > Anaerobic > Digestate | place: USA...
GCGCAGGTCGTCCGCGTCCCGCCCGGCGGCAAAGGCGACGTGCGGCAGACCGTGGGAGCGGAAGAACTCCTTCTCGAACGCCCGGTCCTGCGTCGTCCGGAGGACGTCGAGCGACGGGGCGAGCTTCGCGAGGCCCGAGACGCGGGCGAGCCCCTCGGTCTCGACGTTCTCGAACTCGTACGTCACGACGTCGCAGGCGTCGAAGAGGTCCTGAAGGCGGGCCGAGTCGCTCCACGGTGCGGTCACGGCCCGCGCGGCGCGCCGGAGCGCCGGCGCGTTCGGGTCGGGGTCGAAGACGTGGACGTCCGCGCCGAGGTCCTGGAGCGACGAGGCGAGCATCGCACCGAGCTGCCCGCCGCCGAGGACGCCGACCGTTGTCACGGGACGGTCCCGCCTCGTACCCGCCGGACCTCCTCGTTCCCCGCCCGGGCCTTCTCCCGGAGCAGCTCCCGGTGAGTCTCGAGCTTCGCTGCGAGCTGCGGGTCCGAGAGCGCCAGGATCTTCACCGCGAAGAGCCCGGCGTTCGTCGCTCCCGCCGAGCCGATCGCGAACGTCGCGGTCGGGACGCCCCCCGGCATCTGGACGATCGAGAGGAGGCTGTCGAGGCCCGAGAGTGCCCGGCTCCGGACCGGGACGCCGAGGACGGGGAGCGTCGTCAGCGCCGAGACCATGCCGGGGAGGTGCGCCGCCCCCCCCGCTCCCGCAATGATCACCTTCAAACCCCGCGCCGCCGCTCCCTTCGCGTAGTCGAACATCTCCTCGGGCATCCGGTGCGCGGAGACGACCGAGGTCTCGTACGGCACGCCGAAGTCGCGGAGGACCTCCTCCGCCTTCGCCATCGTCTCGTGGTCCGAGGCGCTCCCCATGACGATCCCGACGAGCGGCGTGGACATCTCTTCGGCCTCCGTCCCCAGCTTAGCGCGCGACCCGGAGGGCGGCGGCCACGGTCTCGAGGCGGACTCCCCGCGAGGCCTTCACGAGGACCACGTCTCCAGGACGGACCGCCTCGACGACGCGAGGCGCCGCCGCCTCGCCGGTCGCGAAGAAGGCCGCGGGGATCCCCGCGGCCTCGGCCGCACGGGCGAACCGCTGCGCCTCGCCGTTCACGGCGACGAGCGCCGCGGGCCGGGCTTCCACGGCGGCCGCCGCGACCACGTCGTGCTCGGCGGGGGCGAGCTCCCCGAGCTCGCGCATCTCGCCGAGGACGAGGACGAGCCTTCGTCCGAGCGCGTCGGCGAGCTCGCGCGCCGTCTTCAGCGAGGAGAGCGCCGAGCCGGTGTTCGAGTTGTAAGTGTCGTCGAGGAGGACGGTCCCGTCGGCGAGCGTCTCCGGCGCGAATCGGCCGTCCTTCACGGACGCGACCCGGAGGAGCGCCTCGCGGAGCGCCTCGGGGGGCGCGTCGACTCCGAGGAGGCCGCGCACGGCGGCGAGCGCCGCGAGCGCCGCGTAGGCCCCCGCCTCCCCGGCGAGGGGGACCTCGTACGCGACCGCCTCCGCCCCCTCCCGGGCGACCTGGAGGACGCTGCCGACGAGCCCCCGGACCTCGCGCGCGAGGGCTCGGACGTCGCAGCTCTCCCCGAAGCCGTAGAGGATCCGGCGTTCCCCGGGAGCGCGGGCGATCTGCGCCGCGACGCGCGGGTCGTCGCCGTTGCCGATCGCGAAGCCGTCGGCCCCGAGCGCGGCGAAGAGGTCCCCCTCCTCGTCCGCGACGTCCTCGAGCGTCCCGATCCCCTCCGTGTGCTCCGGGGCGATCAGCGTGATGAGCGCCGCGTCGGGCCGCGCGATCCGGGCCAGCCGCGCGATCTCCCCGCGGTGGCTCGTCCCGACCTCGACGGCGGCGAGGTGGTGGTGCTCGTCGAGGAGGAGGAGCGTCATCGGGAGGCCGACGTCGTTGTTCAGGTTTCCGGGTGTCGTCTGGACCTCGCCGGGGCGGAGGACGTCGAGGAGCGCGGCGACCGCGCGCGTCGTCGTCGTCTTGCCGGCCGAGCCGCCGACCGCGAGGACCTTCCTCCCGTCGGTCGAGGCCCAGCGGTCGCGGTGGAACCGGGCGAGGTCGCCGAGGGCGACCCGCGTGTCCGGAACGCGGATGACGGCGCCGTTCGGCGGCAGGTCGCCGGCCGTCGAGATCAGGACGCCGCCCGCGCCGGCGGCGGTCGCCTGGGGCAGGAAGCGGTGCCCGTCGAACGTCTCGCCGCGAAGCGCGACGTAGAGGGCGCCAGGAGCGAGCGTCCGGGTGTCCGTCGAGACCCCGGCGAGGGGCCGACCGTCGCGGACGAGGACGCCGCCGGTGGCGCGGGCGACCTCGGCGGGGGTGAATCGGGCGGTGTTCTGGGGGATCGGCGTAGCCATCGAGGGGCCGATGCTAACCTCCCGCGCCATGTCGGTTCCCGGCCCCTCCCGCCAGCGCTTCGTCGACGCCGCCTTCGGCCGCCCCGTGGACGTGTCCCCCGTCTGGCTCATGCGCCAGGCTGGCCGCTACCTTCCGGAGTACCGCGAGGTGCGCAAGCGCCTCGCGTTCCTCGACCTCTGCGCCGACGTGCCGTCGGCCGTCGAGGTCTCGATGCAGCCCTTCCGGCGCTTCGGGATGGACGGCGTCATCCTCTTCTCCGACATCCTGATCCCCCTTCCGCCGATGGGGATCGAGGTGAAGCTCGACGAAGGGGGGCCGAAGCTCCCGACGCCGGTCCGGACGGCGGCGCAGGTCGAGGCGCTCCGCGGGTTCGACCCGACCGTCGGAACCGCGTTCGTGCCGGCGATCCTCCGCGAGCTGAAGAAGGAGGTCGCGGGGCGCGCGGCCGTCATCGGCTTCTGCGGCGCGCCCTGGACCCTCGCGACGTACGCGGTCGAGGGGGGCGGAAGCAAGTCCTTCCAGCACACGAAGACGATGATGTGGCGCGAGCCGAAGCTCCTCGAGGCGCTCCTCGGGAAGCTCGCGGACGCGGTCGGCGACTACCTCGCCGCGCAGGTCGAGGCCGGCGCCGACGTCGTCCAGGTCTTCGACTCCTGGTCCGGCGAGCTGTCGAAGGCCGACTACGACCGCTTCGCGCGGCCCGCGACGGAGCGGCTCCTCGCCCGCCTCCCGAGGAGGGGTGAGGTCCCCGTCATCCACTTCGCCTCCGGCTCGGCGCACCTCATCGACTCGTACGCGGAGATGGCCTCGGACGTGATCTCCGTCGACTGGAAGCTCCCGCTCGACGAGGCGCGGCGAAGGGCCTGCGGCAAGGCGCTCCAGGGGAACGTCGACCCGGGCGTCCTCCTCGGCTCGCCCGAGGACGTGAAGGCCGCGGTCCGCACCGCGAGGGCCGCGGCGGGCGAGGGCGGGCACGTCGTGAACCTCGGCCACGGCATCCTCCCGCCGACGCCGCCCGAGAACGTCGCCGCCTTCGTCGAAGCCGCCCGCGAATCCCGGGCCTGACGCCCCTTCAGCGGAACGGCTTCGGAAGGCTCGCCTGCGTCCGCGGCGGCTGCTCCGACCGCTCCGGAGTCGCCGCGGGCGCCGCGGCCGGGCCGACCGTCCGGACGACTGGCTGCGTCCCTCCGCGGCGCGCTTCCCGGAGTGCCGCCTCCGCCGCGGTGACGACCGTCCGGAGCGTCGGTGCCCCGCCGCCGCCCCAGGAGGCGACCCCGGCGACGAGCGCGGCGGGGGCCACGAGGATCACCCCCCCGCGCGCATCGTGCCCGGCGATCCCGCCGGCCGAAAGATCCTCCGGGTCGTAGAACTCCCCCACCGTCGAGGCGATCCCCTGGACGGCCCGGCGCAGCGTCTCGACGACCCTCTCGGGCGACAGCAGGAAGCCGAAGTCGTCGGCTCCGTAGTGGGCGAGGAACGAGCCCGGCTCCTCGGTCGCGAGGGTTCGGAGGACGGCCGCGACGTGCGCGAGGAGCCGGTCGCCACGCCGGATGCCGTACCGGTCGTTGAACGCCCGCAGCCGGAGGATGTTGAGCCGCGCGAGCGCGAAGGACGCTCCCCGCGTCAGGCGCCGGTCCACCTCCGCCTCGAGCCGGCCCCGGCCGGGGAGGTCGGTGAGCGGATGCGACTCCAGCCCGTTCTCGACGTAGAGCCTCGCGAAGAGACCGAGGAGATCGTCGAGGCGCAGGAGGCCGCGGTAGACACGCCCCGGCCCGACGACGACGATCGGCTCGAAGCGCCGCGCACGCGGCCTCCGCGCGACGAACGCCGCGACCTCCTCGACGGGCGTTCCCTCCTCGATCTGGTCCCAGGGCGCGTCGGCGATCGCGGCGGCGACGGTGTCGGCCCCGGAGCCGGGCGAGACGAACCGGAACGTCTCCGCGCGGGTCCGCGCCAGGAGACCGACCGCCCGGCCGCGCTGGAGGACCGGGACGACGTCGAGATCGGACTCGGCCCGGAAGAGGTCGTCCGCGGCTGCCAGGGGCGCCTCGACCGCCAGCGTCGGCCCGTGGGAGACGGCGGCGGCGATCTCGCCCCGGCCGTGGCCGCCCGCGGCTTCGACCGTCAGGTCCTCCGCCAGGAACGCCTCTTCCGGCGCCCCCGGCCGGGCGAGGAGGAACCCCTGCAGGAGGTCGACCCCAGCGCCGAGGCACGTCTCGAGGTCGTCCGGCGTCTCGATCCCCTCGGCGATGACGCCGCAGTTGATCCGGTGACAGAGCGAGACGACCGACTCGACGAGGATCCGCTTTCGGGCGTGGACGAAGACGTTCTCGACGTAGACGCGGTCGAGCTTCACGAAGTCGGGGGCGAGGTCGGTGATCATCCGGAGGTTCGTGTAGCCGGAGCCGAAGTCGTCGAGCGCGATCCGGAACCCCTCCTCGCGATACGGCTCGAGCGCGCGGGCGAGCGCGGCGAAGTCGACGATCCGGCTGATCTGGCCGAGCTCCAGGATGAGCTGGGAGGGAACGCGGCCATGGGCCACCGCCCGCTCGACGAGCCAGCGGGCGCCGAGGCGGGAGTCCGAGAGGGAGGTCGCGAGGAGGTTCAGGAAGACGAGGCGGTCCCCGGCGAACGGCTCGGCGTCCCGGAGGGCTCGTTGGATCGCCGCGGCCTCGAGGTCTCCTCCGAGCCCCTCGGCGAGCGCAACGGTGAACGCCTCGCCGGGGCCCGAGAACCCGGAGCCGGCGGGGATGCGCAGCAGCGCCTCGCACCCCTCGAGCTCTCCGGTCCGGGCCCGGAAGACCGGCTGGAAGGCCGTCTCGAGCCGGCCGGGATCGCAAAGGGCCCGGAGGAGCTCGCGGGCCGCCTCCGACCGGACCGGCTCGGAGGGCGGGACGTTCACCCAGGAGAACGGAGGGCGGCTCTCTTCCGGCATGGTCCTGCGCCTTTCCCGGCGTCCCCGTCGCCGATGGGGAATTCTAGGCCGACCGGTCCGTCCCCGACGCGCGCCGCCCGCGACCGTACCCTCCCGTCCGTGTAATCTCCGCTCGTGCCCGCGATCCCGATCCGCCTCCAGGGCGAGACGCTCCCGATGACGACGGAGCTGCTCTCCAAGTACAACGTCCAGGGACCCCGCTACACCTCCTACCCGACGGCGCCCGAGTGGACGGACACGATCGGGCCCGCCGACTTCGAGGCCGCCTGCGAGCGTGCCAACGCGGCCGGGCGGCCGATCTCGCTCTACGTCCACCTCCCGTTCTGCGACGAGCAGTGCTGGTTCTGCGGCTGTTTCATGAAGGTCGTGCCGAAGCCCGACCGTCAGGGAGAGGAGCGGGGGGAGATCGAGGGCTACCTCGCCGACCTCCACCGGGAGATCGACCTCCTCGCTGCCCGCGTCGACCGGTCGCGCCCCGTCGTCCAGGTTCACTGGGGAGGAGGCACCCCGACCTACCTGACGCCGAAGCAGGCCGACGCCCTCGCGGAGCACCTCCTCGCGGCGTTCCGTCCGGCGCCGGGCGCCGAGATCTCGGTCGAGGTCGACCCGCGCGTCACGACGAGGGAGCACCTGGCGGTCCTCCGGCGCCACGGCTGGAACCGGGTCTCGATGGGCGTCCAGGACTTCGACCCCGAGGTCCAGGAGCTGGTGAACCGCGTCCAGCCGTTCGAGATGACGAAGGCGCTCGTCGGCGCCTCGCGCGAGCTCGGCTACGAGTCGCTGAACCTCGACCTCATCTACGGCCTCCCGGGGCAGAAGCTCGCCGGCTTCTCGCGAAGCGTCGAGCAGGTGCTGACGCTCCGGCCCGACCGGATCGCGATGTACTCCTACGCCCACGTCCCGTGGCTGAAGAAGCCGCAGCGCGTCCTCGCCGCGCACCTGCCGGAAGGGACGGAGAAGTTCGCGATCTTCGTCTCCGGGATCGAGAAGTTCTCCGAGGCGGGCTACGTCTACATCGGGATGGACCACTTCGCCCTGCCGCACGACGAGATCGCGCGCGCGCAGGCGGAGCGGACGCTCTGGCGGAACTTCCAGGGCTACACGACGCACGCGGGCGTCGACCTCTACGCCCTCGGCGTCTCGGCGATCGCCCAGATCGACGACTGCTACGTCCAGAACACGAAGGACTACGCCGCCTACCACGCCGCCTGCGCCGAGGGGCGCCCCTCGACGATCAAGGGGTGGCGGCTGACGAGCGAGGACCACCTCCGGCGGACGGTCATCACGAACCTCCTCTGCCACTGCGTCATCGACAAGCGCGAGATCGCCCGGCAGTTCGGCCTCGCCTCCTTCGACGAGACGTTCGCGCGCGAGGTCGCGGCGCTCCCCGCCTTCGTCGCGGACGGCCTCGTCGAGCCCCGGACGGACGAGGTCCGCGTCACGCCGCTCGGCCGGATCTTCATCCGGAACGTCGCGATGCTCTTCGACCCCTACCTCCTGAGGCGTCCGGCCGACCAGCCGAAGGTCTTCTCCAGGACGCTCTGATGGCCGCCGGGAAGACCGGGATCCTCCTCGTCCAGCTCGGCGGTCCGACGAAGCGGGAGGAGCTGAAGGGCTTCCTCTACCGACTCTTCGCCGACCCGGAGATCCTCGGCATCCCCTTCGCGCCGCTCCGGAAGGCGATCGCCTGGACGATCGCGACGACGCGCGAAGCCGAGTCGGCGAAGACGTACGAGAAGATCGGCTGGTCGCCGATCCGCTGCTGGACGGAGAGGTCGGCGATGCTCCTCGAGGCGGCCCTCGCGCCGACGTGGCCCGGCGAGCCACCTCTCGTCCGAGCCGCGATGACGTGCAGCGCCCCGCTCGTCGAGGACGTCCTGCCCGACCTCCGCGCCGCGGGCGTGACGCGCCTCTTCGTCCTCCCGCTCTACCCCCAGTACTCGGTGACGACGACGCGGAGCACGTTCGCGCGCGTCGACCAGGCGCTCTCGCGGATGGGGTGGTCGCCCGAGAAGGCGCACGCGCCGGACTCCTGGTACGCCGAGCCGAGGTTCCTGGACGCGCACGCGGAGAGGATCCTCGCCGCGGCGGCCACGCTCCCCGACCCCGACCCGGCGGCGACGGTCCTCCTCTACTCGGCCCACTCGCTCCCCGTCTCGACGGTAGAGAAGAAGAAGGACCCGTACCCGAAGCAGATCGAGGAGTGCTGCGCGCTCGTCGACGAGCGCCTCGGCAGGCGCTTCCGCTCGCGCCTCGGCTACCAGAGCAAGCTCGGTCCGGTCGCCTGGCTCGGACCGGCGACCGGCGAGGTCCTCGCCCGGCTCGCGAGCGAGGGGGTGAAGCAGGTCGTCGTCTGCCCGATCGCCTTCGTCTCCGACCACGTCGAGACGCTCTACGAGATCCGGATGCTCTTCGCCGAGGAGGCGAGGGCGGCCGGCATCACGCACTACGTCGCCGCGGACGGCCTGAACGACCACCCCGCGTTCGTCGACGCGCTCGCCGACGTCTGCCGCAAGGCGCTCCTCGCGCCGGGAGCTCGTTGAGGCGGATCGTCATCCTCGGCGGGGGCGTCACCGGGCTCGCCCTCGGCTATCTCCGCAACCGGTGCCCGGCTCCGGGCGACGACGTCCTGATCCTGGAGGAGGGACCGAGCCCGGGCGGGACCGTCCGAACGATCCGCGAAGAGGGGCTCGTCCTGGAGGCCGGGCCGGTCACGCTCCGGACGACGCCCGCTTCCGACCGTCTCGTCGAAGCGCTCGGCCTCGAGGACGACGTCCTGGTGGCCGACCCCAGGTCCCCGCGCTGGATCGTCCGGGGCGGCAGGATGCGTCGCGTGACCCCGGGGCCGTCGCTCCTTCTCGGCGGGGCGCTCCCGCTCGCGGCCCGGCTCCGAGCCCTGGCTGAGCCGTTCGTCGCCCGACGCCCCGCGGACCTGGCCGACGAATCGGTCCACGACTTCTTCGAGAGGCGCTTCGGCCCCGGCGTCGCCCGCTGGGGCGCCGAGCCGCTCGTCTCGGGGGTCTGGGCCGACGACCCGCGGACCCTTTCGGTCCGGAGCGCGTTCCCCGCCCTCTGGGACGCCGAAGGCCGGGCCGGGAGCGTCCTGCGCGGCCTCGCGGGAGCGCCGAGACCCCGGTCGCGGAGGACGATCAGCTTTCGGGGCGGGCTCGGAACGCTCGCCGAGCGTCTCGCCGAGCAGGGGGTCCGCGCGGGAGTGAGGATCGAGCTGGACGCCGAGATCGCCGGCATCGAAGGACCATTCGACGGAGAGGGAAACGGCGGCGTCTGGAAGGTCCAGATCGCAGACGGGACCGTCTACCCGGCCGACACCCTCGTCTCGACCCTCGACGCGCCCAGCTTCGCGGAGGCGCTCGGACCGCGGCTCCCGCGCTCGGGCGCCCGTCTCGCGACGCTTCCGTACTCGCGCCTCGCGGTCGTCCTCCAGGCGTTCCGGGCCGATTCCCCCGACGCGGCCCCCCGCGGGTTCGGCCTCCTCGCCCCCCGCGGAGAGGGGCTCCGCTCGCTCGGGGTGCTCTACCTCTCCTCTCTCTTCCCTTCCCGCGTTCCGGCCGGGGTCGCGCTGACGACGTCGTTCTTCGGAGGGGCGCTTGACCCGTCGGCCCTCGACCTCTGCGAGACCGACCTGCTCCGGATCGCGGAGGCCGAGGTCCGGCGCCTGCACCCGGACCTCGGACCACGGCTCCACGGAAGGGCGCTGAAGTGGCCGTCGGCGCTTCCGCGTCTGCCCGTCGGCCACCACGAGACCCTTCGACGGCTGGACGCGGACCTCGACGACCTGAACGCCGGACGCGAGCGGCCGCGCCTCGTCGTCACCGGAACCTGGCGTGACGGACTCGGGCTCGGCGAGAGGATCGCCCGCGCCGAGGAGCTCGCCCCGCTGCTCTGAGGATCAGGCCGATGCGTCGTTCTCTCCCGGTCTCGCTCCTCGTCGCGCTTCTCTCGGGCGGCGCCGCCGTGAACGCCTGGTCCGACCACGAGGGGCACGAGCGCCTCGCCCGCGCCGGACACCCCGAAGGCCGGGCGAAGCGCGCCCGCGCCCTCGTCTCGGAGCTCGCCCGGAGCCGGTCCGGACGGGGCGCGCTCTCTCCGGAAGGCGCGGCGAGGGGCTACGACGTCCTCACCTACGACCTCCGCTTCGAGCTCGACCCCGCCGTCGTCGCCCTCGAAGGAAGCGCCGTGATCCGGCTCGCCGCCATCCGGCCCGGCGTCTCCGAGGTCCGGCTCGACCTGGACGACGCGATGAGCGTCCGCGGCGTCGAGCGCGACGGCTCGCCCGTGACGACCTTCACCGCGGCGGGGGACGTCCTCACGGTCCCGCTCACCCCGCCGCTCGGGGCCGAAGAGCGGACGACCCTCGTCGTCCGCTGGGGCGGGACCCCGCTCGCGGGCGGGGCCCTGACGTTCTGGACCGCCCCCGCGAGCGGACCGGCGATCTCCTCCCTCGCCGAGCCTTTCGACGCGCGGACCTTCTGGCCCTGCGTCGACGACCCGGCCGACAAGGCGGTCGTCACGCTCTCCGCGACGGTCCCTTCCGGGTACGTCGCCGTCTCCGCCGGCCGCGGCGCCTCGACGAGCGAGCCGGACGGGCGGGTGACCTGGCGCTGGAGGCTCCCGCAGCCGATCTCGACCTACCTCGTGTCGGTGGCGGTCGGCCGATTCGAGGAGATCGCCGTGGAATACCGGACGGCCGACGGGCGGACGATGCCGGTCGTCGGATGGGTCGTCCCCGAGCACGCCGCTCCGAACCGGGCCCGCGTCGCCTCGATGGTCCGCCACCTGGAGGTCCTCTCTTCCCTGTTCGGGGACTACCCGTATCTCGACACGAAGTACGGGATCGTCGAGGGGAGCTTCTCCGGCGGGATGGAGCACCCGACGATCACTCTCATCGGCGCCTCGCTCCTCGGGAACGCCTCCCGCGACCTGACGGACCTCCTCGTCCACGAGCTGGCTCACCAGTGGTGGGGCGACGAGGTGACGATGCGGACCTGGGACGACATCTGGCTGAACGAGGGCTTCGCGACATACGCGGAGGTCCTCTACCGGGAGCGGACCTCGAGCTTCTCTCCCGGCCTGCTCCTCGCCTCCCGGTACGACGACGGGCTCTACTCCGGCCAGCTCGGCCCCGCGGTCGTCGCCCCCCCGTCGGACCCGTTCCGCCACACGGGAGCCGTCTATTCCAAGGGGGCGTGGGTCCTCCACATGCTCCGAAGGCGGATCGGCGACGACGCGTTCTTCGCCGCCGTCCGCGAGTACCGGCGCCGGCACGAGAGGGGGAACGCGACTCGGGGTGACCTGCGGGCCGTATTCGAGGAGGTCTCGGGGCGCGACCTGAAGCAGCACTTCGACCAGTGGGTCGAGACGCCCTACCGGCCGATCCTGCGAGCGACCTTCCGGAACGTTTCCGGCGGCGCTGAGGTGAACGTGAGGCAGGTGCAGACGCACTCCGTCGTCCACCCCCGGCCGGGTCCCGGCGACGTGCCGCACTACGTCTTCCCGCTCACCCTCCGCGTCTTCACGGCGAACGGCGGCTCGAAGGCGGCGACCGTCGAGGTGACACGCGCCGACGAGACGTTCTTCGTCCCGCTGGACGGCGGGGCGGCCGCCGTGGGGGTCGCGCTCGACCCCGACGGCGACCTCCTCGAGATCGTGGAGGCCGTCGGCCCGGCTCTCTGAGCCGCGCCGACGCCCGCTACTTCGCCGACGAGCCTGCGGCCCCGGGGCGGGGCGAGCGGATGGCGTCGAGGACGTCCTTCGCCGCCGCCGCCGCGTCCGCCGGAAGGCCTTCGCCCGTCCCCGGCCACTCGCCCCACCGCACCTTCACGCCGAGCTTCCGCATGTTCTCCCGACCCCGCTGCATCGCCCGCAGGAGCTCGGGAGGGGCGCTCTTCGCGACGCCGAGGAAGACCGGCACGCCCCGCAGGCCGGCGACGCCAGCGGCCCCCGTCGGACCCGGGTCGAAGATCCCTCCGATCGAGGCCACCGCGGAGAAGATGCCGGGGTTCCGCGCGGCAATCTCCAGCCCGAGCTTCCCGCCACGGCCCGCGCCGACGACGGCGACCGGGATCGGGAGGCCGCCCGCCCGCGTCTGCGCCTCGGCGATCGTCCGCTTCAGCGCCTCGAGCGCGCGGTCGGGCGAGCCCCAGCCGAAACGCTTCCGGCCGGACCGCGCCGGCCCTCGCGGCGCGGCGACGAAGAGGTCCCGCGCCTTCGCCTCCGCGACGAAGGGGCCCGCGATCGACATCGGGTCGGAGTTGACCTCGTGCAGGAGGAGGAGGATTCCCTTGGGCGGCCTCCCGGGAGAGACGAAGACCCCCTCCTTCACGACCGCCTCGTCTCCGGCCAGGCGATTCCGCCTCGCCCCCTGGACGATCCGGGCGAACTCGGGGCGCCCCCGGAGCGACGCGAGGTCGGTGTCCTTCGCGAGCGTCGCCTCGTCGTCGAATCCGGCGGCGATCGCGCGGTCGAGCTGTCGGAATGCGGCGTCGGCCTTCCCCTCGCGCGCGTCGATGCAGGCGAGGTTGTAGGGCGCGGTCGGGAGCTCTCCCGCCTTCCACGACTCCTCGAAGAACTCCCTCGCCTTCCCGAGCTCGTTCTTCTGGACGGCGGCGACGCCGAGCCGCTCCATCTGCCAGGGGTCTCTCGGCGAGGCCCCGAGCACCCGGACGTCCTGGATCTCGGCCGGCCGGGAGCCGGGAGGCCCCTGCGGGTTCGTCCCGACGATGGCCCCTCCGGCAGGGGCGGTCGGCGCCGGCTTCGGCGCCTGCGCGAGGAGGGGGGCCGCGGACATTACGAGGAGCAGCGCCGGCACGGCGCGAGAAGTCGCCTTCATGGCGGCGGATTGTAGACGCGTGGGACCGGGGCGCCCCCGGCTCCTCATCCCCTCCGGTACAGGAGCCGGACCGCACGCCGGAGGAGGCCAAGGACGCGGCTGTCGTAGGGAAACGCCAGGCGGGAGAGAAGGAGCCGGTCGAGCGGCGCGAGGAGGGCCCTCGGGACGCTCACGGCGCGCGAGCGGGTGAAGGCACGTATCCCCTCGACGCCGTGCCGGACGCCGACGCCGCTCGCCTTCGCGCCGCCCAGCGGGGCGGAGACGACGAGGTAGTGGACGAGCGCGCCGTTCACGGCGACGCTCCCCGCCTCGATCCGCTCCGCCAGGCGCCGGGCCGCGCGGGGCGGCCCCCAGACGCTGGCGCTCAGGCCGAGGTGGGAGTCGTTCGCGAGGCGGAGCGCCTCGTCCGCGTCGGCGACGCGGACGATCGGGACGAGCGGGCCGAACGTCTCCTCCCGGAAGACCGCCATCTCCGCCGTCACGCCCGCGAGGACCGTCGGCTCGAAGAACGCTCCACCGAGGTCGGCTCGCGGGCGGCCGCCCGCGAGGAGCCGGGCACCCTTCGAGACGGCATCCTCGAGCTGCCGCGTCACGACCTCGATCTGGCGGGGGAACGTGACGGCCCCCAGGTCGTGCTCGCGCGCGGCGTCCGGGGCGGGCACCTCCTGTCGCAGCGCCCTCACCCTTTCGAGGAAGAGCCTCTCGAACTCGTCCGCGACGCGCTCCTCGACGAGGATCCGCTCCGACCGGATGCAGGCCTGGCCGCTGTGGAAGAAACCCGACCAGGCGGCCGACTGCGCCGCCCGGTCGAGGTCCGCGCCCGAAAGGACGACGAACGGGGACTTCCCGCCCAGCTCCGTGACGCACGGGACGAGCCGCTCCCCGCAGCGCGCCGCCACCCTCCGCCCGGTCTCGACGGCTCCCGTGAACATGACACCGTCGACGAGGTCGACGAGCGCCGCCCCGGCGTCGCCGCGCCCCGCGACGACACGGAAGACGCCGGGCGGATTCCCCGCCTTCCGCCAGAGCTCCTCCATCCGGAGAGAGGTCAGCGGCGTCACCTCGGACGGCTTCAGGACGACCGTGTTCCCGGCGGCGAGGGGCGCGAGGGCGTCGGCGGCGTTGTTCAGGATCGGGAAGTTCCAGGGACCGATCACGCCGACGACGCCGACCGGGACGCGGTGGACGTCGGTCCTCCGGACGGCGAAGAGGAGCGTTCCGCGCCTCTCCGGAGCGAGCGCCCGCCGGGCCGCGGCGGCGACGAACCGGGTCAGCTCGCAGAAGTAGAGGAGCTCGACCCCTTCGGCCTCGTGTCGCGGCTTTCCGCTCTCGCGGACGAGCGTCCGGAGGAGCTCCTCGTCGTCGACGACGGCCCGTCGCCAGCGCTTCAGCGCGGCGACCCGCTCCGGAAGCGGGGTCGCGGCCCAGGCGGGGGCCGCCTCGCGCGCCGCGTCGACGGCCGCGGCGACCTCGGCCCGGCCCGCCGCGGGAAGGTCCGCGAGGAGCTCGCCCGTCGAGGGCGAGACGATCCGGAGGGAGGCGCCGGCGCTCATCGCCCCATGCTACTGCCGGGCGCGCCTCCCGTCCCTCCGGCGCGGCCTTCCCGGGTCCGGCTACAATCCCCCCGGATGTCCTCCTCTCCGCCGGGCACCGGCGACTACCTCAGCGACGTCTTCTTCACCGACCTTCCCCTCCCGCACGCGGTCCGGGCCGGGATCGCCGCCTGTGGTTTCGTCCGGGCGACGCCGGTCCAGGCCAGCACCCTGCCGCTCCTCCTCGCCGGCAAGGACGTGGCCGCGCAGGCGCAGACCGGGACCGGCAAGACGGCGGCGTACCTCGTCTCGATCCTCACCCGCCTCGTCGAGGCGCCCTCCTCCGCGAACCGGAAGCCGGGAGCGCCCCGGGCCCTGATCGTCGCTCCGACGCGCGAGCTCGCCGTCCAGATCGAGCACGACGCGATCCTCCTTTCGCAGTTCGTGAGGCCCCGCATCGTGACCGTCTTCGGCGGCCTCGACTACGTGAGGCAGCGGAGCCTCCTCCAGGCCGGCTGCGACATCCTGATCGGCACTCCCGGCCGGCTCCTCGACTACGAGGGGCAGGGGGCGACCTCGTTCGGGTCGGTCGAGTCGCTCGTCATCGACGAGTGCGACCGTCTCTTCGACATGGGCTTCCTCCCCGACCTCCGGCGGATCCTCCGGCGGTGCCCCCCCCCGCGCCGGCGCCAGTCGATGATGTTCTCGGCGACGCTCTCCTGGCGGGTGACGGAGCTCGCCTGGGAGCACATGAACGAGGCCGTCCGGGTCGAGATCGCTCCGGAGCACGTGACGGCCGACCGCGTCGTCCAGAGCCTCTTCCACGTCGGGAACTCCGAGAAGCTCTCGCTCCTCGTCGGCCTCCTCCAGCGTGAGGGGAACGCGACCCGGACGATGCTCTTCGTGAACACGAAGCGCTTCGCGGAGCGGCTCGTGGAACGCCTCGAGAGGCACGGCCTCCGCTGCGGCGCGATCTCGGGAGACATCCCCCAGGCCAAGCGGCTGAAGATCCTCGCCGACTTCAAGTCGGGGAAGCTCCCGATCCTCGTCGCGACGGACGTGGCCTCCCGCGGGCTCCACATCGACGGCGTCACGCACGTCATCAACGTCGACCTGCCGATGGACCCGGAGGACTACGTCCACCGGATCGGCCGGACCGCGCGCGCCGGCCACTCGGGCCGGGCCATCTCCCTGGCCTGCGAGAACTACGTCCAGTCGCTCTCCTCCATCGAGAAGCTGATCGGGATGAAGATCCCGGTCGAGCATCCCGACGACGCGCTCTTCGTCCGTCGCCCCGCACCGCTTCGCGAGCCGGTGCGCGTCTCGGGAGGGCCGCGCTCCGCCGCCCCCGTCGCGGGGGACGAGGAGGAGGACACGAAAGCCCCGCCCCCCCCGAGGGCCTCGCGCCCGCGGCGGGAGCGGGCCGCCGCGCCCCCGCGCACCGAGCCCGTGCCCGCCGCGCCGGCCCCGCGCGTCGAGAAGCCGCAGGCTCCGCCGGCCACGGCCCCCGAGCCCTTCGTGCCCGACATCCCTGTCGCGCCGGTCGCACCCGTCGTGCGCGCCGAGGCAGTCGTCCTCGCCGAGGCGGCCGCTCCGCTCGCCGTCGCGAGGGTCGAGGCCGCGAAGTCCGGCGCCCCTGCCGAGCCCGCAGCCGACCTCCCCGGGGCCGTCGAGCCGCCTCCGGGCGACGTCGCGCCGACCGACTTCTGGACCTGCGCGGCGTTCGAGCTGGAGATCCCCGAAGGGGGGTTCGGGGTCTCGGCCTCCCCGGCGGCGCCCGGCGGCGCCTCGCGGCGGAAGCGCCACCGCCGGCGCAAGCCCGCGTCCGCTCCATCCGCCTCCTGACCCCCGGCGTCTCCGGCGGCTTATGATTCCTCCTCCGGGAGGAACGCCATGCCGTTTGCCGGAGTTCGGGACCAGCGTTTCTACTACGAGGTCGGAGGCGAGGGAGATCTCGTCATCCTCCTCCACGGCGCCCTCGCGAACGCCGACCTGATGGAGGCCCCCGCGACGGGCCTGGCGTCAGGGTTTCGCGCGTTGCGCTTCGATCGACGCGGGTGCGGCCGGACGACGCCGCCGACCGAGGGTCCCGTGCCGCTCCCCGAGGAGGCCGATGACGTCCTCGGGATCCTCGACTGGTTCTCCGTCGAGAAGGCCCACTTCCTCGCGCACGACGAGGGGGCCGAGGTCGCCCTCGAGTTCGCCCTCCGCAATCCCGGCCGCACCGGGTCGATCGCGCTCCTGGCGCCGTCGCTCGAGGGCTTCTCCTCCTCTCCCGAGGCGGCGGCCGCCGCGGCGGACCTTCGGGCCGCTCTCCGGAGCGACCCTCCGAAGGCGCTCGCGGAGAAGCTCCTCCCCTCCCCGATCTTCGACGCGGCCCGCGAGCGGGAGGGGATCTTCGAGAGGATCGCCGACATCTTCAACCGCTTCCCGCAGAGCCCGGGCCGCTTCGAGCGCCTTCCTCGCGCCGGCGCCGCGCTCGTCGGGCGCCTCGGCGCGGTCTCGGCGCGGACGTTCGTTCTCGTCGGCGAGCGCGACGAGGAGGACCGGATCCGCTGCGCGCGGACGATCGCCGCGGGAATCCCAGGCGCGGAGCTCCTCGTCTTCCCCGACACCTCCCGCTTCCTCCACGTCGAGGAGAGCCGCGCGATCATGCGCAGGCTGACCGACTTCTTCCTCCCCGAGCCCGAGATCGAGCCCTAGAACCCACCCCTCTCCCCCCACCCACCGCCCTCATGCGCGCGCGCCGCCGGCGCGCGCGCCCTGATGAAGACGGGAGAGGGGTGGGAGGGGACGGCCGCGAAAGCGAGTCGGGGGGCTCGCGGCCCCCGATTTCGTGCCCGTGCCCCGGGAAACGGTCAGGCGATCGACTTCAGGAACTCGGCGTTCGTCTTCGTCCGGGTCAGCTTCGAGAGGAGGAGCTCCATCGCGTCCATCGGCTTGACCGACGAGAGGGCGCGGCGGAGCTTGTGGATCTTCGGCAGCTCCTCGGCCGTGTAGAGCTTCTCTTCCTTCCGCGTGCCCGAGGCCGGGATGTTGATGCAGGGGAAGACGCGCCGGTCGAAGAGGCCGCGGTCGAGGATGATCTCGCAGTTCCCCGTCCCCTTGAACTCCTCGAAGATGACGTCGTCCATCCGGCTTCCGGTGTCGACGAGGCAGGTCGCGATGATCGTCAGCGAGCCGCCGTCCTCGTGATTGCGGGCGCCGCCGAAGAAGCGGCGCGGCTTCTCCATCGTCCGCGCGTCGATGCCGCCGGAGAGGATCTTGCCGCTCCCGCGCTGCTCGTTGTTGTAGGCGCGGCTCATCCGGGTCAGCGAGTCGCAGAAGATGACGACGTCCTTCCCGATCTCGACGAGGCGCTTGGCCCGCTCGAACGTCGCCTCGGCGACGGCGATGTGGTGCGCGGCGTTCATGTCGGCGGACGAGGCGATGACCTGTCCGGTGATGCCGCGCTGCATGTCGGTGACCTCCTCCGGCCGCTCGTCGACGAGCAGCATGAAGATGATCACGTCGGGGTCGTTCTTCGCGATGGCGTTCGCCATCGTCTTCAGGAGGAACGTCTTTCCCGCCTTCGGCGGCGCCACGATCAGGCAGCGCTGGCCGCGGCCGAGCGGGACGACGAGGTCGAGGACGCGTCCCGAGTTCTCGTCGGCGGAGGTCTCCATCCGGAGGCGCCGGTTCGGGTCGATCGAGATCCCCTTGTGGAACTGGACGTACTTCGAACGGTACTCGGCCGGCGTCATTCCCTCGATCGAGAGGATCTTCTGGACCATCGGCCCCTTCGGACCGCGGACAAGGGCTTCGGCCTCGATCAGGAGGCCGTCCTCGAGATCCTCGCCCTCGACGAGGTACTTCGGCAGGAAGGGGTCCCCCTTCTCCGCGAAGAACGTCTCGGGCGAGACGACGAGGCCGGAGTGGTCTCCATGGAGCTTGACGAGGCCTCGGACGGTGACCGGAGGAGCCGCCTGGGGAGCGAGCTCCCGCCGCGGCGCCCCTTCGCCCGACGATTCGGCTCCGGGCGCCCCTTCCGAGCCGGCGGCCTTGCTGCGGCCGCGGCGGCGGCGGCGCCGGCGCCGTTTCCGCGATGGCTCGCCGGGAACGCTGCCTCCCTCCGAGGCGACGGCCTCCGTCTCGCCGTCGCCCTCGTCGAGGGCCTCGGCGTCGTCGTCTCCCTCCGGGAGCTCCTCGACGACCGTGGTCTCGACGGAAGGCCGATCCGCTTCTACGGGCTCTTTCGGGTCGAATTCGTCCAAGCTGACCTCCGGAACGGGCTGATCGAGGCCGTTCCGTTTCCTGTGCGCCGCCCACGCGAGCGTTCAGCTCGGGCGAACGGCATTTCCTACTCGGTCCGAAGGGGGGAGGGCGGGTCGTGATCCTCGCGACTCCCTCGCCCGGCGCCCCGTTCACGCCACCCGCTTCCGCAGGGCCGCGCCGCGCCGGGCCAGACCCGGGAATGCTATGCCGGAAGGGAACCGTCCGTCAATTCGGCACCGTCAGCCCGTCGGGACGTCTTCACCTTCGGCCGGCCGGCCGCCGGGGGCCCGCAGAACGACCCGTCCTCCGGGCGACCAGATTCCCGGGATGAGCCGCTCGCATCGCGGGCACCTTCCTTCGGCGTCGATCCGGCGCGAGACGACCCGGAATCCCCGCCGCTCGACGAGCCGCTCGGAGCAGCCGGGGCAGACCGTCGTCTCGGCGTCCCCGACGCCCCCCGGCAGGTTCCCCGCGTAGACGTGCCGCAGGCCCTCCCCGCGTCCGATGTCGACGGCGCGAAGGAGCGTCGCGGCAGGCGTGGCCCGGACGTCGCCCAACCTGTAGTCGGGATGGAACGCGGTGACGTGCCAGGGCAGATCGGGAGAGAGCGTCGCGAGGAACCGGGCCGCGTCGCGGAGCTCCTCGTCCGAGTCGTTTCTCCCCGGCACGAGGAGCGTGACCACCTCCACCCAGAAGCCTCGCGCCACGAGCCCCGCCAGCGCGTCGAGGACGACCGACAGCCGCCCGCCGACCTCCCGGTAGGCGGCCTCCCGCATTCCTTTCAGGTCGACCTTGTAGGCGTCGACGAGGGGCCGGAGGAAGTCCAGCACCTCGGGCGTCGCGTGCCCGTTCGAGACGAAGCTCGTCAGGAGGCCCGCCCGGCGGGCCTCGGCGAAGACGGCCGCCGCCCACTCGGCGGTGATCAGCGGCTCGTTGTAGGTCGACGTGACGACCTGCGCTCCCGCCTCGAGCGCGGCGGCGACGATCCCCTCCGGGGTGGCCGGGCTCGGGTGCGCCCAATCATCCGCATTCGGGTCGCGAAGCGTCTGGCTGATCTCCCAGTTCTGGCAGTACGGGCAGCGCAGGTCGCAGCCGAGCATCCCGAAGGAAAGCGCCGTCGAGCCGGGGAGGACGTGGAAGAACGGCTTCTTCTCGATTGGGTCGGCCGCGACCGAGGCCACGTATCCCCACGGCGCGCGGAGCTCGCCGTCGCGGACGAATCGGACCCGGCAGACCCCCTGCCCCCCCTCGGCGAGGAGGCAGCGGTGACCGCAGGCGAGACAGCGAAGCTTCCCGGTCTCCTCCCGGACGAGCGTCGCCTTCGCCGTCAGGCCGGCGAGGCGCTCGAAGACCGAGTCGGCTGGCGCCATCGCCCTCCCATTCTAGGCGCGCCGACAGCGCCGGAACGGTTCCTGCATCCGAGCCGTTAGAATGCGCCGCGTGACACGACTCTTCCGGATGGCCGCGCTCGCCGCTGGCGTCGCGGCGACGGCCCTTCCCCTCTTCGCCCAGACGCCGACGCCCACACCGACGCCGACTCCCACGGCGACGCCCACCCCGACGCCGATCCCCTCGACGACGATCGAAGCGTCGGTCGCCAGCCTCGGGATACCGAACGGCGGCCGGTACGACGCCTCGAACATGATCCTCGAGGCCGACGGCACCATCTGGACCGCCTCGGCGAACGAGAACGTCCTGGCGCGGATCTCGGCCGACGAGAAGAAGGTCCGGAAGTGGACCATGCCGCGCGACGCGGCGCCGAGCCATCTCCTGAAGGAGCCGGACGGGAAGCTCTGGGTCGCGCAGCTCGGCGGCTTCCAGGTCTCCCTGTTCGACCCGCAGACGGCCGAGCTGACGGAGTGGGCCGACGGGGCCCGCCGGCCGACGGCGTTCGTCCGGAAGGGCGACGGGACGCTCTGGCTCCCCGAGACGAACGGGACGCTCGCGAACTTCGACCCCGCCACGGGGACGTTCGTCTACTGGCGCTCGACCGACGCCGCGAACCCGATCTCGAGCCTCACCTACCCGTTCCTCGATGCCGACGGCTCGCTCTGGTCCGCCGACTTCCTCCGCGGCGCCCTCCTGCGCTTCGCGCCGGACGGGTCGAAGGTGACCCGCTGGGCGCTTCCGGACGCGACCGCCCAGCCGTCGAAGATCATCCGCGGCCCCGACGGCCACCTCTGGTTCTCCTTCTACGGCACGGCGCAGCTCGCCCGGTTCGACCCGGCGACCCGGGAGCTGAAGCGATACGCAATCGGCGTCTTCTCCCAGCCGTTCGACATGAAGGTCTACAAGGACCGGATCGTCTACACCGAACAGCTGATCGGGGAGGTCGGCGTCTTCGACCCGTTCGGGTCGACACCCGCGGCGACCGACACGCTCGAGGAGAAGGAGATCGTCCTCACCCAGACGACCGCGACGGTGGCGCCGACGAAGACGGTCCTCGAGACGGTCGAGCTGGACGTCGCCCCCGCCGACGCGGCCGCGGTGACGGGATCGGGCCTCCCCGGGCTCGCCCGCTACACCGCCGTCTCCGGAGTCCCGTACGCCCTGGTCCTCGACGAGACGCGCAAGCGGTTCCTCGTCGGCGCCACGGCCGAGATCGCCGAGGTCCTCCCCCCCATCCCCGCGTCCTTGGACGACCACTTCTTCCCGGCCGCCTCTTCGATCGGCGGCCGCGGCGGCGTGCGCTGGGCCACGCAGGTCGTGACCTGGAATCGCGGGAGCGCCGACACGGCCGGGGTCCGGGTCGACGCGACCGTGAACGAGCGACTCCTGCCGACGGACTGGATCATCGGTCTCTCCCCCACGGCGAACCTGACGATCGGCCCGGGGAAGATCGTCTCCCAGGCCGACCCGATCGGGGAGGAGATGAAGGGGCCGGACACCTCCGGCGCGCTCCGGCTCACGTCGGGCGCGACGACGACGCGGTTCGGCGACGTCCACTCGTGGATCCGCGTCTACCGGGCGCGCGACGACGGCGGGACGTACGGCTTCGCGCGGAACTACGTGAAGGGGGCCGAGGCCCTCGCGACCGGCGAGACCGGATTCCTCTTCACGCCGCCTGACGGAGGAGCCTCCCGCGTGAACGCGGGCCTCCTCGTCGTCGAGGCGGCCGAGGGGACGGTCTCGGTCGTGAGCGCCGCCGGCACTCCGCTCTCCGCCCCGTTCGCCTTCCGCTGGCCGGCCGGATACCACCTTCAGGCCTCGACGGTCTTCTCGGCCTTCGGAATTCCGCCCTCCCCGTCCGCCAGGATCGTCTACACCGTGGCGAAGGGACGCGTCCTGCCGTTCGGCACCTCGATCGACGCGGTGTCGTCCGACCCGATCGACCTTCCCTTCTTCGGCCCGAGGGCCACGGCCACGAACCAGTGGGTGTTCGGCGTCGAGAGGGGCGGCGGCCCGCTCGGTCCGACGTCGCGCACCGACCTGCAGCTCTTCAACGGCGCGGCGGGCGACGCCTCCGTCTCGCTCGTCCTCCGCGCGGCCCGCCTCGCCGGTTCGCCCGGGGCCGCGCCTCCGGCGCGGGCCGTCTCCCTCACGGTCCCCGCGGGGAAGGTCGTCGCGCTGGACGACGTCGTCCGGGAGACGTTCGGCGTCGACGTGTTCGCCGGGTCCCTCGACGTCGTCTCCGATCCGCCCGTCCACGCGTTCGCGCGGGTCACGGCCGCGGACGCGTCCGGCGGCCGCCACGGCTACGGCATGCCCGCCCTCCGCGCCGACTCGACCGCCGCGGCCGGCTCGCGCGCCGTCTTCATCCAGGCGGCCGACGCCGGGTGGGACGTCATGGAGTCGGAGCTCCAGCTCACGAACCCCACCGACACGGCCGGCGAAGTGACGCTCCGGGCATTCGACACGGAAGGGGTCGCGGCGGGCGAGCCGGTCACGCTCCCGCTCGGCCCGAAGGAATCGGTGAGGGTCCCCGCGGCGTTCTATTCGCTCGCCGGCTTCGGCACGCCGATCGGCCGGATCGACGTCTCTCCGGTCGCCGGGTCGCAGCCCGTCTTCGCTCTCCTCGTTCGGCGGGACCAGAAGACCGGGGACGCGGACGCCGTCGTCCCGTACGTCGTCCCGGCGAGCTGAGACGCCGCGCGGCCGGCCCTCGAGGAAAGGCCCCCCGGGCCCCCTCGCCCGCGAGGCGAGGGGGCCCTTCCCGTGGCTCCTTCCGGCGCGCTAGCGCGGCGCCGGTGCGTCCGCCGCCGCCGGCGGCGGCGCCCACGACGTCTCCGGAGCGAGGACCCAGTTCCGGTCGGTCACCGGGTGGATCGTCCCGGCGCTCCGGAGCCGCTCGACGAGGAGGTCTCGGATCTCGTCGTTGTAGGCCCGGACGACGCGGGTGCCCCGGAGCGCCGCGTACCCTCCCGCGCCCTGCGCGCGATAGCTGTTCACCGCGAGGGTGAAGACGTCCTCGTCTCGGACCTCGCGGCCTCGATACCGCACCTCACGGACCCGCCTTCCGGCGGGAGCCGTGGGGTCGATCCTGTAGCTCACCCCCTGGACCACGTCGAAGTTGTACGGCCGCATCCCGGCGCGGGGCGTCAGCAGGAGGCGGCCGTCCTTCCACTCCGCCGATTCGTAGAACGAGGCGGCGTGCTCGAGGAGCGCCCGGAGGCGCTTCCCGTCGACTTCCACGACGACGAGCTGGTTCTCGAACGGATAGATGGAGTAGACGTCGCGGACGGTGACCGGGCCTTCCTTCCAGCCGTCGTGCCGGTACGGGAGGAGCGACGTCATCGAGAGCTGCGCGCCCGTCGCGGCGAGCTGGGTCTCGTTGATCAGGTCGAGGAGCGCGGAGTCCTCGAGGCGGGCCCGGTCGGCCGGGAAGGGGCCGGCGGCGGTCGCGATCGGCTCGTCGAGGTAGGCCAGCGCCCGCTCGTGATGCGGGCGCGCGATCGCAGCGATCTCGGGGTCGACGGAGACGGTCCCGTCCGACGGGAGGAGCTCTCCGCGGGCCTCGACGACTCTCGCGATCCCCTTCGCGCGCTCGACGACGAGGTCGACCCGCGCGAGGACCTCGCCCCAGCGGCCGGGCTGCGTCACGGGGACGCCGTGGACGCGGGTGAGCGGGAGGCGCCGGTGCGAGTGCCCGGTGAGGATCAGGTCGATCCCCGGAACGGTCTTCGCGAGGCGGACGACGTGGTTCTCGTAGTCGGTCCCGTTGGCCTCTCCGGTCGCGGGGTCGATCTCGAGGCCGCTGTGGAACAGGACGACGACGACGTCACACCGCTCCCTCTGCCGCAGGAGCGGGACGAGGCGCGCCGCCGACTCGACGGGGTTCTCCCACTCGAGACCGGGCCGGTTCGCCTCCGGCTCCCACCCGGGGATGTTCGGCGTCGTCAGCCCGAGGACCCCGACCCGGACCCCGCCGAGCGTCTTCACGACGTACTCGGCGAAGGCGGGGCCTCCTCCCGCGGCGTGCCGGGTGTTCGCCGAGAGCCACGGGAAGCTCGAGTCCTTCTGCGCGCGGCGGAGCACCTCGAGCCCGAAGTTGAACTCGTGGTTCCCCACGGCCATGGCGTCGTACCGGAGGGCGCTCATGGCGGCCGCCATGAAGTGCGGCTCCCCCTTCGGTCGCCGGGCCTCGAGCCAGCCGGCCGGCGCCCCCTGGATCGTGTCGCCACCGTCGAGGAGGAGGACGTGCTTCGAGCTCTTCCGGATCTCGCGCACGCGCGTCGCGACGCGCGCGAGGCCCCAGTCAGCCGCCTCTCCGCGCGCGTAGTTCCAGGGCAGGACGTTCGCGTGGAGGTCCGAGGTCTGGAGGACCGTGAGGGTCACCCGCTCCGCCGCGAGGGCGGGAACGGCGAGGACGAGGGCGAGGAGGAGGAGGAGAAGCGGGCGTCGGATGCTCACGCGCGGCGGAGTCTTCCACCCGCCCCCGCCGGAATCAAGGCGCGGCGGGTGCCGCCCGGCGGTATCCTCCGCCGGCATGCCCGTCCGCCCGAAGCCGAAGCCTGCGCCCGCGCCCGCGCCCGAGGTCCTCGCCCGTCTCCGGGCCGCGTTCCCCGGCGCGGACTGCTCGCTCGAGCACGCCGACGCCTTCCAGCTCCTCGTCTCGACGATCCTCTCCGCCCAGTGCACCGACGCGCGCGTGAACGCCGTGACTCCCGCTCTCTTCCGGGCGCTCCCGACGGCGGCCGCGATGGCCGCGGCCGGCCCCGAGCTCGAGGAGCTGATCCGCTCCACGGGCTTTTTCAACGCCAAGGCGCGCTCCCTCCGCGGCGCCTGCCGGGCGATCGTCGAGCAGCACGGCGGCGAGGTGCCGCGGACGATGGAGGAGCTGAACGCGCTCCCCGGCGTCGGGCGGAAGACCGCGAACGTCGTCCTCGGGAACGCGTTCGGCGCTCCCGACGGAGTCGTCGTGGACACGCACGTCGGCCGCCTCGCGCGGCGCCTCGGCTGGTCGGGCGCCACGGACCCGGAGAAGGTCGAGCGGGACCTCAACGCGCTCCTGCCGCGGGAGGAGTGGGTCTTCGCGGGGCACGCGCTCATCCTTCACGGTCGCCGGACCTGCACGTCACGTTCGCCGCGCTGCTCCGGCTGCCTCCTCGAGGAGATCTGCCCGAAGGTCGGCGTGACGTCCGCGACGAAGCCGGGCGTCGACAGGCAGGGGACGCCGGGATCGCGGAAGCCCGGAGCGGCGCGCGCGGGGAGGAGACGTTGATGCTCCCGGGAAGCGGCTCGATCGAGGTCATCTGCGGCTCGATGTTCTCGGGCAAGTCCGAGGAGCTGATCCGTCGCGTCACCCGCGCGAAGATCGCCCGGCGCCGGGTCCAGGTCTTCAAGCCGAAGCTCGACGACAGGTTCTCGGAGGTCGAGGTCGTCTCGCACACGGGGATGCGGCTCACGGCCCTGTCCGTCGCGACGTCGGCCGAGGTCCTGGCCCGCACCGAAGACCGCACGGAAGTCGTCGGGATCGACGAGGCGCAGTTCTTCGACGCCGGGATCGTGGAGGTCGCGAGCCGGCTCGCCGACCTCGGCAAGCGCGTCGTCGTCGCCGGCCTCGACCAGGACTACCTCGGCCGGCCGTTCGAGCCGATGCCGACGCTCATGGCGCTCGCCGAGGAAGTCGTGAAGACTCGGGCCATCTGCATCCTCTGCGGAGGTCCCGCGAGCCGCACCCAGCGGCTCGTCGCCTCGAAGGAACGGGTCGTCGTCGGCGCGGCCGGGATGTACGAGGCCCGATGCCGACGGTGCTTCGACCCGGGCGTCGTCGAGGTCGACGGGGTCCTTCCGTTCCCCGAAGAGAACGCCTGACGGCTCCGAAGACCTTCCAGCAAAGAGGCTTACCGCCTTTCCCAGACGAGCTGTGCATAAGCCTGTGGATTCGGCTGTCGAAAAGTCCAGGAAGCCGCATCGGAAGCGGGCCGCGCACGGAATGCACTCCGGACGGTGCACGCACGTCAAGTATCTGCACCACAGGGACTTGACACCACGCGAGAAATGTAAGGTCCGCGTGAAGCCGCTTCCGGAGCGGCCCGAAACGATTTACACAGGAGGGGGTTCGTTCTGGCAGCGGTTTTGCCGCGAAGCGAGGACCGCCGGTGGCCGGTTTCCGGGGCCGGCCGGCACCCGGAGCCCCCGAGGGGCTCCCGGGTGCCGGCGCCGCCCGCTCAGAGACTGACCGTGTCCTTGTGGTCGCCGAAGACCGACTTCAGCGACTCGACGACCTCGCCAAGCGTGACGTTCCCGTCGACGGCCTCGACGATCGGTGGCATCAGGTTCCGCCCCTCCTTCGCCGCGGCGACGAGGTCGGCACGGAGGCGTTCGACCTTCGCGCCGTCGCGCCGGGCGCGGAACGCGGCGAGCCGCTCGACCTGCTCCGTCTCGACCTTCGGGTCGATCGACATCGTGGGGATCGGGTTCTCCTCCTCGAGGACGAACTCGTTCACGCCGACGACGACCTGGCCCTTCGACTCGATCGCCTTCTGCGCCTGGTACGCCGCCTCCTGGATCTCGCGCTGGAAGTAGCCCGCCTCGATGGCGGCGAGCGCCCCTCCCATCTCGTCGATCCTCCCGATGAGCGCCGAGGCCTTCTCCACGATCTCCGCGGTGAGGGCTTCGATCGCCCACGATCCGCCGAGCGGGTCGGCGACCCGCGCGACCCCCGTCTCGTACGCGATGACCTGCTGCGTCCGGAGCGCGAGGCGGGCCGCCTCGGTCGTCGGCAGGGCGAGCGCCTCGTCCCGCGAGTTCGTGTGGAGCGACTGCGTTCCGCCGAGGACGGCCGCGAGCGCCTGGATGGCGACGCGGACGACGTTCACGTCGGGCTGCTGCGCCGTGAGCGTCGAGCCCGCCGTCTGCGTGTGGAAGCGGAGCGCCTGCGCGCGCGGGTCGTCGATGCCGAAGCGGTCCTTCAGCAGGCGCGCCCAGAGCGTCCGCGCCGCCCGGAACTTCGCGATCTCCTCGAGGAAGTCGTTGTGGACGTTGAAGAAGAACGTGAGCCGCGGGGCGATGGCCTTCGGGTCGAGGCCCGCCTTCACCGCGGCCGAGAGGTACTCGACGCCGTCCGCGAGGGTGAAGGCGACCTCCTGGACCGCCGTCGAGCCCGCCTCCCGGATGTGGTAGCCCGAGATGGAGATGGTGTTCCAGCGGGGGACGTTCTCCGCGCAGAAGCCGAAGATGTCGGTGATGAGGCGCATCGACGGCTTCGGCGGGAACGCGTAGGTCCCGCGGGCCGCGTACTCCTTGAGGATGTCGTTCTGGATCGTCCCCGAGAGCGCCTTCCACTCCGTCCCGCGCCGCCGCGCGACGGCGAGAAGGAAGCCGAGGAGGATCGACGCGGTCGCGTTGATCGTCATCGAGATCGACACCTCGCCGAGCGGGATGCCGTCGAGGAGGGTCTCCATGTCCTCGATCGAATCGATGGCGACGCCGACACGGCCGACCTCGCCGCGCGCGAGCGCGGCGTCGGAGTCGAAGCCGATCTGGGTCGGGAGGTCGAACGCGACGGAAAGGCCGGTCTGCCCCTGGGCGAGGAGGTAGCGGTAGCGGGCATTGGACTCGCGGGCGGTCGAGAAGCCGGCGTACTGGCGCATCGTCCAGAGCTTCTTCCGGTAGCCGCCGGCCATCGCGCCGCGGGTGTACGGGAACGCACCGGGCACGCCCGGATCCCAGCCCTGCGGGACGTCCCCCGGGGCATAGGAGGGACGGACCGGGATCCCTGAGGTCGTGACGGTGTCGGTCTTCGTGGTGGACATGAGGCCGATGCTAATGGAAATGGCACGCGAGGACACCGTGCGAGACCGCATCTCGAATCACGCGCGCCGGAGGGGCGACCGCCCGGCCGGCCGCCTCCGCGTGCGACGGCCGGCTCCCTCCGGACCCGCTTCGTGTCACACTTCGTGCAGCCTTGTCGAAGTCGCTCAGCGGAACGCTCGATACCTTCGCCCTCGCCGACCTCCTGCAGTGGATCGAGATCAACCGGCTCTCCGGCCGATTGACGATCTCGCGCGGGGAGGACCGGAGGATGATCGACGTCAAGGACGGCGCGATCGTCTTCGTCTCGTCGGTCCGGCCGGAGGAGCGGCTCGGGACGTTCCTGGTCGCGCGCGGCGTCCTCCCGGAACCGGTCGTCTACGAGCTCCTCGCCGACAGCTTCCTGACGGGCCGGAGCCTCACGAGGCTCGTCTTCGAGACGGGCCTGCTTTCGCGCGAGGCGCTGGCCGGGGCCGTCGAGGAGCTCGCGCTGAAGGTCCTCCTCGACCTCTTCCACTGGCGCGGCGCCCGGTTCGTCTACGACCCCACCGTCGTCACCGAGGACCTCCTCCGGATCCAGCTTTCGCTGCGCGGCCAGCTCCTGGCGCTCGAAGGGGCGCGGGCCGTCGACGACACGGCCCGCATTCGCGCCGTCCGCTCGGAGGACCTCGAGGAGCCGGAGGCGGAGGGCGACGAGCTCTCGGCACGCCGCGTCGCGCGCTCGTTCTTCTCCGTCGTCGAGGGGCTCGACCTCGAGAGCCCGCCCCCGTCCGTGTGGCAGGAGCGCTTCGAGCTCTTCGGGAGGTTCTCGGAGAAGGTCGCGGCCTCGCTTCGGAAGCCGTTCCGGCCCTTCCCGCTCTTCGAGGACACCGTCGAACGATGCCGCGCCGCCCTCGCGTCCGGCACGGAGGGCGAGGAGACGTTCCGCCTCGCCGCGACGGACCCGTTTCTCACGGTCGACCTCCTCTTCGTCGGAAACGCGCTTCGCACTCCGGCCACGGGACTCCTGTCGACCGTCGACGGCGCCCTCTCCGCGATCGGGCCGGGAGCGCTCCGGCGGACCCTCGAGCTCCTCACCGCCCCGGGCGTCGCGGTGGTCTCGGGGCGGGATCGCCTCGAGAGGGCGCTCCGGAGCGCCGCCGTGTCCACGGCCGTGGCCGCATCCCACGTCGCCCCGTCGCTCGGAGAGGACCCCGGGCTCGCCTGGTCCCTGGCGCTCCTCGAGCCGGTGGGCGGCTACGAGCTCCTCAAGCTGCTCCTCGCGGAGGACTTCGACCCCGGACCGTTCCGGGCCGCGACCCTCGACTGGTACCGCGCGACAAGCGGCCGTGCGCTGGCACGAAAGCTGAATCTGCCCGTCGCGTTCGCCGACGTCCTCGGTTCGGACGGTCAGGTCTCGAGCCGGAGCTCCGTCGCCGAGCAGCTGATCTTTTTCGCGAAGCAGATGGTCGCGGCGGAGCAGGTCGGCCGCGAGTGGACGAGCGACGACCCGGAGCTCGCCGACCGGTACGCCTCCCTCGCCGTCGACGAAGCGCTGGCGGACCGGATCGGCCGGGACGCCTCGGCCCTTCGCGAGCTCCTCAGTCTCTGATCCGTCCGCGCGGCTCCCGCCGTAGTACCTGGCAGTCCCGGTCAGCTCCGAACGGAGGTATCCCATGTTCGCCCGAACCGCTTCACTCGCTCTTCTCGCATTCGCCCTCGTCCTCTCTCCGAGCCCCGCGATGCGCGGCGAGGAGCCGCCGCAGGAGCCGCTCCCGGTCGGAGTACGCGCGGCCGTGGAGGTCCGCGCGCTGGACCTCGACGTCGTCGCGACGAAGGACGGCCGGCCGGTCACGGACCTGACCCGGGACGAGTTCGTCGTCCGCATCGACAAGAAGGTCATCCCGATCGACTACTTCGCCCGGGTGGAGGCCGGCACCGTCCACGGGCCCGACCTCGCGACCGCCTCGCCGGACCTCGTCCTCGACACCCTTCGCAACGACGCGGGAGAGACCTACGTCCCGAGGCAGTTCCTCGTCTATTTCGACGACGAGCGGCTCCTCCCGCAGGACCGCAAGCCGGTCCTCGAGGGGCTCCGGGACTTCGTGATGCGGCTCTCGCCGTCCGACCGGGCCTCGATCGTCTCCTACAACGGGGCGACCCGGGTCCTCGTCCCCTTCACGAGCAGCAAGGAGGACCTCCTCGGCGGCCTTTCGAAGCTGGAGGCCGTCGCGCCCAGGGGCCTCGCGCTCGAGTCGGAGTACCAGAGGACGGTGCGGGAGATCCGGATCTCGCCTCGCTCCCGGGCCTCCCTGATCCGTAACTGGTCGACGGAGGCCGCGCACCGCGAGCGGTGGGCCCTCCGCGAGCTCGCGCGGAGCGTGTCGGCCCTGGCCGCCCGCTCGGGGAAGAGAACGCTCCTCCTGGTGACGAACGGGTACGAATGGCACCCCGGACGGGCCCTTGCCCTCGCCTACGGGCCGAGACTGGTCTCGCAGTTCGCCGAAGACGTCGGCGAGGAGATCGAGAAGGTCCTCGCCGAGGCCAACGGCGCGGGGATCACCATCCAGGTCTTCGACGCGAAGGGGCTCGGCGCCGGCGCCGACGCCTCCGAGCGGTCGAACCCCGCGATCAGCCCGTTCTACCGCGCGCAGGGTTTCCGTGACTCGATGGTGACGCTGGCGACGGGTACGGGCGGGACGCTCGTCGAGAACCGGAACGAGTTCCGGGCGGACCTCGACCGCGTCTACCGGGAATCGAGCGGCTACTACTCGGTCGGGGTCACGCTCGCCGGCCTCGCCGGCGCGGGCGAGAGGAAGGTCGAGGTGCGGACGACCCGGCCGGGCGTGGTCGTTCGCGCGCGCACCCACTTCGTCCCCCGGAGCGCCGACGAGGCGGCCGTCGACCGCATCGAGATGGCCCTCCTGACGCCCGGCGTCCAGGGTGACTTCCCGGCGGCGCTTCGGATCGGGAGCCTCTCGCCGGCGGGCGGGCTCGCCCGGCGGACGGGTCCGTACGAGGTCGAGTTCTCCCTCGCGGACCTGACCTTCCGCGACGAAGGCGACCGGAAGACGGCGGTCGTCGAGATCACCCTCGCCGCCATCCAGGACACGGGCGCCCGATCCGACGTCACCCCGGAGAAGAAGACGCTCTCGATCCCGGTCTCGGAGTGGGAGCGTGCCAGCAGCCAGCCGTTCGTCTACCGCGGCCAGGTCAAGAGCGGAAAGGGGAACATCCGCTTCGTGGCAGGCGTGCGCGACGTCGCCACCGGCCGGATGGCGCTCGCGTCCGCGGACGTCCGCGTCGACTAGGAACGCCCGTCGGCGCGCCGCTCCCCGAAACACGACGGCCCCGGCTTTCGCCGGGGCCGTCGATCGTACGGGGGCGTGCGGGAGGCGCTACTTCTTCGCGGCCGGCGCCTTGGGAGCCGGGGCCTTGGCGGCCGGCGCCTTCGCCGGGGCCGGCGGCGCCGCGAGCGTGAACGGCGCCTTCGCCTCGACGCTCTTGCCGGAGATGACGTCGGTGATCTTCAGCGTCATGACGTACTCGCCGGGGCGGAAGTAGTCGCCGAGGTTGACGTCGACGATGGAGCCGGCCAGATCGATGACCAGGGCGGTCGCCGAGCCGGTCTGCTCCGGCACGATCATCGGCTCGTCCGCGGGCTGGGGCACGTCGATCGTGGAGCCGTTCTTCGGCTTGATCGAGATCGACCTCTTCAGGTGGAGCTTCTTCGTCGCGGGGTCGACCGCGGGGTTGTAGACCCGGGCCACGTAGGCGAGACCGTCGGTCTTCTCGAGGACGTCGCCGCCCCTCGCGACGAACTTCCGGACCGAGAAGACGAACGGCTCCTCCGCCTTCGCTCCGTCAGCGGCGATGTCGGTGCAGGCGAGCAGGAGCGGGGACATCGCGAGCTCGGACGGCAGCGGAGTCACCGTGACGGGCCGGTGGGCCGAGACCTTCTCGGCGCCCGACGCGTCGAGGAGCAGCGCCGCGACCTGGTACTCACCGGCGTCGACCGGGAGAGCCACGTCGACGAACCAGTCCTCGCGCACCTTCTGCAGGACCGCGGGCTCCTCGCGCCGGGCGGCGTCCTTCCCGTCCTTGCCGCGGACGAGGAGGGCGACCTTCATTCCCTCCGGGGCCGCGCCGGCAGCGCCTGCGGGCGCTACCGAGGCCGGAACGTAGAGCTGGACCATCAGGCGGGTCGCCTTGTCGCCGTAGGCGAGCGGGAAGAGAGAGAGCCCGCCCTGGGGCTCCTTCGCGAGCAGCGCTTCGAGCGAAGCGCGGACGGGCGCCGAGAGGACCGGACCCTTTGCGGCCTCGGCGGCGGCCTCGGCCGCGGCCTTCATCTCCGCCTCGTACTCCTCGCGCGTCTTGTAGACCGGCGGCTCCGTCATCTTCGGGTTGACGACGGCGGCCGCGATCGCCTTCTTCCAGAGCTTCTTGATGTCGGCGGTCTTGTCGGGCGTCTCCCGCTCGGCCCGCTCGTCGACCGTGAAGTTGACGCGGAACGACTTCATCCCGGCCCACTCCGGGAGCTGCTCCTTGTCGTACTGGAACTGGATCACCACGACGTTGCCGCGGGACAGGAAGGAGCCCGCCTCGCCCTCCGCTCCGGCCGACCCGGCGTCGGCCGACTCGACCTTCGAGGCGATCGCCTTCGGCGGGCCGAGGAGGATCAGGACCTTGCCGCGCTCGGTCAGGGCGCCGCGCTTCTTCCCGAGGGTGAAGCGCTTGTCGGCCTCGGCGACGAGGGCGTCGAACTTCGTCCGGAAGACGTTCTGGGCGGTCTTCTGGTAGTCGGGGTGGCGCTTGCCCCAGAAGAGGTTGAAGAACTTCTGGGCCTCTTCGTCGTTCGTGACGCCGGCCCAGGCCTTCTTCTCGTCCTCCGTGGCGTAGTAGACGAACTCGGGGGAGCTCTCCCAGTCCTTGAACTTATCCAGCTGGGCGGCCGCGGGGAGCGCGAGCGCCACGAGCGGGACGAGGGTCGCGAGAAGCCGGAGCTTTCTCATCCGTGTGGTCCTTTCAGGGGGGGTTCGCCGGGACCGGCGCATCCTTGGGACTATATCGCACCGCGCTCGGGGGCGTCGCGCCGGAAAGCCGGCCCGGTCAGGGGCTCCCGAGGAGCGCCTGGACCTGCGGGTCGTCCGGCCGGATCTTCAGCGCCTTCCGAAGCGCACGCTGCGCCGCGGGCTCGTTCCCGAGCGCCCGCTCGACGCGCGCGAGGCCGAGGAGCGCCTCGACGAGGTCCTTCCCTTCGCGGTGGGCCCGTTTGTAGGCGGTCCGAGCCTGCTTGAAGTTCCCGCCCGCGAGCTCCAGGTCGCCCTGGACGACGAAGAGGTAGGCCGAGGCGTCCCGGGTGTTCGCGGCCGCGAGGGCGGCCCGCGCCTCGGTGGCCCTCCCCTGCTCGATGTAGAGCGCCGCCAGGTTGTGCAGGAGGGCGGGTCGGTGGGGGTCGAGGTCGAGCCCCTCCCGGAACGCTTCGTAGGCGCCCTCGATGTCGCCCTGCTTCCACCTCACGATCCCGAGGTTCGAGTGGAGGTCCGGGAGGGAGCGCTGCAGCTTCGTCGCCCTCTCGAGGAGCGTGCGGGCCCGGGAGAGGTCTCCCGCGCGGAGGGCTTCCACGCCCCGGTTGCTCGCCGAGATCGCGGCGACGGCCAGGTCATCGATCAGCCTCAGGTCGACCCGGGACTCGTCGCGGGTCATGTAGAAGTCGAAGACGGTCAGCTGCCGGAGCTTCGGCAGGACGGCGACCATGTGGTTGTAGACCATCACGAGGTCGCCCTCCTTCTCGCTCCGGGCCCGCCGGAAGACGAGGGCCGCCTGGAGGGGGATCCCGAGGGCCCGGCCGAAGGCGATGAAGAGGTTCGTGAACGAAACGCAATTCCCGCGCCGGAACGCGAACGCTTCCGCCGCGGTGAACGTCGCCACGGTGTCGTACTCGAACGCGTAGCTCTTCCGGTCCAGGATGGCCGCCTGCAGCCGGCGGAGCCTCTCGCCGTCGTCGCCCGCCGGCCCGGCGAGCTGCTCCGCCGCGGCCCGGATCTGCGGCGTGACCATCATCGGCATCGGGACATCCCCGGGGTCGACGCCGCGGGCGGCAACGGCCTCGCGCCACCGCTCCGGCGTGAGGCGGAGGACGGGCGTCTCGTCGGTCGTCCGGCAGCCTCCCGCGAACGCCCCGAGGACGAGGACGAGGAGGGCGCCGCTCCGCCAGGGTCGGACGGGGGGTCTGGTCACGGTACCGCTGATTACGCCCGCAACCGCGTCTGGGTTCAAGTCCCGATTCGCCCGGTCGTCCGGCGCCACGCCGCGGGGGTGGCCCAGCGCCGGTGGCGGCCCCCCGGCCCCGTCGGCTCCGGAGCGCCCGGCGTGCAAGAATCGAGGTTTGGGCGCGGGAGGCTCCCGCGTCCCGCCTTCAAACGCAATTTCGCGAGGTCGCCGTGATCCCAGGCCTGAAGAACCATGTCGAAGCCGCCGTGAAGGATGCCTGCCGTCGCCTCTGGGACGTCGAGCCGCCCCGGCTCGTCCTGGAGACGCCCCCGAAGGTCGAGCTCGGGGACCTCGCCCTCCCGATCGCGTTCGAGCTCGCCAAGGTCCTCCGGCGCCCGCCCCGGAAGATCGCCGAGGAGCTCGCCCCGGCGCTCGAGCTGCCTTCGATCGTCGCCCGCCGGAGCGTCGAGGGAGGCGGCTACGTGAACCTCTTCCTCGACCGGCCGAAGGCGCTCGCCGCGATGCTCGTCGCCGCGCCCGAGGCGGCGAAGGCGTCCGGGAAGGTCATCGTCGAGCACACGAACATCAACCCGAACAAGGCCGCCCACATCGGTCATCTCCGGAACGCCGTCCTCGGGGACGTCCTCGTCCACCTCTTCCGCCGCCTCGGGAAGCACGTCGAGGTGCAGAACTATCTCGACGACACGGGGGTCCAGGTCGCCGACGTCGTCGTCGGCCTCGAGCACGCCGACGAGCTCGCCGAGCCGACCCGGGCCGAGGAGCTCGCCTCGGAGATCCGCGAGGTCCTCGGCGCCTTCCCCGACGACGCCCCCGGGACCGAGCCGCGCCGGCTCGGCGACCTGACGTGGGACCTCTACGCCCTCGTCACCCGGAGCTACGCCGCCGACCCGTCGCTCGAGGAGCGCCGGAAGGCGACGCTCCACGCCATCGAGGGGGCGGCCCTCGGACACGAGCTCTCCGGGGAGGCTCGGGCCACGGCCGCCCTCGCCTCCCGCCTCGCGGAGGCCGTCGTCCGCTGCCACCTGAAGACGATGGAGAGGATCGGCGTCTCCTACGACCTCCTCCCGCGCGAGAGCGACATCCTCGGCCGCCGCTTCTGGCAGAAGGCGTTCGACCTCCTGAAGGCCGCCGGCGCAACGCAGCTCGAGACCGAGGGGAAGAACGCGGGCTGCTGGGTCATGAAGCTCGAGGGGGCGAAGGAGTTCGAGGGGATGGAGGACGCCGACAAGGTCCTCGTCCGCTCGAACGGCACCGTCACCTACACGGGCAAGGACGTCGCCTACCAGCTCTGGAAGCTGGGCGACCTCGGGATCGACTTCGAGTACGAGAAGGCGCCCTACGTGAACCCGTTCGGCGAGGCCGAGTTCTTCGCCTCCGACGGGACGTCGCCGCTCTACCGGACCCGCCACGACGCCGAGGGCGCGGACCCCTCCGCGCGCGGCCGCTTCGGCGGAGGGGACTCCGTCATCAACGTCATCGACGTGCGTCAGTCGTACCCGCAGAAGGTCGTCAAGGAGGCGGTCCGCCGGGCCGGCTTCCCGGAGGGCGCCGACCGGTCGGTCCACTTCGCGTACGAGATGGTCGCGCTTACGCCGGCGTCGGCCGAGCTCCTCGGCGTGACCCTCTCGGACGAAGATCGCGGCCGCGCCTACGTCGAGATGTCGGGCCGCAAGGGGCTCGGCGTGAAGGCCGACGACCTCGTCGAGCGGCTCGTCGAGAAGGCGATCGAGCAGATCCTCGACCGGCAGCCGGGCGAGCGTCCCGACCTCTCCCGGGCCGAGGCGATCGCGATCGGCGCGCTCCGCGTCTACATGACCCGCTACTCGCGGAACAAGGTGATCGCCTTCGACTTCGACGAGGCGCTCGCGTTCGAGGGGGACACGGGACCGTACCTTCAGTACGCGGCCGTGAGGACGGCGAACATCTTCCGCAAGCTGGAGGAGAAAGGGCTCCCGGGTCTCCTCGACGCGGAGGAGGCCGCCTCCGTCGGAGCGCTCGACGCCGCGCACCTGGACGACGGCCTCTGGGACGTCGTGAGGACCTGCGGGCGGACGCAGGAGACGTTCGAGAAGGCCGCCGAGACGTTCGAGGTGTCGCTCCTGGTCCGGCACGCCCTCGCCGTCGGTGCCGCCTTCCACCACCTCTACCACACGCACCCGATCCTCCAGGCGGAGAACGACGAGAGCCGGCGGGCCCGGCGGGCCGCGCTCCAGCTCGTCGCCCGGACGCTCGAAGACGTCCTCGGCGTCCTCGGCGTCCCGATCCCGGAGAGGATGTAGTGCTGGCCGGGGCCTCCGTCCGACTCCGCCCGGTGAAGGCGGACGACCTCGACTGGCTCGTCGCCGCCTGCGGGAAGCCCTCCGCCTTCGGCGAGTTCGAGCCGTTCTTCGTCGGCGAGGCCGAGAGCCTCCGGCGGCGGTTCGAGCAGGACGGCCTGCTCTCGGAGGACCTGACGCGCCTCGTCATCGAGGACCGTGCGGGACGCCGGGTCGGGCTCGCCGGTGTCGACGACGTCGACCTGCACTCCCGCGTCGCCCGGATCACCGCCACGATCCTCGAGCCGGCCGAGCGCGGGAAGGGGCTCGGAACGGACGCGCACCGCGCCCTCGTCTCCTATCTCTTCCTCCACCGCGGCCTCCTCCGGATCGAGGCCTTCGTCGCGGCGGGGAACGTCGCCGCGCGCGCCGTCCTGAAGCGCCTCGGCTTCGTGGAGGAAGGGACGCTCCGGAGCCGCGTCTTCGCGCACGGCCAGAGGCACGACGTCGTCGTCCTCGGTCTCCTCTACGAGGACTGGTCCCGGCGCTCCGTCGCTTCGCTCGCGATCTGAGCCGCGAGGCGGGCCGGCTCGCCCGCCACGAGCCGGCGGACGTCGAGGAGGACGCGCCTCTCGCCTCCGGCCACGACCACTCCCTTCAGACAGTCCGCGACGGCCGGCGCTAGCCCCTCCGGCGGGAGCCCCTCGGCCCCGTCCACCGTCAGGATTCCCTCCACGACCTCGGCGCCGAGCGCCGCGGGGATTCCGTCGAACGTTCCGGCGAGGAGGTCGCGGGGTCCGGGGGTGTCCCGTCCCGGAAAGAGGCGGCGGCCGACGTCGACGACGGCGAGGAGTCCCCGGGGCCCCGAGACGAGCCCCGCGATCCAGGAGGGCGCCCCCGGGGCCGGGAGGAGCGACGCGGGACGGAGGATCCGCTCGACGTCGGCGGGATCGGCCGCGCACGCCACGCCGCCCGCCCGGAACGCGACGACGCGGCGAAGCGTCACGTGGCCTGAAGCTCCGCGCCGACCCGGAACCGCCCGACCTCGTCCTCGAGCGAGCCGGCGAGGGTCTCGAGCGCCGCCGTCGTGTCGTCGACGGAAGCGGCGGACGCGAGGGTGTCGAGGCTCATCGCCTCGACCTCGGAGAGGAGGCCGAGTATTCGGTGGCTGTCAGCCGTCTGGCGGCCGACGGCGTCCTGGATGTCGCGCATGAGGCCGAGGGAGCGCTCCGCCGCGACCGCGATCTGGCCCGCCGCCCCCTTTTGCTCCTGGACGGTCCGCTCGACGAAGCCGGCGAGCTCCCGGATCCGCCCGACGAGCTCGCGGATCCGCTCCGCCTCGCGGGTGTTGCGTCGTCCTTCCTCCGCGAGCGCCCGGAGCCCCTCGCGCATCTCGCCGACCGAGGCGACGCTCGCCGCCACCGTCGCGGCCTGGGCGCGCGACACCTCGCGGATCGCGGCGACGGCCTCCTCGGCCCGCGCCGCCGCGGCCTCGATGCCGGCGAGCGCCTCACCCGCCCGCGTCGCCGTCTCGACGCCGCGGGTGACGAGCCGCGTCTCCTCCTCGGCCGCCGCCCGCGCCGCGTCGACCTCTTCCCGCATTCCCGCGACGTGGCCGCCGATCCCACGGGCCCCTTCGGAGGTCCGCTCGGAGAGGCGACGGATCTCGGCGGCGACGACGGCGAAGCCGCGCCCGTGCTCCCCCGCGCGCGTCGCGAGGAACGAGGCGTTCAGGGCGAGGAGGTTCGTCTGCCGCGCGATGTCCTCGAGCATCTCGAGGATGCGCCCCACCTCGCGGGAGCGCGCCTCGACACGCCCGACCGCGTCACGGACCGTACCGGACGAGAGGCGGATCGCCGCGACGGAAGCGCGGGCCTCCTCGACGACGGCCCGCCCCGAGCGGGCCTCGGTGGCCGCGTGCGCGGCCTGCTCCGCCGCCTCGCGCGCCGACGCGAGAACCGCGCCGTGCGCCTTCTCGGCCTGAGTCGAGCCCTCGGCGAGGTCGTCCGCCCGCCGCGCGAGGTCGCTGAGCGTCGCGTCCAGGACCGCGGCGCCTTCGGCGAGGGAGGCAGCCGCCCCGGCCCCGTCCGTCGAGTCGGCGAGGAGCCCTTCCGATCGCGCGAGGAGCTGCGTGAGCGACCCGTCCACCTCCGCGACGGCGGCCGCCGTCTCCTCGGAGCCCGCCGCGAGCGTCTCGACGCTCTCGGCGATCGCGCGGATCGTCCCGTCCAGCCCGCCGACGGCGGCGGTGGCGCTCGAGAGCCGCACCCGTTCCTGGGCAGCCCGCTCGCGGTTGCGGATCGACGCCGCGCGCAGGACCGCGACCTGCCGGTTGAGCTGTCCGTGCTCCCGACGAACCGACGACAGGAGGTGCGCGCCCCGGCCGGCGACCGCGTTCAGGAACCGGCCGATCCGTCCCGCCAGGTCGCGTCCCTCCGGGGCTCGCGAGGCGAGGTCGCCTTCGGCCATCTGCCGGGCCGCGGCCAGGGTTCGGCCGAGGCGGGCCGCGGGACGCTGGAGGAAGACCGCGACCGCGGCGCCGGCGAGCAGCCCCGCGACCGCCGAGGCGGCGAGTCCCAGGTCGAGGACGAGAGTCTGCCGGAACGGATTACCGAAGCCAGCGGCCGCCCACGCGGCCGACACCGATGCCGCGCCGCCGGCCACGAAGGCCGCGAGCCCCGCGACGAGGGAGAGGATCGGAATGAAGCGGTCGGGCTCCTCGTGCGCCACGACGGTCAGTCTAGACCAGGCCGCTCAGGGCGGGGAGGACGAGGAGCGCCGGACCGCCGTCGCCACGACCTCGCCCGGAACCGGGCCCGACGCGGGCCCCAGCTCGCGCGCTTCGAGAACCTCGGCGAGCTCCTGCCGCGGGAACAGGCGGACCGTCAGCGCGACCCGGCGGCCGGAGCAGCCCTTCCGCGCGAGGACCGCCTCCGTCACAGCGCCGTCGAGGAGCGTGACGACCTCCCCGTCGTCGGTCCTGAGGACCGGGAGGTGGCGGGGGTCGAGGACCGGAGTCTCCGGGAAGAGCCGGGCGAGGGCGCAGCGCAGGCAGAAGACCTCGCCGGTGAGCTCCCGGACCTCGGACGCCTCGACGAGCGTGGGCGCCGGCGGCGGGGAGCTCCGAACGAAGAGCACCGCCCCGACCGCCGCCGCCCCTGCGGCGGCCGCCGCGACGGCGAGGAATCCCCGGCGCCGGGTCCGACGCGGCCCCGGCGCCTGCGCGACCGCGCGGGCGAGGCGCGTCCGGACCGCCTCCGGGATCTGGTCGTCCGGCCGCGCCTCCCGGAGGGCCGCGTTCCGGGTCTCGGCGTCGCGCCGGAGAGCGGCGCAGTGCGCGCACGTATCGAGGTGCGCCAGAAGGCGGGCCGCCGTCGCGACGTCGAGCTCGTCGTCACAGAGCGCCTCGATCAGGGGGCTGGCGGTTTCGCAGTCCATCGCGCGGCCCGCGGGGGCCTCTCCAGCGAGGTCTAACGCCGACGCCGTGGCGGGTATTCCGCCGCCCCGGCGGCCTCTCCGGCCGCACGCCGGCTGCGTGCCGGCGAAGCCGTCGCTCCGAAGTAGCCCCGGCGCTTCCCGTACGCAAGGAGCGCCTCCTCGAGCAGGCGACGACCTCGATAGAGCCGCGACATGACGGTCCCGAGCGGGATCTCGAGGATGTCCGCGACCTCGCGGTAGGAGAAGTCCTGGAGGTCGACGAGCTCGACGACGAGCCGGAAGTCCTCCGGAAGGCTCGTCAGCGCGCGCGCGACGTCCCCGTCGAGCGAACGGCCGAGGAGCTCGTCCTCGGGCGTCGCGGCCGGAGGGACCACTTCCTCGAGGGCCGACTCGAACGTCGCCCCTCCGCGCTCGAGGTCGACCTCTCGGGGCCCCGCCTTCTGCTGGCGGTAGCGGTTGATGAACCCGTTCTTCAGGATCCGGAAGAGCCACGCCTTCAGGTTCGTCCCCTCGCGGAAGCTGTCGTAGTGGGCGAAGGCCCGCAGGTACGTCTCCTGGAGGAGGTCCTCCGCGTCCTGCCGGTTCCTCGTCAGGCGAAGGGCGGTCCCGAAGAGGGCGTCCGCGTACGGCAGCTCCCCCGATCGGAGGTCCCAGGCGTTCGGGGCCCGGTCGCGGCGGAATCCGAAGAGGGCCATCTTCTCCCTTCAACGACGGCGCGGGCCCGCCGGATTGCGGCCGATACGGCAAGGCCCCGGCAGGCGCCGGGGCCCTCCGCACCGGTCCGGGCCGCGCGGGCCCGCCGGGTCACTTCCCCTGGAGGAGGAAGGCGATGACGAGCGTGTAGATGACGAGCGACTCGATCAGGACGAGGCCGAGGAACGCGATGCCGCGGATCTGGCCGGCGGCGCCGGGGTTGCGGGCCATGCCGTCGCAGGCGGCGACGGCCGTCCGGCCCTGCGCGGTGGCGCCGGCGGTCGCGCCGATCGCCAGGACGAGCGCGGCCGACAGGTGGCCCCAGCCCGCGCCACCGCTCGTCGCCTTGGCGGCCTCCGCGGCCTCCTGCGCGAAGGCGAGGTTCGGGAGCAGGAAGGCGAGGCCGGCGACGGCGACGGCGGGGAGAAGCTTCTTGATCATGTCCTTTGGGCTCCTTTCGGGTTCGGTGTTCCGCGTTTCAGTGCTCGTGGGCGATCGCGCCCCCGATGTAGACGGTGGTCAGGAGGGTGAAGACGTACGCCTGGAGGAACGACCCGAAGATTCCGAGGGCGTTCATCGGCATCGGCACGAGGAGCGGCACGAGCTCGACGAACTGGTTCGTCGCCGTGTGCTCGCCGTAGATGTTCCCGAAGAGACGCATCGCCAGGGAGAGCGCCCGGGCGAAGTTGCCGATCATCTCGATCGGGAAGACGAGGATCGCGAGCGCCGCGCTCGGGCCCGCGAACGTCTTCAGGTAGCCGAAGACGCCGTGCGCCTTGATCCCGGCCGCGTTGAAGAAGACGAGGCACGAGAGCGAGAGGGCGAACGTCGTGTTGAGGCTGGAGGTCGGCGGCTGGAGGAAGAAGAGCTGGCCGACCAGGTTCGAGACCGTGATGAAGAAGAAGAACGCCCCGACCACCGGGAGGTACTTCTCGCCGGTGTGGGGGATGTTCTCCTTGATCAGGCCGCGGAGGAAGTCGACGAAGACCTCGAGGACGTTCTGTGCCCCGCCCGGAACGCCCTCCCGGAAGCGGCGGGCGAGGACCGGCAGGACGACCGCGAAGACGAGGAGGACGACGAGCGCCATGATCACGTGATCGGGGATCCAGCCGAGGACGGCCCCGGTCGCGTGGTCGACCGGGGCGACGCCCGCAACGTGGACGCCGCCGATCGTCACTCCGTGGAGCCACCACGACGGCGCGTTCTCGGGCGATCCGAAGATCGCCGTCAGGAGCGCGTTGACGGGTCCGAACAGGATCGAGTGATGGTGCTGCATCTCACTCCCGCGGGGTCGTTCCTTCTTCCTCTTCCTCCGGAGTGGACCGGCCGGCCGCGCCTCCCCGGAACCCGTCGGCGAGGACCCCGAGGACGACCGCGGAGAGACCTCCGAGGAGCCACGGGACCTCGTCCGGGAAGAGGCGAACCGAGCCGTACGCCGCGAGCCCCAGGAAGGCATAGCGGAGGAGAGCGCGGAGCGCGAACTTCCAGTCGAGCCGGGTCGACGCCCGTGGACGGGGAACGAGCAGTCTCCCGGCCACGTCCGACAACCAGAGGCCGGAGACGATAGC
>Ga0116141_10000216_pt1 | contig 41260 bp, 41 predicted proteins | sample AD_UKC097_MetaG_FD_89744 | JGI IMG/M metagenome (GOLD analysis project Ga0116141, IMG submission 89744) | Active sludge microbial communities of municipal wastewater-treating anaerobic digesters from USA - AD_UKC097_MetaG | ecosystem: Engineered > Bioreactor > Anaerobic > Digestate | place: USA...
ATCCGTGGCGGCATACATCGGGTTGTCGAGCGTGAACGAGGCCACCTCGGCTTGCGGCCCGTCGGGACGGATCAGGGGCTTCATCCACGGATAATCGCGCAGGCTGATGCGGGCGTCCGCGCAATGCGCCAGGGAAAAAGTGAAAATGGAAACGGCAAGCAGTCTTTTCATGATTCACTCGTCCCTTTTCTGGATGAAACCCGGCGCGGCTTTCAGATAGGCGAAGGCCCCGATCAGAAGGGTGATCCGACCACAAAGAAGGCGGCCACACGCCAGATGGCGGGCATGCCCGCGAGGTCGTGAAGGAACACCTTGGCCGTGACGACGGCGAAGAGCAGCAGCCCGGCCAGCCGCAGCCCGCGCAGCTTTTTCCAGATGCCGCCCGCGACAAAGCAGACGGCATAAATGGCCCAGAGCACCGACACGCCGCCGGCGCGAAATGACGGCTCCTTGAAGTGCAGGAACGCATTCAGCTCAAGCGTGGTGTAAAGGAACAGAAGCGCCAGTCCTCCATAGCCGTAAAACGGCGCCAGCGATTTCCGGCTGTCCCGCCGGACAAACAGGGCCCACACGCCGAAGAGAATCACCAGCAGCAGGCCGAAATCCAGCAGGCGCGACAGCACCATCACGGAAGAATATTCGCAGCCATACAGTCCGCCGCGCGAAATATCCCAGTGCGGAATATCCCACAAAAGAAGCTTTGCGGCCGCAAGGCCCAGCAGGATGTTCGACGCGATCAGGTGCGACCGGTCATCCGTGGCGAAGAAGCGCCAGAGGGTGTAGAGCCCCATCACGCAGAACACCACTGTCATCATCGGCAGGCGCCACGGCGCATAGAACCGGAAGAACGCATTGGTTTCAAAGAGCAGATAGATCAGCAGAACCGAAAGACCGATCCAGTAGAAGAGCGTCGGGAGCAGCCCGCGCGAAGGAGTTTCCTCCGGGCCGGCCTCCGGCCCCGGCTGCGGCCGCCGGCGTTCCAGCCAGAACGCGCCGAAGACCGATGCGATGCTGACGCCGAAGGTCCACAGGCGGTCCGTCATGCTTTTGAGATAGAGCTTGAACGTTCCGCCCGGCCCCATGGACGGGTGGGGGAAGTTCTCGTGCAGGTCCACCGCGGCGAGCTTGAAAAACACGAGGCCATACAGCAGGTAGGAAAGCCGGTTCAGGAAGCGGCTCTGCACCTTTCCGCTAAGCCACAGGAACATCAGCGCCAGCAGCGACCAGCTCATTGTCAGCGACTCCCGCTCCAGCACCAGCGGCATCGTCAGCGTTGTGTAGAATCCCGCAAGGGCCATCATCGTGATCAGCAGGGCGCGGTCGCCGCGCTTGAACTGCAGAAAGGCCAGCACGTGCCCGATGTAAAACACCGCCAGCGCCAGCGTGAGGATCGCGGGATACGGCCGCCCGTGGGTGTACCGGATCAGGCTGTAGGCCGTCAGGGAGAACAGTCCGGAATTGATCAGCAGATAAATAATTTCCAGCACCGTCAGCTTCCCGTTGCGGCCGATGTTGTGCCAGATCACGATGGCCGCATGCAGCGCGAACAGCAGAGAAAGCAGGGGCATGACAAGATTGAAGTCGGGTTTGCGATAGCTGAACAGTGATCCCAGAACCAGCATCCAGGTGAAAAAGAAGCTCAGGTAGTTGAGCAGCCACGATTTCACCTGCGAAAGGGCAAAAACGCCCGCTCCGAGGATGAGCATGTAAACATAGAGCACCATGAAGTCGGGCTTCCCCGTGCTGAGCATGATCGGCGTGCAGAAGCCGCCAATGATTCCCAGAATGGCCACGAGCAGGGAATTCACCCGCACGGAGAGCAGGCTGGCCGTTATGGTGATGAGAATCATCAGCAGGAAGGCGGCCGGAATCGGCAGCAGTTTGTAAAGAGGCCCTGCGGCATACATGCTGAAATAGAGCGTGGCGAGGCCGCCGCCAAAAAGCCCCTGGCCCATCAGGTGATATTTCTTCCCGAACAGGCGGTAGCCGGCGGCCAGCATGCCGATGCCGGCGGCAATGGCGATGGCTGTGCGGCCCGTCGGCCCGAGCAGCTGCCGCTCGATGGACCATTTCAGAAAGAATCCGACACAGGTCACGATCGCCACAATGCCTGCGCGCAGCAGCCAGGTGCTGGCGATGGCGAACTCGGCGCTGACTCCCTCGCGGCGGTGTTCCTCGCCCACAAGAATCCAGCTCCAGATTTTTCTCAAAATCTCCCCGACACGCGACGGCTGCCGCGTGATGCGCGGATAGGCCGGCATGGACGGGACCGCCGGCGGAGTCTGGGGTGCGGCGGCAACACGGGGGGGCTCCGGGACGGCAGGGGCGGGGGACGGCACAGGAGCCGGGATTTCCTGCCGGGGCGGCGGGGTCCATGGCTTGGACGGCTCTTCCGCGGGCAGAAGTTTTTTCACCATCCGCCGGAGATTGGACTGCTCGGACTCGATGTTTTTCAGCGCTCCCCGGATACTGGAAAGTTTGGCGAGCACCACGATCATCAGCACCAGCAGTACAAAACTCAGCAGCTCCATTTCACACCCCTTTCACTGTGCAGAATTATTAGCGGTTGGGCCGCAGGATAGGAAGCGTAAACCGCGCGCGGGCAGGAATCCTGCTTGTGATATTGCTGGCGCGGGGCTATTTTTCGGCTTTTGAGGCTGGTATAAGGAGACTGTCAAATGATCTACCGCGTGAACAGCTTTCTGGGACTGATCCTGATGATGCTTCTGGCGTGGCTGCTGTCCTCCGACCGGCGTCGAATGGATTTCCGCCTCATCCTCTCCGGGGTCGGCCTTCAGATTCTTTTCGGCGTGTTTATCATGAAGACGTCCGTGGGGCTGAAAATATTCGATGTGGCCCGCGCGGTGATCTCGCGCCTGATCAGTTTCTCCGACGATGGCGCACAGTTTGTTTTCGGTGAACAGTTCCGCGAGCACTATTTCGCATTCTCCGTGCTCCCCACCATCATTTTCGTGTCGTCACTGATGGCGATTCTGTTCCATCTGGGCATCATGCAGCACGTGGTCAGTTTTATGGCAAGGGTCATGGTGAAGGTCATGGATGCGTCCGGATCAGAGTCGCTGGCGGCGGCGGCCAATGTCTTTATCGGTCAGACTGAGGCGCCCCTGGTTGTTAAACCCTATCTGCTGACGATGACGCGTTCCGAGCTGATGGCGCTCATGACCGGCGGCATGGCCACCGTGGCGGGCGGTGTGCTGGCGGCCTACGCCGGCATGGGGGCGGACCCGGGGCATCTGCTGACCGCCTCGGTGATGTCCGCGCCGGCCTCGCTCGTGCTGGCCAAGATCATCGTTCCGGAAACCGAGGAGTCCAATACCAGGGGCTATGTGAGAATTCAGGTGCCGAAACAGGATTCGAATGTGCTGGATGCCGCCTGCCGGGGCGCGTCCGAGGGCCTGATGCTGGCGCTTAATGTGGCGGCCATGCTGATTGCCTTCATCGCCCTCGTGGGCGCGTTCAACTGGCTTTGCACGCTGCTCCCGGATATCGGCGGCGCCCCGCTCACCCTCCAGCGCGTGTTCAGCTGGATGATGGCGCCGTTCGCGCTGATGATGGGTGTCGAGTGGCAGGATGCCGGCATCGCGGGCACCCTGCTGGGTGAAAAAACCGTTCTCAACGAGTTTGTGGCCTATGTGGACCTCATCAAGTGGCGCGATCAGGTTTCTCCGCGCACCTTCACCCTGATGACCTATGCGCTCTGCGGATTTGCCAATTTCAGCTCCGTGGCCATCCAGATCGGCGGCATTGGCTCGCTCGTGCCCAGCCGCCGCAGGGATTTCGCAAAGCTGGGCCTCAAGGCCATGGTGGCCGGATCGCTCGCCGCCTTTATGACCGCCTGTATTGCCGGGATGCTTCTGTGATGACTTCATCCCGGCAGATCATTCTGCGGCTGAAAGCGCTGGGCAGCGATGAAATCGCCCGGCACTCGCAGCGTTTTTTCAAGACAGGCAAGGGGGAATACGGGGAAGGGGACCTGTTCCTCGGCATCCGTGTTCCGGTCATCAGACAGTGCGTGAAGGAGTGGCGCGATCTCCCGCTTGATGTGGTGCTCGAGATTCTGCAATCGCCATTTCATGAGGCGCGCCTGCTGGCCCTGCTGATCATGGTGAAACAGTACGCGGCAGGCTCGGAACAGGCCCGGAACGCCCTGTACCGGGTTTATCTGCATCATACGGCCTGCATTAACAACTGGGATCTTGTGGACTGTTCCGCGGAGCATGTTGTCGGCGCTCATTTGTTCACCCGTTCTCGCGCGCCGCTGTACCGCCTGGCCAAATCCGAAAGTCTCTGGGAGCGCCGGATCGCCCTCCTGGCCACGTTCCACTTCATCCGCCGGAACGATTTCGAAGACCTTTTGAAACTGGCGGAAATGCTGCTGCCGGACCGGGAAGATCTCATCCACAAGGCGGCGGGCTGGATGCTTCGCGAGGTCGGCAAACGGGACCGGAGCATCGAGACGGAGTTTCTGGAGCGGCATGCGCGCAGCATGCCTCGAACGATGCTGCGTTACGCCATCGAAAGATTTCCCGAATCCGCACGGCAGCGCTTTTTGCACCAGTGATCGGAGTTCGAACTGCCGCGGTTTCAGGCGGAAAGCTTTTTACCGTCGGCAATTGACTTCGGCGCAAAGATATCCAGAATCACGCAAGGTGATTTTCCGATCATGAAAATATTTGCGGCCAGAAGAAACAGGGAAGTGCTCACGGAGGGCGGTTTGCTCAAAGCCATCGCTGTGCTGGCCGTGCCGATGCTGGCCGGTGCGGTGCTGCAGAATGTGCAGAGCCTGATTGACCTCTTCTGGGTGGGGCGTCTTGGATCCCGGGCCGTGGCCGCGGTGGCGATGAGCGGAACCATCCTGATGGTGCTCTTCCCCATGCTGATGGGTCTTTCCACGGGAACCATCGCGCTGGTATCGCGCTCCGTGGGGGCGGGCCGGCCGGAGGATGCCGCGGCCGCCGCCGGGCAGTCCCTGATGCTGGCGGTTGTGCTTGGCGGCATCACGGCGGCCTGCGGCTGGCTGTTTTCGCCTCATCTGTTCCGCCTGCTCGGGGCGGAGCCGGAGCTCATCCATGACGGAAGCATCTATCTTCGAATATGCCTGATCGGCAGTTTCACGGTGTTTATTCTTTTTATCGGCAATGCGGCCCTGCAGGGGGCCGGGGATGCAGTCACTCCGATGTGCATCATGGCGGTTTCGAATGTGGTGAACATCATCCTGGATCCGCTCCTGATTTTCGGTCCGGGCCCTTTTCCCTGTCTGGGCATCCGCGGAGCCGCCAGCGCCACCGTTATTTCGCAGGCCGCCGCCGCAGGGCTTTCGCTCTATATCCTTTTTACCGGGAAAACTCATCTGCGGATTCATCTGAAGCAGTGGATCCCCCGCGCGGAGCTCTCGTGGCGGATTCTCAGAATCGGGCTTCCCGGCTCGGGCCAGATGCTTTCACGCAGCCTCATGAGCGCGGTCCTGATGCGCATTGTGGCGTCCTGCGGCACCGCCGCGGTTGCGGCCTACGGGGTCGGCATGCGGTTCCACATGATCGCCCTGATGCCCGCCTTCGCGCTGGGCGGCGCGGCTGCCACCATGGTCGGCCAGAACCTCGGCGCGGGCAAGCCGGCCCGCGCCCGTCGCGCCGCCTGGGCGGCTGTGGGACTGGATATGGTGTTCATGACGGGCATCGCCGCGGTGCTGATGATCTTCGCGCCGGCCCTGATCCGGTTTTTCAACAGCGAGCCGGATGTGGTCCGAACCGGGACGGACTATCTGCGCATCGTTTCCCCTTCGTACATCTTCGCGGCGCTGGGCATTGTGTTCGGCCGGGCGCTCAACGGCGCCGGCGACAGCATGAGCCCGATGATCATCACCGTTGCGACCCTCTGGGGCCTGCAGGTGCCCCTCGCGGTCATGCTGTCGAGGATATGGGAGCCCGCCACCAGCGGCATCTGGTGGGCCATCGTGGCGGCCATTATCTTCCAGGGCCTGCTCGCCGCATGGTGGTTTGAGCGCGGCACCTGGAGCAGAAAGACGGTCTGATCACACCTGATACAGTTCGCTCGACTTCAGCAGGTCCACCTTGTGATGCTGGAGAGCGCTGATGGTGTCCTTGATGTTGTCGGTGCGGATGACGACCAGCGCGCGGTCGCCAATGGCGAAGGCGTACATGTATTCCACGCTGATGCCGGCCTCGGCCAGAATCTTCAGCGCCCGGTTCAGCGCCCCCGGCTGATTCGGCGCGGCCATGCAGACCACATCCGTCAGGCTGACCGAAAAGTGCCGCGCTCTCAGCAGTTCCACCGCCTTCTGCGGATGCGATACCACGCAGCGCAGAACGCCGTAGTCGGATGTTTCCGCAATGCTCAGCGCGGAAATGTTCACGCCTGCATCCGCCAGCGCCTGTGTCACTTCCACCAGCCGGCCGGACTTGTTCTCGAGAAAAACGGAAACCTGCTGAATAATCATGGCGAATCCTCCTTATGAAAGTTTGCGGTTGTCTATCACTCGCCGGACCTTGCCCTCGCTGCGCTCGATGGTCTGCGGTTCCACCAGCCGTACATTGACCGAAAGCCCCAGCGTGCTTTCCACACTGTGCTTGATGCGCCTGCTGAGCGCCTCGAGCTGCTTGATTTCGTCCGAGAAGAACTGCGCGTCCACCTCCACCTGAAGCGTGAGCTGGTCGAGGTTGTTCACGCGGTCTATAATGAGCAGGTAGTGCGGATGCGTTTCGGACATCTCCAGGAGCACGCTTTCGATCTGCGAGGGGAAGACGTTCACCCCGCGAATGATCAGCATGTCGTCGCTCCGGCCCTGGCACTTGTGCATGCGCACGGTGGTGCGCCCGCAGGGACAGGCGCCCGTGATCAGGCTGGTGAGGTCGCGCGTGCGGTAGCGCAGGAGCGGCATGCCCTGCTTGGTGATCGTGGTGAAGACCAGCTCCCCGTGCTGTCCCGGCTCCAGCACCTCCAGCGTGACCGGATCAATGATTTCCGGATAGAAATGATCTTCGTTGATATGAAGTCCCTTCTGCTCCCAGCACTCGCTGGCGACGCCGGGGCCGATGATCTCGCTGAGGCCGTAAATGTCAATGGCCCTGATTCCGAGATTCTTTTCGATGGCCGCGCGCATGTTTTCGGTCCATGGTTCCGCGCCCAGCACCGCCGCCTTGAGTTTCAAATCACCGGGATGAATGCCGCGCTCCGCGAGGGCTTCCGCGAGGAAAAGGGAATAGGACGGAGTGCAGGCCAGCAGAGTCGGGCCGAAATCCTGGAGAATCTGGATCTGCCGCTGCGTGTTGCCGCCTGAGACCGGAATCGCTGTGGCCCCTAGTTTTTCCGCGCCGTAATGCACCCCGAGGCCGCCGGTGAAGAGTCCGTATCCGTAGGATATCTGGATGATGTCGTGCTCGGTCCCGCCCGCGCTGCAGAGCGTGCGCGCCATCACATCCGCCCAGAGTTCAATGTCCTCGCGCGCGTAGCCGACCACCGTCGGCTTGCCGGTCGTTCCCGATGAGGCGTGGAGCCGCACGATTTCAGACATGGGCGAGGAGAAGAGTCCGAAAGGATAATTGTCCCGCAGATCCTGCTTGGTGGTCATCGGCAGATGCCGGATATCCCTGATGCTTTTTATGTCCTGCGGCTTGACCCCAAGTTCATCCATCTTGCGGCGGTAGAAGGGCACCTTTTCATAAACCCGTTTTACGGTTGCTTGAAGGCGCCTGGTCTGGAGGGCGGTCAGTTCATCACGCGGCATGCACTCGCATTTTTCATTCCAGATCATTGTTTACTCCTGCTCTGTCCACGGAGGGCTCAAATTATATCCCGCCGTGAAGGCGGCCTGATTCACTTTATAAAGCTTTGGGGGAAGGTTTTCGGCAAGCACCTTGAGCCAGGATTCGGCGGGGTCTCCCGTCATCCGGGCATACATGCCGATCAGCACCGTATTGACCGTCTTGACATGTCCGGCGCGGCGCGCCAGGTCAAGAGCATCCGTGTGCCACACGCGCAGGTTCATCTTCTTCAGGTTTCCGATGATGTCGGCGGGGTAGGGCATTTCATTCGTGAGCACCGGAAGCGGCGCGATGGCCTGCGTGTTCACAATCACGGTGCCTCCGGGCTTCAGCATGGCGGCATGGCGCGCGGCCTCCAGCATTTCAAAGGCCAGCAGAACGTCGGCGGATCCCTGCTCGATGGTGGGCGAAAACACCTTCTCCCCGAAACGCACATGGGTCACCACGCTTCCGCCGCGCTGGGCCATGCCGTGAATCTCCGACATCTTCACGTCATCTCCGCGCGCGGTGGCGAAGGCCCCGAGGATCTTCGAGGCCAGCAGCGCGCCCTGTCCGCCGACGGCCGCGATCAGGATGTTGGTGGTATCTTTCATGCCGGTCCTCCGCCGGGCCGGGGCTGCTTCTCGATCGCATGGAACGGGCAGATCCCCGCGCAAAGTTCGCATCCCACGCAGAGCACCTGGTCAATCTTTACCTTGTCTCCGTCGAAGGAAATCGCCGGGCATCCGATGGACAGGCATTTCATGCAGGACTTGCACAGATCGGGATTCACCTTCAGCGGGAAATGCCGGACGGCGCACGGATGCAGGATGCAGGTGCGTTTGGTGATGATCACCGACGGCTCTTCGCGCGCGAGCTCCTCGCGCATCACGGTTTCGAGTTCTTTCAAATTGAAAGCGTCCACTTCGCGGACGTGCTTGATCCCGATGGACTTTGCGAAATCAGCAAAACTCAATGCCGGTGCGGATTCGCCGTTCAGGGTTCTGCCGCTGGACGGATTCTCCTGGTGCCCGGTCATGGCGGTGATGCTGTTGTCGAGAATGACAACGGTTGTGATGCCCCGATTGTAGACAATATCCACCAGCCCGGTCATGCCGGAATGCCAGAAGGTGGAATCGCCGATCACGGCGATGGATTTTCCCGCAAAATCCTTTCCCCGCGCCTTCTGCATGCCGAAGGCCATGCCGATGCCCGCGCCCATGCAGATCGCGGTGTCCATGATGCTCAGCGGCGGCGAGGCGGTCAGCGTATAGCATCCAATGTCGCCGGCCACCTTGAGTTTGAGCTTCTTCATCACATAGAAGGGGCCGCGGTGATGGCATCCGGGACAGAGCACTGGCGGTCGCACCGGCAGGTTTTCGAACGGGGTTGAAACCGGTTCGGGCGCGGTATCCGTCAACCCCTTGCGGACAATCTCCGTGCTCAATTCTCCAATGACTGGAACTTTTGCTTTTCCAATGACTGGAACTCCAAGCGCCTTCAGGTGCTGTTCAAAAATCGGCTCAAGCTCCTCGACGACGAAAACCTTTTTATGTTGCCCGCAGAAGTCCTTCAGTTTCCTTTCCGGCAGGGGATAGGACAGTCCGAGTTTGCAGAACCCCGCATTCGGCATGACTTCCCGGCAGTACTGATATGCGATGCTCCCGGTGATGATGCAGGTGTCTGATGAACCATTTTCGTAAATATTCAGATCGGTGGTTTCGGCGAACTCGCGGAGTTTTCCGAGGCGCTCCTCGGCCACCACGCGGCGCCTGCGCGAGAAGGCCGGCGCGACCATGTATTTCCCGAAGCGGCTGTCGTATTCGCGAAGCGGCACATCCATCCGCCCGCCCGGCTCCAGCAGCCCGTAGGCATGCGCCACGCGCGTGGTGGTGCGGACGATGACGGGGGTGTCGAACTCCTCGCTGATTTCAAACGCGCGGATCATGAAATCGCGGCACTCGCGGCTGTCGGACGGTTCCAGCACGGGCAGCTTTCCGGCCATGCCGAAGTAGCGCGTGTCCTGCTCGTTCTGCGAGCTGTGCTGGCCGGGATCGTCGGCGACGACAACCACCAGCCCGGCGTTGACACCGGGATAGGAAATTGAGAGCAGGGGATCCATGGCCACGTTGAGGCCGACGTGCTTCATGGTGCATACGGCGCGCGCCCCCGCCACGGAGGCCCCGATGGCAACTTCGAGCGCGACTTTTTCGTTCACAGACCACTCGGCGTCAATCTCCTTGTACTGCGCGATATATTCGGTGACTTCGGTGCTCGGGGTGCCGGGATAGGCCGTGGCCACGCGAACGCCCGCTTCCCAGGCGCCGCGCGCAATCGCTTCATTTCCCAGCATCAGTGTCTTCATGGTTTCTTAAAACTGCAATCAACGAGACGGCCGACTTTAGCAGATGAAATAATTTATGCAAGGCGGCTCAACTTCCGAAAAGTTCCAATCATTGGAACTTTCCGCAAAAAAACTTCCAATGGTTGGAACTTTTTTCGCAGAAACTTCCAGCCATTGGAAAAAATAGGTTGCCAAGCTCCAGCCATTGGAATATTTACCACAGCTTTTTCCGAAACGGTTTTTCAGGGAGCACAACATGGGCAAGAAGCTGGTCATAGTCGAATCGCCTGCGAAGGCGCGCACGATCAACAAGATTCTGGGAAAGGATTTTCTGGTCAAGGCCTCGATGGGCCATGTGCGCGATCTGCCCGAAAAGCAGCTCGGCGTGGATATCGAGAAGAACTTCACGCCGCAGTACAAGGTGATCAAGGACAAGCAGAAGGTCATCAAGGAGCTTCAGAATGCGGCGAAGGATGTGGAAACCGTCTATCTCGCTCCCGACCCCGACCGCGAGGGCGAGGCGATCGCATGGCATCTGCAGGCCGCGCTTGAAAAGCAGGTTCCGGCTGAAAACTTTCTGCGCGTGACCTACAACGAAATCACCGCGCCCGCGATCCGCGAGGCGTTTGCGCATCCCCGGCAGATAGACCAGAACCGCGTGAACTCCCAGCAGGCGCGGCGCATTCTCGACCGCATCGTGGGCTACAAGGTCAGCCCGCTGCTCTGGTCGCGCGTCCGCGGCGGCGCCAGCGCCGGCCGCGTGCAGTCGGTGGCCCTCCGTCTGGTGTGCGAGCGCGAGAAGGAAATCCGGAATTTCGTGAAGGAGAAGTTCTGGGTGCTGGGCGCAAAGCTGCGCAAGCTGGTGGATCCGCGCGATGTGTTCGAGACGCGCCTCGTGAAAATCGGAAACGAAAAAGCCGATCTTCGCGATGAGGCGCAGGCGGAAAGGATTTTTGAAGACGTTCAGAACAGCGCGTTTCGCGTGCAGAGCATCAAGGACAAGGAAACGCAGAAGCGCGCCCGTCCGCCCTACATCACGAGCAGCCTTCAGCAGGCCGGCTCCAGCGTCCACGGATTTTCCCCGTCGCGCACAATGATGATCGCGCAGAAGCTTTATGAGGGCGTGGACCTCGGCGAGGGTCGGATCGGTCTGATCACCTACATGCGAACGGACTCATTCAACGTGTCGAAGGTCGCGCAGGACCAGGCGCGCGATTTTATCCGTAAAAACTTCGGTGATGACTATGTGCCTGAGAAGCCGAATTTCTACAAAAGCCGCGGCACCGCGCAGGAGGCCCATGAGGCCATTCGTCCCACCGATCCGTCACGCACTCCGGAATCGGTGCAGTCTGCCCTTTCGCCTGAGGAAGCCAAACTCTACGCGCTGATCTGGAAGCGTTTCATGGCCAGCCAGATGACCCCCGCGCGCATCGCGCAGCGCAGCGTTGAGATCGAGGCGCTGCCGAAGCGCGAGGGCGCGGATCCGCTGCTTTTCCGCGCCAATGCGTCACAGGTTCTCTTCCCGGGTTATATGAAGGCTTCGGGCCTCGAGAAGACAAAGACGCAGAACGAAGGCGAGGAGGAAGAGGACGATACCCAGGGCAGCCTGCCGCCGCTGACGGAAGGTGAGGGCCTGGAATGTGTCGAGCCGGTCAGGGCGGAAAAGGAAACCCAGCCGCCGCCGCGCTACACCGAAGCTTCTCTGATCCGCGCGCTGGAGGAAAACGGGGTGGGGCGGCCCAGCACCTACGCGGCGATTCTGTCCACCCTGAATGCGCGCAAGTACATCGCCCGCGAAAAGAAAGCCATCCTGCCGACCGAACTGGGCGACCGGGTCTGCGATTTCCTTGTCGCCCACCTGTCAGAGCTCTTTGATGTCCAGTTCACGGCTGCGATGGAAAAGAAGCTCGATGATATTGAGAGCGGCGAAGTCGAATGGCATCAGATGCTGGGTGAATTCTATCAGAACTTTCTCGGCTGGGTTCAGCAGGCCAAGGGACCTTCGGCCGATCCGGGGCATGTGGGGCAGGTTCTGGGCATGCTGGAGCATGTCCGCGAATGGGCGCCCGGGCGTCAGGCGGGCAAGCGGGAATACAGCGATGAGAAGTTTGTTGAGTCCGTCCGCCAGCAGTTCGAAGCCGGCGAAAAGGCCGTGTCGCAGCGGCAGGCGGATGCGCTGCTGAAACTGGGTGTGAAATACAAGGACCAGATATCCGGCTGGGATGAATTCGTCGTGGCGCAGGGCCTTGGGGAGGCCATCGGAGCCATCGAGGCGAAGAATCTCCCGCCGCGCGAGGAGACCTCCGGGAAACTGGATGCGCTGGCGGATGTGGCGTTCAAGGATGCGCGCACGATCGGCAAGAAAACCTATGATGACCGGGTTTTCTATGAATCCCTGAAGAAGCAGAATGACGAGGGACGAAGATTTTCCGACCGTCAGGTGGCGGCTCTGGACAAGATGCTGCTGAAATACGCCGACCAGATCGGCGGCCGCGAGCAGGTGGTTGCGCAGTTCGGGCTTGTGGAGCAGGAGAAAAAACCCGGCGAAGACAGCGGCCCGATTCTGGCGCTGATGGAATCGGTTCAGGCCTGGCGGGAGCCGGTGAAGCGCGGCCGCCGCGAATGGGACGACCATGCCTTCTACCAGTCGCTGAAGGCGCAGTATGCGCAGAAGCACGAGCTCTCATTCAAGCAGCACATGGCCCTGAAAAAAATGGTTGTGCGCTACCGCGACCAGATTCCAAGCTTCGCGGAAGAGGCGGAAAAGCAGGGCCTCGTCATTCCCCAGAAGAAAGCGCCCAAGGGCAAGAATCTCGAAGAGCGGGCGGAATAACTCGCCGTGAAAGAAATCGGACTAACAGTCTAAAGGACTACAGCCTAAACCCCTTCTTCAACTCAGAAATCAAAAAGATCCTTGATTGGAAGGCCGAGGGATTTCGCGATCCGCTCGCAGCCGGAAATGGACGGGGCATTGATCCCGCGCTCGACGAACGGGTCCAGCTATCAATCCGGGGTATGGAATCTGGCGCAGGACACAACATATGATCTGCCGTATTACAATCTCTCAGATGTTCAGGGGATTTATGGCACTCTCAATGTGACACCCATCCCCGAGCCGTTCGCGCTTGTCCTGCTTGGCCTGGGTTCCTGCTGACCGTATCGCTGCGCCGAAAGCCCCCGGCACTTTAGCCTCGCCCGCTGCGAAGTAATCCCATTGGCGATGGTAGGGCGTGCACTCCGTGCGCGCCGCGGCGGTCGCGGAGCGACCGCCCTACCTTAACGACAAGCGGTTTTGACGGAGCGAAACCCTCCAGCAACTTTTGGAGGGTCGCGCTCCGTCGCGACCATCTTCTTACGGCGTTACTGAGTTCTGCCCTCCAGAATTGATGGCCGCAGCCGGAATCACCCATCACGCATCCAGCAGGGTTCCGACCTTGTTCAGCACCTGCCGGACGATGGATTCGGGCAGGGAACAGATCAGCGAGGCCCGCCGGGCTTTCCAGTCCAGGCTCTTGATCTGATCCGAGAGGACGGCTCCCGATACTCTGCAATCCTTTGGGATGATGACTTCAAAAGGATAGCCTTTGATCTGGCTGGTGATGGGGCAGAACAGCGCAAGACCGACCTTGCGGTTGTATGACTCCGGCGAAAGAACGAGCGCCGGGCGATGGCCGGCCTGCTCGTGTCCCGACTGCGGCGTGAAGGCCAGCCAGACCACGTCGCCGCGTCTTGGGCAATGCGGGGAAGTCATTTTACCAGACCTCCCGTCCGACAGGCTTTCCCGTTCCGGTTTCGGAATGAAGATTGCGCTTTTTGACACCCTTCAGAAGGTCATCAAGACTGAAGGGCGGTTCGGGATTCGGATTGATGACGATTTTGCCGTCATCAAACGACAGATCAACCGGCGAACCATAGGCCAGCTGCGCCTCCTTGACAAACGCCTTCGGAATCCGCACTGCCAGACTGTTGCCCCATTTCTGAATCTTAGTTTCCATAAACACCTCAAATGTATATACAATATATATACGTCATGGTTGAGCGGCGTGCAAGGGAATTTCACGAGATGGAGCCGGCTTGCGGCTTCGGGTTGGCTTGCTTTATGCCCCATAGGTTCCCGCTGCGGTGGTTCCGCCGCGGCCGGTCCAGTTGGTATGGAAGAACTCGCCCCGCGGCCGGTCCGTGCGCTCATAGGTGTGGGCGCCGAAATAGTCGCGCTGGGCCTGGATCAGATTGGCGGGAAGGTTTTCACTTCGATATCCGTCAAACCATGCCAGCGCGCTGCTCATCGCCGGCAGCGGAATGCCCGTCATGGCTCCTCCGGCCACCACGCGCCGCCAGCCGGGAAGCGCCTTCATGACTGCATCCCTGAAGAAGGGATCCAGCAGCAGGTTGGCCAGCGCCGGATCACGGTCGTACGCCTCCTTGATTTTCCCCAGGAAAGCCGACCGGATAATGCAGCCCCCGCGCCACATGAGGGCAATCCCGCCGTAGTTGAGATTCCATTTTTGCTCCTCAGCCATGGCCCGCATAAGCTGATAGCCCTGGGCATAGGAAACAATCTTTGACGCATAGAGCGCTGATTCGAGCTGCTGCACCGATTCGGTGGTGTGCCCCGTGACCATGGCGGGCGGCGTGTTATACACCCTGCTGGCGGTTTTCCTTTCATCTTTGAGGGCTGAAAGGCACCGGGCATAAACGGCCTCGGCGATGAGCGTGAGCGGCTGACCCAGATCCAGCGCGGCGGCGACCGTCCATTTGCCGGTGCCCTTCTGTCCGGCGGCATCCAGAATCCTGTCGAGCAGAAATTCGCCATCCTCCCGATAGGCCAGAATCTCGCTCGTGATCTCAATCAGATAGGAATCAAGCGGCCCGCTGCTCCAGTTGGCAAATATCAGATGCATTTCCTCATTGGAAAGCCGCAGGCCCAGCTTCATCATGTGATAGGCTTCGGCAATGAGCTGCATGTCTCCATATTCAATGCCGTTGTGAACCATTTTGACGAAATGCCCGGCACCGCCTTCGCCGACCCAGTCGCAGCAGATTTCCCCGCCAGAAGTCCTGGCCGCGATTTTCTGGAAAATCGGCTTCACGGCGGGCCATGCGGCCGGCGATCCGCCGGGCATGATGGATGGGCCGGTCAGCGCACCTTCCTCGCCGCCCGATATGCCGGTGCCGATGTACAGCAGCCCCCTGCTTTCAACATATTGAACGCGACGGATGGTGTCGGGGTAGTGGGAGTTGCCTCCATCAATAATGATATCTCCGGGTTCAAGCAGGGGAAGGAGCGCCTCAATCAGGGCATCCACAGCGGAACCGGCCCGCACCATCATCATGACTTTTCGCGGCCGTTCAAGTGCGGCGACCAGCTCGTCGAGCGTCCGGCATCCGATGATGTTCTTCCCCGCGGCCCGGCCGGAGACAAACTGGTTCATGCGGTCAACCGTGCGGTTGAAGCAGGCGACGGCAAAGCCGTTCGACTCCATGTTCAGAATGAGATTTTCGCCCATGACGGCGAGGCCGATCACGCCGATATCCGCTTTTTTCTGCATGCGATACTCCGTACTTGATGAATCTGGGGCCCAGCATAGGCGAAGGCCGGGCGGGATTCAAAGCAAAAGGCAAAACGGCAGAAAATGAGCCTTATATATTGACATATCATGATATATGGATATATTGAGCCATAATTTTCTTCGGGCGGACCGGTTTTATGGTATAAACGCTCAGGATAATCGGGAGATTTGGCATATGAAAAGACTGGCAATGACGAATTTCAGCGTGCGGCATCCGTGGCTCGTTCTGCTGGTCGTGCTCGCCGCCGTGGTGGGGTTCGGCCTGCAGTTTCCAAAGGTCAAGTTCGACAACGATCCCGAGAACATGCTTTCCCCGGAGGAATATGTCCGGGTGTTCCACAACCGGATTAAACAGCGCTACAACCTGTATGACTTTGTCATTGTCGGAATTGTCAATACGCAGCACGAGGACGGCATTTTCAACGTCGGGACCCTCGGGCGGGTGGACGCGCTGACGAAACAGCTGATCAGTTTGCACCGGGCGGGAGACGGCCGGCCGGCAGTGGTGAATCCCGGAGACGGCCGGACGATCATTCCGGATCTTCGCCCGGCCGGCGCATGGAAGCGCGCACTGGGCGCCGTTTTCAGGCATGATGTCAATAATCTCTTCGATGAGGAGGGGGCCAGCGCCATCATCACGCCCGAAATCATGAGCCCGAGCGTGGTGGACAACATCAAGCAGGCTGCGATGGGGCAGCTTAAGATCGAATATCTGATGGAACAGCCGCCGCAGACCCGCGAGGAGGCGCTGGCGATCCGCGACGACGCCATGGGGAACCCGCTTTATAACGGGATGCTGGTATCTGAAGACGAAAAGGCCGTGTGCGTCTATATCCCCATCGTCGAAAAAACCTACAGCTACAATGTGGCCAATCTGGTGGAGGCCCTCACCAAGGACTGGCCGGCGGAGGACCGGGTGCTGATCACCGGCCAGCCGGTTGCGCAGGACACTTTCGGGGTGGAGATGCTGGTGCAGATGGCGTCTTCGGCGCCGCTTGCCGGGGTGGCCATTTTCCTGCTTCTGCTGCTGTTCTTCCGCCGCGTGTCGCTGATTATTCCACCGATGATTGTCGCGGTCGTCAGCGTGATCTGCACCATGGGCCTGCTGATCGGGCTGGGCTACGACGTGCACATCATGAGCTCGATGATCGCCATTTTCCTGATGCCGATCGCTGTGGCGGATTCGGTGCATATCCTCAGCGAATTCTTCGACACCTATCACCGTTTCCAGGACAAAAGCAGAACGGTTCAGCATGTTATTGGACACCTTTTCATGCCTATGCTCTACACCAGCCTGACGACGATCGCCGGGTTTGCGTCGCTGGCCACCACGCCGATTCCGCCGGTCAGGGTTTTCGGACTGCACATTGCGTTTGGCGTGGCCCTGGCATGGTTTCTCACCATGACGCTGGTGCCGGCCTATATCATGATCTTTGTCTCGAAAAAGACGCTCGACAAGGCCTGCAGGGTGCATGATCAGGAAAGCTGCGATGTTAAGCCGTCGAGGCTTGATCGTTTCCTGGAATGGCTGGGCGCATTCTCGTATGCGCGCTGGAAATTCATTGTGGCGGCCACGCTTCTGGTTGTCGGTCTGGCCGTCTACGGCATTTCGCGCATCGAAGTGAACGACAATCCCGTGAAGTGGTTCGTGAAATCGCACCGCATCCGGATCGCCGATGATGTGCTGAACCAGCACTTCGGCGGAACCTACACCGCCTATCTGACGCTGGCCTCTCCGAATGTTGAGGCGGTAAGCTGCCATGAGAAGGCGGCCATCATCCGCAGCGAGGCGCGGAAGCGGTTCGGCGACAGCATGCCGGCCGCTCTGGAGCGCTTTCTGGCCCAGCTGGACATTCAGGAGCAGCTTCAGCGCAATGTCAGTTCGGCCGACCTGCGGAAATGCTTTGTGAGTCTGGTGCAGGCGGCGGAACAAATTGATGCCGAAGCTTCCGCCTCGTGGATCACGCTGGGGGATGAGATCAACTATCTCGATCCCGAAGGGCTGACATTCGAGGTTCTCTCCTCGGCTGTGACGTCCGTTGAGGGCGTTCCTGATGAGGACCGGGCGGTCCTGCTGTTTCGTCTGGAACCGCATAAAAATCTGACCGGAGCTGAACTGCAGAATGCGGCGCTGGCTGTTTGTGATGAATTCACGGCCCTTTCCTTCAGCGATTTCGTGTTTGAGATGGAGGCGGATTTATCGGCCCCTCTGTTCAAGCGCCCGGAAGTGCTGGCCTATATCCAGGCGCTGCAGGACCATCTGATCCGGAATGAGGTCATCGGGAAGGTCAGTTCGGCGGTGGACGCCCTGAAGAAGGCGAATTACGAGCTTAACTGGCTGGAGCCGTCCACCGATGAAGACCGCGCCCGCAACCAGTCCTTCTATTCGATTCCGCCCACGCCTTCCGCCTGCGCGCAGGTGTTCACTCAGCTGGAAGGTTCGAAGAAAAAAGACAGTTTGTTTCATCTGCTGACAAAGGACTATCAGCAGATCAACATCTGGGTACAGCTCAAGAGCGGTGACAACAAGTATATGGAGGCGGTTGTCCGGGATGTGGAGGCATACATGACAGCCAATCCGCCGCCGGGGGGGCTGGAGGCCGGCTGGGCCGGGCTCACCTATCTGAACGTGGTCTGGCAGGACAAGATGGTGGTCGGCATGCTTTCATCACTCGGCAGCAGCTTTGTGATTGTACTGATCATGATGATGCTCCTGTTCCGCTCGCCGCTGATGGGCCTGCTTTCGATGATTCCGCTGACAGTGACGATTTCATTCATCTACGGCCTCATCGGGCTGGCGGGCAAGGACTACGACATGCCGGTGGCCGTGCTGTCGGCGCTGACGCTGGGCTTGAGTGTGGACTTTGCGATTCACTTCCTGGAACGAGCTCGCGAGCTGCAGAAGCAGCGCGGGAGCTGGAAGCTGGCGATCCGCGAAATGTTCAAGGAGCCGGCGATGGCCATCAGCCGCAATGCCATCGTGATTTCACTTGGATTTACGCCGCTGCTGGCGGCGCCCCTTGTGCCCTACAAAACCGTCGGCTTTTTCATGGCTGCCATCATGGCTGTGTCCTGGCTGGCCACGCTGTTCATTCTGGCTGCGCTGGTGACGGCACTGCGGAGGGTCTTGTTCAAATCAGATGACGGGGAGCGGGATTGATGCTGGATGCTTGAAACTTGATACTGGGAAGAAGAGATATGCGCGAGATTTATGAGATGGATGTTTATCGGTTGGCCGAAGAGCTGTCCGATCTTGTCTGGAATGATTTTGATCTTTGGCCCGAAAAGGCCCGGCGGACGATTGGTTATCAGGTGATCCGTTTTGCCGACAGCATAGCTGCAAATATTGCGGAAGGCTATGGACGGTATTCTTCCGCTGAAAAGATACAATTTTATCGTTATGCCCGCGGTTCTTTTGAAGAGACCAAGGCGTGGCTGCGCAAGGCCATTCGCCGCAGTGTAATAGAAAAGAAGAGAACCGATGAATTCAAAACAATAATTGGCGAGCTGGGGCCCAAACTGAATGCGTTTATACGAAGCACAAATAAAGGAGCGAATAAATGAAATCCAATCCAAGCATCAAGTATCAGGCATCAAGCATCATCCACCGTCTCTCCCTTATGTCGGTTGCGATCTTCTCTGTCCTGCTGGCTTCTCTCTCGTCCGCCGCGGCCGAAGACCTGACGGTGGATGAGATTATCACAAAGGCCAACGAGGCCGCGTATTATGCGGGCAGGGATGGCCAGGCTGATGTTAAAATGACCATTGTGGATGCCGGGGGCGGCGAGCGGGTCCGCCAGTTCCGCATCCTGCGGCTGAACGCCGAGAACGGGAACCAGAAGTTCTACGTCTACTTCAATGAGCCGGCCGATGTGCGCCGCATGGTGTATCTGGTCTGGAAGAAAGTGGGCGAGGGGCAGGATGATGACCGCTGGATGTATCTGCCCGCGCTGGACCTGGTCCGCCGCATCGCTCCCGGCGACAAGCGCACCAGCTTTGTGGGCTCCGATTTTGTTTACGAGGATGTCTCCGGCCGCAATCTGAATGCGGATGAGCACGAACTGATTTCATCGGCCGGCGGGCAGTACCAGATCAAAAACACCCCGAAGGATCCCGGCTCGGTTGAATTCTCCTATTATACTGTCTGGATAGACCAGGACACATTCCTCCCGCGCAAGGCGGAGTACTATGACAAGAACGGAAAACTCTACCGGCGCGTTGAGGGCACGAAGGTCGAGACCGTTCAGGGATATCCGACCGTTGTGGAATCGGTCGTGACGGACTTGAACACCGGCGGGAAAACAGTGAATGCGTTCAGCGGGATGAAATACGACATTGGCCTGAACGACGCCATCTTCTCGGAACGCTTTTTGAAACGGCCGCCGCGCGAGGCCACCCGTTGAGGATTAAAATGATGAAAAGGTATATTTTTATCGCTGTCTTCGTGCTGGCGGCAGGTGTGGCGCAGGCGGCTGATGTGCACGGATTCGCCGATGTGAGGGCCGGGCTTCGGATGCAGAACGATCCGAACCAGGATGATGAAAGCCTTGGCGAACTCCGCCTGCAGCTCGATGTCATGGAATACGCCGGACCCCTGACGCTGCAGCTGCGCTCGGATTTCCTGTATGACTGGGTGCTGGACGAGCATGATATTGACCTCGAAACGGGCGAGGGGGCCATTGACCTGCGCGAGGCCAACGTCTCTGCCTCGCCGGTGAGCTGGGCTGATGTGAAAGCCGGCCGGCAGATTCTGACCTGGGGCACCGGCGATCTGCTGTTCATCAACGACATGTTTCCCAAGGACTGGAATTCCTTCTTCATCGGGCGTGACGAGGAATATCTGAAGGCGCCGTCCGATGCGGTCAAGGTGAGCCTCTTCCCGTCGTGGGCGAACATAGACCTGGTGTACACCCCGCGCTTCGATCATGACCGGTTTATCACCGGCGACCGCATTTCGTTCTGGAACGCGGGTCTCGGCGCGCGGTCGGGACAGGACGCCGTCGCGGATGCGGATATCCCGGATGAATGGTTTGATGACGATGAAATCAGCATTCGCGTGTCGCGCAACATGAAGGGGTATGAGCTGGCCCTTTACGGATATGAAGGTTTCTGGAAAAGCCCGTCGGGGTCCGACATGGAATCCGGTCGTGCGATATTCCCCAGGCTTGGAGTGTACGGTTCAAGTCTGCGGGGACAGCTCATGAAGGGCATCGCGAACCTGGAAGCGGGCTATTACGATTCTCGCGACGACCGTGACGGCGACGATCCTTTCGTGCACAACAGTGAAGCCCGCCTGCTGGCCGGTTACCAGCAGGAGCTGATGCGGGACCTGACGCTGGCGGTTCAGTACTATGTCGAGCTGATGATGGATTATGGCGAGTACGAGGATTCGCTTCCGGAGGGAATGGATGCGGCGGACGAGAACCGGCACGTGCTGACCCTGCGGCTCACGCAGCAGCTTCTCAGCCAGAACCTGATGCTCTCTTTCTTCGCCTACTGGTCGCCGTCGGATGAGGACGGCTATCTCCGTCCGTCTGTTTCCTACAAGGCATCCGATGAATGGAAATTCACGGCTGGGGGAAATTTCTTCATGGGCCGGGACGATCACACCTTCTTCGGGCAGTTTGAGGACAACAACAATATCTATCTGTCCGCCCGGTACAGTTTCTAAATCAGGAGAGAAAATATGACCGTTGAAAATGCAGTACGGATTCTGGCGGGAACACTGGTGCTGGTCAGCGCGGCGCTGGCATATTATGTCAGCCCGTGGTGGCTTCTTCTGACCTGCTTCGTGGGAGTCAACCTGATTCAGTCCGCTTTCACGGGCTTCTGCCCGGCGGAAATGTTATTCCGCAAACTGGGCCTGAAGTAAGATATCCGCGCGAATACATCCGCCGCTCCTTCGCGAATATGCGGCCGTGTTCGGGCCCTGTGGCAGTCCGCGTCCTGCTGAAATTCCGCCCTTGCGCAAAACTTCCAATGACTGGAACTTTCTGTCTGAAAAGTTCCAATGATTGGAACTTTTGGTCTGAAAACTTCCAATGACTGGAACTTTTCGGGTCATGAGCCGAAGGAGCAGACTGCGCAGTTCTTGCAAAGTGACGGCGCGTCCATTAGATTTTAAAGAACAGAGGAAATAGTGAAGAGCGCGAAGGACCATTGTTTCAAGAACTGCACGACGTGCGGCACCAGCTGGCCGGACAGGGATTCGTTCCTGGCCGATTCCCGTGTGGAGTTTCTGGGATATCAGCCGATGTTTGAGGGGCGGCATCTGGGCTATTTCCTTTTCAATCACATCATGCAGTGCACCACCACGCTCGCCGTTTCCGTGGAGGAATTCCGGGATTTGTACGACGGGCCGGTCTGGCAGGAATGCCGGTACGGGGGACCGGACTGCCCGGGCTACTGCGCGCATCTGGGACAGGACGGGCGGTGTCCGGCCCAGTGCGTCTGCACCTGGGTCCGGGAGGTCATGAGCATCCTCAGGGCGTGGCCGAAAAAGATATCCTGAAACAAATTTCAAGGCCCCGGTTGACATCGCGTTTAAATAGTACTATTTTAGTACTATATTAAAGGAGCATCCATGGAAATACTGAAAAGAGAGACTGATTATGCACTGCGGGCGCTGCATCTGCTGGACCAGGGGGAGTGCACGGACACGATGGCCCTCGCGCGCGACTGCAAGGCGCCGCTGGCATCCATCCGCAAAATTATGAAGAAGCTGGCGAATGACGGAATCGTCAAGGCTGTTCGCGGCGTGCAGGGGGGATATCTGCTGGCGATGCCCTCGCGCAGGATCAGTCTGGGCCGGGTGGTTGAAGTCATTCAGGGTCCGGTGTACATGAACGTCTGCAACAGGAAGGGCTATGCGTGCCCGTACAGCGGGAAATGCCCGATGAAGGGCTCCGTCTGCATTCTGCAGAAGCGCCTGAACGATTTTTTCAACAAAACCAATTTAGCTGAAATCTACAAACAACCAAAAAAGAGAAAGGGAAAGTCATGAGCATGTTCTGCTTCCAGTGTCAGGAAACCGCGAAAAACCAGGGTTGCACCGTCCGCGGGGTATGCGGGAAACAGGAGCCACGGCGAATCTGCAGGATCTTCTGATCCACACTCTGAAAGGACTGGCCATTGCCGGCAAAAAGGCCGATGAACTCGGCCGCTATGACCGGGAGGTCGGCCGGACAATTATCCGCGGGCTGTTCGCCACGATCACCAACGCCAATTTTGATGATGCGGTCATCAGCCGCCTCATTTTGGAGGCTGTTGCTCAGCGCGACACGCTTCGCAAGGAATGCGAGGCGAAAGACGCGACGTGGGCACAGAAACTGCATGACGCAGCGACCTGGGCTCCGAAAAAGGGGGAAGACCTTCAGGTGAAGGCTCTTCTGGTCGGCATTCCCTCCGAGCCGAACGAGGATGTGCGGTCGCTGCAGCAGCTTCTGATCATCGGCCTCAAGGGCATTGCAGCCTACGCTGATCATGCGCTGGTGCTGGGGTACGAGGATGATGCCATTTACCGGTTCATCGTGGACGGACTGATTTCAACCACGCAGAAACTCAGCGTGGACGAGATGGTGGGCATGGTGCTGAAGGCGGGCGAAATTGCCGTCACGACCATGGCGCTTCTCGATAAGGCCAACACGGAGACCTACGGCAGTCCGGAGATCACGAAAGTGTCAACCGGGGTGCGCAGGAACCCGGGTATCCTGATTTCCGGCCACGACCTGAAGGATATGGACGAGCTCCTGCAGCAGACCGAGGGCACGGGCGTGGATGTCTATACACACGGTGAAATGCTCCCGTGCCATTACTATCCGGCCTTCAAGAAATACAAGCATCTGGCCGGAAACTACGGCGGAAGCTGGTGGCTTCAGGACAAGGAATTCGCCTCATTCAACGGGCCGATCCTGCTGACGACCAACTGCATCATTCCGGTGAAGGACAGCTACAAGGATCGTTTCTACACGACAGGCATGGCCGGCTGGCCGGGCACGAAGCATATTCCTGACCGGAAACCGGGAAAACAGAAGGACTTCTCCCCGCTCATCGCGCAGGCAAAGAAATGCGCGCCTCCGCAGGAGCTGGAAAACGGCGAAATCGTCGGCGGCTTCGCTCATAATCAGGTGATGGCTGTCGCCGGCAAGGTGGTGGAGGCCGTAAAGTCCGGAGCGATCAAACGTTTTGTGGTGATGGCCGGATGCGACGGGCGCCAGAAATCCCGGAACTATTTCACCGAAGTGGCCGAGGCCCTGCCGAAGGACACGATCATTTTGACCGCGGGCTGCGCGAAATACCGCTACAACAAGCTGGACCTTGGCGATATCGGCGGGATCCCGCGTGTTCTGGATGCCGGGCAGTGCAACGACAGCTATTCGCTGGCGGTCATCGCGCTGAAACTGAAGGAGGCCTTCGGACTGGAATCCATCAACGATCTTCCGTTGTCTTTCGACATCGCCTGGTACGAGCAGAAGGCCGTGGCCGTGCTGCTGGCGCTGCTGCATCTGGGGGTGAAGGGAATCCGGCTGGGGCCGACGCTGCCGGCGTTTCTCTCGCCCGCGGTGGCCAAGGTGCTGGTGGACAATTTTGACATCAAGCCCACCGGCGAGGTGCAGGCGGATGTCGAGGCCATGATGGCCGGGAAGTGATATGGCGAAGCGAAAGATTATCAGGATCAATGAGGACCTCTGCAACGGATGCGGCGAATGTGTCACATCCTGCGCAGAGGGCGCATTGAAGATCGTCAACGGCAAGGCGAAGCTGGTCAAGGAGCAGTTCTGCGACGGATTCGGAGACTGCATTGGAGAGTGTCCGACCGGAGCTCTGACCATTGAAGAGCGCGAGGCGGACGCCTTCGACTTCGCCGCCACCCGCGAACATGTGGCGGCAACCGAGGGCCCTGCTGCCGTGGCCCGCTTTGATGAGGCCGGGAAGAAGCATGGGCTGGCTCCGTCCGGCGGTTGTCCCGGCATGCGCATGCGTGTGCCGGAAGCCCCGGCCGCGAAGCAGGCCGTTGCCGCAAATGCGCAAATGCCGACGGCCATCCCGTCGGAACTGCAGCAGTGGCCTGTTCAGCTTCATCTGGTGCAGCCCGGCGCGCCGTTCTTCAAAAACCGGGAACTGGTGGTGATGAGCACCTGCGGGCCGATCGCTTCGGCGGACATACACTGGCGTTTCCTCCGGGGCAGGGGGATCGTTGTGGCCTGCCCCAAACTGGACCGCACGGAGGGATATGTCGAAAAAATGGCCGACATATTTTCAGAGCCCACCATCCCCAAAGTGATTGTGGTCCGGATGCAGGTGCCCTGCTGCGGGGGGCTCACCATGATGGTTCGGGCTGCCGCGGAAAGATGCGGCCGCAGAGATCTGGTCATTGAAGAGGCGGTCATGAGTCTGACCGGAGATGTTCTTTCGCAGAAGGCGATTTGAATTCTCCCGGATTGCGCGTATGCTTACCCTCCCACAAGGGAAGAAAGGATTGTGTGATGAAGTTTAAATTGATGGTTGCGATAATGGCGGTCACGGCTGCGGCGTTTGTTTCCTATGCGGGCGGACCCTGCTGCGCCGAAAAGGCGGAAAAGGCAAAAGAGTCCGGCGATGAAGCTGCCGCCTGCAAGGCGATGACGTCCGGGGAGGAAGCGGCGGCCTGCAAAGCGATGAAGAAGTCAGGGGATAAAGCAGCCGGATGCTGCATGATGAAGAAGGCCGGTTGTGCCCCGAAACTTCCCGATGCCCCGCCTGCTCCTGAAGAAGCGGCCGCTCCCGCTGAGTGATCATGGGCGGCACGGATTACAAAGGCCGGCCGCTCGATCTGGTGCAGGAGGTCGCCTATGCCTCCGGTTCGGTTGTCAGCAAGACTCTGATGAACAAGCCGGTGGGGTCTCTCACTCTGTTTGCCTTCGATGCGGGACAGGGGCTGAGCGAGCACACATCCCCCTATGATGCGGCTGTTCAGATACTGGACGGAGAAGCGGTGATCAATATAGGGGGGAGCCCTCTAACTGCCCGGTCCGGCCAAATGGTGATCATGCCGGCGGATGTGCCTCATTCTCTCTGGGCCGAAAAGCGGTTCAAGATGCTGCTGATCATGATCCGCCAGCCGTCGGCGGCTTCAGACGAAGGATAAACTTGCACTCTCCGGCCGCGCGGCTACTATGGCAGAGACAGGTCTTGGATGAACAAACCAAACAGGAGTATGTGAAATGCAGAAGTATGTTTGCACCGTGTGCGGCTACATTTATGACCCGGCGGCCGGAGATCCCGATAACGGGGTTGCTCCCGGCACAGCGTTTGAAGACATTCCCGACACCTGGGTCTGTCCTGAATGCGGCGTTCCCAAGAGCGATTTTGAGCCGGCCGACTGAACGGGATGTGAAAAAATGAGCCTGGAGAGACGCGCTCAGGGGCTTCCGCTAAGCGGAGGAATGGCGCTTGGGCGCGTTTGTCTATTTGATGATCATCGTCATCAGGAAGTTCCGGCCTACGCCATCGAACCCTCCCGGATCGACGATGAAATTCTCCGCCTGGAGGAAGCGCTGCAGATCACAACCCGGCAGCTCGAGGATATCCGCACCCATGTTCATGAGCGCATGGGTACGGCGGAAGCCGGTATATTCAGCGCTCAGAAAATGATTGTCGAGGATCCGCAGATATCAAGGGAGATGCGGGAGCATATCCGTGCGGAACTGAGCAACGCGGAACATGCCATCCATCGTGTGCTGGATGCATATGAATCCAGGCTGGGCGCACTGGATGACGAGTACATCCGCGAGCGGGCATCGGATGTCGGTGAAATCCGCCGGCGGCTGCTCAACAATCTGGCTAATACAGTTCCCGGCCTGAGCTGTGCCGGCCGCTGCCGGCGGGGCAGAAACCGCGTTGTGGTCGCCGAGGAACTGACGCCCAGCCTGACCATCAGCATGAACACGGATGAAGTGCTGGCCTTCGTGACCGAGCGCGGCGGGATCAATTCGCACGCGGCCATTCTGGCGCGTGCTCTCGGCATTCCCGCGGTCAGCGGAATCCGGAACATACACAGCTCGGTCGCCTGCGGAACCGACATACTGGTTAACGGAGACACCGGCGAGGTGATCATATCCCCCGCGCCGGAGACTCTGGCGGCCTGTTCCTGCGCCATCGGCCGTGCCCGCCGGGCGGAAGCAATGGATCCTGTCCCGCAGCTGAAGGTTCTGGCGAATATCACGCTGTGCGGGGAAGCGGGCGAGGCCTGTGAAATGAGGGCCGAGGGGATCGGGCTCTACCGGACGGAATTCGAGTTTATTTCTTCCGGAGAGATCCTGCGGGAAGAGGAGCAGTGCGCCCGATACACGTCCGTGGTCGAAGCCATGAACGGGCGTGTCACCACGTTTCGGATGCTCGATGCCGGAGGGGACAAGCCTCTGCCGGAGCTGAGAATCCCGCAGGAGGAAAATCCTGCACTGGGGCTGCGGGGAAGCCGCCTGCTGCTGCGCTATCCGGACCTGTTTCGCGATCAGGCGCGCGCCATTGCGCGGGCATCACAGGCCGGCCCGGTCCGCGTGATGTTTCCCATGGTCGTGGATGTCCAGCAGTTCTGCAGGCTGCGCGACGCTTTTAAGGAGTATGCGGCTGATATCCGCACGGGAACTGTTGAATTCGGCGTGATGTTTGAAGTCCCTTCCGCAGCCATTCAGGCCGATGAAATATTCCGCGAAGCCGAGTTCGCAAGCGTGGGGACGAATGATCTCACCCAGTATCTTTTCGCAGTGGATCGTGACAACGCGCTGGTTGCGGATGATTACAGCTCGGATCATCCCGTGTTCTGGGCACTGATGAGAACCCTGGCTTCCGCGGCGCGCAAAAAGAACAGACCTCTGTCTGTCTGCGGCGAACTGGCCGGCATGCCGGACATGGTTAAAAAGCTGATGGCCTGCGGCATCCGCTCGGTGAGCTGCAGCCCCCGCGCCATTCCCCTGATTCGAAAGGCGGTGACTGAATGAGAGTGGGCATTATAGGCGCGGGCCATGCCGGAGTGAAAGCTGCAGAAACGGCTTCCGCGCAGGGGGCAGAAGTTCATCTGTATTCCGCGGAACCGGTTTTGCCCTATTACCGGCCCAAGCTGGTGGGCTATGCCTTTGGTCAGTCGTCTCTTTCAGAGATCACCATGCATGATGCGGCGTGGTATGAATCGCGCGGGATAGCGCTTCTCCTGAATACACCCGTCACAAGCTGTGATCTCTCCGCGCGCAGCCTGACATCCAAACTCGGAACGGAAAAATACGATGCACTGATATTCGCAACAGGGTCTCTTCCCGCCGTGCCGCCTTTTGCCCGTCATGCGCTGGAGCACATCCATCCGCTCTGGCATCTGGGCCATGCCGAAGATATACGGCGCCTGCTTTCTCCCGGGAAGAGACTGGCGGTCGTAGGCGGGGGCATTCTCGGGGTGGAGGTGGCCCATCGCGCCGTTCTGGCGGGACTGCAGGTTGTTCTCGTGGAGCGGCTGGGACATCTGATGGAATCCAATTTTGGAACGGAGGCTTCGGTCGTTGTTGAAAATTCCCTCAGGGGCATGGGGGTCAGGCTTTGTCTGGGCACATGCGTGAGCTCGCTGAAGAAAGCGCCTGCCGGTGATTTCCACTTGCAGATGGACTCCGGGGACTCGGATCGGGCCGACATGGTTATCCTTGCGGTGGGCGCGCGGCGGGACACTTCCCTGCCGCGCACGGCCGGTCTCAAATGCGGCGCCGGCATTCTCGTGACGGCCGGCATGCAGACTTCGGATCCGTCGGTTTTTGCCGGGGGCGACATTGTGGAATGGCCGCCCTGTCCGCATTTTTCTGTTTATGAGGCGGTCATGCAGGGCAAACTGGCGGCGGCCAACGCGTTGGCTGCCGCGCAGGGCGGAGCGATGGCTGAGCATAAATCGGCAGATGTTCCCGTATCCTATACGTATGAGGGGTTCTCCTTAAATTCCATCGGTCCGGCTTGCGAAAACGGCGCAGATGAGGTAGTTTTAGAGAATAGTGCTGAAATTCACAGAGCTCTTCTTGTGAAAGCGGGGATACTGATTGGAATCCAGATGGCGGGATCCTCCGTGGATTTCAGGAAATATGAAAAAATGATAGGAAAAAAACTGTAATCAGGAGACAGGAAAAATGGAATTGAAAGGCAGTCAAACCGAGAAAAACCTTTTGACCGCGTTTGCGGGGGAATCCCAGGCCCGCAACCGCTACACCTACTATGCCGGGGCGGCGAAGAAAGAAGGTTTCCGTCAGATTTCGGAGATTTTCGAGGAAACAGCAAATCAGGAAAAAGAGCATGCCAAGCGCCTCTACAAGTTTCTGAAGGGCGGCGAACTGGAAATCACGGCCTCTTTCCCGGCCGGCACCATTGCATCCACTTCTGTAAATCTTGAGCATGGCGCCGCGGGAGAACACTACGAGTGGACTGAAATGTATCCCTCGTTTGCGGAAACCGCGCGCAAAGAAGGATTCCCCGAGATAGCGAAAGTCTTTGAAGCCATCGCGGTTGCGGAAAAGCAGCACGAAAAACGTTATCTCGACCTGAAGGCTAATGTGGATGCCCAGAAGGTGTTTAAGAAGGACAAGGAAGTGGTCTGGCGCTGCATGAACTGCGGCTATATTCACACCGGCAAAGAGGCGGTGACCGTGTGCCCGGCCTGCGCTCATCCTCAGGCTCACTTTGAACTGCTGGCGGAAAACTGGTAATCGAACAACATAAGGAGAAGCCCATGACAAAGCGTCTTGAAATCTACAAATGTGAAATGTGCGGAAACATCGTCAGTGTTCTGCATGCCGGAGACGGCGAACTCGTGTGCTGCGGCGAGCCGATGAAGCGGCTCGAAGAGAAGACCGCCGACAAGACCACGGAAAAACATGTTCCCGTGATCGAGAAAACAGATACCGGATACAAGGTCACCGTGGGAAGCACACTGCACCCGATGCTGCCGGAGCATTACATTGAGTGGATTGAGATTCAGTTTGACGACAAGGTGGGCCGCAAATTCCTGAAGCCCGGCGACCAGCCTGTGGCCGTGTTTGACGGAATCAGCGCCAAAGACGTGTCCGCGCGCGAGTACTGCAACGTACACGGTCTCTGGAAGTCCTGAGGTCCGTATGATCACAGAAAGCCGGGGGCCGTCACAGGCCCCCGGCTTCATCTCTAATCAGCAGCAGGAGAAAAAATGATATCCGAAAAACTGGCAAAAGCGATTAACGATCAGATCAACAAGGAAATATATTCCAGCTATCTGTATTACGCGATGGCGGCTCAGGCCGAGGCGCAGGGTTTCAAGGGATGTGCGAACTGGTTCCACATCCAGGCCCTGGAGGAACTGACTCATGCCGACAAGTTCTTTAAATATCTGTGCAGTCAGGGTGCTCTGCCTGTGATGGAGGCCGTGGACAAGCCCGAATTGAAGGGGACAGAGATCAAGGCCCTTTTCGAGCAGACGCTGGAGCACGAGCGTTTTGTGACTTCCCGTATTAACAGCCTGATGAAGCTTACTCGTGAAGAGGGCGACTATGCCTCGGAGATATTCCTGCAGTGGTATGTGACCGAGCAGATAGAGGAAGAGGAAAACGCCACGGGCATCCTGGATCAAATCCGCCTCACGGGTGATTCCAAACAGGGCATGTTCATGCTGGATCGAGAACTGGCCGCGCGCGTGTTCACTCCCCCGCCGGCCCCCGCCGCGGACTGATTCATGCCGGTATTGATTGCGGCTTCGGTGCTGGGTGCTCTGATCGGATTCATTGCGGGCCTGAAGGTGCGAAAACTCCGGCTGGCTCCTGTGAACGCGGCCTTTATCGGTGCCGTGATCGGAGGTTTCATTGCATGGCATGAAGTCGGACAAAGGACTCCGGAGAACATCTACATGCTGCAGCGCGGTGAGGCTCTCAGCGGCATTGTGCAGAGCAACCGTGCCGTGGTTGTGGATTATTATGCCGACTGGTGTCCTCCCTGCCGAAGCTTAAAGCCGGTTCTTGATGATCTCGCCGGTGTGTGGTCGGAACGCGTGCTGTTTGTCGGGGTGAATGTGGATCATCATCCGGCTGAAGCACAGGCGGCTGAAGTGCAGAGCATCCCGGATGTCCGTCTTTTTCTGAACGGGAAACTGCTCCGGAAAATCAGCGGTTTCAATACGCGTTCGGTTTACGACACGGCGCTCAAAGATCTGCTCTGATTTGCGGGATCGGACGTTCTGCTGTATAATGTATGGAATATCAGGGAATAATGAATGCTGTGCTGAACATTCTGAATTCGTTCTGGAGGGTGCTTGTGGAGATGTCCCCGTACCTTCTGTTCGGATTTTTTGTCGCGGGCATCCTGTCGATGTTCATCTCGGCTTCAACGGTGGAGCGGCATCTGGGCGGCCGCGGCATATGGCCGATTATCAAGGCCTCTGCTTTTGGCGTTCCGCTCCCGCTTTGCAGCTGCAGTGTGATTCCCGTATCCGCGTCGCTCCGAAAACACGGCGCCGGGAAGGGGGCCACCACGGCTTTTCTGATTTCCACTCCCCAGACCGGCGTGGACAGCATCTTTGTGACTTACAGCCTGCTGGGTCTTGTCTTTGCCATTGTTCGCCCCATTGCCGCGCTGCTGACGGGAATCCTGGGAGGATGGCTTGTTGATGTCACGGCGGGGGCGGGACCTGATCAGGCGCAGGAACCCTGTCATGATGCCTGCTGTGTTCATGAGGAAAAACGCCATCGCATCCGGGACGGCCTCCGTCATGGTTTTATCACCATTCCGAAACACATTGCGCGCGACATGGTGATTGGCCTTGCGCTCGCGGCCCTGATTACGGCGCTTATCCCCGATGATTTCTTCGCGGAATATCTGGGTACCGGATTCTTATCCATGGTTGTGATGATGCTGATGGGCATTCCCGTTTATGTCTGTGCGACCGCTTCCGTTCCCGTGGCGGCGGCTTTCATGATGAAGGGCATTACGCCCGGCGCGGCGTTTGTGTTTCTGATGACCGGTCCGGCCACCAACGCGGCGACCATTGCCATCATCCGCAATATGATGGGAAACAAATCCGCACTGATTTATCTGGCGACCGTGGCGGTTTCGGCGCTCGCCTTCGGTCTGCTGCTGGATCATGCCATCATGTCGGGTCATGTCCACATTCATGACATGGCCCATGCAATGTTGCCGTACTGGATCAAGCTGATTGCGTCAGCTGTGCTTGCGGTTGTGCTGGGATATGCCCTGTGGTCCAATTTCCATCCGGGAAGGAAATAAACATGTGTCTGAACAAGATAAAGCCGGGCCGCCCTCTGACTTGCGCCCCCTCCTGTATGCTTTCTGGCGGATTTCAATAATTCGGCCGGATGGCGTAGGGGATGGGGTCCTCGACGCCGGCCTGCCGAAAGCCGCGCAGGCGCAGCGCGCAGCTGTCGCAGACGCCGCAGGCCTTGTCCTCGCTCTGGTAGCATGACCACGACAGATGCAGCGGGGCCCCCAGCCTGAGGCCCTCTTTCACGATAGCGGCCTTGTTCAGGGTGATGACCGGAGTAATGATGCGCATGTGCGTTTCGGGCTTTGTGCCTTCCTCGATCGCGGCCTCGAAAGCGCGGTAGAATGCTGCCCGGCAGTCGGGATAGCCGGAGGAATCCTCCTCAACCGCACCGATAAAAATGGCTTTTGCCCCCAGCACTTCCCCCCAGCTTGCGGCAGTGGCCAGCATGTGTGCATTGCGGAAGGGGACATAGGAGGCCGGAACTTCGGTGCTTTCCAGATTGGCTTCGGACACCGGCATCTGGAAATCGGTCAGGCTCGAATGCCCGATGGCTTTCAGAGCATCCAGCGAGATGACCAGCCGCCGTTTTACGCCGTAGAAATCGGCGATGTCGTTGAAGGCCTTGAGTTCGCGTGCCTCGGTGCGCTGGCCGTAGTTCACATGGAGCAGGGCCGGCTCGTAATCCTGGGCCGCTATGGCGGCGGTCACGCAGCTGTCGAGCCCTCCGCTCATCGCCACGACGGCAACGGGTTTTGCGGAATCTGTTTTCATTTGAGTTTCACGGTGACGGTCCCCGAGTTTCGTGCGGTCTCGTGGATGGTTACGGAAAATTCAGACAGCCGGCTGCAGGCTTCCAGCCCCGGCTTCAGGGCCCTGGCCACATGTCCGCAGAGATTTTCGACGGTGGTGCGGAACGGAACGATTTTGTGCTTCATCTTCTCTTTTTTCAGGAATTCAATCAGGGAATCGTCACGCGCCTCGCACAGGAATGCGTGGTCCAGCTCCTCAATCAGCGGCTTGAGCATTTCGCCCAGATCCGCGAAATCGAGCACCATACCGGTCGCAGGATCGGGCTCACCGCAGATATCCACGGTCATGCGGTAGGAATGGCCATGCACGTTCTGGCATCCGCCGGAATGCTCCCGCAGGCGGTGCGCCATTTCCCAGTTGAATTCTCTGCTGATCTTCATGCGGTTCAAACCCCTTTCCAGTCGGCCGGCCAGATGTATTTGTGAAGCTGCAATTGATAGCGGACTGGAAGATGATCTTCAAGAATCCACTGTGCAAGATCCGTATTCGACACCCGTCCGAACGCCGGGGCCATCAGCACGGGACAGATGCGGTCGAGCTGCTTTTCCCGGATAAGGTCGCGGGCCCACTCATAGTCGGTCCGACCGGCAATGATCATCTTGATCTGATCGTTTGCGGTCAGATGGCTCAGGTTCTCCCCGCGGTTGTGCGCGCCCATTCCGGAACCGGGACATTTGATATCCATGATGCGGTGCACGCGCGGATCCACGCCGGATATGTCTTCGGCTCCGGATGTTTCCAGAAGGACCTCGTACCCCTGACTGCAGAGTCCGGCTATCAGCTGGTGGACGGCCGGCTGCAGCAGGGGTTCTCCGCCCGTAACCTCAACCAGCCGGCAGGGCCAGCGGGAGACATGCTCCATAATGTCGTCCACGGACATTTCCGCCGGATGATCATTGGCATAGGCGGTGTCGCACCATGTGCACTGAAGATTGCAGCCGGAAAGACGCACAAAGACACAGGGAAGTCCGGCAAAGGTGGACTCGCCCTGCAGGCTGTAGAAAATCTCCGCTATTTTCAGTATCTCTACCGACATAATCACCATCCGGCTGGACAACACCGCCAAAAGCCTTTAGGTTTCGGGCATGACGCTGTCGCGCAAGAAAGCATGGACCGTACTCTATTGGAATGTGGTGTTCGCCGCAACAGTAGTCTGCCTTGGTTTGACACTTTCCCTGCGGCAGATGCATGCCTATGACATGCTCATTGTAAAGATCGGCCGCGAGCACAATGTGGATCCACGGCTGATTTCGGCCATTATCTGGAAGGAAAGCCGCTTTGATCCTGTGCGAACCGGCCAGGCCGGCGAGATCGGTCTGATGCAGGTGCGGGAGGGTGCATACCGCGAATGGGAGGAGGCGGTTGGGGAACGGCATGCGCGGCACGAGCTCTTCAATCCTGAAATCAACATTCGGGCGGGCACCTGGTATTTTGCCCGCGCGATTAGAACCTGGTCCATATACAGCGATCCGATTCCCTATGCGCTGGCGCACTATAATGCGGGATATTCCAACGCGAAGCGGTGGGCGGCTGTCCCGCACGGGACTTCCCGCGAATTCTGGAACAACATCACCTATCCGGGCACACAGCGCTATGTGCGGGATATTCTGGCCCGCTATCGCGGGGGCATCTGACCCGCTAGCGGGAAAACTGAAGGTCATAGAGGTATTTGTACAGCCCGTCCCGGGCAATGAGATCCTCGTGTGTGCCCTGTTCCGCAATGCGCCCTTTGTCCAGCACGATGATCCGGTCGGCATGCGCGATGGTCGAGAGGCGGTGTGCAATGGCAAAGACCGTGCGGCTGGTCATAAGTTCATCGAGCGCAGCCTGAACCTGCCGCTCGGACTCCGTGTCCAGTGCGCTGGTGGCTTCGTCCAGGATCAGAACCGGCGGATTGCGCAGCATGGCGCGCGCAATGGCAAGCCGCTGACATTGGCCCCCCGACAGGCGAACCCCCCGCTCGCCGATCATCGTTTCATATCCTTCCGGCATTTCCATGATGAAGTCATGCGCATGGGCTTTTCGGGCGGCCTGCTCAATGGCCTCGCGGGACGCGTTCCGGTCCCCATAAGCAATGTTGTTGGCCACCGTGTCGTTGAAAAGAATCGTCTCCTGTGTCACAATACCCATTTGAGCGCGAAGCGAGGCCAGCGTGAACTTCTGCGCCGGCTCGCTGTTGAAAAGAATCTGTCCTCCGGTGGGATCAAAGAAACGGGGGAGCAGGCCCACCAGAGTGGTTTTACCCGAACCGGAACTTCCGACAAAAGCCACACATTCGCCGGCTTTGACGGAGAAACTGATATCCGAGAGGACCGGACTGGCCTCTTCATAGCTGAAAGACACATGATCAAAACGCACGGTTTCAATGCGCTCCTGAAAAGGAACCGCATCAGGCGCCTCGACCACGGAGATTTCAGTGTCCAGCACTTCGAAAATGCGGTCGGCGGCGGCGCTGCTGTGCTGAATATTCAGGTGGAGTTTGCTGAGATTTTTCACCGGCTGGTACATCATCATCAGCGCTGCGGCAAATGTGAAGAACTCCTCCATGGGCATATGCACGATACGGGCATAAACAAGCACGGCGGAAAGTCCGATTGAGGATATCACCACAATCACGGGCTCCACGGCGGCTTTGGCCTTGGTGACGCGCATGAGGCGGGAAAACACGGAACGACTGCGGCTGTTGAAGCGGGCCTTCTCGTAATCCTCCATGCCGAAGGCTTTGACCACCCGAACCCCGGTGATGGTCTCCTGGAGAATGGTGACGATGTCCGCCAGCTTCTGCTGCCCTTCGCGCGAGGCCTTGCGCACCCGCCGGCCGAATATGGCCACGGGAATGATGCACAGAGGAAAGACCACAAGGCTGACAAGACAAAGTCTCCAGTCCAGCCAGAGCAGATATCCTACAGCAGATGCCAGGACAAACGGTTCACGCACCAGATCGCCGAGCACTGTGGAAACGGCGCGTTCAACAAGGGCACTGTCATTGGCTGTGCGCGAAATCAGTTCGCCTGTGCGGCTGCGCGTAAAATAGAGCAGGCTGAGGTCATGAATGTGAGCGAAAGTTTGTGTGCGCAGGTCCATCACCACGCGGTTCCCGACCCATTCCACAAAATATTTGCTGAAAAAATTGCCGATTCCCATAAAGACAGTGCAGACCGGAAGCAGGGCGGCAATGGAGAGAATGATCCCCAGCGGCAGCGTGGACGTATCGAACATGGCGGCGAGGTTTTTTTTAAGCGAAAGGAGAATGCCGAGATACGAGCCGCCGAATATCATGCCGAAAAAAAGACCCAGGGCAATGCGGACGGAGTAGGGCCTCGCATAATGCAGCAGCCGGCGATAGGTTGCCACTCGGCGGGTGGAGTGTTAGAAACCATGTTCCTCCAGATAGCGCTCAGCCTTCAGGGCCGCCATGCAGCCGGAACCGGCTGCCGTGACCGCCTGCCGGTAGTGCGGGTCCTGAACATCGCCTGCGGCGTAGACCCCTTCGATGTCCGTGGAGGTTTCCTGCGTGATAATGTAACCCTGCTCGTTCAGTTTGAGATGGCCTTTGAACGGTTCTGTGTTGGGCTGATGGCCAATTCCAAGAAACATCCCTTCGACCGGCAGTTCGGACGAGGCGCCTGTTTTGACATTTTTCAGGCGCAGGGCCGTGACCTTGTCCTGGGCCACATCCAGGACATCCTCGACCACACTGTTCCAAACCATCTCGATTTTCGCGTGCGAAAGCACGCGATCGGCCATGATTCTGGATGCGCGGAGCTGGTCGCGGCGGTGAATAATATAGACCTTCGAGGCGAAACGAGTCAGGAAGAGCGCTTCTTCTGTCGCGGTGTCCCCTGCGCCGATCACCGCCACGGGAACATCGCGAAAAAACGCCCCGTCGCAGGTGGCGCATCCGGACACCCCTTTGCCCATGAGTTTCTGTTCTGATTCAAGGCCCAGATAGCGCGCACTGGCGCCCGTGGCAATGATAAGCGTCTCTGTTTCATGCACAGACCCGTCAGACAACGTGATGCGCAGGGGTCGGTTCTTGAAATCCACAGACACGGCGGTTCCTGAAACGAAGTCAGTGCCGAACCGCACAGCCTGCCGTTTCATGATATCCATCAGCTCAAATCCGCCAATGCCGTTTTCAAAACCCGGATAATTCTCAATGTCGGTGGTGCTGGTGAGCTGGCCGCCGGGCTGCATGCCTTCCACAACCAGCGGCTCCAGCCTGGCGCGCGCCGCATAGATGGCGGCGGTCAGTCCTGCCGGACCTGTGCCCAGAATGATTATATTTCTTGTCATGCCAGAAACTCCGAAAGATTTGTTTTCAGGATTATTAGCTTATCGCATGAGGCATGACAAGCAGAAGGAAGACTTTCCCCTTGGGGGGTGATGTGATAGGCTTCCGCTGACTGAATGGAGAAAGTCGAATGGGACTGTTTGATTTGTCCAAAGCGTCTTTGCAGGAGTGGCGGGTATCTTACCGCCGGACCCAGGCCATGGGGGCGGTGCCGCTTCTGTTTGCCCTTTTCACCATTGCTTTCGTGCCTGGCCGAAGCGGCCCGGTGATCTGGGGGGCACTGGGGTTTGCTGCGGGTCTGCATTTGATATTGTGGGGCGGATATCACCTCCATCTGGCACATTTCCCCGACAGTTCCCGCGTCATACCGCAATCCCGCTTCACCCCGTTTCTCCTTTTTACCATTTTTCATCTGTTTGGATGGACCATCCTCGTTCTGCTCTGGAACAGCCTGATCCGGCTCGGATATTCTTTTACGCCGCTTATGAATCTGGTTTTCTTCCTTCTGCTGCCCGTCATTCCTGCAAAGGCCTGCTGGCTCCATCTGGCCGAACAATCGCATGAAAAACGCCACGCCATTGTAAATGAGGTGCTGCGTTATGCCCTGCTGATCGGGATTGTTCTGCTGGCGGCTCTTGCGGGCACTCATGCGGTCATGGCGGGCGATGGGGCCCTTGCGGAAAAAATTCCAGCCAAGATTATTTGGATTTGGGTGGCGGCAGCACTGCTGATCCTCACCTGTCTAATCCTGCTGGCGGAGCATTTGCACGCCTTTCTGATGTCCAGGACGCCCGTGCGTGAAAATGCGCGCCCAAAGACGGACGAGCCAAAGCTCCCATATTAGTCTGCAAGTCTGCGCTTGATTCGATGTCCTGTTTTTTTGTCTAATCCCGTTCTATGAAAGAAGAATATTTTCCGCAGAATGAATATCACACGCCGCCGGATATGCCGCGCAAACTGGGTGACCGCCTGCTGATGGGTTCGCGAGTGTATTTTATGTCACGTTTTCTCGGATATCTTTTCAAGTCACGGCGGATTGCCCTGGAAGGAAAATATGACCGGGCTGCGTGGGTTCATGCTTCATATGAGTTTTATCAGCTCATCGAGGAGTGCGGCGGCCGTTTTCATATCACCGGACTCGAGCATTTCCGCGATCTGAAGGAGCCGATTGTCTTTATCGGCAACCATATGAGCACACTTGAAACCATGGTGATGCCGTTTTTCGTTGCGTCGGTCATGGAGGCGACGTATGTCGTGAAGGAGCGGCTGGTGACGGGCCCGTTTTTCGGGCCGATTATGCGCGCCCGGGATCCCATTCCCGTCGGGCGCACCAATCCCCGGGAGGATTTCAAGCGGGTGATGAACGAAGGGTGCGAGAAGCTTGCTCGCGGTGTTTCCATCATCATTTTCCCGCAGCACACCCGCAAGGTGAAATTTATTCCAGAGGAGTTTAACTCCATTGGCGTGAAGCTGGCATCCCGGGCGGGCGTGCGCGTGATTCCTGTGGCGCTTAAGACCGACTGGTGGGGAAATGCGCGGTGGGCCAAGGCTTTCGGGCCCATCGACCGCAGCAAACCTATTCATTTTGCATTCGGTCCGCCTATTTCCATAAAGAGTCCGGGCGGCCGGGATGAAAACCAGCAGATCATCGCTTTTATCCAGTCTCATCTTCGGCAGTGGGAAGCAGGGGGAAATTTGTAGAGGTTGTTCTTTATTTTGTCCTTCGGCCGGATAGAATTCCGGTTTTTGTTTCAAGGATATGGGTGTGATCCCTATGTGGAGGAATATATTATTCTGTTTTCTGTTTCCGGTGCTGCTGGTCGCCGCCGACCGGCCGTCTGCAGAACATGCCTATTCGCTTGAGGACTGCATAGCCCTCGGGCTGCAGCGTTCACTGGATCTTTCAAATGCGCGCCGAGGAGAGCTGCTGGCCGTCGAAAAGGTCCGGCAGGTTCGCGCGCGGGCGCTGCCCTCGCTTGATGCCTCCAGTTCTTTCACACGGCTCGATGAAGTTCCGACTTTCCCCGGCATGGAAGAGCCCTTCGGGAGGGAAGACAACTATGCGGCCGGAGTGGAGGCCAGTCAGCTGCTCTATTCCGGCGGAGGCGTTCGCGCCGCTTTGCGAGCCGCGCGCGATTACCGGGCCTTCGCATCAGAGGACACCCGGCGCCAGCAGGCTGAACTGATACGCGACATCCGTCAGGCCTTCTATGAGGCGCTCTATGCCGAGAAAGCCGTTGAAGTTGCCGAGGCTTCTGTGCAGCAGCTGTCTGATTTCGAGCAGCAGGCGCGAACCCGGTATCAGAATGCCGCCGCCTCTGAATATGACCGGCTGACCGCACAGGTTAATCTTGCCAATGAAAGGCCCCGGCTGGTGCAGGCCCGGAACCGGTACGAGCTGGTCATGGCCGCTCTCAAGGATCTCATCCTTGCCGATGGTGATGATTTTGTCATTGAGGGGGAGCTGGAATATCGTCCGGTGGATTTCACATATGAAGGCCTGATTGAGACGGCTGCACGTAACCGTCCGGAATTGAGGCAGGCCCAGCTGAACGTCCAAATGCGGGAGGAGAACATACGTGTTGCACGCTCGGATTACCGCCCGGAGATCCGTGCCTTCGCGAATTACAAGGGGACCAATCCCGGGGACGAAGATCCTTCAGCTGACGACTGGGAATGGGGCTGGAATGCCGGGCTTTCCGCCTCGTGGAACATCATGGACGGCGGCCTGAAAAAAGCGGAATTCAGGACCGCTGAGCTTCAGCGGGATATTGCGGTTGCAGAGCAGGAGAATCTTCGCCGCGCCATCAGGCTGGAAATCAGGAATGCATTTCTGACGCTGAAACATGCCGAAGAAGTCGTGCTCAGCACGAGGGAAACCGTGGCCCTTGCGGAGAAGGCCCTCCAGATTGCCCGCGTCCGTTATGACGAGGGGCTGGCCACTCATCTGGAATTTGCAGACAGCAATCTCTCACTAAACAACGCAAAACTGTATCACCTGATGGCTCTTAAGAGCCATCAGCAGGCCCTGGCCGCACTGGACCATGCCTGCGGCACTGATTTGCTGGGAGACAACGTGGAGCAGGCGGAAAATGAAAAATGAAAATTCCAGGAAACATGTAATCGGCAGAATCATCCTGTGGATTATTCTCACTCTGGTTGTACTCGGAATCGTTCTCATGGCGATTTTTAAACCTGCTGCGCCTGAACCCGAAGCGCCGCCGGAAAAGTCTGTAGCTGTTCGGACCCTGCTGATTGAGCCGCAGGCAGTTCCTTTGGGAATCACGGTCCCGGCCCGGATTGAGGCCTTTGTGGAAGCCGTTCTTTCCGCGGAGAAATCCGGGCGGGTGGTTGAGATTCTGGCCGAAAAAGGGGATCTCGTCAAACAGGGCCGGATTTTAATGCGCCTGGATGACCGGACGTCGAAAGCCATGCTGGAACAGGCCGAAATAGAGAACCGGCAGATGGCTGCCGATTTAAAGCGCTGGCAGGAAATGGAAAAAAGCGGCGCAGTTTCCACCAAGGAATCTGAGGATATCAAACTTCGCAAGGAGGCCTCTGATATTGCAGTTCGACAGGCGGATATTGGTCTTTCGCAGTGCTTCGTGAAAAGTCCTGTGGACGGTCAAATATCCAGCCGTATGGTGGAGGAGGGCGAGTATGCCAATGAGGGCCAGCCTGTGTTCACTGTCGTGGACACTTCAAGGGTCAAGGTGCGTTTTGATATCCCTGAACGCCGCATTTTGTCCGTCGGGACGGGAACAGAGATGAGATTCACCGGCCCGGCGCTGGGCGGGCGCACCTTTACGGGGACGGTTTCATTTGTTTCCCCTGCAGCAAACCGCGAAAACAATGCATTCCCGGCGGAACTCCTGGTGGAGAACGCGGCGGGCGACCTGAAGCCCGGCATGGTGGTCGCTGTTGATCTTCCGCTTGGCGTTATGGACAATGCCGTTGCGGTGCCGCTGGCGGCGGTCATTCCCAAGAAAGGGGAGCATGTGGTTTTTGTTGTGGAGGAAGGTCGTGCCGTGCGACGGCTTGTCAAGCTGGACCGCATTCTGGATGACCGGGCTGTTTTGTCTGAGGGGCTGTCCGCCGGAGATCAGCTGGTGATTGAGGGCCATCGCGCGCTGTCCGACGGGGTGCTTCTTGATATTATGAACTGAAGGAACACCTGATGCTGATCAGCAACTATGCCATTAAATTTCGTAC
>Ga0116141_10000218_pt1 | contig 41216 bp, 36 predicted proteins | sample AD_UKC097_MetaG_FD_89744 | JGI IMG/M metagenome (GOLD analysis project Ga0116141, IMG submission 89744) | Active sludge microbial communities of municipal wastewater-treating anaerobic digesters from USA - AD_UKC097_MetaG | ecosystem: Engineered > Bioreactor > Anaerobic > Digestate | place: USA...
CTTTACCGAGTCATCTTCCGAACCGTTGTCGGCCACAATGACTGATGTGTCAATGGAGAGGGTGTTTTTGACCACCCCGGGCAGGAACTGTTCAAGGAATTTTCTTCCGTTCCAGTTGAGGATAACGACAGCTGTCCTAATCATTTATGACTGGTCTTTTGTGTTTCCATCTGCGATGGCTCCAGAGCCAGTATTCGGGCCGTGCCCTGATCACCTCTTCAAGCCTGTTTGCGTAACGGGCAATAATGGCATTGGGCTCCTCGTCGCGCGGGTGTTCTGATATCAGGCTGTATTCAAGCTCGTAGAAGCCTCTCTTCATTTTTTCTATATTGATGAATATCACGGGAATGTCATATTTCACCGCCACCTTCTCTGCTCCCCTGTAAAAGCCTGTATCCTGGTTAAGAAATGTGGTCCAGAATGCATTGTCATCAGGCGGAGGGGTCTGATCAGCGATGAATCCTGACATGGTGAGGATCTTTTCATCCCTGCATTTGACCAGATCCCTGATAATATGATTCATGGGAGTGACCCATACTCCGAATCTTGTCCTTATCTTATAGAGAAACCTGTCAAAATCCTTGTTCTTCAGTGGTTTGTAAATAGTTACAGCCCTGTGTTTTGATGAGAGCTGCATCGAAGAAAACCACTCCCAGTTGTTATAGTGGCTGCAAAGGGCAACTACATCACGTCCTTCGCTGTAGAACCTGTCGGTGAGGGAGGTGTCAGTCACTGCAAAACGTTTTTTGATCTGCTCCGGGGTCATGTGCATGGCCTTAAGTGTCTCCACAATCATGTCAGTGAGATGCCTGTAGAACCTTTTTGCAATCTTTTTTCTTTCTCCCGGACTCTTTTCCGGGAAGGCGTTTTTGAGATTTGTTTCCACCACGCTGCGGCGATACCGGACGACATGGTAGAAAAACGGCCAGAGCAGGTCTGACAGCAGGTGCAGCGCCCTCATTGGGAGAAATGTGATGGTATAGCTCAGGACTACAAATATGTAATAACCGGCACGCTTCATAATGCTTCTTTATCTGTCAGTTCGCAGTTCATCGAAGAGTCGTCACGCAGGGTGGTTAGTTTCACCCGCCGTATTGATCCGGGCAGCCCTTTTGTCCAGGGAGTCATCACCCGTATGTAATTGCCTGTCAGTCCTGATACTGTGCCATCGTGACCTCTCTTTTCAAAAAGAACATCATGTATCTGACCCGATGCGCTGCGCATGAACTGCATCCGCCGGCTCTCCGACAGTCTTATCAGCTGCCTGCTTCTTTTTTCCTTCTCCTGACGGTTCACTGCTCCCGGCAGGTTGGCAGCCGGTGTCCCGGGCCTTGGTGAGAAGGCAAAGACATGAAGATATGACAGAGGAAGACTCTCCAGGAAGCTGTATGTTTCTGCATGGTCATCATCCGTCTCGCCGGGGAAGCCCACGATGACATCAGCCCCGATTCCCGCATCAGGAATTTTTTCCCTTATCTTCATGACCCTGTCACGGAACACCTCCCTGCGGTACCGGCGACGCATGAGTCCCAGCACCCTGTCATTGCCGCTCTGCAGTGGCATGTGAAAGTGAGGCAGCAACACCCTGCCTTCAGAGATGATATCGATGATCCGGTCAGTGACCAGGTTGGGCTCAATTGATGAGAGTCTGAGCCTCTCCAGTCCGTTCACCTTCAGCAGACTTTCAAGGAGCTGTTCGAGGGTCTCACCGGTGCTCTTCCCGAAGTCGCCCACATTAACGCCGGTCAGGACTATCTCCCTGACTCCGCTGGCGGCAATCTTTTCTGCTTCAGCCACTATCTCGCTGACAGCAAGATTTCTGCTCTTCCCCCTGGCAAGGGGAACGGTGCAGTATGAACAGTGATAGTCACATCCATCCTGCACCTTGAGGAATGATCTTGTGCGGTCACCGGCTGACCATGATGACATGAATCCGACGGTATCAACACTTTCGCAGGAATGGATTTCGGGTGCTGTTCGTTTTTCGAGGTTATCGATATACCGGGCAATGTCAAACTTTTCATATGTTCCCAGGACCAGGTCGACTCCTTCAATTGACGCCGCCTCCTCGCGTCTCAGCTGGGCGTAGCATCCGACGACGGCAATGAATGCATCAGGATTATGGTGGACGAACTTCCTGACTGCCTGCCTGCATTTACGGTCAGCCGTATCAGTGACAGTACATGTGTTGATCACATAAATGTCAGCATGACTGTCAGCAGAGACCCTCTCGAACTTTTCATGCGGGAAGGTGCGTGCTATTGTTGAAGTCTCAGCAAAATTCAGCTTGCATCCCAGTGTATGAAACGCTACTTTCCTCTTCAAAACTAAAAGGTTACTGTTCGAATGCAAAAATAGTAAAAAAGCCGGATCAGAGCAGCTTGCTCGCCAGTTCTGCAAGGAAGCTTCTCTCACCTTTTACCAGGTGGACATGCGCGAAGAGATCAAGCCCCTTCATCTTGTCAGAGAGGTAGCTGAGCCCGTTGGAACCGGAGTCAAGATATGGCGAGTCAATCTGTTCAATGTCGCCAGTGAAGACCATTTTTGTTCCTTCGCCGGCCCTGGTGATGATTGTCTTTACCTCATGCGGGGTAAGGTTCTGCGCTTCGTCAACGATGAAGAAAATATTCGAGAGGCTGCGGCCCCTGATATATGCCAGCGGGGTTATCACAAGCTTCTCATCCTTTATCATGTCATTTATGCGTATGAATTCCGGGCTCTGGGCGCTGAAACGGTGCTTGATGACAGTCAGGTTGTCAAAGAGCGGCTGCATGTAGGGGTCCATCTTCTCCTTCACGTCGCCTGGCAGGAAGCCCATGTCACGGTTTGCGAGCGGTACTATCGGCCTTGCGAGGAATATCTGCTTGTAGCGTTTGTGCTGGTGCAGGGCAGCGGCAAGTGCCAGAAGAGTCTTGCCTGTGCCGGCCTTGCCGGTCAGGGAGATCAGCTGAATATCAGGATCACAGAGTGCGTCAAGAGCAAAGGTCTGCTCTGCATTCCGTGGGTCGATGCCATAGGTGGTCTGCTTGAGAACCCTCACAAGCATATTGGTGGCGGGATCATAATGGGCAAGCGCGCTGGAATTGCTGTTTCGAAGGATAAAGTAGTGGTGCCCCGGCTCAGTGTCCTTAATCTTGAGCTCCGTGGCAGGTACCCCGTCAGCCTTCTCGTACAGCTGGTTGATCAGGTCATGGTCAATGTTCTCAATAATCCTGATTCCCTTGTAAAGCTCATCCAGGTTGACAACCTTGTCGTTCTGGTAGTCTTCAGATCTGATACCCAGTGACTTTGCCTTCATCCTGAGGTTGATATCCTTGGTGATGAGGACAACGGTCTTATCCTTGTTCTCCTGGTTGACAAATTCGGCAATTGCCAGTATACGGTGATCAGGGGTTCTTTCCGGGAATGATTCGGAGACTCTTTCGGAAAACTGTTTCCCGGTCTCGATGTGAAGTGTGCCCAGGTTTTCTCCAAGCGGAATATTACCAGTAAGGAGCATGTCTCCCGCTATTTTGTCGAGTTCACGAGTGAACTCCCGCGCATTGAAATTGATAATGTCATTGCCGCGCTTGAACTTGTCAAGCTCCTCCAGCACCACGATGGGTATTACCACATCGTTTTCTTCAAAGTTGTAGATGCATGTGTAATCATGCAGCAGCACGTTCGTGTCGAGAATAAAAATCTTCTTTTGTTTTTTCTTTTTCGCCATAACAGATTCAGTTTAAAGGGCAGCATCTCCGGCGCAGATATTACCACGGCGACAAAGATAGCTTTGCCTCATATCAGGGGAAAGCGCTTTTTGTAAATTTGCAAACAACCGTAAAAAGGTTATCAACATGACGTACCAGGAAACCGTTGAGTATCTCTTCAGCCTGCTCCCAGCCTACCACCGTATGGGCAAACCCGCATACAAAGGCAACCTTGACAATACAATTGAGCTTGACCGCTATTTTGGTCATCCCCACACCAGGTTCCGTTCAGTTCATGTTGCCGGCACCAACGGGAAGGGATCAGTATCTCACATGACTGCCTCAGTTCTGCAGGAAGCAGGATACAGGACGGGTCTTTACACATCCCCTCATCTGAAGGATTTCAGGGAGAGAATAAAGATTGACGGTGAGATGATCCCTGAAGAGGAGGTTACCGGGTTCGTTGAGAGACACAATGGAATTATCAATCGGATCAAACCTTCATTCTTTGAGCTGACGGTTGCACTGGCCTTTGATTACTTTGCCAGGATGAATGTTGACATTGCTGTCATTGAAGTGGGTATGGGAGGAAGACTTGATTCGACAAACATTATAACTCCCATTCTGTCAGTCATTACCAATATAGGGCATGATCACATGGAGTTTCTGGGAGATACGCTTGCGGCAGTAGCAGGGGAGAAGGCAGGGATCATCAAGGAGGGTGTGCCTGTCATCATTGGCGAGACGCAGGATGAGACCCGGGAAGTGTTCCGGCATAGGTCTGAGTCGATGAATGCTCCGCTTACCTTTGCAGACCAACTGTACGTGTGCGAGATGGGTGTAATGGGGCATGGCAGTGAGATGCGGCATTTTACCCTCACCGGACCCGGTGACGGTGTCAGGACAGAGGGTGTAACGCCTCTCGGGGGGCTGGCTCAGCAAAAGAATATTCAGACTGTGGCGGCGGTGGCGGAGGCGCTTTCGGCCGGCTTCGGGCTGAATCATGAACATTTTATCAAGGGTGTGGCGGCGGTTGTATCCAATACAGGGTTGCTGGGCCGCTGGCAGGTATTATCACGGTCACCTCTGACGGTGTGCGATACGGGACACAACCGCGAGGGGCTGGAGTATGTGATGAGGCAGGTCATGGGTACTCCCAGGGAGCGTTTGCATATGGTGATAGGGTTTGTGAACGACAAGGATCTGGGGTCTGTTCTGCCGTTGTTCCCGCGGGATGCCGTTTATTACTTCACTCGGGCGTCAGTGCCGCGGGCGCTGGACGAGGAGGTTCTGAAGGCGGCGGCACTGAAGTACGGTCTTGCGGGCGACAGCTACCCTTCAGTCGCCACGGCTCTCAGTGCGGCCCGTGCGGCCGCCCTGCCTGAAGATATGATCTTTATCGGAGGGTCAACCTTCGTTGTGGCAGATGCGTTGTAATTGTATATCAGGGGTTTGCATGGATGGATGATGCTCGTAGAGCATTAAGAATTGTAGAATTGAGGCCCCACCCACCTGCCCCGGTTTGTTTCCTGGGTGACACGCTTTTACAATTCCTGACCCTCTACGAGGGTCTTGGGTCTCTTGTATGCCATTGTTCTACAATTCTTTACCCTCTACGAGGGTAGCTAAATATGCTTATTCCGGTGACCTACAATTCCTGACCCTCTACGAGGGTCTTTGCTGTGTGCTCTGAAATATTACAATTCCTGACCCTCTACGAGGGTAGCTAAAACAGCCTAGACTGCCTCAATGGTTGACGGCGGTTTGGTGGCTATGTTATAGGTGACTGAAACCACCCCGGGGACAGTATCAAGGATCTCTGCTGCCAGTTTCTCAAGCAGCTCAAACGGCAGCCGGGTAGGTGTTGCAGTACGGGCGTCGATGCTGTCCCAGCAACGCACCTCTATCTGCCTGCCGAAATCGCGCTTGCCGTCACGCATGCCTGTCACGCGGTCATCATGAAGGATAGCCATGTACTGGAATGCACCCCTCCCTGCCAGAAGCCGCTCCACAATCACTGTCGCTTTTCTTGCAATGTCAAGTTTCTCCTGCGTCACCTCGCCGATGATTCGTGCCGCCAGGGCCGGTCCGGGGAAGGGGATACGGTTGAACATCTCCTCGGGCAGACCTGCAGCGCGGCCGGTCATCCTCACTCCGTCCTTGCGAAGCTGGATCAGGGGTTCAAGGATATGGTATCCGAAGGTCTCCTGCGGGTCGATGCCCAGCTGGGCAAATACGTTATGCTGTCTCTTTATGCCGGCAACTGTCTCATCCACATCGGTAAGGATGGTTCCCTGAAGCAGGTACCTGGCTCCGCTCTCCCTTACTATGCGCCCGAACACTTTCTTATAGAATGTCTGGGTGATGGCTTCCCGTTTCTGTTCAGGGTCAGTAATACCCTGCAGGGCTTCAAGGAACTCCTGTTGAGCATCTATGATCTCAACCTTTACCCCAAGTTTCGCAAATACAGAGGCAACAGCTTCGGCTTCACCCTCCCTCATGAGACCGTTCTGTATGAAAACAGTCCTGAGCCTGTCGCCCAATGCCATATGGCCTATCATCGTAACAACCGACGAGTCGACTCCCCCTGAGAGAGCGTTGATGGCCATGCCGTCACCCACGGCGGACCTTATCTCATTAACCTTCTCCGCAATGAACTGTTCGGTATTTAGATCCTGCACCTTTATTTCACTGATCATCTTACTGTGTTTTTGTTGGTTTATACAAATATAGTCAAGGCTGATCGAGGTTCAGCATGGGTGAGACGGAAGAAATGAGCACTCTTTCAACCGTCGCAGAGAAAAACTTGACAACCCCTTTCTGGTGGCGTAAATTTGATGATGGATTGGCAAGGACCTCATAAACAATTATATAAGGAAGTTCCCGAAAATCCCTGACCAGAGTAGGGAGTAGAGGCCGAAAAACTGAAGAGTAGGCACACCTAAAACACGGACTATGAAAGAAATTTTGCTCACGGTTGCGGTGCTCCTTGCGAGTCTTGCAACCATTACTGCACAACCGCAGCTCGAACAGGGAAACCTGATGCTGGGAACCACCTCAACGGTAGCGCTGAGCGGATCAATCAGTTCAGAGCTCATGAGTCTTGGATTCATCAAGATCAGGTACAGGTACGACTCCGATCCTGCCGAGGATGCCTTCAAGCTGACCAGCTACAACTTTTTGCCGAAAGCAGGATATTTTGTGATTGACAATCTGTCAGCAGGGCTTCAGATAGTGGCATCCGGGTACACTGAAACGGATATGGAATATGACGAAACCTATAAGCAACGCACAATCGGGATTGGTCCCTTTGTGAGGTATTATTATCCGCTTGACAAATTCTATCCCTTTGCAGAAGCCGAGTTACTCTTTGGCACAGTCAGGGAGTCATGGTACAGTGACGATGAAAAAACACCTTTTGGTATGGTTGGCTTAATGGTTGGGGCAGCACTACCTCTTGGTGAAAATGTGACCTTTGATGCTGCTGCGGGATACCTGCGCTCATCGATGAAGAATACAAACCCGGAGACTGATGAGAAGGTATTATTTATTACCAGCGGATTCAGTCTCAGGATGGGTTTTACAATCTACCTTTAATAAGCGGGAACTATGAAAAGCAGACTATTTACAATAACAGCAGCCCTGCTGGTTGCCTACGGTGCAATTGCACAGCCGCCCCAGCTTGAAAAAGGGAATATCATGCTGGGGGTAACCTCCAGCGCAAGTATGGAAGGTTCATGGGGGTCAGACCTGATGAGCCTTGGCATCATGCATACAAAATACACCTCCGGTTCGGACACTTTCAATGAGCATAAGGCAAGGTCATTCAGCCTGATCCCGAAGGGTGGATACTTCATTATTGATAACCTCTCTGCCGGTCTTGAGGCCCTGTTTACGAGATCTTCATACCAGCATGTCGATTCAGAGGGCAAATGGACAGCGACTACCTTTGCACTCGGACCGTGGGTGAGGTATTATTACCCACTTGAAAAGGTCTACCCCTTTGCCGAGCTCGAGGTTATGGCAGGGACGTGTATTGAGAAAGTGCCGACTTCAGGCCCTGATCCTGATGTGTTCCGCCACTCACTGTTCAGCACCGGATTGTCACTTGGAGTGGCTATTCCTCTTGGTGATATGGTGACTTTTGATATTATGGCCGGTTACCTGAGGAGTGTCTGGAAGACTAAAAATGACATGGAGGGAGATGAATACGATTTTAGTGCAATTTACTCGGGACCGGTAATACGGATGGGTTTTACAGTCTTCCTTTAATCTTGCCGGTTTAACTGCCCGGCAACGGGACGTTCAGGCTTAGTCCTCCGCAGCCTTTGCGATACGGCTGTGTGAATTCTTTTAGCCGCCAGGTGGCAGGGATGTAAAGCTTTTTACTAACTTAATCCCAAATTTCATGCACAATGAAAAGGACGATTATTGTATCATTTTTCCTCGTCGCGGCAGTGGTTCTCACCGCACAGGAGGGAAAGAAACTTACGATACTGCACACGAACGATTTTCACTCGCATCTGCAGGGGTTTGCGCCGGAATCGGCATACACTCCGCTAGTGACTGACAATGATCCCACCCTTGGCGGACTGGCGCGGATAGCGGGTATAATTGCTGATGTGCGCAAGGAGAATCCCGGTTCAACCCTGGTGGTTGATGCCGGCGATTGCCTGATGGGCACGCTGTTCCAGGCGCTGGAGCCTGAGACAGGCTTCCAGATCCCGCTTATGAAGAAGGCGGGGTATGATGTGGTTGCGATGGGTAACCACGACTTCGACTTCGGGCCGGAAGCCTATGCCGGCATCCTCAGGAAGGCCTCCCTGAGAGGTGAGATCCCTGTGATACTGATGGGTAACGCCGCCACTGATCCCGGTGACCCGGCAGACGATGCCTTCGAGGCACTCCGGACTGACGGTCTTGTGAAGCCATGGGTAATCAGGGAGATCAACGGTATCAGGATAGGGATCTTCTCCCTGCTGGGAAAGGATGCCGACGAATCTGCCCCGTATGCCCCGCCGGTTACCTTTGAAAAAATTATCCCTGCCGCAAAGAAGCTTGTCAAAGAGCTGAATAATGAGGGATGCGATGTTATCATATGTCTGTCTCACAGTGGAATATCGAAGGACAAAAATGGTGTGTGGGCTGGAGAAGATGTGAAGCTCGCACAAAAAGTAAAAGGGATTGATCTCATTATAACCGGGCACACTCATGTACTGCTGAAAGAGCCCCTCACAGTCAACGGCGTACCTATCGTAGGGGTCGGAGACAACGGCAGGTTCGTCGGCAGACTTGATCTTCTTGCGGGTGAGGATGGACTGAAGCTTGTTAAGTACGAAGCCATTCCCGTGGACGACAGGGTCAGGGCCGAGAGTGCCATACAAACGGAGATCATGGATCAGCAAGAGATGATTAACGTTTCAATACTGAATCCACTTGGAATGACATATGCAATGCCTGTGGCAGTCGCCCCTTTCAGAGTGGCTTACGAAGAGTATGGTGATGCAAGGGGGAGCAACCTGGGCGCCCTTGTCGCCGATGCCGTTTATGATTACGTAAACAGTGAAGGTCCGGGTACTGACATTGCAATCGTTGCTGCCGGAGTACTGCGTGATCCGATCGAGCCAGGTGTGCAGAGTGTAGCTGATGTATTCAGGGTAATGTCGCTGGGCTCCGGTACCGATAATGTGCCCGGATATGCCCTTTCTAAAATGTGGGTGACCGGAAAGGAGCTGAAGAATATAACAGAGATTCTTCTCTTTACATCTGCCTCGGCACCGTCAAATTATCCCTTCTTTTCTCATCTGCGCATCGAATACGATCCTGAGGGGCGGCTTTTTAACAAGGTGCGCAAGATTGAACTGACAGACATGCAGGGAAAGGTGTCGGAAGTTAATACATCAAAGGATGATCCGAAGCTCTATTCGATTGTTGCCAACTCTTACATAGCCGATAACCTGGGGTTGGTAAAAAAGAAAACACTGGGTCTTATTAAGGTTGAACCAAAAGATAAGGAGGGCAACGAGGTTACTGAGATGGATGACTTCATAATGGACTTCAATCCGGGGCAGGCCGGTATCCAGGAAGGCAAGGAATGGCTTGCGCTGGTCAAATACCTTCAGAGATTCAATCCGGTTGAGGAGGGAGGCTTGCCGGTCATTCCGGATCATTATATGGATCCTCCCAAATCCCTTGTACCAATAACCAGTGCCCGGTGATAATCAAGGCCAGACATATTCCGTTTTTTGTCAGGTTCTTCAGCTTTTTTTCACGGACAGGACTGAAGAGACATTTCAGTGATGTGATATTCGAGTGCAGCGTGAATACAGCAGGGAGGCCCGTTATGCTTATTGGTAACCACTTCAGCTGGTGGGACGGATTTATTGCCTACCGAATCAATGATCTCTTTCTCCGGAAGAAGTTCAACATCATGATGCTTGAGGAACAGCTGAAGAGCAGGCTCTTCCTGAACAAGGCAGGGGCTTTTTCGATTAAGCCCGGGTCGCGGTCGGTTGTGGAGACTCTGAGCTATACATCCGGACTGCTTCATGATGCTGATAATATGGTGGTGGTCTATCCCCAGGGAGTGATCACCTCCATACACAGGAGGCCGGTGAGGTTCGAGAGAGGCACCGGGCGGATCATTGCCGGTGCTTCTGACAAGCTGATGATACTTTTTTATGTCGCCCTGCCCGACTGGTATTCCGGGAAGAAACCGGGCCTTTATGTCAGGGTGATTGAATACTCCGCCAGGGAGAGAAGCGTCACCGACCTGGAGGAGGCCTACAATATTTTCCTTGACGAGTGCATTGCCAAGCAGATTCCTTTATGATACTGACTGTTACCGGGTGCATCGTGATCTTCCTTACATTCCTTCGCTTTGCGGTGGCGTTTGTGAACTGGATTTCCCGGCCTTATCTTCCTTATGTCGCCAGAGACAGGTCGCGGTTGCCGTCGCTTTCTGTTCTCATACCGGTACGGAATGAAGAGAAGAACATAGGTACGCTTCTTGGCAGCCTGGCGCTGCTTCCATACGATAAGGCTGAGATTATTGTATATGACGACGGATCAACTGACAGCACCGCCGAGGTTGTATGCGCCTGCGCGAGGATTGATACAAGGGTCAGATGCATCAGGGGCGATGAGCTCCCTGAAGGATGGACGGGTAAGAACCATGCATGTCACAGGCTGGCTGAGGAGGCGAAGAATGATTACCTGCTCTTCCTTGATGCTGACGTGACGGTAGGTGATGACCTGCTGAAGAGGGCGGTCTCCTTTGCGTCAAGGCACAGGCTGGCACTGCTCTCCATGTTCCCCCGCCAGAAGATGAGGAGCACGGGGGAGAAGATAGTGGTACCGTTTATGTTCAGGATACTTCTGTCATTGCTGCCGCTGCTCCTGATAAGACGCTGCCGGTGGAGCTCCTTCTCGGCTGCCAACGGGCAGATGATGCTGTTTCACGGCGCCACCTACCGGCGTTACCGCTTTCATGAAAAAGTCAGGGACAGGATGGCGGAGGACATAGAGATAATGAGGCTGATCAAGAGATCGCGGCTGAGGGGTGATACTCTCGTGGGGCGGAAGGAGATAGAGTGCCGGATGTACCGGAGCTATGCCGAGGGAGTCAACGGTTTTTCACGGAATATTTTTTCGATGTTCGGGAACAGCCTCGCCTTCCTGCTCCTGTATGCTGTGACAGGTCTGGTTGGCTGGTTTATTCTGTTATTCCTGCCCTTGCAGTTCGCGGCAGCATATTTCTTTATGGTCATTGCCCTCAACGGAATGATCGCACTGACCAGCAGACAGAGGCTGAAAGAAAGTCTTCTCTGGCTGCTTCCGGGAATCGCAGCTTTTTACCATATTGCATTCCTGGCACTCAGCAGGCGTGCAACGAGAAATTTTGAATGGAAAGGACGAAAAATCAGATGACAAGAAGACTTACATTATTGATAATGATGTTACTGGCCCTGCCAGCGGCAAGCGGGTCTGTCACTGAAGACTGCAGCAGCTGTACCATTTATAAGGGTTACATAAGCGGCAACATGGAGATGTGGAAAAAGGGGATGCTGGAACTGGAGGGGCAATACAGGCGTGATCCGAAGGTCTGCACACTCTACACGCTTGCCGAGGCAAGGTACGGATACATCGGATATCTGCTCGGACGGAATGAAAAGGATGTAGCCAGGCCGGTGATAGATGCATTTGAAGCTGAGATTGACCAGCTTGCGAAGTTCCCGGAATACCGGCCAGAGACAGAGGCCTTCAGGGTAGCCCTTCTCGGCTTCAGGATGGGGCTCAATCCTGCACGTGCGGTGATCCTCGGGCCAAAGGCGCTGAAGCAGCTAGAGACGGCTATGGAGGTTGGCAAAAACTCGGCCGCTGTATGGATTGAAAAAGCCAACTCAGAAGCACATATGCCTGCATTTGCAGGGGGCTCAAAGGAGAAGGCTGCACAATCTTTCAGAGAAGCCCTGAGGCTCTACGAATCTGGTGGTACTGTTACACCCTGCCACTGGAGATATCTGAATACGATTGTATTGTCAGGACAGTTGCTCGAAAGGATGGGTGACTACAGGGGAGCAGTCGAAGCCTACCGGAAGGCGCTGAGGAGAGAGCCGGATTTTCAATGGGTCAGAGATGAGTTGCTGCCTGAGGCGGAAAAGAAACTAAAATAGAAGTATGACTGGAAAGAAAGCGCTAATTGTAGGTGCAGGGCTGGGCGGGCTGGCGACGGCCCTACGGCTCAGACGCCGCGGCTATGAGGTTGAGATGGTAGAGATGTACCATCAGGCCGGGGGAAGACTTAACCAGCTCACCTCTGACGGTTTTACCTTTGACATGGCCCCCACCTTCTTCAGCATGAGCTACCACTTCGATGAGTTTGTGAAGGATGCCGGAATTGAGATGCCTTTCAGGTTCGTTCAGATTGACCCGCTATACCGGGTGAACTTCCGGGGCAGTGACAGATGGTATACGATCTACCGTGACCTCGACAATCTCGCAAGGCAGTTTGAGGATATTGAACCTGGTTTCAAAGAGCGTATGGAGCGGTTCCTGGCATCGGCAGGCGTACTGTTTGATGACATCGAGAAAGGTGTGCTGGCAAAGAACTTCAGGTCGCTGCCCGATTTCATCTTCCAGATGACCAAACTGCCAGTGAAGCATACTCCGAAGATATTGAGGTCGGTCTGGGGTGAGATGAGCCGTTACTTCACCTCCTACGAGGTGCGGGTAATCTTCTCGCTTGTGTCATTCTTTCTTGGTGCAACCCCGTTTGATACTCCGGCAGTCTATACATTGCTGAGTTACACCGAGATGGTGCACGACGGTTATCACAACGTCGAAGGGGGTATGTACCGCATTGTTGAGGGACTTGTTCGCGAAGCGGAAAAAGCCGGTATAAAGATCAATTACAATGTCACAATTGCCGGGTACGAATCGTCTGGTAAGAGGAACAGGGCCTTTATTGATACTGACGGCAGACGCTGGGAAGCAGATTTCTTTGTTGTCAATGCCGATGCCGCCATGTTCCGGGGCAGGGTCTTCCGACGCCCGGCCTTCAGTGATTCGAGGCTTGACAAAATGCAGTGGACACTGGCGCCGCTGACACTCTATCTCGGAGTGAAAGGGAGGATGGAGAACATACATCACCATAACTATTTCCTAGGTGACAGAGACTATGAGCCATACTCAAAGGGGATTTTCCGCAACAGGGTCTCTCTGGAGAAGCCTTACTATTATGTAAATGCCAATGCCATCTTCAACCCGCAAAGCGCCCCGGCGGGATGTGAAAACCTGTTTATACTGGTTCCTGTGCCTGACCTGCGGTTCAAGCCTGACTGGAGAGACAGGGAGCGTATTGCGGATGCGGTGATAAAGGACCTCTCGGAACGGACAGGCCATAATGTGGAGGCTAACCTTATGACGCGGGTGGTGCTTGACCCTGTTGACTGGCAGAATATGTTCGGCCTCTGGCGCGGCAGCGGGCTCGGGTTAGGGCACAAGATGACACAGGTTGGAGGATTCAGGCCATCAAACAGGGATGAAGTTCTCTCAAATGTATGGTATACCGGCGCATCCACTGTGCCGGGCACCGGCCTTCCAATGGTGATAATCAGCTCGAAACTTACAGTTCAGAGAATAGACAATGAAATTGACACTGTATGACACAATAGCCCTGAGGTGCAGCAGGGAGGTAACCACCGGGTACAGCACCTCATTCTCGTTGGGGATACGCACACTGGCTGCGGCACATCGTCCGGCGATATACGCTATCTACGGATTCGTGCGCCTGGCCGATGAAATTGTTGATACTTTTTTTGACCGGAAGCAGCGTGAGATGCTGGAAAAATTCAGGAATGATACCGCAGAGGCGATAACAGACGGTGTCAGCTCCAATCCTGTGCTGCACTCGTTCCAGTGGGCCGTTAACACATATAATATTGACCGGGAGTTCATCGATGCGTTTCTTTACAGCATGGAGATGGACCTGGAGCAGAAGAGGCACGATGAGAAGAGCTACGGGCAATATATATACGGTTCTGCAGAGGCTGTCGGTCTCATGTGTCTTCGCGTCTTCTGCCATGGTGAGCCCCATCGCTTTGCGGAGCTCAGAGAGCCTGCACGAAAGCTGGGTTCAGCCTTTCAGAAGGTAAATTTCCTGCGGGATATCGGCAGTGACTACACAGACCGCGGAAGGGTATATTTTCCGGGTGTTGACTTCGGTAATTTTACCAGTGCGGACAAGAAGCTGATTGAGGAGGACATTGCCTCCGAGTTCAGTGCGGCGCTGGAAGGGATCAGGGGTCTTGACCGGGGAAGCAGGAGGGGGGTATACCTTGCATATTCATATTACCTGGCGCTTTTCAGCAAGATCAGGAAGACGCCCCCTGAAGCTGTTGCAGGACAGCGGTTTCGCATATCTGACGGCAGGAAAATGCTCCTGCTTGTAAAAGTAATACTGAAAAGCATTACAGGGCTAATCTGAAAAACTGAAAGAGATGAAGGAAAGGGCTGCAGTAATAGGCGCCGGAATTGGCGGTATAGCATCTGCCATCAGGCTTGCCCTGAAGGGATATGAGACGCACCTCTTTGAAAAGAACGGTGAGGTGGGCGGCAAGATCGGAGAGCTGCGGATCAACGGCTGCCGGTTTGACACCGGTCCCTCGCTCTTCACCCTGCCTGAACTGGTTGATGAACTCTTCACCCTTGCCGGGGAGAACCCGCGTGATCACTTCAGCTATATTTCACTTGAATCGTCATGCAGATACTTCTGGGATGACGGCACATTGCTCAACGCGTGGACGGACAGGAACATGTTTGCAGCGGAGGCGGAGATGGTGACCGGTGAGCCGAAGGAAAATGTCATTGCTTTCCTGGATGAGTGCGCCGAACTATATGATCTTACTGCCGGCATATTTATATTCTCTCCATTCTATCAGCTTGATAATTTTCGCAAGCCTGAGTCGCTCAACGTAGCCCGCAACTTCAGAAAGCTGAATGCCTTTTCCACCATGCACGGTGTGATCAGCAGGCGTTTTCGCAATGCGAAGCTGATACAGCTGTTTGACCGGTATGCAACTTATAACGGGTCAAGTCCCTACAAGGCCCCCGGGACCCTTAACGTGATTGCACACCTGGAGCACAATCAGGGAGCCTTCTTCCCTGCACACGGGATGAGGGAGATAGTTACGGCGCTCGAGGGTCTTGCCTCCAGGTGCGGTGTGACGGTTCATGCCGGCGAGGAGGTTCTTTCAGTTGAGAGGGAAGGAAAGGATGTCAGGGGTGTGGAGACGGCTGCCGGATTTATGCCTGCCAGTGTGGTCGTAACGGATGTGGACGTGATTCCGTTCTACAGGAAGATGATGAGGGAGGAGAGTCAGGCCAGGAAACAGGAGCGGCAGGAGCGGAGCACATCAGCCCTGATCTTTTACTGGGCTATGAACAGGAGATTCGACGAGCTTGACCTACATAACATCTTCTTCTCCTCTGACTATCCGGCAGAATTCAGGGCCCTGGGCAAGGGTGTGGTGACCACCGATCCCACCGTTTATCTCTTCGCATCATCAAGGGCAGTTCCTTCTGATGCGCCTGAAGGGATGGATAACTGGTTCGTGATGATAAATGTCCCGTATGACAGGGGGCAGGATTGGAGCAAGGTTGTCAGTGAGGCGCGCGGGAATATAATCAGAAAGCTGAGCAACAGGCTGGGATATAATATTGAGGATGAGATAGGAGCGGAGCGTGTCCTGGATCCGCCGCTCATCGAGAAGCTTACCGATTCCAGCCGGGGAGCTCTTTACGGCAGCAGTTCCAACAGCCGGTTTGCTGCTTTCAGGCGCCATCCCAACGTTAAGGGCAAATATGGCAACCTCTGGTTCGTAGGGGGATCGGTCCATCCCGGAGGAGGGATTCCACTCTGCCTGGCATCGGCAAAGATTGCCTGTGACATGATACCTCCGGCAGAATGAAGGGAAGCAATCCCCGTATATTAAAATCAACCGAGATACTGTTGTGGGTATACGGTGTGGGGCTGGCAGGCATGCTGCTGCCCTTCAGCCGCGAGCTGTTCATGATTATAACACCCCTCAATCTGCTCTTTGCTGCACTTTTTCTCTTCTGGGGCAGGTGGCCGGCGAGGCAGGTCATTTACACGGGTCTGTTTGTTGCCGTTGCCTCATTCTTCATCGAGGCCGTTGGTACGAATACCGGAAAGATCTTTGGTGTCTATTCCTACGGGAGGACACTCGGGCCCGCACTGCTGAGCACCCCTGTTATAATTGGCCTTAACTGGTTTCTGCTTATCTACTGCACAAATGTAATCAGCCGTTTGCTGTGGGAACGGCTTTCGAAAGGGAGTGAGGCGAGTCGCAGCGGGCTGCCGGAGTCGCTGTTCGTGGTACTAACAGGTTCTCTGCTGATGGTTGCCTATGACCTGTTCCTGGAGCCGGCGGCGATGAGGCTTGATATGTGGTCATGGGAGTGTGGGGTGATACCGTTTCGCAATTATGTGGGTTGGTTCTTTTGTTCAGCCCTGTTTCACACGGTGATAAGGTTGTGGGGAGAGGAGGAGCCAAACAGGAGGGCAGTGCCCCTCTTTGCTGTCCAGGTTGGCTTCTTTGCGGTTATTGATATCTTTTATTGGCTGGTGTGATCCTCGCCTGCGGAAAGTATTCTCACAAAATGGTTTTCGAGGTGTCTCCTCATCCCTTCGCGGAATTCATCAGGTGTTCCTTTTTTGAGCAGTGCAACCAGTTCCTTGTGTGACTTGTATCTTTTTCTTTTGCCTTTCATCTTCAGCAGTCCTATGTTGTACACGTGCTGGAATGCAGGAAGAAGAAGGTTCTGAAAGTCTTCGAGGGTTGTGTTTCCGGTCATCTGGTATAGTTTGCCGTGGAACTTAAGCTCATGATCCACGTCAAAAAGTATCTGGTCAGAACGTTCCGGTTCGATTTCGACGATCTCTTCAAGTTCACGGATATCTGCATCTGTTTTCCTGGCGAATATGAAGTCGGCCATTCCCACCTCCAGTGCCAGTCGCATCTCAAAGACATCCATCAGTGTTTTCGCATCCAGTATTCTGGGGATCAGAGATTTGCTCAGGATTACAGAAAGATCCGGGCTTTTGATGACAGTTCCCTTGTGTTTTTTCGATTCAATCAGACCCATTGTCTTGAGCCTGTTCAGGGATTCCCTGATGACTGTACGGCTAACACCCATTATTACAGCCAGTTCTGTTTCCTTGGGTATTGAGTCGCCAGGTTTAAGTTCCCTGTAGATAAAGACCTCGATAAGGCGCATTTCGACCTTGTCGACAAGGCTGCTGGTGTCAATTGCCTTCAGATCGAGTCTTAGGTCCTGATTATCCATTATTTATCGAATAAATATTTAAGTAATACAAAAAAAGCAAAAAAAAAGGGAAAACTCTTGTTTGTAAAAATAAAAAATTATTTTTGTATCGTATTATGTAATACAAAAAACATTGTAAAAATTTTTAATACTAACCCCAAAACCAAATTACTCAATGAAAAGAAAAGTTTCTTTCTGGCCCGGGATGATGCTGTTGATGCTCTCTATGTTGCTGATCAGCAGCACTGTCATTGCCCAGAGGACTGTCAGGGGCACGGTGACGGATGCCGCGGACGGCTTGCCGTTGCCTGCAGTAAGCGTTGTTGTCAGGGGTACCACCGTGGGTACCGCAACGCTGGCAGACGGCACCTATACTCTCAATGTGCCGTCCGGGAGCAATGAGATCATTGTCTCAATGGTGGGATATGTGTCACAGACCCTGCCAATAGGCTCTGGTGAGGTGATTGATGTCATCCTGGCGCAGGAAACAACGGTGCTTGATGAGATAGTTGTCACCGGTTACAGCACACAGTCGCGTGCCGAAATGACAACTTCCATCTCAAAGCTTGACACAAGGGTGCTGGAGAACGCGCCCCGTTCAAACGTGGCAACGGCTCTTCAGGGTACCATTGCCGGGCTAAAGGTGACTCAGACAAGCGGGCAGCCGGGGACGACCCCGAGTCTGGTCGTGCGTGGAGGTACCAGCTTTGACGGGACCGGGAACCCACTCATCCTGGTTGATGGTGTTCCCAGTTCGTTTTACGCCCTCAACTCTGACGATGTGGAGTCGATAGAAGTACTCAAGGATGCCGCTTCTACGGCCATCTACGGAGCCAGGGCTGCCAATGGTGTTATCCTCGTTACAACAAGGAAGGGGAGGACCGGAACATCAAACATCACCCTGAGGACCAAGTTTACATTCAACAACCGGCCGGAGGATCCGATGGAGTATCTCAATGCCGCTGATTACGTCAAGTACAACAGGCTGGCCGTCAAGGCAGCCCAGGATGTAATGGGATTTGCGTGGCTGAACCAGTTCCTGACGGGGAACAATGCTGCCGGCGTGGGAAACAACACCACAAACTCTATATATACGACGATGGTCCTTTCTTCAGCCAACGAGTATCTCCTGGCCTATGACGGCTGGATGACAATGGAGGACCCTGTTAATCCGGGAACCACTCTTCTGTTCATGGATAACAGGATGAACGAGCTGTTCTATCAGAAGAGCAATTCGCAGGATTATACACTCTCCTTTGACGGAGGGAATGACAAGGGTACATATTACCTGGGTCTCGGCATGCTGGATGACAACGGCCTGGTTGTAGGCTCGGCCTTTAAAAGGATCTCTGGAACATTCAACGCATCCTATAATCTCACAAAAGCTCTGAAAGTATCTTCAAATATTTTCTACGGCCATTCAAACAGGGATCTTCCGTTTGATACTGATTACAACCTCTTTCAGAGGACGGCTGGACTGGCGCCCACATCACGCATATACAACAATAATCCTGACGGCAGCCTTTCAAATGAATACCAGCCTGGAACCTATCTCGGGTTTGGAAACCCGCTTTACTACAAGGATAAATTTGTCAGGTACAATCTTGAGCAGAGGCTTTCAGGTTCCGTACAGCTCGATTATTCCTTCCTGAATGATTTCACATTTACACTCAGGGGAAGTCATTTCTCGGTGAACAACACAAATGAATCGTTCAACAAGGCATATCTCAATTCGGGGAGCCTTATCACGGCACGGAATGCATCGGCATCGCTTGACAGAACCCTTCGCCACCAGGTGACCGGGCTGCTGAACTATAAAAAATCAATCGCCGGCCTGCATAACATTAATGCTCTTCTCGGCGGTGAATATTTCACAGAGCGTGCATTCAGCCTGAGTGCCGGAACACGTCTTTCACCGACTGACCTCATCTATACAATGAATATGGGTTCTGAGGCAAACGGTGTTCCCTACTCATTCAGGACCGGTTATGAGATAGCCTCACTGTTCGGGCAGGTCAATTATGATTTTGACTACAAGTACCTGGTTGGCCTTACATTCCGCTATGACGGAACCTCGCGCCTGGGGAACAACAAGTATGATTTCTTCCCGGGAATTTCACTTGGGTGGAATGCACACAATGAGGATTTCTTCAAAAACTCGGCCATCAGCGAATACATAACAAAGCTTAAGCCGAGGGTCAGCTACGGTGTCAACGGCAATATTGACATACTCAGTAACTTCGGTGTTTTCGGAAGCTACGGAGCTACTTCGGTTTACTACGGTCAGACAGGCTATGTCAACAACGGACTGCCACTGCTCGACCTGAAATGGGAACGCTCCACCACCTTCAACTTCGGACTTGATATGGGGCTGATTGACAACAGGGTCACTGTAATAGCAGACTTCTTTATCAGGGATGTGAAGGACAAGCTTGCTGCTCTGACACTGCCTCTCTGGACCGGTTTCTCCTCCATCACAACCAATAACGGAACTCTTCAGAACCGTGGTCTTGAGCTGCAGGTCAACGCTGATGTGATCAAGTCATCAGACTTTACATGGAACCTGGGTATGACCTATTACAGGGTAAGGAACTACGCAAAGCAGCTTCCTGAGAACGGTGTTGATAAGAACAGGCAGGGAGGTACCGAGATATATGATCCCGAAACCGGGGGCACCATCTACGTGGGTGGCTTACAGGAGGGAGAAAGGGTAGGTTATGATGTGATTACCGCCTACGTTTTTGAAGGAGTCTACAAGACACAGGCTGACATTGATGCCCATGCCGGCAGGATTGTCGAGTTTGCGCAGGACAAGGACACCCGTTTCCTCGGCGATGCAATCTGGAAAGATCTTAACGGAGACAACATCATCAACTACCTCGACCGCGAGGTCATAGGACGCAGAACACCCAAATTCTCCGGTGGTCTTACCTCGGGGCTTACATACAAAAACCTGAATCTGTTTGTCAGGAGCGACTTCACAGTTGGACATATGATTATTAACGGCCGTCGTGTAAAGGGTATCGCTCAGACACAGGGCAATCAGAACGGCCCCATCGAGATACGGGACACATGGACACCTGAAAACCCGGATTCGGATATTCCGATATTTACCCTGGTTGACCGGCAGAAAAACCATCTCGCCGGCGGTGGTGACCAGGGATCGATGACGAGCAGCAGCTCGAGGATGTGGGAGAAGGGAGATTTCTTTGCACTCAGGGAGTTAACCCTCAGTTACACTCTTCCCGGAAGCAAGGTCAATAATCTCTTCAATGATTTCAGAGTATATGTGACCGCAGCCAACCTGGCATATTTCAACGGGTTCTCCGGCAGTTTGCCGGAAGAATCAGGTGATGGCATTGACTACGGAAGATTTCCTCTTCCCAGGACCTATACCCTGGGGTTAAGCGTAACTTTCTAAAAACTCAAACAAAGTAAGAAAATGAAAAAACTTATCATACTACTTGCGGGTGTCATCATGCTGAACGCATGTGAGCTCGACATGCAGCCTGAAAGTCAGCTTACCTACAACGGATTCTGGGAAAGCGAGGAGGCTGTTAAGGCTGCTCACACCGGCATAATGGCCGCTTACAGGGGCTACGCCGGTACATTCTGGCAGATGGGAGAACTCCGTTCCGATCTATGGGGAGGCAACACAATCGAGTCGCCCTACGGAACCGATCTGATTGAAAACAATATCAGCTCGACTGTTGTACATTTCTCCAACTGGGCTAATTTCTACGGATTCATACATTACCTGAATGACTTCATCACGAATGCCCCCGGTGTGACTTTTGCCAGGCCTTCTGATCTGAATCACCTTCTGGGACAGGTCTATGGTATCCGTGCTCATGTTTACTATACAATGGTAAGGGCCTGGGGCGATGTTCCCATTACCACCGAGCCTCTCCTTGAGGTTGATCTCGTAAAGCTAAAGAAACCCCGTTCGCCGAAGGGCGAAGTCATGCAGCTCATCAAGAGTGACATTGCAAAGAGCCTCGAGTATTTTGGTGATGACAACACCCTCTGGCTGGGACGCAACGTCTTCTGGTCAAAGGGAGCCACCCTCGCGCTCAAGGGTGATGTATATCTCTGGTCAGGGAAAGTACTGGGCGGTGGCAATGCTGATTTTACTGAAGCCATTACGGCTCTGGAGGCAGTCACCGGTTTTGAGCTGGTAACCTGGGACAAGTTGTGGGGCCAGGGCAATGAGAACAACAAGGAGTTCATCTTCGCCTTTGACTACCAGAAGGATCAGGCCGGTAACTTCTACGGAAACTTCACGGGAAGGGCAGTGGACATCAGGCCGATGTTTGACGACAGCGGCAATGCAATGACCGGCTATGTCATCAACGGTGCCAGCAGGTACGGTCCTACGGACAAGACCCTGCTGCTGATTGATGACCTGAATGACTCCCGGAGAAGTACCTTCCTTAGACTTTATTCTGACGGAGCTGTACATATTCCGTATGTAGCAGGTGAGTCATCCTACCAGGGCTCCGTGCTGAACAAGTTCCTGGGAATAGTGGATGTAGATAACCTTAGAAAGGATTACAACAATGTTCCGCTTTACCGCTATGCTGACGTATTGCTTATGCTTGCCGAAGCAAAGAACAATCTCAGCCAGGATCCGTCCCAGGAGATAAATGCAGTTCGTCAGAGGGCATACGGGGTCAATTATGGTGCTGCCTATACTTACGTAAACGGCACCCCGGCGGTAAATGCCAAAGCCATTCTTGACGAGAGAATGAAGGAATTCATTGGTGAAGGAAAGAGATGGTGGGACCTGGTGCGGGCAGGCGGTACCTTTGTTTTTGATGAAGTAGCAACAATGGATCCGACTGAAGCATATAAAATATACTACTCAATCTCTCAGTCTATGCTGGCAAATGATTCAGAACTGAAGCAGACGGAAGGATACTAGCATGATTGCGTTTTTTTTCGGTGATTTAGGGTGAACAGGTAAAGGTCCCGGCCATCTCCGGCCGGGACACTGCCTGTTTTATTTAATGATTTTTTTTTAAAGCTTTGTATATATGAGAATAACTCTCCTTTTTCTGGCCCTTCTCCTGACAGCTTCCAAATGCGGAGATACAAAGGATCCGCATCCCGTATTTGCCGCCGGTGATCCTGAAGCCCTCTTCAGCATGGAGCCGGTTTTTGCCGGAAGGGAACACAATGAGCTTGTCAGACTGATGTTTACAGTTACCGGAGAAGAAGAATCCATCTCATTGCAGAGCATCGGGATAACCTTTTCGGATGATAGTAATCCTGAGGCACTTTCTGCACTGACAGCGTGGTATACCGGGGTGGTTCCGGGGGTGCCGCTTAAAGAGATACTTGCAACCATAAGTGCACCGTCAGATTTCACGCTTATTGAATGCGATCTGCCTGTTTCTTCAGGCAAGCATACATTTCTCCTTGATTTCAGGGCAAAGCCTGATGATGATCCTGCAGCCATTCTGAAGATAGTATCAGTCTCATATACATTCAGCAACGGTTCGTCGGTCCTATACCAGGCAAAACCTGAAGATCCCGTTAGCCGTTTTGGAAGGATCGTTCGTGCCGCCGGCCAGGACGGTGCTGATACATACCGGATCCCGGGGCTGGTGACAACAAACAGCGGCACACTGGTAGCGGTCTATGATATCAGGTACAACAACAGCAAGGATCTGCAGGAGGACATAGACATAGGTATGAGCCGGAGCACTGACGGCGGGCGGACATGGGAGCCCATGAAGGTTATAATGGATATGGGAGAATACGGCGGGTTGCCTCAGAACCTGAACGGTATAGGCGATCCGAGCATCCTGTATGATCACATTACCGGCACCCTGTGGGTGGCAGCCCTCTGGATGAGCGGATCAGCGCCTGACAAGATGCTCTGGTGGGCATCGCAGCCAGGTATGACCCCGCAGGAGACCGGTCAGTTCATGCTGGTTAAGAGCACTGATGACGGGCTTACCTGGTCTGAACCGATAAACATCACACAGCAGATCAAGGATCCGGCATGGCAGTTACTGCTTCAGGGTCCGGGAAGAGGCATAACACTGGATGACGGGACACTCGTATTTCCGGCACAGTTCAAGGCAGACATAGGTATAAAAGCACTTGATGGCGGGCAATATACCTGTCACTCAACAATTGTTTACAGCAGGGATGGGGGAGAGACATGGGCGATTGGCACAGGCGCGAAATCAAATACAACTGAGGCACAGGTGGTACAGCTGTCAGATGGCAGTCTGATGCTCAATATGCGTGATGACCGGAACAGGGCGGACAAGGGTGCAACAAACGGCAGGGCGGTGGCTGTCACTGCTGATATGGGACAAACCTGGACGGTCCATCCTTCATCAAACTCGGCTCTGCCTGAACCAAACTGCATGGCCAGCCTGATCTCCGCCAGGATCAGGATTGACGGAGAAGACAGGAATGTCCTCTTCTTCTCAAATCCCAATGACAAATCGAGCAGGGTAAAGATGACTGTCAAGATGAGCCCCGATGAAGGCATGACATGGCCTGAAGCAAATCAGATCGAGCTGTTCGCTCCTTCAGGATACGGCTATTCATGCATGACAATGGTTGATAACTGCCATGTAGGGATCCTCTATGAGGGAGAGAAGGAACTCTATTTTCAAAAGATACCCGTTGCTGATTTCTTTGGTGAGAAGTAAGTAACCTGCCTTGCGTTGATGAACCTGTGTGCACAAAAGTTCCTCCCTATGATCCTGCTCTCTCGTGCAAAATGTAATTGCAATCTGGCAGGACCTGTATCGGAGGGACTGGTATGGTCGCCGGAACAAATATTATCTGAAAACATAACTGATCGATTTAAAAGCAAACAATGATATGAATATTCAGAAGATTTCAGGCCTTATTGCCGCTCCGTTCACTCCTATGCATCCGGACGGGGAGATCAATTCCGGAATAATTGAAAAATACCACAGGCTGCTCGTTTCAAACGGTGTGGCGGGTGCTTTCATAAACGGCTCATCAGGTGAAGGTGTTTCAACCACAAACAGGGAGAAGATTCTTGTTGCTGAAGCATGGGCGAAAGCCTCTTCAGGGAGCGATCTGAAGGTTATCAGCCACCTGGGAGGCACCTGTTACAAAGATTGCATTGAGCTTGCCAGAGAGTCGAAGACGATGGGACTCCACGCAGTGGCTCTGACATCACCCTCTTACTTCAAACCTGCAAACGTAAAAATGCTGACGGAATTTTTTTGCAGGGTTGCTGAGACAGTGCCTGACATGCCGGTCTATTATTACCACATCCCCGTACTGACCGGCGGGTTTTTCAATATGATTGATTTTATACGCGAGGTGGCACCGAGGGTGCCCAATTTTGCCGGCATTAAATATACCCATGAGGACTTCATGGATTTCCTGAGCTGTCTGAACTATGACAACTGCAGGTATGACATGCTCTGGGGCCGCGATGAAAACTTCCTCTCTGCCCTTATACTCGGAGCAGGGGGAGCAGTGGGGAGCACCTATAACTATGCCGCTCCGCTCTATCACAGGATGATTGAGGCATTTGAAAAGAATGATCAGGTCACTGCGCGTGAGCTCCAGCAAAAATCGATTGACATGATTACCCTGCTTGGCAAGTACGGAGGGATAGCCACAGGCAAGGCATTTATGAAGTTCATCGGTATCGACTGCGGTGAGTTCAGGCTGCCGGTAAGGAATATGAGCCGTACTGATTATGAAACCTTCATAAGAGATGTAAAGGAATTGCGGATGGATGACCTCTTTTCAAAGATCTGAAAACCGGTGAAGAGCCCAAAGAGAAATATCTGCCTGGTTATGCTTATTGCCAGCATCTGCTTAACAATTAACTCCTGCAACAGAATGAATGTCGATTGGTCAGAACTTATACCGCTGCCACCGCCAGCGCCAGGTGCCGTTCAGCACGGTGTGGCAGGCCCGTTCGCCGGTCTGCACGGCAATACCCTGATTGTGGCCGGTGGAGCCAACTTTCCTGATACGATGCCCTGGCATGGAGGGAAGAAGCTTTATCATAATGAAATCTATCTGCTGAATCTGCCTCCCGGCTCCTCCTCGTGGAAAACAATTCTGGGAGATGATGGTCTTCCCGCGCCGGTTGCATATGGTGCGTCGGCTTCGGTAAGCGACGGGGTTGTCTGCATGGGTGGAGAAACAGAGTCAGGGCTGACTGACGAGGTATATATCATTTCAGTGGTGGGTGGCAGGCCGCTTATAACACCACTACCTTCGCTTCCGGAAGCTCTGTCAGGCGCTGCTGCAGCTTCCCGGGGATCGATGGTTTATATAGCAGGCGGGGCATCACCGGCCGGAGCTTCCGGCGCTCTCTGGAGACTCGATATGGAAAATATTGGTGCAGGCTGGCAGAGACTGGCTGACCTGCCCTTGCCGCTGATTAACAGTGTTATGACAGCTTCGGAAGGGGATAGGCCAGCTCTGTGGCTGATGGGAGGCCGCACCCGTGGCGAGGATGACGATACATCAATTATTCGTCCGGATATATTCAGATACTCAATCGCGGATGACCGTTGGACACGTGAGGGGGAGCTGAATGATGGGGGTGAAAAGGTAAATCTTGCGGCAGGTACCGGTGCTGCAGTAAGCAGGAGGCATATCGCTCTCTTTGGCGGCAATGACGGTGCGGTTTTCAACAAAGTGGAGGCAATACTCTCCGAAATGTCACGGGAAGAAGATACGGCAAGGCTGGCGAGCCTGAGAAAGGAGTATATATCACTGCAGGAAAGCCATCCGGGCTTCTCCCGCAGCGTAATTCTGGTTGACACTGAAACAGGGAAGAGCTTCAGAGCAGGAGATATCCCAGGCCCTGCACAGGTGACGACAACAGCAGTTGTGTCGCCCTGGGGAATAATAATCCCTTCAGGCGAGATTAAACCAGGTATAAGGACTCCGGAGATCAGATTGGTGAAATTCAGATAGAGACAGATGGAAAGCTGGAATCGTCAGGAGGTGGCCGATCGGTACAGGAGTGCCTTGCTAAATGATGTCGTCCCGTTCTGGATGAAATTTTCACCTGATCACGAATCAGGTGGTTACTTTACATGCCTTGACCGCCGGGGTGAAGTTTATGACACTGATAAGTTTGTCTGGCTGCAGGGACGCGAGATATGGATGTTCAGCCATCTTTACAACAATGTGGAGAAGAGGACGGAATGGCTCTATATGGCTCTCTCCGGCGCCGGTTTCCTTGAAAAATTCGGTCGCGATCCGGAGGGTAACTTCTACTTCTCTCTTACCCGTGATGGCAAGCCACTGGTTTATCCCTACAATATCTTTTCCGACTGCTTCGCTGTGATGGCATTTGGTGAACTGTTCAAAGCCACCGGTACTTCCCGGTACGGTGACATAGCCCACAGTACCTTTAAAAATATTCTTAAACGGACCGAAAACCCCAAGGGCCAATGGTCAAAGAGTGTTCCCGGCACCCGGCCGCTGAAGGGATTCTCTCTGCCGATGATTCTGAGCAACCTCTCGGGTCTTATAGCACATCTGCTTGACAGGGAGATGGTTGAAAGGATTGAGGAGGATTGCATCCATGAGGTGATGGAAGTTTTCTACAACCAGGAGCACGGACTTATCCTGGAGAATGTGTCACCTGACGGTTCCTTCTCTGACAGTTTCGAAGGGAGGCTTCTTAACCCGGGTCATGCCATCGAGGCAATGTGGTTCATGATGGATCTCGCAGAGCGAAGGGATGATTCGGATCTCACCAGGAGAGCTGTTGAAATTACCCTTAGAACCCTGGACAAAGGATGGGACAGGGAGTATGGCGGGATTTACTATTTCCTCGATCTGAAAGGCTATCCTCCTCAGCAGTTGGAATGGGACCAGAAACTCTGGTGGGTCCATATTGAGACGCTGATTTCCCTGGCGAAGGGCTACAGGATGACAGGTGATCAGCGGTGCCTCGACTGGTTTAGAACGGTTGACTCCTGGACCTGGAGTCACTTCCCTGATCCTGAATACGGAGAGTGGTTTGGCTATCTTAATCGAAGGGGAGAGGTGCTCCTTCCGCTCAAGGGAGGAAAATGGAAAGGATGTTTCCATGTTCCCAGGGGATTGCTGCAGGTGTGGAATGCATTCCGGGAGGCAGATTAAAAAATATACATGCAAATGAAAGAGACCTTATCTGAGAGAAGATATGCATGGGTGGTCGTTGGACTGCTCTGGGTTGTCGCCTTGCTGAATTACATGGACCGGCAGATGCTTTCAACAATGAAGAATGCCATGATGGTTGACATCATTGAACTGGAAAAGGCGGAAAACTTCGGAAGGCTTATGGCAGTCTTCCTCTGGATTTACGGACTTATGAGCCCTGTTGCAGGCATCATAGGCGACCGCCTCAACAGGAAATGGCTGATAGTGGGAAGCCTCTTCGTCTGGTCAGGAGTCACATTTGCAATGGGTTATACTGACGACTATAATGTTCTGTATGCCCTTCGTGCCATAATGGGTGTCAGTGAGGCATTGTACATACCTGCGGGATTGTCTCTGATTGCCGATTACCATCGTGGGTCCACACGGTCTCTTGCCATCGGGATTCATATGACCGGTCTATATATGGGGCAGGCCCTGGGAGGATTCGGCGCCACGGTAGCGGATAATCTGTCGTGGCAGAAGACCTTTCACTACTTCGGCATAGCCGGGATCATTTACAGTGTGATACTTATAGTACTTCTTCGTGAGTACAAGAACAGGGAAAAGATAAAAAAGGTTTCCGCTGGAATCTCAGGCTTCAGGTCGGTTGCATCGGGACTCTCGATGCTTCTGGGAATGGTCAGTTTCTGGATGATACTCTTCTATTTTGCTGTGCCAAGTATTCCGGGTTGGGCAGTAAAGAACTGGATCCCGACACTCTTTTCCTCAAGCCTTGGAATTGAGATGCCGGTTGCCGGCCCGATGTCCACTATTACTATAGCTGCCTCATCGCTCGTAGGAGTGATCTTTGGAGGGGTACTGTCAGACAGGTGGATACTGAGGAATCTCCGGGGAAGGATATATACAGGCGCAATCGGCCTGTCGCTTACAATTCCGTCACTGCTGCTGATTGGTCTGGGACACAGTTACCTCTGGATCGTGGGTGGTGCTGTCCTCTTCGGTATCGGGTATGGTATGTTTGACGCCAACAACATGCCCATCCTGTGTCAGTTTGTTGCTCCCCGGCTCAGGGCTACGGCCTACGGGCTGATGAATATGACCGGAGTTTTTGCCGGAGCCTTCATAACAAAGGTCCTTGGAAAATCAATGGATTCAGGAAATCTCGCAAGGGATATGGCGCTGCTTGCAATTCCTGTGCTGGTGGCTGTTGCTCTGCAGCTCATTGTGCTTCGCCCCGTTTCGGCAGACATGTCGACGGAGCTGGAGTAATGGTTATCGGGATATCTGGCCGGCAAATCTGACGGCAGGATTTATTACATCACGCTCCCCCATTTCATTCTTATTAAGATAAAGGTTACAATTATTTGAATCACGATTGGCGTAAGTGCCAGTTCATTAATTCATTACACCAGGGACTAAGAAAATAGTCAAAATTTATGCAAAAATAGTTGCATGACTAAAAAGATAGTCATATATTTGCATTGAAGGATTGACAGAACAGACATGAAAACAATGCAACTGACAAGGGCGGAGGAGCAGGTGATGCAGATCCTGTGGGATCTGGGCGAAGGGCTGGTCAAGGATATCAGGGACCGGTTTGATGAACCCAGGCCTGCGAGGAACACCGTATCAACTGTAGTAAGGATATTGGAGAAAAAGGGTTTCGTGGACCACAAATCCTACGGGAATGTATACCTTTATTTTCCGGTTGTTTCGCGGGAGGATTACTCCAGGCACCAGCTCTTCGGACTTCTTGAAGGTTATTTTGACAACTCGTTCCCTGCCATGGCATCATTCTTTGCACGTGAGAAGGATCTTTCCCTGGCGGAGATGGAGGAGCTGATCAATGAGACGAGAAAGGAATTGTCGGACAGTAAAAAGTGATAGTGATGGAAACGGCAGGTTTTTATCTTCTCAGGTCAGCAGTATGGATAACCGGTTTTGCGCTGGTTTATCTTCTCTTTCTCAGAAATGAGCGGTTTTTTCTTCTGAACAGGATCTACCTTATTACTGGCATAGTGGCTTCGGTTATCCTTCCGCTTGTAACGGTGCGGTATGTAGTTGAGGCATCAGCCGCTGAGGCTGGTGTCACGGCGGGTCCCGTAACGGCAGCGTTGCATGGGGGCAGTTCCTGGCAGAATATTCTGGCTTTGGCGCTGTTCTCTGCATGGTTTGCCGGTGCGGTGACAGTACTTTTACGGAATGTCGCCCAGGTTTTACCTGTGCTGCGTGCAGCGGCCGGGGCTGACCGTTTATCCGGTTATCCCGTAAAGGTTATCCGCTCCGATGAATATCCCGGTTCATTTTCATTATTCTCCTTTGTGGTTGTCAATCCTTCAGTTTCAGAGACCGAGGCGAGGGAGATAATGAATCATGAACTGGTGCATATCAGGCAGATGCACTGGTTTGACCTGGCGCTTTCATCTATTCTCTGTGCATTTCAGTGGTTCAATCCTGTCGCATGGATCTATTCAAGGTTGATAAGGCAGAACCACGAGTACCTGGCCGACGAGGAGGCGCTGCAGCGTTCCTCCGATCCGGCTGTCTACAAAGCTGTATTGCTGAACCAGATCGCCGGCTCGCCGGTAATTGACCTGGGCAACTTTTTCAGTTATTCACTTAACAAAAAAAGATTTCTGATGATGAAAAATAAAATAAGTTCGCCTTACAGGAAGCTCAGGCTTCTCCTGATCCTGCCTGTCGCTGCGCTGGTTCTTTTCGCCTTTGCGAAACCGGAATACAGGGTGATGGAAGGATCGGATGGACCGCTCACGGTTGTTGCCGCTGCGGACAACGCTGCAAAAAATGTCAGCGGGACCGTAAAGGATGACAACGGAAAACCTCTCGAAGGGGCGGTAGTTGTGATAAAGGGATCTACGGTAGGAACGACCAGTGACGCCTCAGGACGCTTTGCCCTGAAGGATGTGCCTGATGATGCCGTTCTGGTTGTCTCCTTTGTCGGATTCGAGACAAAAGTTGTTTCAGTGAAAGCTGCTGGCAACAGCATTTCAGTGACGATGAAGAAGAGCACTACTGTGATTGACACGGTACATGTCGGCCCTGTGCCGCCTCCTCCGCCTCCGCCACCGCCACCTGCCTCTGCGAAGGAAAAAGCCAGGGCAGTACCGGAAGCCGCTGAAGGTGAAAGAGATGTGTTTGTTGTTGTTGAGGAGATGCCGCAGTTTCCCGGCGGAGGGATGGATGCCATGATTCAGTGGATCGGCCAGCAGATGAAATATCCGGAGCAGGCCAAGAAGGACGGAATACAGGGTGTCGTTTATGTCGGCTACATTGTAAACAAGGCAGGCAAGGTCGAGAGCGTTAAGGTCGAAAGGTCGGCACACCCGCTCCTCGATACCGAGGCCGTCAGGGTTGTGGCTGCCATGCCCGACTGGAAGCCGGGGACACAAAGAGGCAAGGCCGTGGATGTGAAGCTTGTCATACCGATTCAGTTCAGCCTCAAATAGGGAATCGGGGGGGAATCTTAAAGCAGATTGACTTATTTGCGGTATTTAAGATGAGGGCCGGTGACTGACACCGGCCCTTTTATACAGATGCATATGATAGCGTCAACGGTCTGGGCAGAGACTTCGGGTTCTTTACCACCGACATAAAAGAAAACATCAGCAGCCAGAGCAAAGAATACCGGTTAAGGTGCAATTAAATATTTCTACTCTGCAGCCCGGTGAATCACAGTCTGCGGGAACGGAATCTCAATGCCCTCCCTGTCAAAGGCAGCCTTGAGCCGCTTGCGGAATTCGCCTGCAATCTCCCACTGCTTCAGTGGCTTGGTGTCGCCAAGAATTTTTACCATAATTGCCGAATCTGCAAATTCATTCACCCTCAGGAACTGAGGCGGCGAGATGATTGAATCACTGAAGGCCGGATCAGCAGCCAGTTCTCTGCCGGTTTCGTTAATAACCTTAATCAGATGATCAATATCCGTACTGTAGCTTACTCCCATGTCCATATTGACCCTGGCAAAGTCCTTCGACAAATTGGATACTTTAGTGATTGAGCCGTGGGGTATATGATGCACCGTGCCGTCAAGATTGCGCAGGGTTGTCTTCCTCAGGCTTATATCCTCAACGGCTCCGCTCAGACCCTCAATATCCACAACATCGCCAATACGGTACTGGTTCTCAAGCATCAGGAAAAGTCCGGTAATTATGTCCCTGATAAGATACTGCCCGCCAAACCCGACAGCAAGTCCCACAATTCCGGCTCCTGCAATGAGAGGTCCTATCTCAATCCCGGCCTCCTGAAGGATCATCATGAAGGCGACAACCGTTATCAGAATATTGAGCGCGCCGCTGAAGATTCTTATCAATGTGTCTTCTCGTTTCTTTTCAGCCTCGGGAGAGGTGTTTGCATCCGGCCTTACAGATGCCCTGACCGCCCTGGCCACAATTCTTTGCAGCACCCTGTCGAGCAAAAATGCAAGAATAATTATGAGTGCGATCCTTATTCCGTGAGACATTAACCACGGCACGATCTGTTCAGTCCATTTTTCTATTGTTTCCATCGTATCTCCAATAATTTAGGTTTCTTTTCAACTGATTGGCAATATGATCTGCCGCAATATAATAAATTGAGAACGGACCTCCTTCCGGGTGGCACAAAAAAGATCAGTTATGCTTTACGGCATAAGTGGTCATTTGCCGGTTCTTTTTTTGAGTGGTAGGATGTATGATAACTGTATAAAAGATTAATTTTGATACACTCAATTAATTCAGCACGGAAAGGACAATGATTCTACTGAGCGGCGAAGTCGGCAACTACATCATCAGCAACGGCAGGAAGTACTCCTGCTTTGCAGGAAACAACTACCTGGGGCTGGCGGCCCATCCACGGGTCAAGGAAGCTGTTATCCGTGCGGTGCAAAAGTACGGAGTCAACTTTGCCGCATCGAGGCACACTACGGGAACTTCAGACCTTCACCTGGAACTGGAGAGCGCACTTGCTTCGTTCAAGGGCAAGGAGGATGCGGTTGTCTTCGCCTCTGGCTACCAGGGCAACAGTATCCTGCTCGAGATCCTGAAAGGGAACTATTCTACGATATTCATCGACCAGTCGGCGCATGCCAGTATAATTTCTGCCATCCCGGCGGATGTGGTCAAGGTGATGTTCTATGATCACTGTGACGCTGCACATCTTGACTATCTTCTTGATTATAACAGGGGCTCAAGTCCCCTCGTGATCACTGACGGTATCTTTGCCCTGACGGGCGAAATAGCTCCGTTGAACCAGATTTACGAGGTGGCCGGGAAGCATAACGCGATTCTTGTTGTTGATGACGCACATGCAACCGGCGTGTTAGGAGCGACGGGCAAAGGCACGCCTGAGCACTTTAACCTGCCGGTGGACGCCAAGGTTCATCAGACCGAGACAATGAGCAAGGCCCTTGGAGGTTACGGTGGATTCATATCCGCAAGCCGGTCGGTGACAGAGATGATACGTGAGGGATCTGCAACCTACCAGGCTTCAACGGCTTTGCCGCCTCCGATAGCGGCAGCCGGAATTGCTTCACTCGCCATCATCAGGGAGAACCCCGATCTGCGTATCCGGCTTCTCGACAATGCATGGCGGATCAGGGAGGCGGTAACGGAGATGGATTTTCAGACTACCCATTTCAGGACCCCGATCGTACCAATTATCATGGATGCTCCGGAGAAAGCACAGGGTCTCTCCCGTTTCCTTGAGGAAAACGGTGTGATAGCCCCGTTCATGAACTATCCTGTCAGGAAAGCGATGCATCAGATCAGGATAGCTGTATCTGCCTCTCATACAGATGATCAGATCAGTCAGTTACTCGGATTGTTAAAACAATGGAAGGATAAACATGAAAGCAATTAAGATCAAAAAGGTAATCATTGAGCCGCTGAATCTTGACCTCGAGGAGCCGTTCAGGATTGCAATCGGCACGAAGTACAACATCGAAAACGTACTCATTACTGTTGTGCTTGAGAATGGCATCGAGGGTTACGGCGAGGCTGCACCGCTTGAACCGATAAACGGAGAGAACCAGGCCACTGCCCTGGCAACTCTTAAGAGCTGTGTTGAATTCATAAAGGGTCAGAATGTAACTGATTACCGGGCTATCTCCGCCACCCTTCGCGGAGTCTTCCACGCGCAGGTGACAGCCCGTTGTGCCATCGAGATGGCGCTCCTTGATGCCTATGCCAAGGTCCTGGATATCCCGCTCTACGAGTTCTTCGGGGGTGTCGGAAACAAGGCGGAGACTGATTATACAATTGATATCGTGCCGCCTGATATCGCGAAAAAGAATGCTGCCAAACTCTCGAAGGCGGGGTATACGGTGCTGAAGACCAAGGTGGGCAAGAAACTGACGGACGACATCGACCGGCTGCTTGCAATCAGGGATGGCGCTCCGAACTGCGGCATAACCATCGATGCAAACCAGGGGTATTCGCCCTGCGAGGCCGTTCATTTCATCGAGGAGATGGGGAAGAACGGTATAAGACCGATATTGTTCGAGCAGCCCGTCTCGAGATTTGACTTGCAGGGGATGAGGTTCGTCAAGGACCACACTTCGATTCCGATAGCTGCGGACGAGTCAGTCTTCACAAGTGCGGACGCAATCAATGTGGTTAGGACCGGTTGTGCTGATTATATAAATATCAAGCTGATGAAGTCGGGTATCATCGAGGCGATGGACATTGCCGCCATCGCGCGGAGCGCAAACATCAAACTGATGGTAGGATGCATGCTCGAGTCCAAGCTTGCCCTGGGGTGTGCTGTTCACATGGTGGCAGGGATGGGTTGTTTCAGTCATGTGGACCTTGACCCGCATATCGAACCGGAGAAGGAGCCTTTTACAGGGGGACCGGACTACAAGGCGCCGTTCTACACACTCTCGCCGGATCTGCCAGGGATAGGGTGCAAAAAAAGATAGGAGCCGGAGCTGTGACTGTCAGTTGATTCTTTCAAGCAAAACATGATCAAGCAGGAATTCATTTACCTGCCCGTCCATGTTTCTGTTAAAGTCCTCATATCTGATTACCAGCGTGTTCTCTCCATCCATGAGCTCAACAGGCTCCGGGTATGTGTATCCCCAGTCTGACCACTCATCCTTACCGCGCTGCGGAAATACAAGGGTGCAGGTGAACGCTCCGTTAACATAGAGCGACCGTATTCCGCAATTGTTGTCCGTGTTCACCGGGCCAGTGCCGTTGGCGTAACGGGTACGGAGCAGATATTTCCCGGCATCAGCCTTTATCCTGACGGTCATTTCTTCGGAGTTGCCCAGGCTGAACTTTACATAGCCCTCTCCCGAAAATCCCGGAAATTTACTTTTACCCGGCAGGTTGAAATCCTCCGCCTCAAGCTTAATTATGGCGTGTTGCGGGGCCGTACTTACCGGATTGCTCAGGAAGGATTCAATTCCTGAATTGTCGACTGCCAGTACCTGGTACTCGTCGGGCATCTCTCTGACGGTTATTGTATGGGTGGGGTCGGTTGGGGATGTGATCATTTCTCCGTTCCTGAGGACCTTGTACAGAGAGGCACCGTTGATCCTGTTCCAGGAGATTGTGTTGTCGCCTGCGGTAAGGACCGGTGTTTCCGGTGCCGTGTAATTGTCTGACCTATTATAACCCCGACTGACGGTTTTCCCGTTCATTATTATCTCAACTGTGTGGTTGCCGGTCATAGTGGCAGGGATGAAATTGTCCGGTGATTCGGCTCCGTCGATTTTGAATGAGGAGATGCCGTCGCCCCAGCCTGTGACTGAGATGTTGTATGTACCGTTACGGTACCTGAAGTTTCCGAGGGAATGTGTACCCCTGAAACTCTCCGGGATTACCGGACTGAACTTCATTCTCTCTTTTTCGAAGCTGATACCCATAAGTACGCGATGATGCATTGCAAGCATCGCGGCCACACTCCACAGTTGGCGGTCTGAGTTGACTTCGGTCCCCGCAAAATCACTGTTTTCCGCAACGAAATTTTCCTTGTTTGTAAGAAATAGTGCTGCCGGACGAATGATTGATGCAAGCCCCTCTTCAACCGCTTCTGTGTGTTTGTTCTGTGCGTTTGCAAGGGTCCAGAATGCCTGTACAAACGGCCAGATACCGTTGTTGTGATAGGGGGGGATGCCCGGTATCTGGGGGTATATGCATGTAATTCCGAACGGAGTGACAGGGGTATTCATGAGCACTTTTTGTTTCCTCTCATCACCGGCAATGTCAAAAAGAACTGCAAAAGCCTCCCCGAGGGCCTCAGCCCTGGGGGACAGGGACCGGTACCTGCTGCCGTAGAGGTATTGTCCGTAATAGCCCTTGTCCTCCAGCCAGAGGCGGTTGTTGATATTTTCGCGCAGCATTTCTGCCCTCTCTGACCAGTGATCCTCCCGGTCAAGTTCCAGCGCCATCATTCCGGCAACCTTCAGTGCCTGAAAGTATGCGGCGTTTGTTCCCAGGTTGAGTGATCCGAAGATGTCAGCAGGCTCCATCCACAGCGGATAGGTTTGTTTCCGCCAGTCGAGAAATGATGATTCGCCTCTTATCAATCCGGTGGAATGATCGATGATGGTTTTGCTGTCATCATCCAGGCTGTTTCTGACAATCTCAAAGGCTTTCTCAAGCCACGTTTTGTCACCGGTATATTTGTATATTTCCCATGCCGCCAGCGCCCATACCACCCTGTCGGATGATACCGGCCAGGCACCTCCTGTGCCTGTGTCCTGTATTATCCTGTCATTTGAAACCTTGGTCATCAGGCTGGTGATGCATCGTTCCGGATCAAGGTAAGCCAGGGAGAGAAGTGCAGCATAGCTCATATCGCGGGTCCAGACTCCCGGCCAGGCCTCACCGGTACGGAAGGTGCCGTCCTTCTCCATGAGCATGACCAACTCGTCAAGTGCCATATTATGCAGGGCATTCAGGAGTACGAAGGGACTCTCATATTCCGGGTACTTTGAAATATCGTTGGTTAGCTTCCATGCAGATGAGGTGTGGGCCGATGGATCGTACACGTTGAAGATCAGTTCTTTCTCAAACATGCCGTCTCCGTCAGGGTCTTCCATCTTCAGGATCGGATTTGCCGGTATGTTTTCAAAATCCCAGTTAAGAGGGTAGGTGTCGCCGGCAAGGTAGAGACCCTTGAAATCAGCTTCGAAGATACGGTTCCCCAGTATGTCTTCATAGAATCCGTTTTCCCTGAAGGATTTGAGAACCGGGTTGAAATCGACCCTGAACCTGACGCGGGTGTTCGGGGGCAGAGGCCTGGTCGCATCCTTCCCGGAACCGAGGTCTGATCTCTGTCCGAAAGTCATTTCGAGGAGAGTGGCTTCGTCTCCTGATGGAAGGATGTTAGCCTGATGGTTCACCCCGAATGCCAGTTCGTTGTCGCGGCCGTTGATGCTGAACTTGAACTGGATTACCGGGTCAATGACTGCACTGAGGCTCCTGTAGTCAGATGTCATATCGAAAGGGCCCGAAGCAAGAGCTGTGAATTCCCCCTGCTCAACGCGGTCGCTGTAAATAGTGTATTTGTCTGATTTGTACATGACGGAATCCTGTTGCGTGCACGACGAAATGGCCGTAAATAAAAGGATCAGAATGTTCAGAAAAACGGTCAGTTTCAACTTCATATCCTTTGTGCAGTTAAACATTTGGTGTGCAAATTTACCTAAAGAAGGGATACTAATCCAGGTGCAGAGGGACTTATCGCAGTTGCCTGGCCGGCAACTATTATGCAGGTTTTTGCAGTGACATTTATAATTTATTGAAAATAAATAAAATATCCGGGAAATTTTGCGTATATTGCGGCATATTAATAAAATCAAATAATGAGTAAAGGAACAGTAAAATTCTACAATGAATTCAAAGGATTCGGATTCATCAAGGAGGAAAATTCACCAAAAGAGTATTTTGTACATTCATCTGGATTAAAGGACAATATCAAGGAAAACGATGTTGTGACATTTGACCTGGAGCAGGGAAAAAAAGGATTAAATGCAGTAAATGTTAAACGTGTATAGTTTTAATATAAACATTTAAGATTTTGGGTCCCGCCGGTGACGGCGGGACCTTTTTACATTAATGAAGGAAATATGATAGAAAAGAAACCTGTTGTTCACAGCTCGCCCGATCTCTCTAAGATGAAGGAGGTTGTCATTGATCATCGTACGAAGATTTACATTGCCCAGAGTGCCGATGCCGGCGAAGCAAAATCGCGCTACCTCGCCAACCTGAAGAACAGGAAGCCTTAGGGTTACTGTCTCTGCTTTTTCGATAGCCTTTCTGCTTCTCCCTTTTGCCCTTTTTCTACCCGCCCGTTTCGTTTTGTTACACGCTGGCCCGGGACTGATTTTTCAGGTCTCTCGCCAGTTTTCGCGTTTTATCCGCCTCCCTGCTGTGAGTTTTACTCAAAATTCCGCCTCAGAACAACTGTTCCGCTAAATTTTAACCTTATCATACTTGCCATTTGTCAAAATTTAGAATTTTGCTGAATGGTTATTGTTGACGTCTGTAATATGCAGTTTGACTGCGAGATATGATCTAGCTATGCTTGTAACGACATTTCTAACGTAAATCACTTGTAAAAAGTTACCCCCTTTTGACGAATGTCCGGATACATGGTGTAAACGACCGGCACAGTCGAGTGGATGCATCTATATACTTGATTAAGGTTTTTTAACAATAGCGCATAAGTCCATTATATGGGCCTGGGCGTCTTGCGTTGCGTGCTTTTGCGTCATAGATTTGCTCATACTAAAGGACCGAAAAAATGAAAGTTGTATTTCAGATAACGTCAAAGGAGACCGGAATGGTTATGATAGGGCGCCGGAAGATAGCCAAGGCATTGCGCTGGTGGCTTAGGGAACGGGGTATAGTATATGATTATGCCTATTTTCTATTATAAAAATTTAGGTAATCAAAAATATCAGGATATGGAAACAGAAGCCAACGGAAATGATTTCAACACTTATGCGGAGCAGACCTTCATGAGCAACATGAAAAGCCCTGCAACAGTCACGACCAGACTCAATGGTCTTTTTGCCGAGCTTTCTGCTGGAGTAAGGCAGGATCTTATCAGTTACCTTGATGAAAAAGGACTGGTCAATGATCCGTCAATGCTGGTCATCCCTTCTACCAGGCATTATTTCTACGATGCGGAGGATATGAAGGGGGTTAAGACTATTGTAAATCTCAAGCCTCTGAACTATGTCAGGGAGATAAGGGATTTCGTCCGTAAGGTGGCCGAGATGCTTCCCGGTGATAGCAATTTCATAGGGTGCTTCACTGACAATAAACTACAGAACGGGTTCTCTGACAAGTACGGCAACCTGCCCAGGGACCTGTCAGAGAAGGCTGAGGCCTATGAGAACGGTATCGAGTCGAGAATACCTTTCATCAACAGGATGTACAGTTTCATTGATCTTAAGACCAACCGGTATCTTACCCGCAGGACAGTCTCAAATCTGCTCGAGGAGAGCGGACTTCAGATTGTGGGGATGACCGAGCGGAACGGACTCACTTATTTCCATACCAGGAAACGGTCGGTGCAGGTGAGTTTAATTGCTTAAAAGACAAACAAATAAATAAATTTTCAATAGATATGTTCAAAATGTTAAATACAATTAAAAAAAAGGCTGAAATGAAAAAAGTGACTTACTTATTTGCGGCACTGGTGATGGTGGCCGCGCTGGGCTCCTGCCAGCAGGACGACAGCGAGATTTTGCTTAAGAAGGCAAATTCAGACGAGTATGGAATGAGTCTGCCTGCGTCATTTAACCAGGTTGTGCCTCAGGTAATTCCCGGAGCCAACAAGGGAGGCAACCGGACCTGTGCTGAGGTTGCAGATTGGTTTGAGACTGAGTTCGACTTCTGCGGTGACAGACTCAATTACTCAGGCAATATGTTTGACGGAGCGTTTCCTGAAGGTTTGAAGGTAACTGTAACAGACGGCACTTTCGTGGCGTTCGAGGTCCCCGATTTCATACTGATCGGTGATAAGTTCTACATGGTTGGGGCTGTAATAGTTAAGGGAAGCAACGAGGCTAACGTCTACGTATATCCTGAGGGCTCATTTGGCGACAGCAAACTTGCTGCACCGGTGAATGCTTCGGGCAAGCCTTCAGGATTAAGCAACCTGACATTCTGCCTGATTGAGTTTGAACCGGAGTTTCCCGAGCTGGTTATTGGCCTGAAGACTTATCTTGCCGTACCAGTTGAGGGTGAAGAAGTCACATATCTGAGAAATCATGTCTGGGCTGTAAGCGGCGGACTGGATGCCGGAAACAACTCCTTGTTTATGGGCTATAATTTCTACGATTACAATGCCGTAAACGAGTTTGACCTGATGAGAGCAACCCTGTCAGGTGGGATAATAGGAAAAATAGGAACCATAAAGGCAGATGATTACTGGGAAGAAGGTATACATTATCTTGAAATTGTCATCAGCCTGGCTACCGAGGATTATATGATTGATAATACTTTCCTCTATGTAGGATCGTTGAAGGGCTACCAGGGGAGGTACTACACATACTTCCCCTTTAAGGCAAACGATGATATGACAGCGCAGCGAGTCTTCAGGATTCCTTTCAGCGAGATATTATTGTAATGAATTGTATCTGAATGTTCCTAAGAGGTCGGCCGAAAGTGGCCGACTTTTTTTTATTCATTCACCTCTATACGGGTACAAAATGACAGCAGCCCTCACTCTTCCGCTCCCCTCTCCGGGGAGCATTCTGGATCTGTGAGGGCTGCCTTTCAAAAATTAAAAAGGACCTTCGGAAGTATAAAGTAAGTAAATAAAAACGACCTGACAATGAGGTAAGTAACTGGATTTGACTAACATATGTTATTGAATGGTGAATACCGGCAATGGGGTGACAGACAGGTAATGGGGTGGTATGTGGCAACCTTGGATCATTTATTTTAATAATTCCTGATTTTTTTTCGGGAAAGTGAGATTGTTTTAAGTATGTTTTTATACTTTTGAAATACGGCAGTTCCGCATGTGCGCTAGTCGGACAATTTTTTCATCTTTACCATTCAATAAAAAAGTACGTGGGGGGAGGAACTGCCTCTTTTTTTTTGTCCTGTTCCAACCAGAACGCCGGAATCTTACAGGCTCCGGAATTCTCCGGATCAAGTCCCATAATCCATAAATCAAAAAAGCCCCGCATCAGCGAAGCTTTATTCTGTGGGCGATGTAGGAATCGAACCTACGACCCTCCCGACACCTGTGTGTCGGGATGCTCTGAACCTTTATTTATAAGAGCCTCCAGCCTTTCTCTGTTCTTCCATCTCTTCAGTTGTTTTTCCCGGGCCTCTGCTTCTTGCTTTTCTGCAAACTCCTCGGTGTAAAGCAGAATCCATGGCCTTCCTGTTGATGTGAATCCTTTTGAGTGACTGTTATGACGTCGAAGCCTTCCGCTAACATCTGCAGAAGAGCCGACATACAACTTGTCGAGTTTACTTGAGTATAGAATATAGACAGCGTACATAAAAAAATCCTACTAAAGATAGCAGGATTTTTCTTTTGTGGGCGATGTAGGAATCGAACCTACGACCCTCCCGACAC
>Ga0116141_10000221_pt1 | contig 41144 bp, 25 predicted proteins | sample AD_UKC097_MetaG_FD_89744 | JGI IMG/M metagenome (GOLD analysis project Ga0116141, IMG submission 89744) | Active sludge microbial communities of municipal wastewater-treating anaerobic digesters from USA - AD_UKC097_MetaG | ecosystem: Engineered > Bioreactor > Anaerobic > Digestate | place: USA...
CGCAACGGCGGCAATACTGGGCAGATGCAGGCTGTTGCGAAAGGGTATGGCGGTGGTTGGCAAGCCGCGCGTTCGCGCCAGTTCAGCGATGCGGCTGTTGCCGCGGCACAGCAGATGAGCAGATGGACAGCTACGCCGCGCGCAGGCCCTTGGCCTGCCATGCGCGGGAATCCGCCACCGCCTGCATCAACGCCCAGCGGCCCGTCTGCAGAATCATCCCGGTTTCTTCCTGAGCCACTGTATCCAGCGTTAATTTACCCCGCAATGCACAAACCATAACACTATTTATGCCGGGCAAGTAAGCAAGCACTGAATTTGAGTCTTCGACACAGCATCACACCGTAGCCAACAGCTTTTCATACGCATCGGCAAAAAGGCGCAAACCCTCGACCTGCAGGGTTTTGCCAACCTCATCAAGATCAATGCCCAATGCGGCCAACGTCTGGAGGTGGGCTTGTGCATCCTGCGCGCCCAGCGTCAGCGTGGGCGCGGCACGACCGTGGGCGCGAAATGCCGCAATGGTTGCATCGGGCAAAGTGTTGATGGTTTTTCCGCCGATCAGCGGCTCCACATAGAGCACATCGCTGTAAGCTGGATTTTTGGTGCCGGTGCTGGCCCACAATAGCGTTTGCGGCAGCACACCTTCCTGTTTGAGCGTAGCGAATGCCGCGCCATTAAAAATTTCCAGATACCGCTGATAACAACATTTGGCAAGCGCTACGCCGCTTTTCCCCTTGAGGGCTTGCGCTTGTGTTGCGCCTGCTTTAACCAACGCATCCAGGCGTGGATCCACCAAGGTATCGACGCGGCTCAGAAAAATGCTGGCGACCGAACGCAAGTGCTGGCCTTGCGGTTCAGCATCGCCACTGCGCCTGTCTGCCAGCCAGCGTGTTGCTCCACGTAAATACGCCTGCGCGACCGCCTCGTACTGCGCCAGCGAAAAAATCAGCGTAACGTTGACCCGGATGCCTGCGGCGGTCAGTTGCTCGAAGGCATACACCCCGGCGGGCGTGGCGGGTACCTTGATGAGCAGGTTGTCACGCCCCACCGCCTGCCGCAATCGCCGTGCGGCCGCTTCGGTAGCCACCCGGTCGTGCGCCAAAGCAGGCGAGACTTCCAGGCTGACATAGCCGACCTCGCCAAGGCTGGATTCGTAAGCGGGCAAAAGGGTATCGCAGGCCGCCTGAATGTCGGGAATAACAAGTGACTCGTAACGCGCCTCGGCATTAAGACTCGAACCGCGCAAGCGTTGCATATCCTCACGGTAGTACGGGCTGTCGGCAATGGCTTTCTGGAAGATCGCCGGATTGGAAGTCACGCCGTCGATGCCGTCTTCGGTCATCAGACGTTGCAAGGCGCCTTCCTGAAGCAGCGTGCGCGAGAGATTATCGAGCCAGACGTGCTGGCTCATCGCCTTGAGTTGAAGCAGGGGATTTTCGTTCATGTGCTTGCCTCCGGATAGGGCCATGTCCAGTGGCGTATTTCCGGCATGTCTTCGCCGTGCTCATGAATGTATTGCGTGTGCAAGTTGAGTTTGTCGCGCATGCGCTGCTTGATGTGCGCCGCCTGTGGCTGCAACTTTGGCACCCGGTTCGCCACGTCCATCACCAGATGGAAGCGATCCAGGGTATTGAGCACCACCATGTCGAACGGCGTGGTGGTGGTACCTTCTTCCTTGTAGCCGCGCACATGCAGATTGCTGTGATTGGTACGGCGGTAGGTGAGACGATGAATCAGCCAGGGGTAGCCGTGGTAAGCGAAGATAATCGGCTTGTTGGTGGTGAACAAGGAGTCGAATTCATCGCTGGACAAGCCATGCGGGTGCTCCTCCTGCGGTTGCAGGGTCATCAGGTCGACTACGTTGATAAAGCGGATTTTCAGCTCCGGCGCGAGCTGGCGCAAGATATCGATGGCGGCCAGCATTTCCAGCGTGGGCACGTCGCCCGCTGCCGCCAGAACGATGTCCGGTTCGCCGGACTGATCGTTGCACGCCCACTCCCACAGGCCAATGCCGGTGCTGGCGTGGTTAATGGCTGCCTCCATGTTCAGCCATTGCCGCTCGGGCTGCTTGCCGGCAATGATGACATTCACTAGGTTGCGGCTCTTCAGGCAGCGGTCGGCGATATACAGCAGGGTGTTGGCGTCCGGCGGCAGATAGACGCGGATAATGTCGGCCTTCTTGTTCACCACGTGATCGATGAAGCCAGGATCCTGATGCGAGAAGCCATTGTGGTCCTGACGCCAGACATGCGAGGTGAGCAGGATGTTGAGCGAGGCAATGGGCCGTCGCCAGGCAATCTCACCGCATACCTTGAGCCATTTGGCGTGCTGGTTGAACATCGAATCAATGATGTGAATGAAGGCCTCATAACAGGAAAACAGGCCGTGCCGCCCGGTCAGCAGATAGCCCTCGAGCCAGCCTTGGCAGGCGTGTTCGGAAAGTATTTCCATGACCCTGCCATCGGCGGCAAGATGATCGTCGAAGTCGAAACGCTCGGCCATCCAGGCGCGGTTGGTCACGTCGAACAGCGCCCCGAGGCGATTGGAGGCGGTCTCGTCCGGGCCGAATATGCGGAAATTTTCCGGGTTCTTCTGTACCACGTCACGCAGGAAGGCTCCCGTCGCCCGGGTGGACTCCGCCAGTGCCCCGCCGGGCGCGGGGACGGCTACCGCGTAGCTGCGAAAATCCGGCAGGCGCAGATCGCGCAGCAATACCCCGCCGTTGGCGTGAGGATTGGCCCCCATGCGGTGATGAAAGGTGGGTGCCAGCGCGGCCAGTTCGGGCACCAGTCGGCCATTCGCATCGAACAGTTCCTCCGGCCGGTAAGAACGCATCCATTCTTCCAGCAGCTTTAAATGCTCCGGCTTCTCCATGTCACCAAATGGCACCTGATGCGAGCGCCAATAGCCTTCGGTTTTCTTGCCATCCACCGCCTTCGGCCCGGTCCAGCCCTTGGGCGAACGCAACACGATCATGGGCCAGCGCGGGCGGCTGTCATCACTACCATGCCGCGCCTTGCGCTGGATTTCGCGTATTTCGGCAATCACGCTATCGACTGTGGCAGCCATCAGCTGATGCATCGCTTCGGGTTCGTCGCCTTCTACAAAATAGGGTTTGTAGCCATAGCCTACCAACAGGCTTTCCAGCTCGGTGCGGCTGATGCGAGCGAGTATGGCCGGATTGGCGATCTTGTAGCCATTCAGGTGCAGGATCGGCAACACCGCGCCGTCCGTGCGCGGATTCAGAAACTTGTTGGAATGCCAGGACGTGGCCAAGGGACCCGTCTCCGCTTCGCCGTCGCCCACCACGCAGCAGGCGATCAGCGCCGGATTGTCGAACACCGCACCATACGCGTGGAGCAACGCATAGCCCAGTTCGCCGCCTTCGTGGATGGAACCGGGAGTTTCCGGCGCGGCGTGGCTGGGAATGCCACCCGGGAAAGAAAACTGGCGGAACAGGCGCCGCATTCCCTCCTCGTCCTGCGAGATATCGGAATACAGCTCGCTGTAGCTGCCTTCGAGATAGGTATTCGCTACCACGGCCGGGCCACCGTGGCCGGGACCGGCAATAAAGATCATGCTGAGTTCCTGCTGCCGGATGGCCCGGTTCATGTGCACATAGATGAAGTTCAGTCCCGGCGTGGTACCCCAGTGCCCGAGCAGGCGCGGCTTGATGTGCGCCGGTTGTAGCGGTTGTTTCAGCAGTGGGTTGTCAAGCAGATAAATCTGCCCCACTGACAGGTAATTAGCGGCACGCCAGTAAGCGTCCATCTGTTTGAGTTCTTTGGCATTCAGTACCGCAGCAGCTGAGGACATGTCATTTTCCTTAGGTCATTAAATGAATTCGATGTTTCAACGTTTCATCCGGCAGACAGAAGCGCGTTGCAGCGCAAACCCTGTATCAGAGCAATCCTTACGATACGGTATGGCATAGGCTCTTAAGCTGCCATCTTACCCCCCAAAACATATCGTCGCCGACAAGGTCGGACCGTTCGGCAGGGCACCGACAGTCAAAACTTTTGCCTGGCCGGGGCGACAGCGAACGGGCAAATCAAAATCAACATTCAGCGAGAAACGCTGCCCGTCAGGTTGAAATCTTTCCGGGATGCCGCCGCTTACTTCACGCTATGCCACGTCGGGCGATCCCCGTGAAGGCGCAGTGATCTCGGCGATTTCTGTAGCATTTTTTTCTTGCTGCTGCAAAGCCCACATCTGCGCATATAAACCCGCCTTGTCAAGCAAGGCGCGATGCGTGCCGCGCTCAACGATGCGGCCTGCATCCAGCACCAGAATTTCATCGGCATTCATCACCGTGGACAGCCGATGCGCGACGATCAGCGTGGTACGACCGATGGCGGCCAGATCGAGTTCGGTCTGAATGGCTTTTTCCGTTTTTGAATCCAGCGCGGAAGTGGCTTCGTCAAAAATCAGGATGGGCGGATTTTTGAGCAGCGCACGGGCAATCGCCACGCGCTGCTTTTCTCCGCCCGAAAGTTTCAGGCCGCGTTCGCCGACGCGCGTGTTGTACCCCTCAGGCAGGCGTTCGATGAAGTCATGGATGTGCGCGGCGCGCGCGGCGGCGATGACTTCATCGCGCGGGGCATCCGGGCGGCCATACTGGATGTTGTAAAAAATCGTGTCGTTGAACAGCACGGTGTCTTGCGGCACGATGCCGATAGCGGCGCGTAACGACACCTGCTGCAAGGCGCGCAGGTCGTTGCCGTTGATTTTGATGCTGCCGGAATTGACGTCATAAAAACGAAACAGCAACCGGGCAAGCGTAGACTTGCCCGAACCGCTATGGCCCACCACAGCCACCGTCTTGCCAGCGCCGACTTTTAACGAGACATCAAACAGAATCTGCCGCGCCGGGTCGTAACTGAAATTGACATGATCAAATTCAATAGCGCAAGGGGCCATCTTGCCCTCCGAAAACTCGTTAAACAGGGGCCGCGCATTCGCCGCATCGCGCACTTCGCGGTGGGTGTCGAGCAGGGCAAACATGCGCTCGATATCGGTCAACGCCTGGCGAATTTCGCGGTAAAGAACGCCCAGGTGGTTAAGCGGCATGTAAAGCTGGATCAGGAAGGCATTCACCAGCACGATGTCGCCCACCGTCATGCGCCCGGCGGCCACGCCGTCTGCCGCACGCCACATCATCAGGCTCACGCCCGCAGCAATGATGAGCGACTGGCCGAGGTTAAGCCAGGAGAGCGAAATCTGGCTCTTGATCTGCGCGGCTTCCCATTTTTTCAACTGCTCGTCGTAGCGCGCGCGCTCCCAGGCTTCGTTGTTGAAATACTTGACTGTCTCGAAATTAATCAGGCTATCAACCGCGCGGACATTGGCGGCGGAATCCAGCTCATTCACCGCGCGCCGCAGATGCGTGCGCCAGTCGCTGACCACCACAGTGAAGATGACATAAGCACTCAGCGTGATAAACGTGATGAGGCCGAAATCCCACGTGTAGCGATAGAGCAAAATGCCCAGCACCAGGGCAATTTCAACGAGCGTTGGCAGGATCGAATACAGGGTGTAGCTGATGAGCGAACTGATCGAGCGCGTGCCGCGTTCGACATCGCGCGTGAGTCCTCCCGTTTGGCGCTCCAGATGAAAGCGCAATGAGAGCGCATGCAAATGCTCGAATACTTGCAGGGCAATGTTGCGTACCGCCTGTTGCGTGACGCGGGCGAAAAGAATCTCGCGCAGCTCGGTAAACAGCGCAGTGGAAAAACGCAGCGCACCGTAGGCCGCAAGCAGGCCGACCGGCACCAGCAAAAAAGCCTGTTCACGCGGCAAGGTAAAAGAATCGATGATGTCTTTGAACACCAGCGGCACCGCAATGTTGGCAAGCTTGGCAATGAGCAAACAGCTCAGCGCAAAAATCACCCGCGCCTTCCACGCCCAAAAATAAGGCAGCAACGTTTTAATCGTCTCCCAGTCGTGACGAGTTGTTGGGATAGCAGCAGGCAAGGGTAAGGAATTAGGGCGCATGATTACAGTGTACTTGTGTTGAGCAGCTAACTGATCACCCCGAAATCACTTTGCGGGCGCGGGCGTTCACAGGCGAACGCTGCACTTGGCTGCTGCTTTTAAAAATCACGCATGGGTTAAGGCTGCTGCCATAGGCTCAGCAGGAACCACGCGTTTGCTGCCATCCATGTTCAAGGCAACATAGACCAGTTGCGCTTCAGTCACTTTCACCCATACCGGATCTTCGGGATTACGCTCGGCAAAAACTTCCACATCCACCGTGATGGAGGTGTGTCCGACGCGAATAATCTGCGTATAAAAACTCACTTGGTCACCCACAGAAATCGGCTGTTTGAAAGTGAATGACGCTACCGCCACAGTCGCCACCCGCCCGCGTGCGCGTCGTTGCGCGGCAAACCCGCCGGCGATATCCACCTGCGCCATCACCCAGCCGCCAAAAATATCACCAGCACCATTCACGTCCGACGGCATCGGCACAACGCGCAGCTCCAGCGCACCTTGAGGCGGGGTAAATTTTGCATTTTGAGTTGTCATGGCAATTTTCATCTTATCAATTAGGATCAGAAAAAATACAGTGGATCAATCACGTCAACCACTTGGCTACCAACAGTATACAAGGTGCTCTCCAGCATGCGCCCTGGTTCCGGTCGGGGATTTGAACAGTATGGCCACCTTAGCTCTACATGTTAAATCCATGCAGCTGCAGAATAAATTCCTGCTGTATTAATCCTTAACTGCAACGCCAGAATAAAGATAAGTGAGTATTCGCGGACCGGGATGATAACCCTGTGACAGTTCCGCCATTCTGAATCCTGCTGTTTGCAGCAAGGCAGGTATCTCGCGATTCAAATGGCAACCTCCCGCGACAGACTTCCAGTAGGGCGTGATGCGGTTTTGCCAGCCGCGCACACTGCGATCCGGCGCTGCGCCGTGCTCCAAAAACAATAAGCGTCCACCAGGCACCAGCACGCGATGAACTTCGTTCAACGCCGCATGTACATCAGCAATCGTGCACAGCGTATAGGTCGCTACCACACAATCAAAACTATGCTCCGGCTTGGGAATCTGCTCGGCAGACAGCGGCATCAGTTCAACTGTCAGCCCGGCAGCTTGCGCACGGCGTGCAGCAAGCGGATGCAATGCCGGGTCAAGCCCACACAGACAGGCCAATTTTTTGGGTTGGTAATGAGACAAATTACGCCCCGTCCCCATGCCGATTTCCAGCACCCGGCCAGCAGCTGCTGACAAAAGCGCCACCCGCCCGCGCTCAAACGTTGGCAAACCACATGCAAAATCAATGACGCGTGGCAAAACGTAAGTGTCGTATAAGTTTTTCATGTTTAAGGAAGCGCAGCACAAATGGTTTTTATCTATAGCGCAGCAAGAGGTTCCTGAGCGCCACCAAAGAGCTCGCCATGAACGGGGTTAATAGCTTACCCTTCGTTCTGAGCCTGTCGCAGGAACTAATCGGCATTTTCTTAAGTGCAAGAAAAAAGTCGGTGCTCGCAATACGGCGTTATAAAGCCATCACAAGACACTCACTTTTTCTCGATGTGATGCGCCTGATAATTTATCGGCCCACCGGTGTAAGGCGCAAAGCCCGTGCCGAAGATAATACCGGCATCAGCCAAATCGGCATCCTCAACCACGCCTGCGGCAACACGTGCAACCGTAGCCGCCAGCAAGGGCTTGAGCAGCCTTTGCGACAAGCCATCCGGCACCGCGCCGACGCGGGACTTTTTCGCACGACCGGCCACCCACAAATAAAAACCTTGTCCGCTTTTCTTGCCGAGGCGCTTTGCTGTCACCAACTCAGCTACTTTTTCAGGCTGCTGATCCGCACTGATAAGTTGCCGCCCAACGGTGAGCGCAATATCCAAACCCACGGTATCCGCCAATTCAATCGGCCCCATCGGCATGCCGAAGGCCAGCATCGCCGCGTCGATAACTTCCGGCGCGATGCCTTCATCGACGCAGCGCATGGCTTCATTCAAATAAGGCGCCAACACCGCATTCACCAAAAAGCCCGGCGCGTCTTTAACGGGGAGCGGCAATTTGTCGATCTGTTTAACAAACGCGGCGGCTTGTTGCGCAGCAAGTGTTGACGTATTTTCGCTCGCCACCACCTCAACCAAAGGCATTTGCGCCACCGGATTAAAGAAATGTATGCCCACCAGGCGCTCGGGTTGCTGCAGCACTTGCGCAATATCGGCCAGGCGCAAGGACGATGTATTGGACGCGAGCAGCGCACCGGGTTTGGCGCGGCGCTCCAGGTCGGCAAAGAGGGTTTGCTTGGCTTCAAGATTTTCAAAAATCGCTTCGATAATGACATCCGCCTGACGCACGCCATGGCCTTGCGGGTCGGGGATCAAGCGATCCAGCACAAAATGCGCAGCCTTTTTATCGCGCAGTTTTTTCTCGAACAACACTGCCGCACGAGCAATCGCGGGGGCTATCTTTTCAATGCGCTGATCTTGCAAAGTCACCCTCAAGCCACGCAAGGCACACCATGCGGCAATATCGCCACCCATGACGCCAGCGCCAATGACATGAACATGCTGCGGCTTGCTCTCGCGTGCAAACGCCCCTTTGCCAAACCCCTTCAAGCGCTCTTGCAAAAAGAAAACCCGCAACAAATTTTGCGTCGTAGATGAACTGATCAACCGATCCAGCGAGGTAGGCTCACTTGCCGGTACCGCCTGCGGATTGCCACCATACTTTGCCCACATATCCAGAATCGCATACGGCGCAGGATAGTGTTCCGGCCGTGCGCGCCGCGCGACTTGACGGCGGGCTTGCGCTGCCACCAAGCCTTTGAGCGGGCCATTGAGCAAACGCTGAATAAACGGCAAACGCCGTGTCGGCTGGGCGGAAACCGCTAGCGTGCGCGCAGCGTTATCCATCACGCGCGGCGGCACACAAGCATCCACCAGCCCCATTTTTTTCGCCCGCCATGCGTCGATATTCTTGCCTGTCAGCATCATATCCAGCGCTGCACCAGCGCCGACTTTTTGCGGCAGCCGCAACATGCCGCCCCAGCCGGGGATGATGCCCAGCATCACCTCCGGCAGCGCGATTTTGGTTTGCACTTCATCCACCGCGATACGGTAACGGCAAGCCAGCGCCAACTCCGTGCCACCGCCCATGCAATGGCCGCGGATCAAGGCCAAGGTGGGGTAAGGCACTGCCGCCAAACGGTTGAATAAATCCCAGCCGCGTTTAATCAAGGCATGCGCCGCAGCGCCGGACTCAAGTTGCGCTAATTCCTCAATATCCGCCCCGGCAATAAAACCGGCAGCCTTGGCAGACTTGAAAATCAGCGCCTTGGGTGGTTCGCTATCGCACGCGTCAAGCAACGTGGATAACTCCGCCATCACCTCGGCAGTCAGCACATTGGCCGATGCGCCCTGGCGATCAAGTATCGCCCAGGCCGTGCCGTCGGCATCGCGTTGCAGTTGCCAGTGCGCAAAGTTTGTTGACGTGTTCATCACAGCGCCTCCACCAACATTGCGCCGCCTTGGCCGCCGCCGATGCAGATGGTGGCGATGCCGCGCTTTTTCTTCTCGCGGCGCAAGACATGCAGCAGATGCAGCACGATGCGCGCGCCGGATGCGCCGACCGGGTGGCCCAGCGCAATCGCGCCGCCATCGACATTGAGTTTGCTTTGATCGAGTTGCCCTAAGGCCTGCGGCAGGCCAAGTTCGGTGCGGCAGTACTCGTCGTCATTCCACGCGCGCAAACAGCCGATCACTTGCGCGGCGAAGGCCTCGTTGATTTCCCAGGCGTCGATGTCGTTCAACTGCAAGCCATGGCGTTGCAATATCGGTGTGGAGGCATGCACGGGACCCAGACCCATCTGCGCGGGATCCAGCCCGGCCCACTGCGTATCGACGATGCGCCCCAGCGGTTGCAGGTGCCATTGCTCGACGGCTTGCGCAGAAGCCAGCAACAACAGCGCCGCGCCATCGGTGATTTGCGAGCTGTTGCCTGCGGTGACCGAACCATACGGCGGGTCGAAAAACGGCCGCAGGCGCGCCAGGTTTTCCATGCTCGAATCGCGCCGCAGGCCATCGTCCTGTTGATACGCCGTACCGTCAGCGCCGACTATTGCGACGATCTCATCGAGCCGCCCCGCGTCTTGTGCAGCGGCGACACGGCGGTGGCTTTCCACCGCCAGGGCATCCATTTCCTGCCGCGTGATGCCGAATTTCCAGGCCAGGTTTTCCGCCGTCTGGCCCATCATCAGGCCGACCACCGGGTCGGTCAGGCCGCGCACAATGCCGATGATCGGCGAGAACAAGGCGGCAGGGCTTAACTGCGCGAACACCTTCATTTTTTCGCCCAGGCTGCGCGCCGCACCCAGCCGTGAAAACCATTGCACCATCGCCGGTGGATAAAACAGCGGCGTGTGCGAGAGTGCATCCACGCCGCCTGCCAGCACCAGATTAGCCCGCCCGCGCTGGATGTTGGCGATGACTGAATCAATCGCTTGCATGCCCGACGCGCAATTGCGCATCACCGTCCAGCCCGGCACCTTGTGGCCGCAGCCGAGGCGCAGCGAAATGACACGGCCGATGTTGGTTTCATCCACGCCGGGGCTGGCGCAGCCAATGATGACTTCATCCAGCGCATCCGGCGCAAACGGCTGCCGCGCGAGCAGCGCGCGGCCAGCGTAGGTGGCCAGGTCGGATGCGGAAAACGGACCCGGCGTGTTGCGCGATTTCAGGAAGGGCGTGCGTGCGCCATCGACGATGTAAATCGGTTCACTTGCACCAGCCATCATGCCTCCTCCTATCTTGCGGCAGGGTTATGAAAACGCCTGTATTCCCGTTTGCGCACGTCCCAAAATCAAGGCGTGCACGTCATGCGTGCCCTCATACGTATTTACCACTTCCAGATTCACCACATGGCGGATGATGCCGTATTCATCCGAGATGCCGTTGCCGCCCAGCATGTCGCGCGCCACGCGGGCAATGTCCAGCGACTTGCCGCACGAATTGCGCTTCATGATCGAGGTGATTTCAGGCGACGCCATGCCTTCATCCTTCATGCGGCCGAGGCGCAAACAGCCTTGCAAGCCCAGCGTGATTTCGGTTTGCATGTCGGCGAGCTTCTTCTGCACCAGTTGGTTCGCCGCCAGTGGACGGCCGAACTGCTGGCGATCGAGCACATATTGCCGCGCGCGGAACCAGCAATCCTCCGCCGCGCCCAGCGCGCCCCAGGCGATGCCGTAACGCGCCGAGTTAAGGCACGTAAAAGGACCTTTCAAGCCACTGACATTGAGCTCGTTTTCAGCCGGCACGAACACCTCATCCATCACAATCTCGCCGGTAATGGATGAGCGCAAACCGACCTTGCCGTGAATCGCCGGCGCGGACAAACCCTGCATGCCCTTTTCGAGGATGAAGCCGCGGATAATGCCTTCGTCATTCTTGGCCCAGACCACGAACACGTCCGCAATCGGCGAATTGGTGATCCACATCTTTGCGCCCGATACGCGGTAGCCGCCGTCCACCTTTTTCGCCCGGGTAATCATGGAACCCGGGTCGGAACCGTGATTCGGCTCGGTCAAACCAAAGCAGCCTATCCATTCGCCGCTCGCCAGCCTGGGCAGATATTTCTGTTTTTGCGCTTCCGTGCCAAAGTCATTGATCGGCACCATGACCAGCGAAGATTGCACGCTCATCATCGAGCGGTAGCCGGAATCGACGCGCTCGACTTCACGCGCGATCAAGCCGTAGCTGACGTAGTTCAATCCCGCACCGCCGTATTCGGCGCCTATCGTCGCGCCAAGCAAGCCCATCTCGCCCATCTCGCGGAAAATGCCCGGGTCGGTGGTTTCATTGCGGAATGCCATCTGGATACGCGGCGCCAGCTTGCCCTGGCAATAGTCGCGTGCGGCATCGCGCAGCATGCGCTCGTCTTCGGTCAGTTGCTGATCCAGCAGCAAGGGATCGTCCCAGCAAAATTTGGCAGCGCTCATTCTTTATTTCCCTGTCCTAAAAAATTGTTTATTCTACTTGTGCGCTGCCTGCGAAAAATCAGGCGGGAAATCATCCACGCGAATGACCTTGTCGCGCAAATCATAACGACGGGTAATGGTTTCGGCTTCCTCGATGGCCAAAACACCCGCCTGCTGCGCCTGATGCAGGCGCTCCTGTTCGTTCATCGCCGTGTTACCAGCGCCGACTTTTCCAGCCTTCACTGCCGCGCGCAATTTCGTCTCGGCAGGTTCCGCCGCGAGCGTGGCCGCCAGCGCCAGTTCAACCAGGCCCACCGCATCGTCGCTGGCTTCAGCCTCGTTTTGCGGCAGATACATGCCGTCAGTCAGCCGGTCGCGTGTGGCCGACGGCGTGATCAAACACTTGGCCACTTCATGCCCCAACTCATCGGCGGGCACCACATACGGCCGGCCGAGCGGAAAAATAATCCGCGCCAGCAGCCAGGCCGCGGGCTTGTTCGGAAAGTTGGCCAGCACGCCTTCAAATGCCTGTTGCGCACGGAACATCGCATCCCAGATTGCCCAGTGCATCAGCGGCGCATCGGCCGCCTGGCAGCCTTCGTCCTGATAGCGCTTGAGCGTGGCCGACGCGAGATACATCTGCGACAAGATGTCGCCCAGCCGCGCGGAAAGTTTTTCGCGGCGCTTCAAGCCGCCGCCGAGCACCAGCATGGAGACGTCGGAAAGAAAAGCGAACGCCGCCGAAAAGCGCGTGAGCTGCTGGTAGTAGCGTTTCGTTTCCGGCGCAACACTTGCCGGTACACCGACAAAATGCGAGCCGGTCAGTCCCAGCCATAGGGCGCGCAGCGCATTGCCGATGGCGAAGCCGATGTGGCCAACCAGTGCCGTATCGAATGCACGCAAACCGGCTTTGGCGTCGGCATCCTGCGTTGCCTGCATCTCGCGCAGCACAAAGGGATGGCAGCGTATCACGCCCTGGCCAAAGACGATCAGGCTGCGCGTCAGGATGTTCGCTCCCTCCACCGTGATAGCAATCGGAATCTGCTGATACGCGCGCGCCATGAAGTTGTTCGGCCCCAGACAAATGCCCTTGCCGCCGAGGACATCCATCGCATCATTCACCACACCCCGCGCGCGTTCGGTGACGTGGTATTTGACGATGGCCGAGGCCACCGATGGATGCTCACCCAGATCGACCGCACCGGCGGTCATCATCCGCGCCGCATCCATCAGATAAGTGTTGCCGCCCATGCGCGCCAGCGCTTCTTCGACGCCTTCAAACTTGCCGATCGCCAGGTTGAACTGGTTGCGCACCCGCGCATAGCCGCCGGTGGCGCGCACCGCCAGCTTGGCGATGCCGGTGCTGGTCGACGGCAGCGAGATTGCGCGCCCCGCAGCCAGGCATTCCATCACCATGCGCCAGCCATGACCGGCCATCGCCGGGCCGCCAATGATCCAGTCCAGCGGCATGAACACATCCTGTCCCCAGTTCGGCCCGTTCTGGAACACCGCGTTCAGCGGCCAGTGACGGCGGCCGATATGCACGCCGGGATGATTGCTCGGCACCAGCGCGCAGGTAATGCCAATGTCCTCGACATCGCCCAGCAGATGATCCGGGTCGTGCAGATGAAACGCCAAGCCAAGCAAGGTGCACACCGGCCCCAGCGTGATGTAGCGCTTCTCCCAGCTCACGCGCATGCCGAGCACCTGCTGCCCCTGCCATTCGCCCCGGCACACGATGCCGGTGTCGGGAATTGCGGCAGCGTCCGAGCCGGCATGCGGGTTGGTCAGCGCAAAGGCAGGCACTTCCTGCCCCTTGGCCAGGCGCGGCAGATAATGGTTTTTCTGTTCTTCCGTGCCATAGCGCAAAAGCAACTCCGCCGGGCCCAGCGAGTTCGGCACCATCACTGAAACGGCCGCCGCTGAAGAGCGCGAGGAGAGTTTCTGCACGATTTGCGAATGCGCATAGGCGGAGAATTCCAGCCCGCCATATTGGCGCGGGATGATCATGCCAAGAAAGCCCTTGTCCTTGATGAACTGCCAGGCGGCGGGCGATAAATCCTGATGCACTTGCGTCGCTTCCCAGTCATTGGTCAGGCGGCACAGTTCCGCACATTCATTATCCAGAAAAGATTGTTCCACCGGCGTCAGTTGGGGTTGCGGGTAGGCCAGCAATTTTTCCCACCGTGGCTTGCCGGAAAACAGCTCGCCCTCCCACCACACGGTGCCCGCGTCGAGCGCATCGCGTTCGGTAGGTGACATGGCTGGCAGAATTTTTTTGTAAAGGGAAAACACCCAAGAGGTCATCACGCGCTGGCGCAATGCGGGCACGCCCAGAACCGCGAGGATAAAAAATCCGAGTGTTATGGCAAGCCACCAGACCATGATTTTCCCTTTCTTGCATCCACCGAGAGGGATTCCCCGATGAGTGCAAGCAAAGACTGGATCAAAATTCGCGGCCTGTCAAGACTGCCGCGCGATTGCAGCAGTCTTGGCAGTCGATTACTGCATCAAGTCAGGCTTGAAATGCTGACAGCCCTACATGGCACCCAGGACATTCACAAACCAGCCGCGGCTGCGGTAGGAAAGATCCGTCAGATCGTCGGAGTAGTTGGTGAAGTTATAACCCACCCCGAACTTGACGCCTTCAACCACATGGCGATACACCGCCACCAGTGCACCTGCTCGCGCATCTTCCGCTTCGCGTGCGCGCAGATTGCGTAGCTCCAGCACCGCATCCCATTCCTTGGTCCAGTGCCAGTCGGTACGCAGGATGAACAGGTCTGCACGGCTCTTGAACCATTCACCGCCCACTTTCGTGGTTTTCAATTCACCGACGCGCAGCGCATATTTTCCACCCACCGATAGCCACGGTTTGACGTCATAAATCGCATCAACGGCGAACACCTGGCTGCGCTGGGCAAAGTCGGCCACCGCATTATTCACATCGACCTGACCTGGCGATGGCACGTTTTCAAGATTGGTATATTTAAGTAGCATATTCCAACGGTCATTATCAATCGGGCGATAAGCAGCCCCCATGACGAACTCATGGTAATCGCCGTCAAAGAATGCCCCGTCACTGTTCGATGAGGTGGAGATATTGAACTTACCCAGCAAGCGCCAATCGGGTGTGTATTGCAACCCCGCCGTGTTGCGCCATAACACGGTCGTGCGCGAGGCGTCGGCAGTCAGCGTAGAGGTTGTATCGTCGTGACGCCATTCCAAACCGCTGCTGTATTTAAAGCCATCCACTTTGTAAGCGAGCGACAAGCCGACGGCCTTGCGTTTGGTATCACCCACCAGTGGATCGGTCAGCTTGCCAATCTCGGCTTTGCCGCCCCAGGTCCAGCGATCATTGGGCGCCCAGTCCAGGCCAAAGGCATTGCTCAAGCTCTGCGGTCCAGCGCCGTTCGTGATGCGCGTTTCACCAAATGCCCGCAAGGTGTCGGATACGCGGGTTGAGCTGCCCGAGACAAAACTGCCCTGGCGTCCGCGATAAGTTGAATCGGGTTGTTCGCTCTCGACGATGTAATTGAGGTAGGCGTTCGACCGGTCTGACAACCGGTAATCCGCGCCCAGCTTGGTGCCCATGCCCAGGCTGCCTTCCGATGCTTCCGCCGACAGATTGATGCGATCGGTGACCCGCCAGGTAGCGCCTGCACCCAGCCGGTTATTGGCGTCACGCGTGTCATCATGCGCGACGGTTCCCTGCGCAAAACCATAGGCTGACCAGTTATCCGGTTCGCCGGGTTTGCCATCAGCTTTGAGCGGCCTGTAGCCCAGACGTACCAGCGCATCGGTGCGTTGCCCATTTTGCGTGAGCGTGGGGCTGGCATTGGTCACTTTGTTGTCGCGGTTATCGTTACGCACCCCCACAGCAAGTTCCCATGCTGCGTTCAGCTTTTGGCGCAACGCCAGCTCGGCATTGCGCGCATCCTGGAATTCACCGGAACGGTTATCCGCCTTGACATCCAATTGGGTTGTGTCGGTCAATTCAACAGAGGCTTTTATGCCTTGCTGGCGAATCTGCTCGCCATTCAGGCCGATCTGGCCAGGCGCCGAAAAGCCGTGGTCTTTATCCTGCGCGTAGGCGGTGATCTTTCCTTTGCCTTTTTCACTGATTTCAGCCAGATCAACCGAGCCTTCAACGCGCCAGGCATCAGCCTTTTCGCCCAGCGCGGCAGTTGTGCCGTTAAAGCCAAAACCGCCGTCGGTGGAAGCCAGGGTGCCATTGCCCGCGCCCGATGATTGCGCGAGTTCGAGCTTCATCCAGGTGCCAGGCGCATAACGCAGCGTGGCATCCGCGCCTTTCAGGGTTTGGTCAGCGCCACTCTCGCCTTGGTGATAGCCCGTCAAGCCGAGGTTGAGATAGTCGCTAAACCAATGGCTGGCGCGCAGACCAGTCGAGAGATTGGACACCGAAGACACCCCAGGCACATACTCATAGGTAGTGACCAAATACACCGGATTGCCATTGGTTGCCGTTGTCATGATTAAACCGCCGCCACCGCCTGTAGAAGCGAGCGGCTCACGCAACAGAATGCGGCCTTGCAGGTAATTGATTTCGTAATCTTGCGCTAACTGTAGCTGCTTGCGCTCGATGACCAGACCAGAGTCCTTATCGCGAACTTCAACCCATACGCGCTCGGAACCCTGGGTGAGGTCAAGATGCCTCAAGTAATACAGCGAGCCGCCCGTGCCACGGAATTCTTCGCGGCTGGCGATGGTGCCCGGGTCGGCGGCAAAGCCATCCAGCTGAGTGCGCTTTTCGCCCCACTGCGTGGTTTCGTCGGAACGGAAACGCGCCTTGGCGCCATACAAGCCGCGTGAATATTGCAGCAATTCGGTGCCGTTCCAGACGGTCTGAAAATTCCCCCACATCACATGGGAATCACCTTTTTCCAGCCGCACGTAGAACTTGCCTTGCGTTGGCGCATCATCGACGGTCGTTGAATCATCCCCATACACCGGGTAATACAAGTCCGGGTCGATGTTGCGCAACAGGTAACGCGGATCCTTGCTGGAGAAATTCGAGAACAGGTCGCCGATCGGTTGCTCGCGCGTGTCCGCTGCCGCCGTCAATAACCATTCGCCCTTGACCTTGCCTTTCAGGTAAAACGCAGCGCGGCCATCGACGTAAATCTTTTCGTCGTAATGTTGATTGTCGCCAGTGACCAATTGTGCCGGGCCGGCGACCTTGTTTTTACCCACGGTCAAATCGCCCAGCGCGATATAGAACCAGTCATCCCGGGGAATCATCAAATTGCGGCGGAAGGTGGTGGCAATGCCTGCGGCATCCGTCAGTTTGACTTCAACGCTGTGTGAGCCGGCCGGCATGATCTGCTTCATCGCAAAACGGCCGTTTTTATCCACGGGGATTTGCAAGCCCAGCGTTTCTACCGTCTGGCCTGGCTTGAGGTTTTTGCCATTAACTGTGACTGTGCCGCCGCTGACCGGCATGTTGTGCAGTTGCAAACTGTTTTCGCCATAACCGACGAGCCGCTCACGGGCTAGCGATTCAATGTCATTGGACAGTGGCGCATGCGCCAGCAAAGTCAACGGTTTGAGTCCGGTTTCGTCAAACCGGCCTGCATCGTCATACACGCGCAACAGGAAAAACAACTGGTCATCCGCATAGTCCGCAGGAGCTTGCCATGTGGTCATGCCGTTCCAGTCAACAGGCAGAACAGCCAGCGGCTGCTCCTGCACTTTTTGCCCTGGACGGAACAGGCGCAACTCGGCTTTTTTGATCCACGGCAGATAATTCGACCAGGCGCGGAACTCCACTTTTTCGCCGCGCACGACCCCATTGGGCACGGCCCAGGCATTCAGCGCCGGGGCGATGGCCAAGCCGTCGTAGCGCACTTCGATGTCAGCCTTTTCCAATGCCACATCGGTGCAGCGTTGGCGGTCGGCTTCGCGGGTTGCCTCGCCCTCGGGCAGCATCGCTTCACCATCCACCGTGACGCGGAAAGGCAGATCATTCGCCGCTGCGTCGCGCACCTGCGGCGCGCAAGGCGCTGCAAAAGTTGGCGCTGGCGAGACGGCGACAGGCTGCGTTTCAGCATACCAACCACGGATTTCGACCCGGCGATTTTTCGCCATACCGGTGAGCGTTGCGTTATCCGCCAGTGGTTTGGACTCGCCAAACCCCTCGATAGCCACACTCTCCGCAGGCAGGCTCAGCGCCGCTTTTAAGTACGCCGCCACCGCCAGGGCGCGCGCTTCGGATAGCCCCTGATTGTTGCCAAACAGTCGTTTGGCTCGTGCCGACAGGCGCTGGTTATCGGTGTGGCCCGCCACGGAAAGGCGCAAGGCCTGTTTGTCCTTGAGTTTGCCGATCAGCACATCCAGCCGCTGGCGTGTCTCGGCGGTGAGCTCGGCCTTGCCGGAGATAAACGTCGCATCGGCCACCGAGTCTTCCAGCATGGCTTTGATGGACGGCGCACTCGTGGGCATTTGGCTAGCCTGGGTTTTCATCGTTGCCAGTTCGCCCCGGGTAACGCCGGAAGGCAAGGGATAAGTCGCCGCAGGTTCTACTTCGGTCGTTGGCAACACAGCGTGCCAATCCACGCGGCCGTTATCGATTCGCTTGCCAGTCAGCTCTTCGGCTTGCAGCGCGTTACCCCATAACCCGAAACTAACGCTTAATGCGGAAGCTATTGCAGCTTGAATCACTGTCTGGCGGAAATGTCTTGTATTCATTTCACGCCCTCCAGTTCTGTTTCAATGACAAGCGGGTAATGAGTTTTATCCTCTGCTTTACCATCCTGCGCTTTCTCCCGGGCTTTCCATCGCTCTCGAAATTGCTTGGCGAGACCATCCAGACGTTGCTGCGCCTGTTGGCTGGCGGCAGGTTTCGCACCTGTCCGATAAGCAATGCGCAACACTGAGGGGCGTTCTGCTAATTTGTTCATCATGGGTTCTATCTGCGCCTGCCACTTTGCGTTCAGCGCGCCATCATCATTGGTAAATGCTTCGTCACTCACTTCCAGCCGCACTACGCGATGCACTGTGGCACCGAAGTTGAGCTTGACCATCTTGCCGCGCGTCACGCGCACGTCACGCGGGTTTTCTGTCGTGACACGGTAGCCGGAAGGCAATGTGCGTGTATCCAGCTTCATGACAAAGTTCGAGCCACGATCCGCTTGGGGAATCGCCGCGCAAGCCACATGGAAACGGCCTTCGGCATCGGTCGTGACCAGCAGGCCCCGCGCCGTCACCACCCGCACATTGGGAATACCCGGCTCGCCTTCATCCTGGTAGCCATTGGCGTTCTTGTCATCAAACACCTTGCCGATGATGTCCGAACAATCAAAGGTTGGATCCGGCACGATGCGCACGGTGGCATTGGCGATATTCGATACCGCGGCATTGACGATATTGTTCGTCGCCCAGGCCTGGTTGACATATTCACCTTCACCCACGCCCGCACCGACCATGAGGATCAGTTTCCAGGTTTTTTTCTCATTCGGCGCAAACGTCTGGTTTGGCCAGATCAAGTCACGCCCATTCACCGTTGGCTCCAGCGGCACACCATTCAGCGTGGCGCTGCCATTGCGGTAGCGGAAGCCCGGGGGAATACGATCACGCACATCGATATTGGCCAGTGGTGCGGCCAATGTATTAGTGGCCGTCACCGTATAAGGCACCAGGTCGCCCCGCGTGACGTTGATCAGCGGCGTGGTTTTTGTCACGACAATGGCGCCACCCAGAATCGGGTCAATCGGGATATGGTTATTCACCAACTGCGCCGAGCTGGTCGCCGGATTTCCCGTGATGGTCAGGGTAAAGCTCGTGAAATACGTCGTTGGCTGGGCGCCTGTCGGCGGCACCGGCTGGGCTTGCACAGCATCTACCCCACCCAGAGGCACCGGCGCGTGCGGGCCGGCGGTTGGCGGGATGAGGATGGAATCCGGCGGCAGATAACCGCCGGGTTGCACCACTTGCAGGGCATACACGCCGCTGCCCGGGCAACCTGGTGGCACCGGGTTGATCAGCAGATATTGATAATAGCCATTGGCGCCTGTCACCTGCGTATTGACACCGCCCACCAAACAGGAAGTTGGCACAGGCGCGCCGCCGTTGGTTAGCGTCACTTGCGCCCCGGCAATCGGGTTGCGCGTCACCGAGTCATACACCACGCCGCTTGGATCCAGCGGCAGATTCTGTGCCAAAGTCGTCACCCCCGCAGCCAGTTGCAGGTTGGTGATGAAGCCATTGTCGATGGTGCCATTGCGTGCCGGGCTGGGGTCGGCGGATTGCGGAATACCATAAATTGCACCGCTCACCGGCTCCCTGAAGCGCACGCTGTAGTAGGTTGCCGGGTTGCCCGCAGTTGATGGGAACAGGCCCGCCACGGTGTAATTGCCATTGGCATCGGTCGTGGCCGTGCCGACCACGACGCCACTGGCATTGATCACTTCGACAACGAAGCCGAGGACGCTACTGCTGGCGAGCGGATCATTGTTGCTGCGGTCGTGGTTGGCATCGAGATACACCGTGCCGCTGACCGCTGAAAGACCGGCAGCGGAAAAATTCACCGGGGTCGGGATATTTTCGCTGGGCTCATTCGCATCGCCATTGCTATTGGAATCAACAACGTTGCCGTCGTTCGACAAATCGGTGGCGATTACCGTTCCGCCTGGCGCCTGGGCTGTGGTGGCGACGGCCTGGTTATTCTGCACGGCGCTGGGCAATGGGTTGCCGCCAAAATCTACCTCGGTGGTGAAGCTGATGGTGCAGCGCTCACCAGGTTGCAGGTTCTGGTTGCCCGCCAACAGGTTGTTCTGGCCGATGCCGGTAAAGGCTGGGGCGGCAACGCCTAACACGGTGCCGGTACACGCTGAAACCACAGCGGGCGTAGCAATGCTAATGGCCTGCGCTGTGGGGAAGGTTGCTGTCAGGCTATCTGTCACCTGAACATTGGTTGCGGTAACCGTAGTGCTGGGGTTGGCAACGATCAAGGTGTAAGGAATGCGGAAACGCTTGGCTCCCGTTTGCACAACCGCACCCGCTGTCTTTGCGACACCAATGAACTGCTGGCTGATATCGACAATGGTAGGCGACGTATCGTCGGTTGAATCACCATTCCCATTGGGGTCCGGATTAGCGCCATCCACACTGTTGTCGGTCACATTACCGCCGCCTGGGGGTGAGCCTGCGGCCACTGCACTGTTATTGAACGGCCCGGCGGTCATCGGGAAGAAGCGGATGCTGAAAGTGATCTGCGCGGTAGAAGCAGCGCCGCCAAAATTCGGCAGACTGCTGGCGCCTGCAACCAGCAAGGCATTACCACCGCCACTGCCGGTGAATACGCCTGCCGCCACCGTAGTGATTGCCGCGCCATTGGCCTGGCTGACAACCGTCGGCTCGCTGCTGATCGTGTATTGACCGCCGGCCGGGATCGCACTCGCGGTATAGCTGCCAAATTGCGGCAATGCCCCGGCGATTGTGTCATTAAGCTGCACGCCAGTGAGTGGCGTTTCGCCCATGTTGCGGATGGTCAACGTAAAAGGCACACTGTAAGTACCATCGCCGTTGCGCGTGATACCCCCTGCGGATTTTGCTACACCAATGCGTGGCACGGGCACCGGCGTCGGGTCATTCTCGCCCGGTTCACCGGCATTGCCATTGGCATTCGGATCAGGGTTGGCGCCGTTATCCGACACGTCATTAACGGGTGTCGCGGTCAACGCGCCCGTGCCGACAGCCTGCGCTTGATTAGTGTAAGTCGCGGCCGTAGCCGGCTTGAAGCGATACGTGAAATCGATGGTGCAGGAAGCGGCGGTAGCCATGTTGGCAATGTTCGCCACAGCCAGGTTGCCCGTATTACCGGTAAAGCCAGCAACAGCGCTGCCGTTGACGCATGCGCCCGAAAAAGTCGGCGCTGATGAGACGGCGTATTGACCATTCGTCAGCACGGCAGCGGCGCCACCCGCCACAAAGGTACCGAACTGGCCGCCGCTCGCGGTCGATAACGGGTCAGTTACCGACACCGCATTCAGCGCTTCGTTGCCGATATTGGTCACCACCAGACGAATCGGGACAATCAAGCTGCCATCAGGGCCCACTGATACATTGCCATTCACCTGCTTGGCAATGCCAATGGCCGCAGCAAAAGCCGGGGCGACCGGCGTGGGGTCATTCTCGCCCGCTTCGTTGCCGATGCCATTGCCGTTGGCATCCGGATTCGCGCCGTTGTCAGACAAATCACGCAACTGCGGGTTGGTACCGGAGGTCTGTCCCGATAATGCGCCAGTGCCATCGACCACTGCCTGATTTTCATAGCGGCCGCCGGAAAGCAGCAGTGGAGGCAAGGGTGCGGTGGGTTTGACTTGCAACGCAAAACTGATGGTGCAGGAAGCACCGGCGGCAAGCGTGGGGACAATCGCCGCCGTGGTTGCCGCGCCACCATTGAAACCCGCCTGGGTGCCAGCACAAGTACCTGCTGGCGCACTGGCGACTTTGTATTCGCCATCGCCCAGGGCTCCCGCGTTAAAGGTACCAAACAGAGGCGAAGCACCGGCCAGCTGATCGGTCACCGTCACGTTATTCAAGGCTTCGAGGCTAGGGTTGCGCACCACCATCTGAAAGGTGATATTGAACGTCCCGTCAGGGTTGGCGGTGGGCCCGCTCGTCACCGCCTTGGCAATCGCCACCCGCGCCTGCGGCACTTCCGCAAAGGTGTAACCGGTCGCGGCGGTATTGGCGGGCAGAGCGATAGCAGAGATGATGTCATTCACCGCCGTGCTGCCACCCGCAGTGCCTGCCGTATCAATGCCGTCATTCAGATGCGCCTCACTGACTGCGCCTTCCGTGATGGTGTAGGTGCCTTGTGGCAGATTGGCAAAGCTGTAATTGCCACTGGCATCCGTTGTCACCGTGCGGGAAATCGGCGTGCCGTCGAAACTGGTGCCGCTTAGCGTGATGGTGATGCCGGTAATGCCTGTATCGCCAGCTGTCACCACACCGTCATTGTTGAAGTCACGGAAAACGCGGCCAGCGAGCGACGAAGAGTTGACCGTGACGCTGCCGCTGTTGCTGTTATTGGCTGGCACCGCATCAAACGAACTGGTCGCCACACTGGCGGTGTTGGTAAATGTTTGCGGCATGCTCGTCGTACTGACGAGTTGCACCGGCACTGTGATATCGACTTCACCACCAGAACTGACCGTGCCCAGTGTGCAAGTAAAAGACGTGCCGCCGGCCACGCCGGTACACGTGGTGCTGGTCGTGGTCCCTGCGATGATAGCCACGCTGGGGGTTCCGGTCAGCTCCATGCCGGCAGGCAAGGTATCTGATACAACCACGCCATCGGCCTCAGCCAGACCGGGGCCGGTGTTGTTGCGTACCTTGACGACAAAATCAAAGTTGTCGCGCAAATTAACCGAGGTAACCGAGGGAGTCTTGCTTACCACTTGCACATCGGCCTTGGTGCGGATAGTGGTTTGCTGGGGCGCTGTATTGTTGCCGGCCACTTCAAAGCCCAAAGCGGTTTCATCTGAGGCGACAGTGGCGCTATTGATCACCACGCCTTTGGCCACGCCCTGCATGGTGAGCGTAATGGTGCGGGTGGCCCCCGTTGCGATATACCCCAGATTACACACCACCGAGCCGCCCACGGCATTCACCGCCGGCTGGGTTGGGCATGAACCCGCACTGCTAGTCACCGACTGGAATGACAAAGCGCTGGCCGGCAAGGTATCGGTGACCACCACATTTTCCGCAGCGGACGGCCCTGAATTGGTAATGGTGATGGTGTACACCGTGTTGTCACCCACCGTGACCGGATCCACCGAGTCGGCCTTGTTGATGACTAGATCAAGCGCCGGATTGCTGACCGTTGCATTGGCCGCACCCGTATTATTGCCGGCATTGGTTTCCGTTGTCGTGGTGGCAACAGCAACATTGTTAGCCAGTGTGCTTCCCCGCGTCACGGTGTTCGGGCGAACGATCATGGTCACTGTCTGCTGCGATCCATTATTGATGTTGCCCAAGGCACAAGCGACCGTGCGGTTGCCTGCCGTTGTCGTGACATTTGACCCGGGCGTGGTAGCGCAACTGCCTACGGAGGGCGATGCGGAAACAAACGTCACATCCAGTGGCAGCGTATCGGTAATGCTCACTGCATCGGCTCGGCTCGGGCCGGCATTTTTCGCGGTGATCACATAGGTCAGATTCTGACCGGCAGCGACCGGATCAGGCGTCGCGGTTTTGCCGACGGTGACGTCAGCACGGGCGAGCACGGTATTGGTTGCGCTGGCGTTGTCGTTCACGTGATCGGGATCTGCCGTGCCGTTGGAGACAGCATTGGCATTGTTGGTGCGGCTGCCGCCATCGCCACCGGGGCGCACACGTACAACCACTCTGGGGCAATCAACGCCTGCAGTACACACCGGAATGGTGGTGAAATTGCAGGTCAGTGAACGGCCGTTGCCGCCAGCGGCGGCGTTGCTGCAGGAACCGCCTGTCGCCGAACCGGGCGTAAGCGTCTCGTCAAGGTAGCCTGCGCCCGTTGGCCCCACGCTGTTATTGATCAGCGTACCGAAAGTATCGGTGAGCACGACCGTATTGGATGTTTGTGGCCCAGCATTCACGATTTCCAGCGTATACGTCAGCACGTCGCCTGCCGGCACATTGGGCATATTGACCGGATCCACCGTTTTGAGCAGACGGATATCCGCTGCATCCGGGCCAATGCTGGAGGTCACGGGATAGCTTGACGTATCGCCGTCGCCGCAATTTCCGGCGCCCAGGTTACAGGTGAGTGCCGTCACTGTCGCCGTATTGTTGATGGCGCCCGCGGTGTTTGATGTGACATTCAAGACCACCGCAGGCGTCGTGCCACTTACTGCCAGTGGCGCACCCGCGGTGTAGGTCCGGTCGCAAGTAATCGTGGCCGGGCCGGTCACTGGCGCCGCTGGCAAACAGGCCCAGCCGTTGAGGGTGTAGCTATTGACCGTCAGCCCGGCAGGCAGGTTGTCGGTAATGCGCAAATTGCCAGAATAAGCGGTCGTGCCGCTGTTGCTGGCGGCAATGCTGTAGGTAAAGGGAACGCCTTGCACGACCAGCGCGGGGTTGGGTCCAGTCTTGGATAAACCCAGATCAACCGTCGGGTCCAGCAATGTGACGCCGCCATCGCTGGCAGTGTTATTGGCAGGGTTGGGGTCGCTTGGCGAACTGCTAGAAATAGCCGCCGTATTGACCGGGGTGCCTGCGGAAGCGACCGTGACCGGAATGGTAATCGCGCCCAGCGCCTGATTAAGCCCCGCAACGCCGCCCGCCGGTTTGGTACAAGTCACCACTTGGCCAACCACGTTACAAGTCCAGCCATTTTGCGAAACAGCCACCGCGCCGATGGTGTAGTTTGCGGGAATCGTATCGCTGACCGTCAGACCATTGGGCACATCGCCCGTATAACTTGGCGTAAGAACGAAGTTGAACGTGCTTCCAACCAGCAAGCTGCCGCCAACACTGCGCGCTTTGGAAATCGCCAGATCAGAACCGGCAGTCACATTCAGATTGGCAATTGCGGTGTTGTTCGACGTAGCCGGATCCTGTGGCGTACCGAACGGCGCTGAAAGCGAGACTTGAACAGAAGCCGTATTGGTGACAGTCGAGCCACCTGACGCAAAGACTGTTCCGGTCACATTGCCCAGATTGCGCGTTGCTCCATTGGCGATCGACCCGGCAATATTGCAAGTGATGGTACCGGCCATATTGCTGCACCCGGCGGGCAAACCCGTCACATTGAAGCCTGCTGGCACAGGATCTTGCACCACCAGGCTGGTAGCGGCATCCGGGCCGTTGTTGGTCACACTCAAGGCCCATGAAAAGCTGGAGCCCGAAGCAACAGATGCCGCCGCAGGTGTCTTGCCCATCACCAGATCGGCACCGGCATTGACGGTGGTGCTCTCTTGAATATTCGTATTATCGAGCGGTTGATCGTCAGGCTCGATGGAGGTTGCTGTCGCGCTGGCGGTAATAGAGCCTTGAGCGCTTGTCTTGAGTTGCACAGTAAATATCGCCTGACCACCGTTGGCGGCGAGATTGGGTAACGTGCAGTTCAGCGCCCCCGGGCCGGATGCCCCGATACTCATGCCAGTGCAAGAAACGCCTGCGCCGGAAGATCCCTGGTAGGTGACTGTCGCAGGTACGCTGTAGCTGGTGGCAACCCCTGTTGCCGTTGTGTCAAACGAATTATTGGTTACACGGACGGTGTAGGTGACCACACCACCTGCGGGCACAGGATCCGGGCTGTCGGTATGATTAACAACGAGATCGACACCTGCCAACGCAATGCCTGGCAGAAATAGCATTGGCAGAAAAATGGACCTTACGCGTCGGTTTGAGCGTCGGTTTGAGCGCCGTTTTAAAAACACCAGCTTAGAGCGAATGCTTATCGTCTTTAAAAAAAGGCTTAGCTTCTGAACAATCGAAACCGCTGTATCCACTGTATCCATATTGATACTTTTCTTTCAACTATATGTTGTTAAGTGCCAAAAATATTAAGCGCCAAAAATCTTACAGCAAGACTGTGCTAAATGGCTTAAAGCTGTTTGTAAAAAATTGTTTAGAAAGGTTTTTTTGCAAAAATTTCGCGGCAGCTAGTCATCTGACTCAAAACTTTCCGCTTGGAAATCAGCATCCTCTTTATTTTCAGCATTTTTTTGCATTTCACGCAACACGCGGAACAACTCGCGGTAGGCGCGTGGCGGCTTGTTTTGCTGCGCTTCCTTGATTGCATTGCGGCGCAGTTGGCGCAAAAGCTGAATATCAGCGCCAGGATAATCACGCGCAATATCGCTGCAAACCGATTCATCTTCCATCAGCTGCGTGCGCAAGCGTTCCAACTGTTGCAGCCGCAAGGTAGCCGCAGTGGATATGCCGTTAATTTCATCCAAGGCCGCTTGCAGAGGCGCTGCATCAATGTCGCGCATGATCTTGCCGATGTACTGCAACTGGCGGCGATGCGCTTCGTGCTGGGTAAAGCGCTGCGCGTCAAGAATGGCATCACGCAAGCGCTCAGGCATATCGATTTTTTTCAACTGATCGCGGGACAGCTTAACCAGCTCGACACCCAGCTTTTGCAGCGCAATCATCTCGCGCTTGAGCGCCGATTTACTCGGCCCGAGGTTTTCTTCTGCCTCATCGGGCGCGCTGTATTTCATCTGTTTTATTCCAATAATTTAAGGGATTACACGGTTATGATTATAGCTTCGCCACTTGTCACATAAAGGATTCATACATGCCCCGCCGTTCTGCCAAAGACTCCGCCTTCAGTTTTTCGCAAGAAGCCCTGCGCAACTTAGCCCAAAGCGTGCTCGATCACGCCAAAAAACACGGCGCAACCGCTTGCGAGGTCGACGTCTCCGAAGGCTTGGGGCAATCCATCAGCGTGCGGCGGCAAGCCGTTGAAACCATTGAATACAACCGCGACAAGGGTCTTGGCGTAACGGTTTATATCGGCCAGCGGCGCGGCCACGCAAGCAGTTCGGACTTCTCCCCTAGCGCGGTGAAAGATACCGTTGCTGCCGCCCTCTCAATTGCGCGCTTTACAGCGGAAGACGATTGCGCCGGGCTGCCGGACGTCAAACTGCTGGCCAAAAAATCCATGGATCTGGATTTATTTCACCCGTGGAATATCTCGGTCGATGAGGCCATTGCCCTCGCGCAACGCTGTGAACAAGGCGCGCTGGACGTGAGCCCGTTGATCAGCAACTCTGAAGGCGCTACGGTTTCTGCGCAGCAATCGCAGTTCATTGCCGCCAATAGCCTGGGTTTTATGGATGGTTTTGCCAGCACGCGGCACTATGTATCGTGCTCAGTGATTGCCGGCACCGGGGACGACATGCAGCGTGACGACTGGTACACCTCCAGCCGCGATGCGCAGGATTTTTCAGCCGTTGAACGCATTGGCGACTATGCCGCGCGCCGCGCTTTGTCGCGCTTGAAGTCGCGCAAGCTGTCCACACGCAAATGCCCGGTGATTTTTGAAGCGCCGCTGGCAGCTAGCCTGATCGGCAATCTCACCTACGCACTCTCGGGCGGCGCGCTGTATCGCAAAACCTCTTTTCTGGCAGACAGTCTGGGCAAAAAAATCCTGCCCGACTTTTTTACCCTCAGCGAGCGCCCACACATCAAAGGCGCCTTTGCCTCTTCCGCATTTGATGACGATGGCGTGGCCACGCGCAACCGCGACATCATCCAGGCCGGTGAAGTGCAGGGCTATTTGCTGTCCACTTACTCCGCGCGCAAGCTAGGCATGCAAACCACGGGCAATGCGGGCGGCGCGCACAATCTGCGCGTGTCACACAGCAAACATGACCTGCCCGGGCTGTTAAAAGAAATGGGCCGCGGCTTGTTGGTCACCGAACTCATGGGCCAAGGCGTGAATTACGTCACCGGCGACTATTCGCGCGGCGCAGCAGGCTTTTGGGTAGAAAATGGAGAGATCGCCTATCCTGTGGATGAAATCACCATCGCCGGCAATCTCATCGACATGTTTGCGCAGATGGTAGCCATCGGCAAGGACGTGGATACGCGCGGCTCAAAACACGTAGGCTCGATCTGGCTCAATCAAATGACGGTAGCCGGCAGTTAAAATGCACAATAGTCGGCGCTGGCGGGACGGCGAACCGCGTAGCGATACCTTCCAAAGGCTGCCTATCTCGTGATTTGGTGACGACGCTGGACAACCCTACAACAACATCAAGCGGTCATCCTGACTTTTTCTTTTAACCTTACTGTTGTCTTCACCCCTAAGGAGTTTCACATGTTACGCAAATTCGCTGCAATCGCCTTGGCCGTGTCTTTTCTCGCCATGGCTACCTCCGGCTTGTTGATGTTTTTTATCGAGAGGCCTTCATTCACCATTCAGATGCACCCAGTCCATAAACTCTTTGGCTTGGTCATGGTGGTGGCCGCCGCCATCCATATCTGGTTCAATTTTCGCGGTTTAAAGGCCCACTTGCAAAATCACCAAGCGGCGATCTTCGGCGGCGTGCTGGTGGTTGCCTTGGTGCTGCTTTACGCCGTTGCCATCAACAACAAACTACCGGACGACCTGGCACAACAAATGGACTCAGCTGCAGCGGCAGCCGAACAAAAAAAATAATGCCCGGCAAATTTCGCTAGCGCTTATTTCTGCCGGTTTGCATAAACTGATCAAAACTTGCTTCGGCAAAGCGAGACCACAGTATCTGCTCGTCACGAAATGCAGCGTAGTCAGCATAGATTTTCCGCCAGGCGGGGTTTTTGGCGGATAGGTCGCTGTACAACGCCATCGAAGCGTCATAAGCTGCCTTCATGATCTCCGGACTAAAGCGATGCACCTGCGTGCCTTTGGCGACCAGGCGTTTTAGTGCCGGGGGATTGACCACATCGTAGCGCGCCTGCATATGCACGTGAGCGTGCGAGGCCGCAGTGGTGAGCACTGCTTTGAAATCAGCGGGTAGCTGCTCCCAGGCTTTGGCATTCACATACAGCGCCAGTTGCGGGCCGCCTTCCCACCAGCCCGGATAGTAGTAATGTTTGGCCACCTTATAAAAACCAAATTTTTCATCGTCATACGGCCCCACCCATTCAGCGGCATCGATCACGCCCTTTTCCAGCGCTTGATACGTCTCACCGCCCGGGATGCTTTGCGGCACAGCGCCTAACGCGGCGAACACTTTGCCGGAAAAGCCGCCAATGCGAATTTTCAAGCCACGAATGGCATCCGGCGTTTTGATCTCATGACGATACCAGCCGCCCATTTGCGCGCCGGTATTGCCCATCGCAAAATTGACGATGTTGTAATTGCGATAGAACTCGCGAAAGAGTTTCAGGCCATTGCCTTCATACGTCCACGCGCTCATCTGGCGTGAATTAAGTCCAAAGGGAATGGCGCAGTCGATGGCGAAGGTGTCATCCTTGCCGAAAAAATAATACGGCGAGGTGTGCGCGCATTCCACCGTGCCTTGCTGTACAGCATCAACCACACCCAGGGGAGGCACCAGCTCGCCACCGGCATGCACCGAGATGATAAAGCGGCCGCTGGTTGCCTCAGCCACTTTTTTGGCGAACACTTCGGCGGCGATGTAAATCGTATCCAGGGTTTTAGGAAAACTGGACACCAGCCGCCAGCGAACTGCAGTTTGTGCGTGCACCGCGGGGGCAATGCCTGTGGCAAGAATGCCGCCCAAGCCTGCCTGCTGAAGAAATTTTCGTCGTTGCATGGGATTGTTTTCCTTGGTGTCAAAAATATCCTGATCAATGCGCTTTAGAGGCGGCCTGCTCGCGGCGAATCACTTCCAGCAGATCGCGCATCGGATCATCTTCGCCGTTAGCGTCCACAGCGTCTGGCAATGGCAAACTTTGCCCGCTCAAAGCGGGGGCTGCATCAATTTGATCCAACACCAAGCCGGGCCAGCGAATAATTGCAGCCACCATGAGGATTTGCAGAAAAATAAACGCCATTGAGCCTTTATAAATTTGTGTCGTCGTCACCGCAGGAATCCGTGCGCCAGTGATGCGGTCTGTCGTGCCGCCATTGGGTGCCACACTGCGCAAATAAAACAGGGCGAAACCAAAGGGCGGTGTCAGGAATGATGTTTGCAAATTCATCGCCAGAATCACGCCGAACCACACCAGATCAATGCCCAGTGCATTGGCAACCGGCACCAGGAGCGGCACCACAATAAAGGCAATTTCAAAAAAATCGAGGAACATGCCCAGCACAAACACCAGCAGGTTCACCGCCAGCAAGAACCCCAGCACGCCACCAGGTAATTTATCGAACAAATGTCCGATCCACGCTTGCCCATCGGCGGCATTGAAGGTGAAAGAAAACACCGTGGAGCCGATCAGAATAAACATCACAAACGCGGTGAGTCGGGTGGTGTTGTCTAGCGCCTCAACAAGTAGTTTTTTCGTCAAGCGGCGTTTGGCCAGCGCCATGCATAGCGCGCCGAGCGCACCCAGCGCACCACCTTCTGTGGGCGTAGCGATACCGAGAAAAATTGTGCCAAGGACAAGAAAAATCAGCACCAGCGGCGGGATCAACACAAAGGTAACGCGCTCGGTCAAACGCGAAACAAGCGTCAAACCCAAGCCACGATTGAGCAATGCCAGGCCCAAGGCAGTGAACGCGGCAACCGCGAGCGAAAAAATGACAGTTTCGTCGCCCGGCGCATCCCCGGGGCGATCCAGCCAGTGCCCCACAATGCCGCTATGCACTTGTGACCAAACCACCCCGGCTGTTGTGGCTATCAGCAACAAAATCAGCAGCGAGGCATGTCCACTTGACCCGCTCTCTTCACGGTAAATCCGCGCTTCAACCGGCAAGGCAGGCACCCAGCCAGGCCTGAAAAACGCAATGGCCACAATAAACAGCGCGTACAAACCCACCAGCAACAAGCCCGGCAGCATGGCGCCGGCATACATGTCACCCACCGGACGACCCAGCTGATCGGCCATGACAATCAGCACCAAGGAAGGCGGAATGGCCTGCGCCAAAGTGCCAGACGCGGTGATCACACCCGTTGCGATGGTGCGGTTATAGCCATAGCGCAGCATGATGGGCAGGGAAATCAAGCCCATGGAAATCACTGCGGCAGCGACTACTCCGGTGGTTGCCGCAAGCAAGGCGCCAACAAAAATTACCGCCAGGGCCAAGCCGCCGCGCAAGGGGCCGAACACCTGACCGACGGTTTCCAGCAAGTCTTCCGCCATGCCGCTTTTTTGCAGCAGCCCGCCCATCAAGGTGAAGAAAGGAATTGCCAGCAAGGTATCGTTTTGCATGATGCCCACCACGCGCAGTGGCAAGGCCTGAAACAACACCGGCGGAAACAGCCCCAGCTCAATTCCCAGTAAACCAAAGCTCAAACCAGTCGCCGCCAAGGCAAACGCCACCGGGAACCCGGTAAGCAAAAACAGCAACAAGCCGCCAAACAAAAGTGGAACAAAGTTATGCGTTAAAAATGCGATCATCGAACATCTTTCGCTGTACTTAAGGCATGGCTATTGATTTCACTCTCGACGACATTCATATTGATGTCATTCGATTGCCCCTCATCTGGCTCCTTTAACTCACCACGCAAATAAGCCACTCGTTTAATCAGCTCCGACACACCTTGCAAAAAAAGCAATGCCAAACCCACGGGCAGCAGCAGATAGACCGGCCAGCGCATCAACCCACCCGCGTTCTGCGACATCTCGCCGCTTACCCAGGCGTTCCACACCAGCGGCCAGGAAAGATCAATCAGCATGAAACACAGCGGCAGCAAAAACACCAGGATGCCGACAATCTCAATCCAATGCACGGTGCGACGCGGTAAATGGCTGGCCACAAAGTCGATGCGCACATGCGCATTTTTCAGCAGTGCGTAACCCGCCCCGAGCAAAAACACCGCAGAAAACAAATACCACTGAACTTCCAGCAAGGCATTCGAGCTGGTTTGAAAAGCCTTGCGCACCAAGGCATTGCCTGCGCTGATCAAAACAGCCAGCAGGACAAGCCACAAGATGCTCTGACCAGCGCGCTGATTGATGGTGTCAATCAGTCGCGAGAAAGTAAGCCAATGCCGCATAAAATTTTCCCGGTTATTCCTGACGGTAGAGCGAACTTGAACAGTAAAAACATAACGCCTATTTCCACCGCCCGGTCGTTAAAATACTTTTTCTTGTCTGTGCTCTGGAGGGGATGCGAATGTTCGACACATGAACCAAATGTCATCCCAGTTTACTCAATTTTCCCTTTCCACCCGCTATTCAACGCGCCAACTTCGATGACCGTCACCCACTTTTGCATTGTTCGCCACGGCGAGACTGACTGGAATACCGAAAAGCGCTTGCAAGGACAACTGGATGTTGCCCTCAACGCCACAGGCCGCGCCCAAGCACACGCTTTATGCAAAGCGCTCAATGAAAAAGCCGCTACAAACAGAGCCGCCATTGATGAAAACAAGGCCACCAGCCCCGCTGTACGTACTGCTTTCGCCGCGGCCTATAGCTCAGACCTGACACGTGCCTGGGAAACAGCACAAATTGCCACCACAGCACTCAATATCGCCGTATTGCCAGCGCCGACTTTTCGCGAGCGGCATTACGGCACGTATCAAGGGCTCACCTCGCAAGAAGCCGCCCGCGCCCATCCGGCGATGTATCACCTGCACCAAAATCGCGACTTGCACTACAACTACGACACCGGCGAATCGCTCGCCAGTTTTGCTGCACGCATAGAGCACGGCCTACTCGCGCTGGCAGAAAAACATTGCGGCCAAAACATCCTGATCTTCACCCACGGCGGCGTGCTCGATATTATTTACCGTCTGGCCACCCAGCGCCCCTTGGATACGCCGCGCGATTTCCCCATCCCGAATGCCGCCATTAACTGGCTGAGCCACTGTACAGCCGGCTGGCGCGTCACACGCTGGGGAGACCAGGCACATCTGGGTCAGGCACTCGATGAACTCAGATAATTTTTACCCTCCCAGGACAGCGCTCTTCATAGCGCAGGTGAGCTTTGGTCGCGATCTTTTATCAAAAGCCACTGCAAAAGAGAGTATTCCCACCCTCAATGCTAAAATTGTCGCTTGCCTCATTTGCGCCTTACTCCCCTTTGCCTTTTACCCTTCTTAACAGGATATCGCCATGTTTTCCAAGCAAAACACCATCGCTAAAACCGACGCCGAATTGTGGGCGGCCATACAGGACGAAACGCAGCGTCAGGAAGATCACATTGAGCTAATTGCTTCAGAAAACTACGTGTCATGCGCCGTACTCGAAGCCCAGGGTTCACAGCTCACCAACAAATATGCCGAAGGTTATCCGGGCAAGCGCTATTACGGTGGTTGTGAGTTTGTCGATGTGGCCGAGCAACTGGCCATTGAGCGCGCCAAAAAACTGTTCGGCGCAGATTGCGCGAATGTGCAACCCAACTCCGGCTCACAAGCCAATCAGGCCGTGTTCATGGCGTTTCTAAAGCCGGGCGATACCATCCTTGGCATGAACCTGGCCATGGGTGGGCATTTGACGCATGGCGCGTCAGTCAATATGTCGGGCAAATGGTTCAACGTCATCCCTTATGGTTTGGATGCCAACGAGGCGATTGATTACGAAGAAATGGAACGTTTGGCGCACGAGCATAAGCCCAAGCTGATCATCGCCGGGGCTTCGGCTTACTCCCTGCGCATTGATTTTGCGCGCTTTGCCAAAGTGGCCAAAGCTGTCGGCGCGATTTTCATGGTGGATATGGCGCACTACGCAGGTCTCATTGCCGCAGGCTGCTACCCCAACCCCGTGCCGCATGCGGATGTGGTGACCTCCACCACCCACAAAACCTTGCGCGGCCCGCGCGGCGGCTTGATTTTGATGAAGGCCGAGCACGAGAAAGCCATCAACTCGGCGATTTTCCCCGGCTTGCAAGGCGGCCCCTTGATGCACGTCATCGCCGCCAAGGCCGTGACCTTCAAGGAAGCCATGGGCAGCGACTTCAAGCATTATCAAGAGCAGGTCATCAACAACGCACAAGTCATGGCCAAGGTGTTGAAGTCTCGCGGCTTGCGCATCGTTTCCGGGCGCACGGAATCGCATGTATTTCTGGTTGACTTGCAAAGCAAGCACATTACCGGCAAAGAGGCGGAAGCTGCGCTGGGCAATGCACATATCACCGTCAACAAAAATGCCATTCCAAATGACCCGCAAAAACCCTTTGTTACCTCCGGCATTCGTCTTGGCACACCGGCCATAACCACACGCGGCTTCAAGGAAATCCAAGCCGAACAGGTCGCCAACCTGATTGCCGATGTGCTGGACGCCCCCGCAGATGAAGCTGTGCTCGCCCGCGTACGCAATGAAGTAGCTGCACTTTGCAAAAATTATCCGGTGTATGGCTGATTGCCGCTGTTTGTTAGGGCGGTATGCGCCTGACCACTCCCGCCCAGTAAAGACGCTAGCTAGCTCGCCGCCCGGCAAGCGCTCCTCACCATGAAATGTCCGTTTTGCAAGGCTGACGACACGCAGGTAATGGATACGCGTGAAAACGAAGACGGCGACACCGTGCGGCGGCGGCGGCGCTGCACGGCTTGCGAAAAGCGCTTTACCACCTATGAGCGGGTAGAGCTACAGTTGCCGCAGGTCATCAAGAAAAATGGCAGCCGCACGGAGTATCAGCGAGATAAATGCAAAGCCAGCATGATGCTGGCTTTGCGCAAACGTCCGGTGACGACCGAAAGCCTGGATGCCGCACTGGATAAAATTGAAGAACGCCTGGTGCAACTCGGCCTGCGTGAAGTGGCCTCCGACCGCATCGGCGAGCTGGTGATGCGCGAGCTCAAAAAACTCGACAACATTGCCTACATCCGCTTTGCTTCGGTGTATCGCAATTTTGAAGACGTGAATGAGTTCTCGAACGCCATTCGGGAAGTGGAAACACCGCCTGCCCCAACACCGACTCAGCAATAAATCCGCAACCCGCCCTGCACATGTCATTTTCCGGCGACGATCAGCGCTTTATGGCGCAAGCCCTGCAACTGGCTGAACGTGGCCTATACACCACCACGCCCAACCCGCGCGTTGGCTGCGTGATCGTCAAGGATGGAGAAGTCATTGGCTCTGGCTGGCACGAAAAGACCGGCGAGCCGCATGCAGAAGTGGTCGCGCTCAACGATGTCGCCGCACGTGGGCACACACCTGCAGGCGCGACAGCCTATGTCACGCTGGAACCCTGCAGCCACACCGGCCGCACGCCGCCCTGTGCGGATGCCCTGGTCAATGCAGGCGTTGCGCGTGTCGTTGCCGCCATGTCAGACCCCAACCCGCAAGTTGCCGGACAGGGATTGGCTCGCCTGGATGCTGCGGGAATTACAACAGAATGCGGGTTACTGAATGAAGCAGCCCAGGAATTAAATATCGGCTTTGTCTCGCGCATGACGCTCGGCAGACCCTGGGTGAGGCTCAAAATTGCGGCCAGCCTGGACGGTAAAACTGCGCTGCAAAATGGCGTATCGCAATGGATTACCAGTGCAGCATCGCGGCAAGATGTACACCAATGGCGCGCGCGTTCATGCGCGGTGTTAACCGGGATAGGCACCGTTCTGGCGGACAATCCACAGCTTAACGTGCGCGGCATAGCAACTTCCCGCCAGCCATGTAAAGTGATTGTGGATAGCCAGCTGCAAACACCGCCTGATGCGGCTGTTTTTGACTCTACCTGGGCACAGCCACAGGTACTCATTGTTTGCGCGAGCAGCAACCCAGAGCGTCGCCAGCCGTTGGAGGCTGCGGGTGCGGAAGTCTTGCAATTACCCAATCAGCATGGGCAGGTGGACTTGCCAGCCTTGTTCGCTGAGCTTGGCCGACGCGGCATGAACGAGATCCTGATTGAAGCGGGCGCCCGCCTGAATGGCGCTCTAATATCCGCCGTCTGCGTGGATGAATTGCTGCTTTATCAAGCCCCAATGCTGCTGGGAGACTCGGCGCGCGGGATGTGGCATGAAAGCGGGAATGAAAACCGTCACGCGCTGACAGAACTTGCCGCCGCACCGCGTTTGAACATCATCGAACACCGCATCATCAGCGCTGTCCCACGGGATACCGCTTTGCATAACTTTTTTATTCGCGCACGGTTTTTATAGTTAGCGCATCGCTGCGCCGCACACTGCGCAACTCGTATCTCGCGGCACGCGCACTTCCCGCCAGCTCATGTTGAATGCATCCAGCAACAATAATCGTCCACCCAGGCTTTGCCCGCAGCCCATGATGAGCTTTAATGCCTCGGCCGCCTGCATGCTGCCGATAATGCCCGTGAGCGGTGCAAAAACCCCCGTCACGGCACAGCGCACATCGTCCGCCGCCTCGGCTTCCGGAAACAAGCAGTCGTAGCAAGGGGCATCCGGCTCGCGCGAATCAAACACCGTAATTTGCCCATCAAAGCGAATTGCCGCGCCAGAAACCAAAGGCTTTTGATGCTTCACGCAAGCTCGGTTGATCGCATGCCGTGTCGCAAAATTATCGCAACAGTCGAGCACCACATCGGCAAGCGCTACTTGTTCATCAAGCGCTGCGTTCTCTAACCGTTCGACTATCGCAATCACCTGACATTGCGGATTGATTTCACTTAAGGTGCGCTGACCAGAGATCGCTTTGGCCTCACCGACAGCATCCGTGCGATGCAAAATCTGGCGCTGCAAATTAGTAAGGTCTACTTCGTCGCCATCGGCCAAAACCAAGGTACCTACACCCGCAGCAGCGAGATAACACGCAGCAGGCGAACCCAGGCCGCCTGCGCCGACGACCAGCACACGTGCATTGGTGATCGCCTCCTGGCCTTCAATGCCAATCTCCGGTAGCAAAATATGGCGGCTATAACGCAACAGTTGCTCGTCATTCATACTATTTTGGGCTTACCTGTTTACGACTGCTCACGCGACTCACTTATCTTCGCGCAGCTCCGCTGGAGTATCGTCATGATCGCCATGCAAATGGTGATCCCATGCCTTGGAATAAATATCCTGTGACTTTTTGATCAACCGTTGCGGGCCGTATAAATTGCGTAATTGCGTCTCTTCAACAAAAGCAATCAACGCATGGGTTGCGCGTGCATACCAACCATTATCCAGGTGAAAACCTTGTTTTCTTAGCGCCCTGGCAATGCCATCAAAGGTGTAATCACTCAAGGCATAGCCAAGCAACAAAACATGCGGCGCAGCACCCCTTGATACAGTGAAGTCGGGCAAACCCGCCAGCAATGATTGTGCCTTATCTACCTCAGGCAAAAAATGTGCATCAAACCGTAGTGCACGGTGCTTATGAATGCCAGGTTGCGGCACAAATGCGCTGTATTGTCCGCCTGCATCACTGCGGGATTCTTCAGACATGCCTGCCGCGCCACCACGTGGCCGGTGCTTCCCGGCGTCGCGTAACTCACGCGCTTTTTCGGGAGACATTTTGCTCATGTCACAGCATTTCTACGACACATGGCCTGCTCGCGCGGGAATAAAACTGGGTGTACCGTCAGCCATTGTCAGCGTTTCAGAATTTGCAATGCCTTCAACAAATTCACTGCTTGCGAGAGTTGATAATCATCTTTGGATCCGTACTCAAATGGCTTCCGAGATTCGTCTTCGTTCTCATCCGCCTTCTTTTTCTTGTCATTTTTCTGCGTTGTTGTTTTTTCCTCCTGACTAACGCTCGCCTCTGGTTTCTCGGAATTGGCTTCTGAGCCTTTTTCGTTGTCATTGAGCAAATGCCGCTCCAGATCAGCCTCGCGCAGACTTATCCCCGCTTTGCCATTGGCTGACTCTTCCACCACAATATCCGGCGTAATACCTTTTGCCTGGATAGAGCGGCCAGATGGCGTGTAATAACGTGCCGTAGTGAGCTTGATTGCCGCATTATTGGATAGCGGCAATACCGTTTGCACTGAACCTTTTCCAAATGTCTGTGTGCCCATGATGATGGCGCGCTTGTGGTCTTGCAAAGCACCCGCGACAATTTCAGAAGCCGAGGCAGAACCGCCATTCACCAACACCACGAGGGGAATCGTCTTCACCAATGCTGGCAAGCTCTTCATGTAGTCATCCTGACTGCGCCGCATGTAATCCGCTGGATCAGTGGTGAAGCGCCGTTTGGCATCTTCTGTGCGGCCTTCGGTTGAAGTCACCAGTGTATTGGGTGGCAAAAAGGCGGCGGACACACCGATCGCACCGGTGAGCAAGCCACCAGGGTCATTACGCAAATCCAAGACCAAGCCTTTGAGACCTTCTTTGTCTTGCTTGAATAATTTATCCAGATGTTTAGCCAAATCAGCATTGGTTTCTTCCTGGAATTGGGTTACCCGCAAGTAGCCGTAGCCGTTTTCCAACGCCTTGGATTTCACGCTTTGCACCTTGATTTTTTCACGCATCAACGTCACTTCAAAAGGCTTTGTTTCGCCTTTGCGGAATATCGTCAAACGGATTTTCGTTTTCGGTTTGCCACGCATTCTTTTGACTGCTTCATTAAGCGTCAGTCCTTTAACGAAAGTATCGTCGAGCTTGATGATCAAGTCGCCCGATTTCAAGCCGGCCTTGTAAGCCGGGGTATCTTCGATCGGCGAGACTACTTTAACCACACCATCTTCCATACCCACTTCCAGGCCCAAACCACCGAACTCGCCTTGCGTGGTCACCTGCATTTCCTTGAATGCTTCAGCATCCAGATATGCCGAGTGTGGGTCAAGGTTTTCCAGCATGCCGCTGATGGCGTGGGTAATCAGCGTTTTATCATCCACTGGCTCAACGTAACCTTGCTTGATTGCGCCATACACGTCGGCAAAACTGCGCAGTTCTTCAATCGGCAAAGTCGAGACAGCAGCGTCTTTACCCGCACTGGCAGAAAAATTCAAGCTGACAAAAATGCCAACAAGCAAACCTGCGGTAAGTAATCCAATTTTTTGCAAAGCACTGCGCATAAAGACTCCGTAAGCCGTGAACAATTATTAAATATTGCAATGAGGACCCGCAAAGTATAGAGCTCACAGCGGGTTTTCGACCTGCGACGATCCGCGATCAGCGCTCGCCTAACCACTTCATTGGGTCAAATGCCTGCCCCCGATGCCTTAGCTCGAAGTATAAACCTGGCTCAGGATGTCCGCCGCTATTGCCCGCCAACGCAATCGTTTGCGCTGCTGTAACAGTAGTACCCACGCTCACCTGCAAGGCATCGTTATTGCCATAAACCGATAAAAAATCATCCCCGTGGTCAATAATCAGCAAGTTGCCAAAGCCGCGCAGCCACTCAGCAAACACAACGCGCCCTGTAGCCACGGCGCGTACCGGTGCGCCTTCATCTGCGCGGATAAACAGTCCTTTCCAAGCCGCGCCACTCTCGGCGCGGGCACTGCCAAAGCGGCCGACCACTTGCCCGGACACTGGCATCCGCAAACGGCCGCGCAATGCAGAAAACTCACCTCCCACACGCCCTGGCTCATAATTTCGCACTATTGGCGGCTTTACCGGTGTTTGCGGGCGCGATGGCTTAATCTTGCTCGCCGTCTCACCAGCGCCGACTTTTCCTGATTTGTTTCCTCCCTTTGCTACAGCACGCAGGGTAGCCGCTTTTTCAGCCGCTTCAGCCGCTGCTTTTTTTGCCGCTGACTTGCGCGCTGCAGCAGCGATATTCTCAATAATCTTGGTCAAGCGCTGCTCATCACGCCGCAAATTGGCCAGCTCATTGCGCTGCCCACGAATCTGTGTTGCCAGTTTAGCCAGCGTCGCTAGTATGGCTGACAGGATACTTGGCATGGGAGATATAGTATCACTTGTTGAAATAGCACAGGAACAATATGATACAGAAGAAGCCAGGAAGCTCCAGAAAAAGATTGCCAAAGATCAGTTCGATTTTAATGATTTTATAAGCCAGATACAGCAGATAAAAAAGATGGGTAATGTGAAAGACCTTATGGCCATGATCCCCGGAGTGGGAAAGGCTGTTAAGGATCTGGACATTGATGACAATGCATTTAAAAGCATCGAAGCTATAATCAGGAGCATGACTCCTGACGAAAGGTCAAATCCTGTTATTCTGAACGGCAGCCGCCGGAAACGTATTGCTTCAGGCAGCGGCACATCAATTCAGGAAGTAAATAAGCTTGTAAAACAATTCGACGAAACACGCCGGATGATGAAGATGATCTCAAAGGGTGGAAACCCGGCACGGTTGATGGGAAGAAAATAATCAATCCATCCAGATAGTATGTATACACTTATCGACGGCAGAAAAACAGCCTCTGAAATAAAGAGGGAAATAGCAGATGAAGTAAGCGTAATAAGAAAAAAAGGCGGTAAAATACCTCACCTTGCCGCTGTACTTGTTGGCAATAGCCCCTCAAGTGAAACATATGTTAACAATAAGGTGAATGATTGCGGGGAAGTGGGATTCCGTTCAACTCTCATCAGACTTGACGAAAAAACACCCGAAAAGGAATTGCTTGCAAAGATCGGAGAACTTAATGACAATGAAGATATTGATGGCTTCATTGTCCAGCTTCCGCTGCCAAAGCATATTTCAGATGACAGGGTTATTGAAGCCATCGATCCGTTAAAGGACGCAGATGGATTCCATCCGGTTAACATCGGCAGAATGGTTTTAGGATTGCCGGGATATCTTCCCGCTACACCTTACGGGATAACTGAACTTATAAAACGATATAATATTGAAA
>Ga0116141_10000226_pt1 | contig 40918 bp, 49 predicted proteins | sample AD_UKC097_MetaG_FD_89744 | JGI IMG/M metagenome (GOLD analysis project Ga0116141, IMG submission 89744) | Active sludge microbial communities of municipal wastewater-treating anaerobic digesters from USA - AD_UKC097_MetaG | ecosystem: Engineered > Bioreactor > Anaerobic > Digestate | place: USA...
GCACGGATGGAGGATATTTGCCATGGGTCTGGTTTCCTTCTTCATAATACTTTTTGGACTGATTATGTTCATTGTAGGGATCTTCCCAGCTATAATGTGGGTCTCAACTTCCTTCGCAACCCTTTACCAGTCGGTTCTTCTTCAGCATGAAAAACCGGCAGTTGATGAAGCGGTTGTGGTATAATTTACACATTCACTGTAAGTTTCAGATTTTTCAAAAGCTGCAGGCAACTGCAGCTTTTTTATTTGGCTTATTATTAGGAGATATCGGGATTTTTTATAAATTTATTGACCCTTCCGAAAAAGGTTCAAAAAGATAAAAGCCTCGCCGGATGGGGATAAAATTGTTGTGTCAGATTAATCAGTACAGAATTTTCCAAACCTAACTTTTAATTGTATGAGATCTATCGCAAGACTTGTTGTTGCCGCGCTGTTGTTATATGTACCCCTTAACGCGCAGGGGCAGATAAAGGTCGACCTGAAGAAGAAACTTGAGAACAAGGTCAACCAGAGGCTTAACCAGAGAACGGATCAGGCTATTGACAAGGGCCTTGATGCTGTGGAAAATGATGTTAAGGGGGGGGCGGACAAATCAAAGAATGAAGGACAGGATGCAGGAGGTCAGGCTAAACCGGCAGCTAATAACGCGGAATCAGCACCAGCCAATGAACAGGCTGCAGAAGGGGCAAAGGAGCAGGAACAGTTGCAGTCATACTCAAAGTATGATTTTGTTCCGGGAGAAAAGGTTATTTTCTTTGATGACTTCAGTCAGGATGCAGTCGGAGACTTTCCTGTACTGTGGAATACCAACGGGTCGGCCGAAGTGGTCACAACCAATCTTTTTCCAGGTAAATGGATGAAGTTCGTGATGGACCAGTGCGTATGGACCGACGAACTCCTCAAGCTCCCGGAAAATTATACGATAGAGTATGACATAATTCCCATAGGCGGTCTTGAGGGGCCAGGAATGTCGGGGTGGCACATGAGGCTTATGCAGGCAAAAAATGTAAAGGCCTGGGACGGTGGCAGCGCCCCCGGAAACGGAGGATTTCAGTTCAGGGTGGAATATTTCGGCCGGCCAAGCTATAACACCTGGTTCTATGGCGAGGAATGCAGTCCGGCACAGCTGAGCGGATTTGTACAGGACGAAAATTTTAAGGAGAAAATCAACCAGAAGTACCATATTGCAATATGGGTTCAGAAAACCAGGATAAGGGTTTACCAGGACCAGAACAAAATTATTGACCTGCCAAGGGCTTTTCCTGCCGGATGCGTAAAACCTGACAGACTTCGTTTTGAAACCGGAGCAGCAATGATCAGCAATGTCCGCATAGCTGTCGGAGCTCCCGATATGCGCAATAAACTCATCACCGAAGGCAAACTGGTAACATACGGGATCTATTTCGACGTTAACAAGGATGTTGTAAAATCCGAATCGTACGGGACACTGAAAGAGATTGCAGCCGTTCTTCAGGAAAATCCTGATGTCAGGGTAAAAATTATTGGGCATACCGATGCCGACGGTGCAGATGCTTCAAACCTGGATCTTTCAAAACGCCGCGGCGCTGCAGTGAGGAATGAGCTTATAAAATCATTCGGGATTGACGGCTCGAGACTGGAGTCAGACGGCGCGGGCGAAACCCAGCCTGTTGCACCAAACGACACGCCTGCTAACAAGGCTCTCAACAGAAGAGTGGAATTTGTAAAACTCTGAAGCGGTTTTTTTCATAACTTTAAGGCTCAATTCAAATATCAGCATTATGAGAACAAAGGTTGCAATGATTTTTACTGCTGTCTTTATACTTACAGCAGTTGGAAACGCCCAGGTTGGAAGCGTTCTTAGGAACAAACTAAACAAGGCAATTAACAAGGAGGTACAGAACAAAGTCGATTCAGCGGCAGCAGAGAAAGAAGGAGAGGCTCCTTCAGAAGCAAGGCCGAGAGGCCTTGGAATGGGGGTACTGGGAGGTAAAACAGACATTAAGCATAATGATGAATATGACTTTACCGGAAGGATTCATATGATCATGGAAGTCTATGACAAAAAAGATGTATCACGTTCTGACTATTATACATACTATAATGCCAACTCCCTGAACGCGGGTATTGAGGTCAGGATTGTTGATCCTGATAACAGCAGCCAGGCTGTGCCCACTACCTTCATCTTTGACAATGAGAACAGATGCTTTATGATGCTTATGCAGGGAGATGGAGGGGGTACGGGAATTATCTCAACCATTCCCGATGATGAAACCCTTGCGGAACAGACCAAAAACCAGAAGGGGGCACAGGAGAAACCGGCAACCATCACGAAGACAGGAAATACAAAGATGATTGCCGGCTACAGGTGTGACGAATACAAGGTTGTGGAAGAGGGGGAAGACGGATATTCAAATGTATGGATGACAAAGGACGTTAAGATAAAGGCCGACAAGCGAAACTGGGGAAAGGCAGGTATGCCGACATACTACGGGCATCCCGAATTTGACGGGTCTATGATGCTTGCCCTTGAATCTTTCGACAAGACCGGAAAGATGGAAATGAAGATGGAGACAAAGGAGATTAACGACAGCTTCAGACACTCAGTCTCAACGGTTGGATATTCCTTTATCAAAATGAATTTCGGTCAGGCAGGGAAAAAATAAGACTTCGGTTCCGGAACATACTATTACTGCGCCGCAATACCGGTACAGCCGGTTTGCGGCGCAGTTTTTTAGGGATATTTTACGGAAGTGAAATGCAGGAATCTAGAGTTTCGTAAGCCTGGCAAAACGAAGGAGGAGTTTCTTCCTTCCGCCTTCGATGAAGTCGACAGTTGCAGTGTTATTCGGTGCTTCTCCCTCGATACTGATTATAACACCTTTGCCGAATCGTTCGTGATGGACCTCATCGCCTTCGCTGAGTGTTGAACTGCCGGATGCTGCACCGGCCGCATTCCTGTCCCTTACTGCGGTTTCCAGTTTTTTCAGTTTAACAGGAGTATTATAACGCCGGGGTTCTTCATTGAAGGAGTGATGTTTCTCTTCACGGTCCCTCGACGGGAAAGGCTTGCCTCCTGTTTGCGGAAACTCGAGGAACCTGTTATCCAGTTCCTTTAAGAACCTGCTTGGACCGCTTCTTTCGAGATTTCCCCATTTGTACCTGTTGAGAGCATAGCTGAGTGTGGCCATCTTTTCAGCACGTGTAACGGCAACATAGAAAAGACGCCTCTCTTCTTCAAGCTCTTTGGGATTGCCTGCCGAAAGGGGCGAAGGGAAAAGGGTATCCTCCATCCCTGCCACGTAAACATATTTGAACTCCAGTCCTTTGGCCGAATGCATGGTCATAAGCGTAACCTTGTCCCTGTCTTCTTCCTTCTCCGTATCCTGATCGGTAAGAAGGGCCACGTTGGCAAGATAGGCTTCGAGGTTTGAAGGTTCTCCATTGGTAAGGGCCGATTCAGTAAATATCTTGATCCCGTTCAGAAGTTCTTCCATGTTCTCGTATCGGCTTACTTCCTCGGGCGATTTTCCTTCTCTCAGCTCTTTCAGTATTCCTGACCCCATCGCTATATCCCTGGCTTTTGTGTATGCTTCTGCCTCTTCAGCACCCTGACGGAATAGGTTTATAAGGTCAGAATACACTGTTATTTTATTAACAGTACCCGCATTGAAATATCCTGAATATTCCTTTACCGAGGAGACTATCTGCCACGCCGCGACATTATTCTGCCTGGCAAGATCGAGAATCTTCTGAATGGTTGTGTCGCCGATGCCTCTTTTGGGATAGTTGATTGTACGTTTCAGGGCTTCCTCGTCCTCAGGATTGATAATCATTCTGAAATAGGAAAGGATGTCCTTTATTTCCTTGCGTTCGTAAAATGACAGCCCTCCGTAGATCTTGTAAGGGATGTTCTTTTTCCGGAGGGTCTCCTCGAATATCCTCGACTGGGCATTTGTCCTGTAAAGGATTGCAAAATCGGACCAGTTGAGCTGACGCGAGAACCTCTTGTCGAATATGTCGGAGGAAATGTTGAATCCTTCTTCTGTATCGGTCATCGCCTGCATGACCTGGATCTTTTCTCCCTCTTCGTTTTTCGAAAATACTTTTTTGGTTATCTGCCCCTGGTTGTTTGCTATGATAGAGTTTGCAGCATTAACGATAGTCTGCGTGGACCTGTAATTCTGTTCAAGCTTGAAAAGCCGGTAGCCATCGTAGTGATTCCTGAACTCTAATATGTTCTCGATCCTGGCTCCCCTGAAGGAATAGATGCTCTGAGCGTCATCTCCCACGACACAGAGGTTCTGGTGAAGCTCGGAAAGCTTTCTTATTATAAGGTACTGCGAATAATTAGTATCCTGGTACTCATCAACAAGGATGTACATGAACTTCTCCTGATATGCGGCGAGTATTGCCGGAAAGTCGCGGAAAAGGATGTTCGTATTGAGAAGAAGGTCATCAAAGTCCATGGCGTTAGCCCTGAAACACCTTGATGAGTAGGCCTTGTAAATCTCTGAAAGAAGGGGCATCCGGCATGCCTTGTCATAATCCTGAACCGACTGGTCGGCTGCATACATCCCGGCCGTTACAAGGTTGTTCTTAGCGGCCGAGATCCTTCCGGCAATGACGCCAGGCTTATAGATGTTGTCATCGAGGTTCATTTCCCGGATTATCGTCCTTATCAGGCTCCGGGAGTCGGACGAATCGTAGATGGTGAAATTCTGCCTGTAACCGAGGACCGTGCCTTCGATACGGAGGATCCTGGCAAAGATCGAGTGGAAGGTCCCCATCCATAGAAACCGTGCCACTTCCGTCCCGATTATGGAAGAGATCCTGTCCTTCATTTCACGTGCGGCTTTGTTGGTGAAGGTCAGGGCAAGTATCCTGTATGCAGGTATTCCTTTGTTAAGAAGGTGAACTATCCTGTATGTCAGAACCCTTGTCTTGCCAGAACCGGCTCCTGCGATAACAAGTGCAGGACCTTCGGTATTGATAACCGCCTCACGCTGGGCTTCGTTAAGTTCGCTTAAATAGTTGTCAGTCATCGATCATTCCCTGAACAGGATCGTTGACCTGTCCTTTAAGGGTGGGCCAAATTTAGCAAAACGGGAGCCAATAAAACAGAAAAACCGCACCATGACATGGTATTTTTATCAACAGTTATCTTACATTCAGCATGCTAATCGGCGGATTTTATTAATATTGCCGGAGGTTATAACAAAGAAATGGAGTAACCGTTAATATTAAAACAGGAGGAAAGTTTGCATGAACCGGTCAGGACTTATATATGCAGGGATTCTTCCAAAAGAATAAATGCCTGTGCGCTTCTGGTTTTTTTTCACAGCACTTCTGATTCCGGCAGTATTGTCGGGTCAGCTTTCAGCACCCGGATCGAATGCCGTCAGGTATACACGGTATCCTTCATCTCCAGCGGTAAGGGACCCTGTTTTTGTTTTCTGCAGCAGTACGGGAAATACCACAGGCACACTTAACGCTGTTAGTCCCGGGGGAACAGGCCCCTTTACCTTCACATGGTACAGATGGAATCAGGCTTCGGCCGGATTTACCCAGCTGATCCTTACTGATGCAGGGGTTTCATCATCGACGGCAACGAATCTCGAAGAAGGAGGATACAGGGTCTTTATAAGCGGTCAGGGTTATAACACGACCCTTACAGGCTGGGTTTTTATCGATCGTCCCCGCTCAACTGCTGCGCTTCAGAACCGTACCTGCGATTATGTTGCCCTTACGGGGACAGCAGCCGTCGATACTTTCTTCTACAGCGATCCGTCAGGAGGAGCAGGGATAAGGCTGCCAAACGGAGTCAGGTTCAGATGGTCGTCGGAGCCTTCTTCTGCAATACCTTTCCCCGAAATTGACCTTACCCCACAGACATTTGAGCCGCCTCTCGAGGATGTTACTTACAGGCTCACTGTGACCGACAGTATGGGATGCAGCACTGCAGCCTCATTCTTTTATGAATCGATCCACGTTAAAGCCGACTTCACCGTCGAACCAGCAAGCGGTGAGGCTCCCCTTGAAGTAACCTTTACCGACAGATCGGTAAGGGCTGATAAATACAAATGGGAGTTTGGCGACGATTCCGTTTCTGTTCTCAGTTCGCCTCCCCCGCATACATACTTTATCCCTGGCAGATACTCGGTGAAACTGACTGTGGAAAGTGCCCTGCACTGCGTTGATTCAATGAGATTCAGCAGCATTGAGGTTGATGAATCATCCCTGGCTATTCCCAACGTTTTCACGCCAAATGACGACGGGATGAACGATAGATTCATGGTCGACAAAACCTCGCTCCGGTATATAAGCGTAAAGGTATTCAGCAGGAACGGAATGAAGGTTTACGACTTTTATGGTGAAGGACAGTTACTGAAAGACTGGGAAGGCTGGGACGGAAATGTGGGGAATTCGTCAGCTAAGGCAGGCCCCGGAGTGTATTTCTATGTTATTAGGGCACTCGGCTGGGATGATGTTAAATACGACAGTAAGGAGTACAGGGGATTTGTTTACCTGTACAGGTGAGGCTGGTTGCTGGGTACTCGTTGCTTGTTGCTTGTTGCTTGTTGCTTGTTGCCTGGTGCCAACTGGTTTTCCTAATGCCCCACGCCTAACACCTAACGCCTAACGCCTCACACCTCACGCCTAACACCTTCATACACTGATCACCCTTCGTCTCGCTTCCACGCTCCATTTTCCTGTTACATGTCCGGCTTTGATCACATAGGCCAGATCGTGACGGTCGACAGTCGGGCAGATATGCCAGGGAATGCAGTAAACAACATCGCCAACTTTCATAAGCCCGGCTTCAGGAAGCCTGATAACCAGGTGTTCCTCGTTGTGGGCAACGAATTCATAGTTGTCAAATCCGCAAAGCTTTACTCTCGGGTGAGGCATCTCCGAAGCTACTGCCTTGTGGCCGAGATCAATGCAGATAAGGTCTTCAGCAGGCTTGCTGATCACACGCGACAGTAAAACTGCTGCACACAGGTATTTCATATCCTTGAAGGCTTTACCGTATCCGTCATCCCAGAGCAGAACGGTGCCCGGACTGGTTTCGACTCCCTCCCTTGCAGCATGAATGGGAAAGGTTGGTGAGCCTCCTGCCACAACTTTAATGTTGCCGTGATGGTAACGGCTGATCTCACTGATCATAAAAGTCACACCTGTATAGGCTTCATCGCATTTTTGCTTTCTGACTGTCAGATCATGATCATGGATATGGCCATCGTAGGCATGAAGACCTCCAGCCACGAGGCCTGGAAGTTCCGATATCAGCCTGAACAGATCAACAGCCTGTTTGCCGGGAGCGATCCCGGTCCGGTTCATTCCGATATTCAGATCGAGCCACACAGGGGTTTCGAGACCCAGACTTGCCGAACGTTCAGACAACTCCCTTATCACGGTATCGCAATCGGCAATGCAGGAAAAGGTTACTGAAGGGAATTTTCTTTTGAGTTCAAGGAGCCTGTCAATATTCGGTCCGACCGGCTGAACTGCAAGAAGTATGTCAGTTGCCCCGGCGGATGCTGTCATTTCCGCTTCGGCAATGGTTGCACATTTGAACTTTCTGATACCCTTGTCTGTCAGCATCCTGACGACAGAAGGTGTCTTGTGTGTTTTGACATGGGGCCTCAGCCGGGAAACATCACCGGCAACGGAGATCATTCGCGCGATGTTGGATTCTATGCGCTGCGGATATACCAGAAGTGCCGGGGAGCTTACCTCTTCAGCATTGGAGACCACATACCAGTGTTCCCCGTTTTCATTATCATTTTCCATTCTCAGTCCTTAAGTTCAAACATTGCCTCAATTTCAACGGCAATATTGTTAGGGAGGAACATTCCTACAGCGCTTCTTACTCCCACACCATTGTCGGAACCGAAGACGTCAGACATAAGTTCGCTGAATCCGTTGATGACAGTTGGATGGGCTCCGAAATCCGGAGTACTGTTAACCATTCCCAGGGTTTTTACCAGCCTTTTTATTTTTCCCAGGTCTCCGATGTTTGATTTTATGAGTGAAAGCATCGAAAGGCCAACCTGTCTGGCTGCAAGCTTCCCTTCCTCGAGTGAGAGATCATCTCCGACCCTCCCTTTTATTAGAGTTCCGTCGGATTTCAACGGACCCTGTCCGGATACATAAAGCATTTTGCCAATGATCAGTACCGGTTTGTAAACGCCCATGGCTTTTGGCGGAGAAGGCAGCTCAAGGCCAAGTTCTTCGATGATCGATTCAGGATTTTTTTCCATAGCTATGATGATTTTTTTAGTAGTTGCGGGTTTCTGATTTATCTGTTAATATCCGGATTTCTCCGGAAGTGGTTTTAATGGTTAAGTTCAGCTTTGAATATTGTGACTGCCTGCCCGGCAATATTAATCCGTTCACCATTGAGTGAGACTTTGAGAATGCCTCCCCTGGCTGATACCTGGTGCGACACAAACTCACTTTTCCCGGTTTTCTTATTCCAGAAAGGGACCAGGGCGCAGTGAGCTGAGCCTGTTACCGGATCCTCGTTGATCCCCAGAGCCGGGACAAAGCATCTCACGCAGAAGTCATAATCCGGGTCTGACGACGGCGCCGTAACAATAAGATCTCCGTATGGAGATTTCTTCATTGCGGCAAAGTCGGGTTCAAGACCGCGGACCTCTTCCTCGCCTGCCAGAAGTACAAAAGCCCACCCGTGGGCTGTACGGTGATACTCAAGAGGCTCTGCTCCAAGGTAAAGCCCGATGTCGGCCGGCACAGGATACTGAACAAGTCCGTAAGCAGGAAAATCGAGCACTATCCAGCCGCCATCCTTACTGACATTCAGGATCCCGGCCGCAGAATGGAACACAATTCCGCTCCCTTCAGGAGTAATTCCTGTTTCGAACATTATATGTGCCGAGGAAAGAGTTGCATGACCGCATAGAGGAACCTCAGATTCGGGAGTGAAATACCTTATTTTATATGCATCCTTCCCGGGAACAATAAATGCTGTCTCCGAAACATGAAGTTCCGCAGCAATTTTTTTCATCCAGTCTTCATTCACTTCTTTTTCAAGGATACAGACACCTGCAGGATTGCCCTTGAAGGGTTCGCTGGTAAAAGCATCGACCTGGTAGATAATTCTCCTGTTATTCATTTATAAGGTGTTGTTTGTTCGTTAAAGTCCGGCAGTCAATATTATTCTGCTTAATATCATCACGATATGGCTGTTATGTTACATGGACTTCCGTTTCCTGTAACTGCTGCCGTTCTCCATTTACCGGTAAATTTCGTGTTTTTACTGAATTTTTCCGGAATTCAGCAAAGAAAACTTTCAAAACTAAAAAAGTTTTCTCATTTTTGTGCGTCAAATTTTCAATATGGATTACAGGCAGAGAATACTCGAAGAAGCCGCGGAGATGTTCAGGACTTATGGGATAAGAGCCGTAACGATGGACATGCTCGCGTCGCAGATGAGTATTTCCAAAAGAACTATTTACGAGGTTTTCAGTGACAAGGATGAATTGCTGGAGGGTGTTCTGAAATGGATGTCGGAAAAGCAGACAGAAGTTTTTTTCAGATATGTTAATGAATCGCAGAATATCATTGAAGCCATTTTCAGGATGATGGACCTTATGTTCGAGCATTTTCAGAAGATGTCGCCTGCGTTCCATCTGGATATGAAAAGGTATAGGAAAGATCCCGGCATTTACACCGACCTGATGAAGGAGCTTCCGTATTTTTCATACAATGAGGAGATCCTTAAAAGAGGTATCAGGGAGGGTGTTTTCAGGGAGGATATTGATGTTGAAGCTACCAGCCGGCTGATGGTAGAAGTTTTGAAAATGTCGAACGATAAGGACATTCTTCCTTACGACAGTTCGGAATGCATTTATTCTGTCAGAAATTTTTACATCAATTTCCTCAGGGGAATATCTACCCAAAAGGGTCTTGATCTGATAAACCTGTATGACAAAAAGAAAGAAAATTGAATTAAACGGATGAAATTCAAATTACTGAACATGAAACCCACATGATTGACTACAATCACAAACACGATAAGAATATAATTTTCAATCATGTGCGGTTCCATCATACCATTAAAATCAAAATTATATTATGATGAAAAATAAATTCATTATTAATCTGATTGCTATAATTGGTATCTCAACAGGTACTATATTTTCGCAGGAAGGCAGCGTCGTTATGAATCTTAGCCTGAAGGAGGCACAGGACTATGCTGTGGCAAACAACAAAATGGTCATTTCCGCCCGCTATGACGTTCAGGCATCAAAAGCAGCAATATGGGAGACCATTTCATCTGCTCTGCCGAGCATTGAAGGATCAGCCTCATTTACTGACAACCTGAAACTTATGACAACACTTCTGCCCGGAGAGTTCTTCGGTCAGCCAGGGGAGAAAATACCTGTGACATTCGGTTCCAAGTTCAACACTGGAGCGAGCGTTCAGGCATCGTTGCTGATCTTTAATGCTCCTCTTTATCTCGGTATGGCTACTACAAAACTTGCCAACAAGCTCAGCGAACAGAATCTTGTCAAGACTGAGCTTGATACCAGGGAATCAGTGAGTACTGCTTATTTCCTTATCCTGGTTACGGAAGAATCACTAAGGATACTTGATGAAAACATACTTAACCTGAATGAAACCCTTAGATCGACAAGGGCGATGTATGAGGTAGGTATGGCTGAGTCGACCGATGTTGATCAGATGGTTTCGAACATGACCATGACAGAAAACTCAAGGAGCTCGCTTTTAAGAAGCCTTGAACTTAATTACAATCTGCTCAGATTTCAGCTCGGTGTTGAACCAGATGCGCAGATCAGCCTAACCGAAACACTCGAATCCCTTACAGCAGGATTGAACGTGGAGGCTCTTCTTTCACGGGAGTTCGACCTTGAAAACAATCCTGAATATAAAATGATCGAGGGCCAGGAGATGATATCTGAACTTGCCCTGAAATCGCAGAAGGCATCAACATTGCCAACGCTTGCAGGTTTCTATAATATAGGTACTAACGGCATGGGCGATAAGATAGGCGATCAGAGATGGTTCGACAACTCAATGACAGGTCTGTCGCTTACTGTTCCGATATTTGCCAGCGGACAGAGGTATTCAAAGATCAAACAAGCCCAGATAAATCTTGATAAAGCAAGAAATACAAGGGAACTGGTCACAGAACAGCTTCTTATGCAGGAAAAGCAGCTAAGGTATGACCTTGTGAATGCCAACCTCCAGTATCTTGCCCAGAAGGACAATGTAGAAGTGTCGAAGAGAGTCTACGAAAGCACCGAGAATAAATTCAGACAGGGCATGGCCTCAAGCCTCGAGCTTACCCAGGCAAACATGCTTTACCTGCAGGCAGAGAACAACTATGTCTCGGCACTGATGAGCTTGTTGCAGACGAAGGTAGCCCTCGACAGACTTTTGAACAATATGTAAAAACGAAATAATTAAAGCAATAATGAAATACTTAAGAACAATTCAGGCAATATTGGTTGGCGGGCTGATTATTACGGCCTGTTCGCCCAACAAAGGAAATGATCAGGCTGCAGCCTCCGGCGTTGCTGAGGCAGCAGTAAGATCAGCAGTACCGGTGAGGGTGGAAACACTCGAAAGAACCAGGATATCGAGAACTGTGGATTACACAGCAACGGTTCTTCCATATGAGGAGGTCAATGTAGCACCTGCCGCTCCCGGCAGGATCGACAAGATATATGTTGAGACCGGAGACAGGGTAAACAAAGGAGATCAGCTTTTTCTGATGGACCGTTCGCAGCTTTACCAGCTGAAACTCCAGCTCGCCAGCCTGGCAAAGGACCTGTCGAGACTCGACACCCTTCTGGCAACAGGGAGTGTGAAACAGCAGCAGTACGACCAGATGAAGACACAATATGACGTGACAAAGACAAATGTTGATTTCATGGAGGAAAACACCCTTCTGATGGCACCTTTCAGCGGTATCATTACGGGCAGATACTTTGAGGACGGAGAGATCTACTCCGGAACTCCGACCACAGCCACGGGAAGATCGGCTGTTGTTACCCTGATGCAGGTAAATCCGCTGAAAGTCGAAGTTGCAGTATCAGAACAGTACTACCCGCTTATACGCAGGGGTATGAAGGCGGTAATTACCGCAGATGTCTACAGCGGAGAAGTCTTTACCGGAACTGTAAGCAGGAAAGCCCCGACGGTAAATTCTGCAACCAGAACCTTTATTGCCGAGATTGAATTACCCAACAGGAATGATCTTCTGAAACCGGGAATGTTTGTAAGGGTCTCGATGGATCTTGGAGAAGTTGAAACATTCGTTGTTCCTGCAGCTTCGGTTCTTATGCAGGAAGGAACAAACATCAGGTACGTCTTTATTGAGGATCAGGGTGTTGCGATAAGGACCGAAGTGACCATAGGCAAGAGGTTTGACGATATGCTGGAGATCATATCAGAAAACCTGAGTGAAGGTGCAAGGCTTGTAACCGAGGGACAGTCGAGGCTTATCAGCGGTGACAAGCTTGAAATTATACAGTAAGTAATACAAACAGAAAAAGATGAGTATATACAGTTCATCCGTAAACAGACCGGTAACGACAATCCTCATATTTGTTGCAGTGATGGTTATCGGACTTTATTCACTGACACAGCTGCCGGTGGACCTTTATCCGGAGATAGAGCTTCCATTCGTTGGGGTGGTTACCACATATCCCGGAGCCAGTGCTTCGGATATTGAAACCAACGTGACCAGACCGGTGGAGGATGCCCTTAACTCGGTCAGCAATCTGAAGGAGATAACATCCACCTCGAGCGACGGGCTATCGGTGATATTCATGAATTTTGAATACGGGACAAACCTCGATGAGGCGACTAACGATATCAGGAGCAACCTTAGCTTTATTGAGAACTATCTTCCGGAGGATTCCGAAAAACCCACCGTGATGAAGTTCAACTCCAGCATGATGCCCATAATCTTCTATGCCATAACTGCACAGGAGAGTTACAGGGGTTTGGAAAAGATCCTCGATGAGAAGATAGTCAATCCCCTGAACAGGATTGAAGGCGTGGGTTCCGTAAGCCTGGCCGGTGTGCCCGGAAGAAAGGTCTATATTGACGTTGACCCAAGGAAAATGGAAGCTTATCATCTGACAATAGAACAGATAGGCGGGATACTGGCCGCGGAAAACCTTAATATGCCTGCCGGTTACATTGAAATGGGGCAGACAGATTATCCCTTAAGGATCCAGGGTGAATTTCCTGAGAGCGAGATAATTAAGGATATAGTGGTCAGCAGTTATAACGGCAACAACGTATACCTGAGAGATGTGGCAGTGGTTCGCGATACCATACGTGAGAGCAGGCTCGACACCCGGGTTAACGGACGTCAGGGAATGACAATGTTTGTACAGAAACAGTCGGGAGGCAATACCGTAAAAGTTACCAAGGAAATTGAGGAATCTCTGGAAACACTTGTGAAGGATCTCCCTGCCGATGTGAAGATCGAAAAAATGTTTGACAGTGCAACCTTTATCAAGGACTCAGTCAACAACCTTGCCGAGACACTTCTCTACGCAGGCCTCTTCGTGATACTTGTTGTTCTTTTCTTCCTGGGGAGATGGAGAGCCACACTTATAGTTATAGTTACAATACCCATATCGCTTGTGGTGGCGTTCATCTACCTCTTCGTAACAGGAGAATCGGTGAATATAATCTCGCTGACATCACTCTCGATAGCGATCGGGATGGTGGTGGACGACGCTATTGTTGTACTGGAGAATATCACTAAGCATGTAGAAAGGGGAAGCAGGCCCAGGGAAGCTGCTATTTACGCAACCAACGAAGTCTGGCTGGCTGTTATAGTTTCAACCCTGACAGTTGTGGCCGTTTTCTTCCCGCTAACATTTGTTACAGGTCTGACAGGAGTTCTCTTCAGGCAGCTTGGGATGCTTGTAACTATCACTATCCTGACATCCGTTATCGCGGCCATAACACTGACTCCTACAATGAGCGCTCTGATCCTTAAATGGTATCCGATAAGGCAGAAGGCTCCCTTCTGGACATATGACGGAAGTATAAGGAAATGGCTCGACACCTTCGACGGATTCTATGAAAAGACAATACGCTGGGTACTGCATCACAAGAGGTTCACGGTTCTGGCAGCAATTGCAGTGTTTGTCGGATCGATGCTTCTTTTCACGGTTATTGATACCGAATTCTTCCCCCAGGCGGACCAGTCGCAGATAACTATTACAGTCGAACTGCAGACAGGTACCAGGGTCGATGAGACCTTGAAGACAACCGACAAGATCGATAAGATCCTGCAGGCCAAGTATCCTGAAATAGAACTGCTTTCATCATCCACCGGAGTAGACGATCAAGGAGGTTTTACCTCAATGTTCGGTGCCGGTGGAACTCATGTGATAAGTTATACGTTAAGCCTTGTGGATCCTGATGAGAGGGAAAGAAGTGTTACAGATATTGCCGAGGAGATCAGATCAGACCTGGTCGGTTTTCCCGAAATAATAGACTTTTCTGTGAGTACTTCAGAAGATATGGGATCTTTCGGTGGAAATGCTGTTGCTGTTGAAATATACGGGTATAATATCTCCGAAACAAATATTGTTGCGGAGGAAATCGCATCAAAGATAAGGAAACTCAACGGGGCAAAGGATGTTACAATAAGCCGCGACAAATCAAAACCCGAACTGCAGATCATCCTCGATCAGAAGAAAATGATTGCCAGCGGTCTCAATACTGCTACCGTATCTGCTGCTGTAAGGAACCGGGTGGGTGGACTGACTGCAACACGGCTTCGTCAGTCGGGAGACGAGTATGATGTTGTGGTGCGTTTCGAGGAAGAGGCCAGACAGACACTTACCGATATTGAAAACATAGGGATTTCAAATCCTGCCGGTCAGATAATAAGGCTTGCCGAGATAGCGCAGATAAAGGAGTATTGGGCGCCGCCAAGCATTGAACGGAAACGCAGGGAAAGAATTGTATCGGTTGCATTCACGCCTTACAAGGTATCCCTTACAAAATTGCAGACCGACATACAGAAGATAATAGATGAGACTCTTGTCCCGTCGGGTGTGATGGTCCAGATCTCCGGGGCAATAGAAGACCAGATGGAGTCGTTCATGGACATAGCATTCCTGATAGTTGTGAGCCTTATCCTGGTATACCTTGTTATGGCTTCGCAGTTTGAATCGCTGAAGATGCCCGTAATCATCATGATGGCCATACCATTTGCCTTCTCGGGGGTTGCCATAGCGCTCTTCCTCACGAATACCACACTGAGTGTGATATCGGCAATCGGTGCAGTTATGCTTATTGGTATAGTCGTGAAGAACTCCATCGTTCTGGTCGACTTTATCAACCTGATGAGGGAAAGGGGACATGAACTCTATGAGGCCGTTGAATTCTCAGGCAGATCGAGGCTCAGGCCCGTGCTTATGACCTCTTCCACGACCATCCTCGGGATGCTTCCGCTGGCGCTGAGCTCAGGTTCCGGTTCGGAACTCTGGAAACCAATGGGCATCGCGGTAATCGGAGGACTTGTCTTCTCAACGCTTGTTACCCTTGTGGTTGTGCCTGTTATCTACGTCCTCTTTGCAAGGAGAGGTGAACGCAACAGGCATCTGGCTGTTTATTCAGAAATGGATTTTCTGAATGAAAAGAATGGGAACGGTCAATAATCCCTGGAAGATGAGAACAATGGACAATGCTTGTTTTATAATTGCTTCCTGCAGAGAGGCAGGAACATTGTACTGCGGTGTTGCCTGGTGCCTTAAGGGAAAAATCAAATAAACAAAAATCAAAGAAGATGAAAGCTGTAATGATAATATTTAATCAGGCTCACACCGAGAGGGTGGAGTATATGTTCGACAAGCTCGGCATCAGAGGATATTCCCTCTGGGAGAATGTCCAGGGCAGGGGCAGCAATACAGGAGTGCCCCATCTGGGCACTCATGCCTGGCCTGAAATAAACAAGATAGCGATGACAGTAATCCCCGGCGAACTTGTCGAAGACATTCTCTCTGCTATCAGGAAAATTGACCAGATCAATGAAGAGGTCGGTATAAGGGCTTTTGTCTGGGACATAGAAAAAGCGGTCTGACCACGAGATCATCACCTAATTGTACCCCTTGACGGTCCGACCCATGCAGAATTAATTATTGCTGAAGGAATAAGCCTGTCTGATGTTATGGGGTAAAGCATTATAAAGGTTGCCCGGGAATACCGGGCAACCTTTTTTATATCACTTAATATAAAACAGGGGGTAGCTTCCGAAAAAACAAGAAAATATGTAAAGCACCCCCCTAAAGAACGGGGTATAGCAAGTAATCATAGAGATAAAATGAAAATTATTTACTAAAAACAGGGGGTGTGTTTAAAATATGTATATTTTTATGACAGAATTTTAATAAACGAAAGGATAGTTATGAAAATGCTGAAGTATTTGATTGCAGGAGGGATAATTTATTGTACAATCTGTTCACCCATACAGGTCCTGGCCCAGGAGGCACAGAAAGGGAGCTTTGACGTGTCTGCTGATCTTTACAGCAATTATGTCTGGAGGGGATCAAAACTCGGAACCGGACCTGCGTTTCAGCCTTCTGTGGAATTCTCAGGCGGTGGACTGGCAATCGGAGTCTGGGGTTCGGTCGATGCCGGAGGATATTCTGAAGCTGACCCTTACATCTCCTATTCGTTTCCGGGGGGACTGAGTCTTGGTGTGACTGATTACTATCTTCCTGACCTTCACTTTTCCGAAACATCAAAGGCAGAAGGAAGTCACGGGCTGGAACTTAATTTCAGTTTACCACTGGGAGCTTTCTCGGTGAGCGCGAACTACATAGTTAATGAAGCCGGAGGTGTAGGAACGTATGGAGGCGACAAATACTTCGAGATAGGATATGCATTCGACAGAATAAGTCTTTTTGCTGGTGCCGGCGACGGCTGGCATACAGAAGGAGGCGCTTTTAAAGTATGCAATGCCGGACTGGAGGTCTCGAAAGAGATTGAAGTTACTGAAAGGTTCTCAATCCCTGTAACAGGTCAGGTTGTTGTGAATCCCGACCGCAACAAGTTATTTGTCCTGGTTGGTATTTCATTCTGAACCTGCATCAGGTATCAAAAAAAACCCCGGCGGCCGGGGTTTTCTTTATTTTCTATTCTTCTTCCTCCTCTTCGGAGTATGCTTTTATTACTGCTTCCTGTACTTCGGAAGGTACCTGTGCGTATTCGGAGAACTTCATTGTGTACATTGCGCGTCCGCCCGTGATGGAACTTAATGCAGTTGAATACTTATTCATCTCTGCAAGCGGAACTCTGGCCTTGATTACCTCGAAGCGTTTTTCACTAGCCATCCCGAGAACCATTCCGCGGCGTCCCTGCAGGTCGCTGATCACGTCACCCATCCTGTCGGAAGGAACCATGATCTCAACGTCGTAAATTGGCTCAAGTATCTTTGCTCCTGCATTTTTAAAGGCCATCGAAAAAGCATTTCTACCGGCGAGCCTGAAAGAGATCTCATTAGAGTCGACCGGATGCATCTTTCCATCATATACATAAACGCGAATATCCCTGGCATACGAACCTGTAAGCGGACCAACTTCCATTTTTTCCATGATCCCCTTGAGAATGGCAGGCATGAAGCGGGCGTCAATTGATCCTCCAACGATACAGTTAACATAAATAAGTTTTCCTCCCCATTCAAGGTCGATCTCATCCTTTGCCCTGATTGAAAGCTTTAGTTCCTTGCCGGCAATTTTCATCATTGTAAGCTCGGATGATCCTTCAGTGTAGGGTTCGATTATCATATGCACCTCGCCGAACTGACCTGCTCCGCCTGATTGTTTTTTGTGCCTGTAGTCTGCCTGGGCAGCCTTGGTGATTGTCTCGCGGTAGGGGATCTTCGGAGGATTGAAACTGGTTGGTATTTTATAGATGTTGTCGAGGTGCCATTTCATGATGTTGAGATGGTATTCGCCCTGGCCATGGACCAGTATCTGCTTCAGCTCCTTGGAATATTCAATACTTATTGTGGGGTCTTCGAGGTGGATCTTGTTAAGGGCTTCACCAAGTTTCTCATCATCACTTTCGCTCTGGGCTTTGATAGCGGTACGGTATTTAGGTGCAGGGAATTTGATGCCTTCATATCTCCAGTCGTTTCCGGGAGCGTTAAGTGTATGGTCGGTCTTTGTATTCTTCAGTTTCACGAAGGCTCCGATGTCGCCGGGCCAGAGTTCGGGAACACGTGTCCTGTTCTTTCCTGCACAGACGTAAAGCTGAGACAGTCTCTCCTTTATTCCGTTATTGCTGTTTACAACGTCAAGGTTCTCGGTTATCTTTCCGGAATATACCCTGAAATAGTTTATCTCGCCGATATGTTCCTCGATCGAGGATTTGAAAATGTATACCGATGCAGGGCCTGCCGGATCAGGGTTTATCCTGGCACCCTTGCTGTTTACGGGAGCAGGCATATCAGTGACTGACGGAGCCTCGCTGACGATGAATTCCATTATACGGTCAACGCCGATGTTGTTCTTTGCTGAAGCACAGAATACGGGAAACATTCCTCTTGTAAGTATTCCCTTTGCAATTCCTTTTCTTATTTCCTCTTCGGTAAGGGTGTCGTTTGAGAAGAAGCTTTCCATGAGCGACTCGTCACTCTCTGCTGCTTTTTCAACGAGAGCAGCATGAAGTTCCTCTGCCTTTCCCATCAGGTCGGCTGGAATGTCGGAAAGTTTGGCAGTTCCTCCTTCTTTTGGATACTGATACATCTTCATCCTGAGGACGTCGATTATTGAATTGAAGCCGACTCCTTCGTTAACAGGGAACTGGATGAGAATAATATTGTTGTCGAGCCTGTCCTTCATCATTTCCACCGATTTCTCAAAATTGGCTTTTTCATGATCAAGGCCGTTGACTACCAGGATGAGCGGTTTGTGAACTTTTTCGGCATGGCGGAAGTGAATCTCCGTGCCGACTTCAACTCCGTTCTGAACGTTGATTGTCATTACGGTACAGTCGGTTGCGAACAGTGAGGATATTACTCCGCCACTGAAATCATCCAGTCCCGGAGTATCGAGAATGTTGATTTTCCTGTTCTGGTATTCAGTATAAAGTACAGTTGAAAATATTGAGTTACCGTTTTCCTGTTCGATCGGACGATAGTCGGAAACAGTGTTCTTCCCGTCAACAGTACCTCTTCTTTCGATTACTCCGCCATTGAAGAGCATTGCCTCGGCCAGGGTTGTCTTTCCTGATCCGGAGTTGCCGAGAAATGATACGCTCTTTATCTGGTCAGTCTGGTATGTTTTCATAATCTTCTGTATAGTTTATATTTAAATATTCGGCGATTTGAAGCGCACAAAAATAACAAATTTTTAAAAACTGTTCAGTAAAGGATATGTAATTACAAATTTTTTATTTCCTTTGCACCAGTTTTTTGAAACTCAGGAGTACCGGTTTTTCTTTCACCGTAAGTTTATAAAATGATTTTTCGCCGGGAAAGATCGGGAAGGAACCTGTTGATAACTTACATTTCTTCGTAAGATATTCTGTTTTGAAAGACACTGACGGCACTGTTTGTCATTGATTATCACTATGACTGGATGCATGACCGGGTGCCTGCTGAAAAAAATGTGAATGAGTTTGCTTGATATAGAAATAAAAACCATACCTTTGCGAACCGATTTTTTGAGTAAAATTTAATGTAAAATTCATACTATTTATGCCGACAATACAGCAATTAGTAAGGAAAGGCAGGAAAAAACTGATCGACAAAAGTAAAGCTCCTGCTTTGGATTCATGTCCTCAGAGAAGGGGTGTTTGTGTTCGTGTTTATACAACGACACCAAAGAAACCCAATTCGGCTATGAGGAAGGTGGCCAGGGTAAAGCTTACAAATCAGAAGGAAGTAAACGCTTATATTCCCGGAGAAGGTCATAACCTCCAGGAACACTCAATAGTCCTTATCAGAGGCGGCAGGGTGAAGGATCTTCCCGGAGTAAGGTATCACCTTGTCCGCGGAGCTCTAGATACCTCAGGAGTGGATGGCCGCACACAGAGAAGGTCGAAATATGGTGCAAAACGACCAAAGAAATAACACTTTAATAGGGTAAGATAATGAGAAAGGCAAAACCAAAGAAAAGGATAATGTTACCGGATCCCAAATATCACGATCCGTATGTAACAAGGTTTGTTAACAATCTTATGTATAGTGGTAAAAAGAATCTTGCTTTTAAAATTTTCTATGATTCACTCGACATAATCGGTGAGAAATTCAAGAATGAGGGTAAGTCGCCTCTTGAGATCTTCAAACAGGCTCTCGAGAACGTAACTCCCCAGGTTGAGGTAAAAGCACGCAGGGTTGGCGGTGCCACTTTTCAGGTGCCTATGGAAATCCGCAGCGACAGGAAAGTAAGCATAAGCATGAAGAATATGATATCCTTCGCCCGTAAAAGGACCGGTCATTCAATGGCTGAAAGGCTTGCCGCAGAACTGATGGCAGCATATAAACTTGAGGGGGGAGCTTACAAGAAGAAGGAGGACACACACAGGATGGCTGAAGCCAACAAGGCTTTCGCACACTTCAGATTTTAATCTGCCTGCTGACGTCAAAACTGAGGTTAAGGAATGGATAACAGCCTGAAATATACCAGAAACATCGGAATCATGGCCCACATTGATGCCGGAAAAACCACCACTACGGAGCGCATCCTGTTTTATACGGGGCGTACCCACAGGATGGGAGAGGTGCATGACGGGAATGCCCAGATGGACTGGATGATTCAGGAACAGGAGAGAGGGATAACTATCACCTCGGCAGCAACAACAACCTTCTGGAAATACCATGGAGAGGATTTCAAGATAAATATTATCGACACTCCCGGCCATGTTGATTTCACCGTGGAAGTGGAAAGATCGCTGAGAGTTCTCGACGGAGCTGTGGCTATTTTCTGTGCGGTAGGAGGTGTTGAGCCACAGTCGGAAACAGTTTGGCGCCAGGCAAATAAATATAACGTTCCCAGGCTGGCTTTTGTAAATAAAATGGACAGGGCCGGTGCAGACTTTTTACGCGTACTTCATCAGATAAAAGATAAGCTGGGTGCAAATCCCGTGGCGATTCAGCTTCCGATAGGTTCGGAAGAGAATTTCAGGGGTGTGATCGACCTGATAAAGATGAAGGCTTACGTATGGTACAACACTGATACGCCTGCAAGCAGGCTTGAAATCGAGGACATTCCCGCCGACATGGCCGGAGAGGCAGAAGAATGGCGCGGAAGACTCGTTGAGTCGGTTGCAGATGTTGACGATACCCTTCTTGCCCGTTTTCTTGAGGATCATGATTCGATAACCGAAGAGGAGATAGTTACTGCCCTGAGAAAATCAACGGTTCAGGGTCTGGCTGTGCCGGTACTCTGTGGAGCTTCATTCAAGAACAAGGGAATACAGAATCTGCTTGATGCCGTTGTCTCATTTCTTCCTTCGCCGGTTGATATCGGTGCAGTGACCGGCATAGACCCAAGGAACGATAATGAGATCAGGAGGGAACCCGATCCGGATGAGCCTCTTGCTGCCCTTGCCTTCAAGATTGCAACTGATCCCTTTGTGGGAAGGCTTGTTTTCCTGAGGGTTTATTCGGGAGTACTGCGCTCGGGCGATACGGTCCTCAATACAAGGACAGGGAAGAGAGAAAGGATAAACCGCCTCTTCCAGATGCATGCCAACAAGCAGAATCCCAAGGAAATGATTAGCGCCGGAGATATCTGCGCAGGCGTCGGTTTCAAGGATCTTAAGACCGGAGATACTCTTTGTGCGATCAACAAGCCTATACTTCTCGAATCGATGGATTTTCCGGAGCCGGTTATCGGTATTGCCGTGGAACCCAAAACCCAGGCAGATGTTGATAAGCTGGCCATCGCACTTAACAAGCTTGCAGAGGAGGATCCTACATTCCAGGTAAGAACTGACCCCGACAGCGGCCAGACCATAATAAACGGAATGGGTGAACTTCACCTTGAAATTCTTATCGACAGGCTGAAGAGAGAGTTTAAAATAGAATGCAACCAGGGAGTTCCCCAGGTTGCCTACAAGGAAGCTATCACAACAAGTGTTGAATTCAGGGAGGTATTCAAGAAGCAGACGGGCGGCAGAGGCAAGTTCGCTGATATCTCTGCAAGGCTGATGCCTGCCGAGAACGGGATAAGAGGCCTTGAATTCGTTAACGAGATAAAGGGAGGAAATATTCCCAAGGAATTTATTCCTTCAATTGAAAAAGGATTCCGTGAGGCAATGGTAAACGGCCCTCTGGCCGGGTTCCCTCTGGAAAGCCTTAAAGTAGTACTGAAAGACGGTTCGTACCACCCGGTCGATTCCGATGCCCTTTCTTTTGAAATCGCTGCCAAGCAGGCTTTCAGGAAATATGCAATGAAATGCAATCCTGTTATCCTCGAGCCGATAATGTCTACTGAAGTTGTTACTCCGGAAGAATATGTCGGTGATGTTATTGGCGATTTCAACAGAAGAAGGGGAAGGGTGGAAGGAATGGAATCGAAAGCAGGTTCAAGGGTTGTTAAAGCAAAAGTACCTCTGGCAGAAAAATTTGGCTATGTTACAGTACTCAGAACCCTGACTTCCGGAAGAGCTACTTCAACAATGGAGTTCTCTCACTATGAGGAGGTGCCTGAAGAAATAGCAAACAGGATTGTAGAAATTACTAAAGGAAAAATTCTTTAAAGAAAATGAGTCAGAAAATTCGTATCAAACTGAAGTCTTACGATCATAATCTTGTGGATAAATCCGCTGAGAAGATTGTAAAAACAGTAAAATCAACAGGCGCAGTTGTAAGCGGACCTATTCCGCTCCCTACGCATAAAAAGATTTATACGGTTCTTCGTTCACCGTTTGTCAACAAAAAAGCAAGAGAGCAGTTCCAGCTTTCATCGTACAAGCGGCTTCTTGATATTTACAGCTCAACGCCCAAAACGATTGATGCTCTGATGAAACTTGAACTTCCAAGCGGGGTTGAGGTAGAAATAAAAGTGTGAAACCAGTAAATTCTTATAGAAATGCAGGGACTAATTGGAAAAAAAGTGGGGATGACCTCTGTCTTTGATGAAGACGGAAAGAATATCCCATGTACTGTACTGCAGGCCGGACCATGTGTTGTTACTCAGATAAAGACAAAGGAGAAGGACGGTTATTTTGCAGTGCAGTTAGGCTTCGACGAGAAAAAAGAAAAACATACCAGTAAGGCTGAACAAGGCCACTTTAAAAAGGCAAATACGACTCCAAAGCGAAAAGTTATTGAATTTACCGGTTTTGAAGAAGATCAGGTTAAAGTAGGCGAGGTTCTCACTGCCGGGCTTTTCAGCAGCGATAACTGGGTTGACGTCAGAGGTTGGTCGAAAGGAAAAGGATTCCAGGGTGTTGTGAAAAGGCATGGATTCGGAGGCGTTGGCGGACAGACCCATGGTCAGCACAACAGGGGTAGGGCACCGGGCTCACTCGGAGCATCATCTTTCCCTTCAAGAGTACTCCCCGGAATGAGAATGGCCGGACGCAAAGGAGGAGACAAAGTCATGTCGATGAGCATGAGAGTTATCAAACTCATGCCCGAAAATAATCTAATATTAGTTAAAGGATCAGTTCCCGGTCCGAAAGGTGGTTACGTAATAATAACAAAATAATGGAATTAACTATTCTTAATATCGATGGTAAGGAAACCGGAAGAAAAGTCAGTCTCGACGATTCAATCTTCGCGGTTAAACCGAACGACCACGCCATTTATCTTGATTCGAAACAGTATCTCGCCAATCAGAGGCAGGGTACCCACAAATCAAAACAGCGTGGTGAGGTGGCTGGAAGTACCAGGAAGATAAAAAGACAGAAAGGGACAGGTACAGCCCGCGCAGGCAGCATGAAAAACCCCCTCTTCCGCGGAGGCGGACGCATTTTCGGCCCGCAGCCCAGGTTTTACGGATTCAAGCTCAACAGGAAAATGAAACAGCTTGCCCGTAAATCGGCCCTGTCGTACAAGGCATCTTCGAATAATATTATTGTTCTGGAAGACTTCGCTTTTGAGGCTCCTAAAACAAAAGCTCTGATCAAAATGGGTAATAATCTGAATATTGCCAATAAAAAATCGCTTATTGTTTTACCGGAACAAAATAAAAACATATATTTGTCATCCCGAAATGTACAAGGGGTTGATGTTGTAACAGCCGGAGAATTAAGTACATACAAAATTATGAAGGCCTCAACTCTGGTACTTGTGGAGAGTGCAGTTGACGTTTTGCAGGCAACTTTTAAAAACCAGTAAAATTTAAGTGATGAATATTCTGCTTAAACCGATAGTAACGGAAAAGATGACAAGCCAGGGCGACAAGTTCAACCGCTACGGCTTTGTCGTTGCCAGAAATGCGAATAAATTGCAGATAAGGAAAGCTGTCGAGGAACTTTACGGCGTTACCGTCGAATCAGTAAATACAATGAGATACGGTGGCAAAGTGAAAACAAGAAACACCAAATCAGGCCTCCTGGTAGGAAAGACTGCCGCGATCAAGAAAGCAGTTGTAACCCTGGCAGAGGGAAATAAGATTGATTTCTATAGCAATATTTAATAATCAGTATGGCAGTCAGAAAATTAAAACCTGTAACGCCAGGTCAGAGAAACAAGATTATCAGCGCCTTTGATAATATCACAAAGGCTGTGCCGGAGAAATCCCTCCTTCGACCGCTCAGAAAATCAGGAGGAAGGAACGTTAACGGCAGAAGAACTATGAGGTACATCGGCGGCGGTCACAAACAGATGTACAGGGTCATCGATTTCCTGAGGGACAAGGATGGCATGAATGCAACGGTGAAGGCAATAGAGTACGATCCAAACAGATCGTCGAGAATTGCCCTCGTTGTTTATGAGGATGGTGAAAAGAGATATATCATTGCACCGGTCGGACTTCAGGTCGGACAGACAATAGTTTCCGGAAAGGATGCAAGCCCTGAAATAGGGAACACAATGTTTCTGAATGATATCCCCCTCGGAACAATAGTTCATAATATCGAACTGAAGCCCGGAAAAGGAGGATCACTGGCTCGCAGTGCAGGGACTTTTGCCCAGTTGTCGGCACGTGAAGGAAAATATGTGACCATTAAACTTCCTTCGGGGGAAACCAGAATGGTCCTTACATCGTGCCGTGCAACAATTGGTACCGTGTCGAACCCGGATCACAACCTTGAAAGATCTGGCAAGGCAGGCCGTTCACGCTGGCAGGGACGCCGTCCGAGAGTAAGAGGCGTTGTCATGAACCCCGTCGACCATCCCATGGGAGGAGGCGAAGGAAGAGCATCCGGAGGCCATCCGAGATCACGCAAAGGCGTTCCGGCAAAAGGCTTCAAGACACGCGACAAGAAGAAATACTCTGCAAAACACATTATTGAAAGAAGGAAAAAATAACTGATATATTATGAGTAGATCAATAAAAAAAGGCCCTTTCATTGATTATAAGCTGGAAAAAAGAGTCCTGGATATGAACAAGGGGCAGAAGAAATCAGTTCTCAAGACCTGGTCGAGGAGATCTGTAATCTCACCCGACTTTGTCGGACATACTATAGCAGTTCATAACGGTAATAAATTCATACCTGTTTACATTACTGAGAACATGGTCGGTCACAAACTTGGCGAATTTGCCCCGACACGTACCTTCAGAGGTCACTCCGGTAACAAGTAACATGTAATGTAAACCTGAAAAATATTTAGAGATGGGTGCAAGAAAAAGGAATTCGGCAGAAAAAAGAAAAGAAGCTGCCAGAAACAGCTACCAGGCGGTTTTGAGGAACTGTCCCACATCGCCCCGCAAGATGAGACTTGTGACTGGACTTATCAGCGGCATGGAAGTTAACAAAGCTCTTGATGTGCTTAAATACAGTAGCCAGGAAGCTTCACGCAGGGTCGAAAAGCTCCTCCTGTCGGCTATTGCAAACTGGCAGGCGAAAAACGAAGGCGTCAGAATAGAGGAGAGCAATCTCTTTGTAAAGAAGATCAGCGTCGACGGCGGCCGTGCTCTCAAAAGGCTCCAGACAGCCCCGCAGGGAAGAGCTTACAGGATCAGGAAAAGATCTAACCATGTGACTGTGGTTCTCGACAGTATGATTAAGGAAGTTGAAAAATCAACAAAATAAATTAGATGGGACAAAAAGTAAATCCGATAGGTAACCGATTAGGTATTATTAAAGGATGGGACTCAAACTGGTTTGGAGGAAAGGACTTCTCAGGAAAACTTGTTGAGGATACCAGAATAAGGGAATATCTTAATGCAAGGCTCGCCAAGGCCAGCATCTCAAAGATTGTCATTGAGAGAACCCTCAAGCTGATAACCGTAACAGTCAACACAGCCCGCCCGGGTATTATTATCGGCAAAGGCGGACAGGAGGTAGACAAGCTTAAGGAAGAACTCAAGAAGATTACCAAGAAAGAGGTTCAGATAAATATATTCGAGGTAAAGCGCCCTGAGCTTGATGCCAACATTGTTGCAAACAACATAGCCCGTCAGCTTGAAGGCAAGATTTCCTACCGCCGTGCCATCAAAATGTCGATAGCATCCACCATGAGGATGGGAGCAGAAGGTATAAAGGTTCTTATCTCGGGCCGTCTGGGCGGTGCCGAAATGGCCAGGAGTGAGACTTACAAGGAAGGAAGGATCCCTCTTCATACCCTGCGCGCGGATATAGACTATGCACTTGCTGAAGCTCATACCAAAGTCGGACTTCTTGGCATCAAGGTATGGATTTGCAACGGCGAGGTGTACGGAAAAAGAGATCTCAGTCCAAATATCGGAGCAAGAAATGCAAAGAGCAAGAGTCTCAAGCGCAAGCCCAAAAAGTAAACTTTAGAGAGTAAATAATTTTATAACATATTTTGAGCCATGTTACAACCGAAAAGGACCAAATTTAGGAGAGCCCAGAAAGGAAGAATGAAGGGAAATGCTCAAAGGGGAAACCAGCTGGCATTCGGGTCATTTGGTATTAAGGCACTTGAAGAGTGCTGGATCACCGGAAGGCAGATTGAAGCTGCCCGCCAGGCAGTAACCCGTCATATGAAACGTGAGGGACAGATTTGGATAAGGGTATTCCCCGACAAACCCATAACAAAGAAACCTGCAGAGGTTCGTATGGGTAAGGGAAAAGGAGCACCTGAAGGTTTTGTTGTTCCTGTGACACCGGGAAGAATCCTTATTGAAGCCGAGGGTGTTCCCTATGATGTGGCCAGAGAAGCTCTGAGGCTCGGAGCCCAGAAATTTCCGATAACAACAAAATTCATTGTAAGAACAGATTACGTACAGGAATAAAATCATTATACAAATGAAGACTTCAGAAATAAAGGAATTAAGCACTCCGGACCTTATTGAAAGAATAGATACTGAAAGAACAATGCTGGTTAGGATGAAGCTTAACCATGCGATAACACCCCTGGATAACCCTCAGAAGATCAAACAGGCCAAGCTTACTATTGCCCGTCTTCTTACAGAGCTGCGACACAGGGAATTAAATGAGAAATCTAATAGCTAGTTCAGCAATGGAAAGAAATACTAGAAAAGAACGTATAGGTATTGTTGTCAGCAACAAGATGGACAAATCTATCGTCGTGGCCATTAAGAGGAAGGTAAAACATCCGATTTACGGCAAGTTTGTAAACAGGACAAAGAAGCTTATGGCACATGACGAGGAAAACTCGTGCAACATAGGTGACACCGTAAGAATATCAGAGACCAGGCCTCTGAGCAAGAACAAAGCCTGGAGATTAGTTGAAATAATCGAAAGAGCCAAGTAGTCATGATACAGCAGGAAAGCAGGCTAACAGTAGCCGATAATTCAGGAGCAAAGGAGGTACTTTGTATCCGCGTCCTGGGAGGAAGCAAGAAAAGATACGCAACAATCGGCGACAAGATCGTCGTAAGTGTAAAAAGCGCTCTCCCCTCGGGCGATGCAAAAAAGGGTACGGTCAGCAAGGCTGTGGTCGTACGTACAAAGAAGGAGATACGCCGTCCCGACGGTTCGTATATAAGGTTTGATGATAACGCAGTGGTCCTTCTGAACAATCTTAACGAGGTCAGGGGAACACGCATCTTCGGGCCGGTTGCCAGGGAGCTCCGCGACGGTTACATGAAAATAGTATCACTTGCACCCGAGGTTCTGTAATTTTTAAAATCAAGGCAATGCAGAAGAAAATACATATAAGGAAAGGTGACACGGTTATAGTGATAACCGGTGAATCGAAAGGTCAGAAAGGACGCGTCCTTGAGGTTGACAGGGATAAGGAAAGAGCTATCGTTGAGGGTGTGAACACTGTTTCAAAGCATACAAAACCCAACGCAAAGTCTCCACAGGGAGGTATCATCAAGAAAGAGGCTCCGGTACACATTTCAAACCTTATGCTCGTTGATCCGGCATCTGGAAAGCCAACCCGCATCGGAAGAAGGCTCAATGACAAAGATAAATTAGTTCGTTATTCAAAAAAATCAGGAGAGGAGATCAAGTGATGTATACACCTGCATTAAAAACCAGATATAAACAAGAGATCGTTCCTGCATTAATGAAGGAATTTGGTTACAAAACCGTCATGCAGGTTCCCAGGCTGGAAAAGATTGTCCTTAATCAGGGAGTTGGCCAGGCTATTGCCGACAAAAAACTTCTCGAGTTCAGTGTGAAGGAGTTGTCAGACATAGCAGGACAGAAAGCTGTTCAGACTTATTCTTCGAAGGACATCTCAAACTTCAAGCTGAGAAAGAATATGCCTATCGGTGTAATGGTTACTCTCAGAAAAGACAGAATGTATGAATTCCTCGAGAGGCTTATTGCTGTTGCCCTTCCGAGGATCCGTGATTTCAAGGGGATCAGTTCAAAGCTCGACGGACGCGGAAATTACACTCTCGGAGTAACCGAACAGATAATATTTCCGGAGATAGACCTCGACAAGATAGCAAAGATTATGGGTCTCCAGATAACATTTGTTACCAGCGCAGATACCGATGAGGAGGCACTTTCTCTTCTGAAACAATTTGGATTACCCTTTAAAAATACTAAAAACTGAATATATGGCTAAGGAATCAATGATGGCCCGCGAAGTAAAACGCGCACGACTGGCCGAAAAATACTCTGCAAAAAGAGCCAGACTCAAAGCTGAGGGCGATTATGTCGGATTAAGCCGTCTCCCGCGTAACTCAAACCCGAACAGAGTCCGCAACCGCTGCAAGCTCACAGGCAGAACCAGGGGTTATATGAGACAGTTCGGTATAAGCAGGATCACCTTCAGGGAAATGGCTTCCTTCGGATTAATCCCCGGTGTAAAGAAGGCGAGCTGGTAAATGATTATGAATATTAACTATAAGAAAGAATAAAAGATGACTGATCCGATTGCAGATTTATTGACCAGAATCAGAAATGCCATTATGGCCGGTCATAAGGTTGTGGAAGCACCAGCATCCAATCTTAAGAAGGAGATTGCCAGGATTCTGTTTGAAAAAGGATATATCCTGAGCTACAAGGTTGTGGAAGGTGAAAACCCTCAGGGAGTTCTTAAGATCGCTCTTAAGTATAATCCCAAGAACAAAAGGCCCGCAATCAAGAAGATCGAAAGAATAAGCCGCCCTGGCCTCAGACAGTATGCAAGCGTGGATGAAATTCCCCGCGTACTTAACGGGCTTGGCATAGCAATTATATCAACTTCCAGGGGAGTGATGACCGACAAGGAAGCAAAAAAGGAAAATGTTGGTGGTGAAGTTTTATGTTTTGTTTACTAATTAGGAGGATAGTTTAATGTCACGAATAGGAAAATTACCTGTAAACCTGCCAAGTGGTGTCACTGTTACAGTCAGCGATACCAATGTGGTCAGTGTGAAAGGACCTTTGGGTGAGCTGAGCCAGAGCATCAGCAGAGACCTCGAGGTTGAAGTGGTGGACAACACTATCGTGCTGAAAAGACCTTCCGATTCGAAGAATCACAAATCTCTTCATGGTCTTTACAGGGCGCTTATCGCCAATATGGTGACTGGTGTGTCGCAGGGCTTCAAAAAAGAACTGGAACTGGTAGGCGTGGGTTACCGCGCCGAGGCAAAAGGCCAGCTTCTCGAGATGAGCCTTGGTTATTCCCACGATATCATTCTTCAGTTACCGGGCGAGGTGTCGGTTGCTACCAGAACCGAAAGAAGGAGTAATCCGATTATAACACTTACAAGTATCGATAAACATCTTATAGGGCACGTGGCTGCAAAGATCAGATCGCTTCGCCCGCCGGAACCCTACAAGGGAAAAGGTATCAAGTTTGTAGGAGAATCGGTCAGGAGAAAAGCTGGTAAGTCGGCAAGTGTTTAATCCGCGAAAAATCGTAAAATCATGGCTTTAACCAAATTGGAAAAAAGAACACGGATCAGGTTGAGAATCCGTAAGAAGATAAGCGGAACTGCTGAAAAACCACGTCTGGCAGTGTTCCGCAGCAACAAACAGATCTATGCCCAGCTTATCGATGACATAAATGGTGTTACCCTTCTGGCCGTAAGTTCAAGGGAGAAGGATGTAGCTTCAAAAACTGGGATAAAGAAAACAGAACAGGCCAAGCTTGTCGGCAAGTCGCTCGCCGAGAAATGCCTTGAAAAAGGAATCGGAAGCGTCGTTTTCGACAGGGGAGGCTACAAATATCATGGTAGAGTAAAATCATTGGCTGATGCTGCCCGCGAAGGCGGTTTAAAATTCTGATAATATGGGAAACGGTATAAGAAAAGTAAAAACCAGCGATCTCGAACTGAAAGACAGGCTCGTGAGCATCCAGAGAGTGACCAAGGTCACAAAGGGAGGACGTACCTTCAGCTTTTCGGCTATTGTCGTTGTCGGGAATGAAGATGGTATCGTGGGACACGGCCTAGGTAAAGCCAGTGAGGTTACCACTGCGATAGCAAAGGGAATTGAGGATGCAAAGAAAAACCTTATAAAGGTTCCTGTTATAAATGGTACAATACCGCATGAGCAGGTTGCCAAGTTTGGCGGTGCAAAAGTCTTCGTAAAACCGGCGACTCCGGGTACGGGTGTTAAGGCAGGAGGTGCTATGCGCGCCGTGCTTGAAAGTGTCGGAGTGAAAAACGTGCTTGCGAAATCAAAAGGTTCGTCAAACCCTCACAACCTGGTGAAGGCTACCTTTGCAGCACTGCTTGAAATGCGCGATGCCGTCTCGGTTGCAGAACACAGGGGTGTTACCCTTGAGAAAGTATTTAACGGATAAGAAAGAAAGCACAATGGCAAAAATTCGTATCACCCAGGTAAAAAGCAAAAACGGAAAACCCGAGAGGCAGAAAAGAACTCTTGAAGCACTCGGAATCCGCAAACTGAACCATAGTGTTGAACATGAAGCCACTCCGCAGATCCTTGGAATGGTTGAAAAAGTAAGGCACCTGGTAATAGTTGAAAATATTTAAGGTATAAACGATATTATATAGAAGTTATGGATTTGAGTAACTTAAAACCTGCAAAGGGATCAGTTAAGAAAAGCAAGCGTGTCGGACGCGGACAGGGGTCCGGTAAGGGTGGCACTTCGACCAGGGGGCACAAAGGCGCAAAATCGCGTTCAGGCTATTCGAAGAAAATAGGCTTTGAAGGAGGTCAGATGCCTCTCCAGAGACGCCTTCCGAAATTTGGTTTCAAGAACATCAACCGTAAGGAGTACAAGGCTATCAACCTTTCAACCCTGCAGAAACTGGCTGAGCAGAACAACCTCGACAGGATTGATGTCGGAACCCTTATTGAAGCAGGCCTCGTTTCAAAGAACGACCTTGTCAAGATTCTCGGTAAAGGAAGCATTGAGAGAAAGCTCGAGGTCCATGCACATTCATTCAGTAAATCTGCTGCAGAAGCAATAGTAGCCCGCGAGGGTATCGTAGTAAAACTCTAGCTTCATGAGATTCATCCAGACTATAAAGAATATATTCAAGATCGAGGATCTTCGCGCAAGGCTGATCTATACCGTCGCAATAATAGCGCTGTACAGATTTGGCAAATATGTTACCCTGCCCGGAATAGATCCTTCACAGCTTGAAAACCTGAGATCGCAGACCTCATCAGGGATAATGGGACTGCTCGATATGTTCTCCGGGGGAGCTTTTTCGCAGGCTTCAGTATTTGCACTGGGTATCATGCCCTACATTTCGGCATCAATCGTTGTTCAGCTTCTGGGTATAGTATTCCCCTATTTTCAGAAACTGCAAAAGGAAGGTGAGAGCGGAAGAAGAAAACTAAACCAGTATACCAGGTATCTTACCGTGGGTATCCTGCTTCTTCAGGCTCCGACATACCTTGTAAACCTTTCGGCACAGCTGCCGGGAACTGCATTCGTGCTTGCAAACGGCTTCTTCTTTAAGTTCTCTTCAGTGGTTATTCTTACAGCAGGGACCATGTTCGTAATGTGGCTCGGTGAAAGGATAACCGATAAAGGCATAGGCAACGGAATATCGCTTCTCATTATGATAGGTATCGTGGCCCGCCTGCCTGCAAACTTCGTTTTCGAGGCAGGAACAAGGATCAACGGAGCCGGCGGCCCGATCGCTCTTATCGTTGAGATTGTCATCCTGTTCGCCATAATACTTGCAACAATACTTCTTGTTCAGGGTACCAGGCGCGTTCCGGTACAGTACGCACGCCGCATTGTCGGCAACAAGCAGTACGGAGGTGTTCGCCAGTACATACCCCTGAAGGTTAATGCCGCAGGTGTTATGCCAATAATCTTTGCCCAGGCAATAATGATGCTTCCGATAATCATAGCAGGATACTCAAATTCGAGTTCCGGATTCGTTGTGGCATTCTCGAATATGTACGGATTCTGGTATAATTTCGTGACAGCTGTACTTATAATATTGTTCACATACTTCTACACGGCAATAACAATCAATCCGGTGCAGATGGCAGAGGACATGAAGAAGAACGGCGGGTTTATTCCGGGCATCAAGCCGGGAAGAAAAACTGTTGAGTTCTTCGATACAATAATGTCAAGGATCACCCTTCCGGGATCCATCTTCCTTGCCATTATTGCCATCCTTCCGGCAATAGCTGTTCAGGCACAGGTCACTCCGCAGTTCGCACAGTTCTATGGAGGAACTTCGCTGCTTATCCTTGTGGGAGTTGTTCTTGATACGCTTCAGCAGATTGAAAGTCATCTGCTTATGAGGCATTACGACGGACTGATGAAGTCGGGCCGTGTCAAGGGAAGATCAGGCGCTGTTACAGCAATTTGAATTGTTTAGCGTTCTTTGATGTTGTATTTGAAAACTGATGAAGAGATTGAGTTGCTGAGAGAAAGCAACATGCTGGTTTCGAGGACACTTGCGCTGGTAGCTTCTCTCATTAAACCAGGGGTAACCACCCTGTCTCTCGATGATGCGGCAGAAACCTTTATAAGGGACAACAGAGCAATGCCCGCTTTCAAGGGATACGGAGGATTTCCAGCAACTCTTTGCACATCAGTAAACGACGAGGTGGTTCATGGAATACCTTCCTCTTACGAGTTGAAGGAAGGAGATGTCGTCTCGGTCGACTGCGGAGTAATCCTGAACGGATGGTATGGCGACAGTGCATACACATTCGCGGTCGGTGAGATAGATGAAAACGTAAGACGTCTTCTCACATTCACCAGGGAATCGCTTGAAGACGGTGTAAAGGAAGCATGTTCAGGCAACAGGATCGGCGATATCTCCTGGGCTGTACAGCAGAAAGCTGAGAGCGGAGGTTTTTCAGTAGTCAGGGAACTGGTCGGACATGGACTTGGAAAGAGGCTTCACGAACCTCCTGAGGTTCCGAACTACGGACGCAGGGGGACCGGCCCCAAAATGGAGAAGGGCCTTGTGATATGCATCGAACCGATGATAAACCTCGGAAAAAAGGAAACAATGCAGATGAGAGACGGATGGACAATAAAGACCATCGACGGCAAACCATCTGCACACTATGAATATGCAGTGGCGATAGATAAAGGAAGGGCAGATGTACTTTCAACCTTTGAATTTATTGAAGAAGTTTTAAATAAAAAGTAATCGTATGTCGAAACAAACATCAATCGAACAAGACGGTACCATCATCGAGGCCCTATCAAATGCCATGTTCAGGGTTGAACTTGAAAACGGGCATGTGATAACAGCCCATATCTCGGGAAAGATGAGGATGCACTATATCAAAATCCTTCCCGGCGACAAGGTCAAGGTTGAGATGTCGCCCTACGACCTGACCAAAGGAAGAATAACATTCAGGTATAAATAAGAAATTATAAGATAATGAAAGTAAGAGCATCCGTTAAAAAGCGCAGCGCCGACTGTAAAATAGTCAGACGCAAGGGGCGCATTTATGTAATCAGCAAGAAAAACCCTAAATTCAAACAGAGACAGGGATAATTTTAATTAATTTTGCAACTCATTTAAGAAAAGTAATATTTTATGGCACGTATTGTTGGTGTTGATTTACCAAGAAACAAAAGAGGCGAAGTCGGCCTGACCTATATCTACGGAGTGGGAAGAAGCACGGCTCAGAAAGTTCTCGACGAAGCCGGTGTAGATCGTAACGCTAAAGTCCAGGAATGGACAGATGAGCAGATAAATTCCATCCGCCGGATACTGAACGACAACTACAAGCTTGAAGGCGAACTGCGTTCCGAGACACAACTGAACATTAAAAGGTTGATGGATATCGGTTGTTACCGCGGTGTCCGCCACCGTCTTGGTCTTCCGGTAAGAGGACAGAGTACCAAGAATAACGCCAGAACCCGTAAGGGAAGAAAGAAAACTGTTGCTAACAAGAAAAAAGCTACTAAATAATCAGAACATGGCAAAGAAAACCGGAGCATTGAAGAAAAGGATCGTTAAGGTTGAACCGACCGGTCAGGCTCATATACATTCATCATTCAATAATATTATTATCACTCTGACCAACAATTCAGGTCAGGTCATTTCATGGGCTTCAGCCGGAAAAATGGGCTTCAAGGGATCGAAAAAGAATACCCCCTATGCTGCCCAGATGGCATCGGAAGAGTGCAGCAAAGTTGCTTATGATCTTGGCCTGAGAAAAGTAAAGGTGTATGTAAAAGGACCGGGTGCCGGACGTGAATCAGCTATTAGATCGATCAGCAACAATGGAATAGAGGTTACTGAAATAGTCGATGTTACTCCGATGCCTCACAACGGATGCAGGGCACCAGGGAGAAGGAGAGTTTAAATTGTGACGGTAAAGATTTTTTGACTGATAAAATAAAAGAACAATGGCAAGATATATTGGCCCAAAATCAAGAATTGCAAGAAAATTCGGTGACCCTATCTACGGTCCCGACAAATACCTCGACAGGAAGAATTTCCCTCCGGGTCAGCACGGGGTGAACAAGAAAAGAAAAAAGACATCAGAATACGGCTTGCAGCTCAGGGAGAAGCAAAAGGCAAAGTATACCTACGGAATCCTCGAAAGACAGTTTCGCAATACCTTTGAGAAAGCTCAGAGGATAAAAGGTGTTACAGGTGAAGTCCTCCTGCAGCTTCTGGAAGCAAGGCTCGACAACGTCGTGTATCGCTTTGGAGTTGCTCCGACAAGGGCTTCAGCCCGCCAGCTTGTATCACACAGACATATTACGGTTAATGGTAAAGTGGTCAACATTCCTTCTTTCCAGCTAAAACCGGGTGATATAGTGGGCGTACGCGAAAAATCAAAATCGCTTGAGGTGATCGTTGATTCGCTGACAACAAGGAAATACTCCAAAATGCCGTGGCTTGAATGGGATGACACACAGATGGCAGGTAAGTACATGAATGTACCTGAACGTTCAGATATTCCTGAAGATATTAAGGAACAACTAATAGTTGAATTGTATTCAAAATAATCATATAAGATAAATCCTATGGCCATTTTATCATTCCAGAAGCCTGACAAAGTAATAATGCTGGAAGCAACCGACAGGTTCGGCAAATTTGAATTTCGTCCTCTGGAACCCGGTTACGGAATAACCGTTGGTAATGCCCTTAGAAGGATTCTGCTTTCTTCACTGGAAGGTTTTGCAATAACTACAGTGAAGATCGAAGGAATCGACCATGAATTTTCAACTATAACGGGCGTTATAGAAGACGTGACTGAGATAATCCTCAATCTGAAACAGGTTCGTTTCAAAAGAACTGTTGAGGATGTCGAACATGAGAAAGTCGTTGTTAAGCTGGCTGGCCAGGAAGTCCTGAAAGCCGGAGCACTGAACAATGCCCTTAGCAGCTTCGAGGTTCTTAATCCTGAACTGGTTATCTTCAGAATGGAACCCGACGTCAAGCTTCAGATTGAGTTGACCATAACAAAGGGAAGAGGATACGTTCCTGCAGAAGAAAATCAGCCTGCCGACAGCGAATTCGGACTTATTGCAATCGACTCAATTTTCACACCTGTAAAAAACGTGAAGTATTCGGTTGAGAATTTCAGGGTTGAGCAGAAAACCGACTATGAAAAACTGATCCTCGAAATCGATACCGACGGTTCTATTCACCCGAAAGAAGCCCTTAAGGAAGCAGCCAAGATTCTGATCTACCATTTCATGCTCTTCTCAGATGAGAAAATAACCATCGATTCAGACGACAAGATGGCTAATGAAGAATTCGATGAGGAAGTACTGCATATGAGACAGCTTCTCAAGACAAAACTTGTAGACCTCGATCTTTCAGTGAGAGCTCTCAATTGTCTGAAGGCAGCGGAGGTGGAAACACTTGGTGATCTCGTTAAGTTCAATAAGAATGACCTCCTTAAATTCCGTAATTTCGGAAAGAAATCTCTCACGGAACTCGACGAACTGCTCGAATCAATGAGTCTGTCATTCGGAATGGATGTCATTAAATATAAGTTAGATAAAGATTAATAAACTGGTTAAGGATATAGAGAAATGCGACATCAAAGAGTAATTAACCACCTCGGAAGAACAAGCTCACACAGGAAATCGATGATTTCGAATATGGCAGTTTCACTGATCATGCATAAAAGGATCACTACCACAACTGCAAAGGCAAAAGTGCTTAAGACATTTGTGGAACCCCTTATAACAAAATCCAAAGAAGATTCAACCCACTCAAGAAGAGTTGTTTTCAGTTACCTGAAGGATAAAACTGCTGTTTCAGAGCTGTTCAGGGAAATTTCTCCCAGGATAGCCGACAGGCCGGGAGGCTATACCCGGATCCTCAAAACAGGAAACAGGATAGGAGATAATGCTGAGATGTGCATACTGGAGCTTGTCGACTTCAATGAGGCGATGAAAGGCGGGGATAGCGCCAAGCCGAAAGCAGCGAGAAGAAGAAGGACAGGAAAGAAAACAACTGACGAAGCTGCTGCAACTGCAAAATCTGCTGCTCCAAAGACGGCAAAGGGCAAAAAAACCACAGCAAAAGCTGAGGACACTACCGGAAATAAAAGTACAGAGGATTCAAATCCCGAAACAGGGGAGAAAGAATAAAGAAATTAATTATAATGAAAGGGATATAGTGAAACACCTGTATCCCTTTTTTTATATATCTTGCATTATTGTTTAATAAAAAAATAAATTCCAATGGGACAAATAGTTAGTGTACATGCACGTGAGATTCTTGATTCGCGCGGAAATCCTACGATTGAGGTTGATGTTCAGACCGCAAGCGGTTATCAGGGACGGGCTGCCGTACCATCAGGAGCATCGACAGGAGAAAATGAGGCTCTTGAACTCCGCGACGGTGACAAATCAAGATACCTTGGCAAAGGTGTTCTGAAAGCCGTTCACAATGTAAATAACGTTATTGCAGAAGAGATTATCGGTATGGATGTTACAGACCAGGCCGGTATCGATAAAAAGATGATCGACCTCGACGGAACGAAGACAAAAAGCAACCTCGGAGCCAATGCTATTCTGGGAGTCTCCCTTGCGGTGGCCAGGGCAGCTGCAGCATATCACGGACTGCCTCTCTTCAGATATATCGGAGGAGCTAACGCCGTTACACTCCCGGTTCCGATGATGAACATAATAAACGGAGGATCTCACTCCGATGCTCCGATTGCTTTCCAGGAATTCATGATCAGACCTGTCGGAGCCCCAAATTTCAGGGAAGGCCTGAGGATGGGCGCGGAGATCTTTCATTCGCTGAAGAAAGTACTTAAAGGACGCGGACTCAGCACGGCTGTTGGAGACGAGGGAGGCTTTGCACCTACGCTGGGTGGAACCGAAGATGCTCTCGAAACAATAATAAAGGCAATTGAAGAGGCCGGATACAAGCCAGATACAGATGTAAAGATTGCACTGGACTGTGCTGCTTCCGAATTTTATCAGGACGGAATCTACAACTATGCAAAGTTTGAAGGACCCAAGGGAGCAAGAAGAACTTCAAAGGAACAGGTCGACTACCTGGAACAGCTTGTAAGCAAGTACCCTATCGATTCTATTGAGGATGGTATGGCCGAGAGCGACTGGGACGGCTGGAAAATGCTTACCGACAGGATCGGGAAGAAGATCCAGATAGTAGGAGATGATGTGTTCGTTACCAACGTTGAATACCTTAAGAAAGGTATCGAACTTGGCTGTGCCAACTCTATCCTCATCAAGGTAAATCAGATCGGATCACTGACCGAAACTCTTAATGCCATCGAAATGGCTCACAGGGCAGGATATACCACGGTAACTTCACATCGCTCAGGCGAAACCGAGGATTCTACTATTGCCGATATAGCAGTAGCAACCAATTCCGGACAAATCAAAACCGGATCATGCAGCAGGACCGACAGGATCTGCAAATACAACCAGCTCCTCAGGATCGAGGAAATGCTTGGCGACCTGGCTGTGTACGGCTATAAGAAATAGACATCTTATTTATCATTAAGGGAGGCTGCCGGGAAACAGCCTCCCTTTGTTGTGTGCCCGGCATGGGCGATAACTCTAGGGTGAGAGTCCCAAACGCGCCCTGACAGTGGGAAGCGTTAGCCAAAGGCAAGGGTGCCCTCCGTGAGGAGGGATCTGAAGGAAGCCGGAGGCAAAGTCCTGGTCTGACGAACAGGAACTTCATAAAAGGCCTAAGGCTGGGGATAAGTTTGCAACACAAAACGAAGTCCAGTACTGTCCGGAGCAGCCAAGGTAAATGAAGCAGACATATGGGATAAAAGTTATCGTTCTTACCCGGGGAGATCTCACGGACATGCGGAAGCAGAGTAAGAAGCATGGTCGAAAGAAGGTTAACCGTGAGAAGTCAGCCGAGGCCATAGTACTGAGGGACGACACCCCTGAGGAAGGGCTGAACCTTAAGGAGTGAGAAGTAAATGAATGTTACCGCATGAAAGGGAGAGAGCAGAAAATCACCGGGAGACCGGAGACCTGCCCGCATGGAGATAGGACGGCATCCGAAGGACATGAGGGAGGGCAGACTTACATGAGGATAACTGAAAACAACCTCACCAGCAACAATCACCAATCAGGGAATGGATTGTTGGAACAAATCCTATCACCCTCGAACCTTAACTCTGCCTACAGACAAGTGAGGCGTAACAAAGGGGCAGGGGGTGTTGACAGTATGGATGTCGGGTCATTGAAAGACTATCTTGTCAGGGGAAAGGAGGAGTTGATAACATCCATTGAAAGGGGCAAATACCGCCCCAATCCGGTCCGGAGGGTAGAGATACCCAAAGAGAACGGGAAGCGTCGGGGGTTGGGTATCCCTACTGTAGTAGACAGGGTTATCCAGCAGAGCATAGCGCAACAGCTCTCTCGGCTCTATGAGCCCGAGTTCTCCCCGTGGAGTTTTGGCTTCAGGCCAAAGCGAAGCGCACACCAGGCACTTGGTAAATGCCGGGATTACATCACTGAAGGCTATGTTTATGCGGTTGACATTGACCTCGAGAGGTTCTTTGACACAGTCAGCCATAGCAAACTGACAGAGGTACTGTCACACAAGGTTAAGGATGGGCGGGTTATCTCGCTAATCCATAAGTACCTCAATGCAGGAGTGATGAATGAAGGCAAATACGAAGAGACGCAGGAGGGCGTTCCACAGGGAGGGCCATTAAGTCCGGTTCTGAGCAACATACTGCTCAATGAGCTGGACAAGGAGCTCGAGAGACGGGGGCACAAGTTTGTACGCTACGCAGACGACATGGTCATTTTCTGCAGGAGCCGGCGGAGTGCCGAGCGCACTATGCAGAACATCATCCCCTTTATAGAGGGGAAGTTGTTCCTGAAAGTGAATCGGGACAAGAGTCAGGTTGCCCATGTCAGGGGGGTCAAGTTCCTTGGCTACTCCTTTTACGTTTTAAAGGGGGAGGGCAGGCTGCGGATACATCCCAAAAGCGTTGCAAAGATGAAAGCCCGTATCAAGGAGCTGACATCAAGGAGTAACGGTTGGGGTAATGACCGGAGAAAGGAAGCACTGAGCCAGTACATTAAAGGCTGGGTGCAATACTTCAAGCTGGCAGACATGAAGATGCTGCTGGTAAGTGTTGATAAGTGGTATCGCCGGAGGCTACGTATGGTCATTTGGAAACAATGGAAACGGATAAAGACCAAGTTGGCCAATCTCGTTAAGCTGGGCGTTAAGAAACAGAAGGCTTACGAGTGGGCATACACAAGGAAAGGTTCTTGGCACATTGCTGGTAGCTATATCCTCGACACAACTATTACCACAGAGCGTCTCCGCCTTGCTGGCTACGTTTTCTTATCGGATCACTTCAACAAGGTGAAAGTTGTACCTTAGGGAACCGCCGTATACGAGACCCGTACGTACGGTGGTGTGAGAGGTCGGAAAATGAAATAGGAGGAAACCTATTTCATTTTCCTCCTACTCGATTATTTCTTTTCCTCGAGAGGAGGAATAACAAGTACCTGACCCGGATATATCAGATTAGGATCTTTAAGCATCGGTTTGTTTGCTTCGAATATAATATTGTA
>Ga0116141_10000230_pt1 | contig 40507 bp, 35 predicted proteins | sample AD_UKC097_MetaG_FD_89744 | JGI IMG/M metagenome (GOLD analysis project Ga0116141, IMG submission 89744) | Active sludge microbial communities of municipal wastewater-treating anaerobic digesters from USA - AD_UKC097_MetaG | ecosystem: Engineered > Bioreactor > Anaerobic > Digestate | place: USA...
GATCCGTCAGTTCATCTTTCAGGACACCTTCCCCAAAATGGATCCACTTGATCTTTTCTGACGTTGTAACGAGGGAAAGAGCTTTGATAATAAGATCTATTCTCTTCAGGGCAATCATGTTCGAGCAGGATACTATCACGAAATCTCCGTCCTCTCCTGTGCAGCTTGCTTCACAGGGTCTGAAGGTTCCAAGGTAGGAAACCTTTAATCCGGGCCCCTCTGTGCGGAGTTTATTCCTGAAATAGGACCTTCCGTTTTCAGAAATGAAGAAGATAGAATCAAGTCTTTCTGATAAAAACCTCATCAGAGGCAGATACCCGGTCGGGGTTCTCTCCTCGTAAAGATCGCTGCCATGGGCCCTGGTTATCCTGATGATGCCGTGATAATCAAGCATTGCGATTGCATGTGCCCCCGTTTTCAGCCAGTATGAGTAAAAAACGGTTGAGTCGGCCGGATTCCCCCGCGGGATGTTATCCCTGATGAAGTCTCTCAGCTGAATTGCCTTGATAGTTTTCCTGAGGAGAAAAAGAAGCCTCCTTAAGCAGAGGGTTTCATCGATTTTGTGCCTGAATCTGATCTCATCCTTTGCTGTTTTTATTATCAGGCGCAAATTACTCAGCATGAGTAAGGGCATTGCCAGGAATCCTGCAAAGGTGGTTGAGGGATTGAATCTGCAAACCCTTATGGATTTGTCAATTATCCTTGTTTCTTCACCTGTTGAATCCTGGGCTATTATTGTTATCCTGTCGAAATTCCTTTCGAGGAAGGGGAGTTCCGATTCCAGGAATGATTCACCTGTTCCGAAGGGGAAATGGGAAGTTATCAGTATGAGGTTCTTCATTTTGGACAAGGGAAACAGGATATGAAAGCAAAGGTATGAAATTAATGATCTTCATCGGTTTGGCTGAAAACATTAAACATTGCTGAAAAGATCAGCCAGCGGCTTCCTTATCATATCCGAATTCAGCTCTTCAGTCACCGCCCTGAAGCCGTTTTCGCCCATTCTGATCCTCATACCTGGATTCGCTGATAGCTCCCTGATGGCTTCTTTCATTCCTTTGTTATCCGAATAAACCAGCCCGCAAGCATATTTCTCCACGAGCCTTTTCTGGGGTTTGCAGTCTGAAACGATAACAGGTTTCTTCCCAAGCAAATAATCGAAGATCTTGTTGGCTATTCCTGATTCATGCTGCGGGTTCCTGTGAAACGGCGCCAGGCAGATATCCGAAATATCGAGATATGAAGGCAGTTCATTAAAACCGACCGGAGGGACATAGTGAACATTGTCGCGCAGGTCAGGGGATTTTATCAGGCTGAAGAACCTTTTTCTGTCTCTCTTGTCCACCGGTCCTATCACGAGGAATACCGAAGGAAATCGTTCAGCTGCAAGTTCACTGTATACTTCCAGAACATCGAACACACCCCTTCTTTCGGCAATCACTCCGAAATACAGAACGACAGTTGTCCCTTCCCTTACATTTGCCTTTGCAGGAACCTCGCTCCCTTTCTGCCAAACTCTTATGTCGGGCACATTGGGGATAATCCCGAACCTGCCGGGGAGCAGCTCCGGGTATTTTTCCGTAAGGACATCCCTGTAATCCTCGCTTAGTACTATTATCTTATCTGCATAGCTCAGATACTCCCTTTCTTTTTTCTGCCACAGGTTGGGACGGGCAAGAAAGTTACGGACCAGACCCCGTGACCAGTTGTATGAGGTAACTGCGTAAGGGTAATTTTCGTGAAGGTCGAGGACCATGGATACTTTTTTCCCCGAGCATCTAATTCCTTCCGATGCGGCTTTCGACATATAGAGGTCATGAACATGAAGAAAGCCGAGGTTCTTTTCCTTTATAAAACGGCTTATCCTGCGGCTCCAAAGCTTTTCGTATGCAGGCAGCCTGTTCTGGAAGAAGAAAAGTATATCCTTTAACTTCCTGTTAATCCTTATCCTCGATATTTCAATTCCCTCCTGACCTGGGTACGATTTACCGCCGAAACCGAAACAGAGGACATAAACGGAATGACCTGCGTCCTTAAGGATACCTGCTTCCCTTTCAACACGCTTGTCGTTGTTGTATTCGTTGTCAACTATAACTCCGATATTCATATTTCCTGTTTCGCTTGGAACTGCATTATTTCAGTAACCGGGCTACTTCCGCCGTAAGTCTTTCCCTGGAATATTTACCGGGAGAAGGCATTTTTGAATTGTCGTTTCTTAATGCCAGGTCCTCAAGATATTCCGAGGCGCCCTGCGGATCATCATACCTGAATGTTTTTCCCAGTCCGGTTTCTTTCAGGATCGCCGCTGCATCCCCATCCGGGGGACCGAAGCAGATAACGGGAACTCCTGATGCCATATATTCAAAAAGCTTACCGGTAATTATGCTTCGTGAGGTGGCATGAAAGGGGATTATTAAAAGCAGAACGGATGAATTCATCATATACCTTATTGCGGCAGAGTGTCCCGAATATGGAATAAATTCCGGATCATTCCCTGCTGCCCTGTCTGATATCCGCTCCTTCTGTTCAGGTGAGATCAGTCCGACAAACCTTATTTTGCATGGGATCATATCCTCTCTCAGGATCTCGACCGCCCTGAGAAATCCATCGAGCGGGTACGCATCGGAAAGGGTGCCAATATATGAAATGGTGAATATTTCAGGCCTCATTCCCTTTATCCCTGAAAAATCCTCCTCGTCGTAGCCGTTGCATATTACTTGGGTTTTTTGTTCAAGTCCTGGTAACTTCGAGCTGAAGAGCTCTTTAAGCGATTCTCCGACGGTTATGATCTTTCCAGCCAACCTAAGGACCTTTTTTTCAAGGCACCTGTCGATGGCTCTGGTGATGAATGTGGGATAGAATTTGTGGTAATAGTATATATCGGTCCAGGGGTCTCTCAGATCGGCAATCCAGTTTATATCGGGATATTTCCTTTTTAGCTTTAGTCCAATGAGCTGTGTCGAGTGAGGGGGGCTTGTTGTTATTACGTTTTTTATTCCGGTGCTTTGAATTATCTCGCAGGCTTTTCTGAAAGCATGTCTGTTCCATCCTCTCCGCGGATCAGGTATGAAGAAATTACCCCTTATAAACCTGATAATTATTCCGGAAAGTCCTTTCTTCCCGTCGCCGGCAAATCCAGCCGAAGGTATTTTCGTCTTGTCTTTCCTGTATAATCTGAAGAAATCGGTTGCTTTTGTTTTGTAGACCCTCAGACTGTCCGGTATTTCTCCGCTGAGGGAGACATCGGTAACGGGCCATGCTGCATAATCAGGATCTATTGTAAGAATGACTGGTTCCCAGCCATGCCTGGGGAGATACTTCGAGAACTTGAGCCAGCGCTGGACTCCTGCCCCCGACCCGGGCGGCCAGTAGTAGGTTACAATCAGGACCTTTTGCATCCTAAAGTTTTTTCAGGAGTGTGCCAATGTTTACCTTTTCAGAAATAATATCCTTAAGTTCCGGTATCCTTACCCTCTCCTGTTCCATTGAATCCCTGTATCTGATTGTTACAGTCTGATCTTCCGGAGTCTGGTGGTCGATGGTAATGCAGTAGGGCGTTCCGATGGCATCCTGCCTCCTGTATCTTCTTCCTATCGAGTCCTTGTCGTCGTACTGGCAGTTGAAATCGAACTTAAGGTCCCTTACGATCTTTTCAGCAAGTTCGGGAAGCCCGTCCTTTCTTACAAGAGGCATAACCGCCAGTTTTACGGGAGCCAGGAAGGAGGGAAGCCTCAGGACAACCCTTGTGTCGGAGCTTCCATCCTCTTTCTTAAGCTCTTCCTCAAGATATGAGGCCGAGATCACCTGCAGGAACATCCGGTCAACGCCTATCGATGTCTCAATTACATAAGGTATGTATGATTCTCCCTTTTCAGGATCGAAATACTGCATTTTCTTACCGCTGTACTGCTGATGCTGGCGGAGGTCATAATCAGTTCTCGAGTGAATTCCCTCAACCTCCTTGAAGCCGAAGGGGAAGCGGTATTCTATGTCGGTAGCGGCATTTGCGTAGTGGGCAAGTTTAGTATGATCGTGGAACCTGTAATTCTCGTCACCGAAGCCGAGCGCCTTGTGCCATTTCATTCTTGCTTCCTTCCACTTAGCAAACCAGTCGAGTTCTGATCCGGGCTGAACGAAGAACTGCATCTCCATCTGCTCAAATTCCCTCATCCTGAAGATAAACTGTCTTGCGACAATTTCATTTCTGAAAGCCTTGCCTATCTGGGCTATCCCGAAGGGGATCTTCATCCTTCCGGTTTTCTGAACGTTAAGAAAATTTACAAAAATACCCTGAGCAGTCTCGGGACGAAGATAGATCTTGCTAGCTCCCTCGAGAGTTGATCCCATTTCGGTCGAGAACATAAGGTTGAACTGCCTTACATCAGTCCAGTTGCGGCTTCCCGATATAGGACATACTATTTCATTATCCACGATTATCTGCCTTAGCCCGGCAAGATCGTTATCATTCATTGCCTTTGAGAATGCAGAATTGATCTCGTCATACTTTGCCTGGCTTGCAAGGACCCTCTGATTGGTTTCCCTGAACTTCTTCTCGTCGAATGATATTCCGAACCGCTCCCTTGCTTTTTCAACCTCCTTTGCAATCTTATCCTCGATCTTTGCAAGATGTTCCTCAATAAGGACATCGGCCCTGTACCTTTTTTTTGAATCCTTATTGTCGATAAGGGGATCGTTGAAAGCGTCAACATGGCCCGAAGCCTTCCATATTGTGGGATGCATAAAAATTGCAGAATCTACTCCCACTACATTATCGTGGAGCAGGACCATGCTGTCCCACCAGTATTTTTTTATGTTGTTTTTAAGTTCAACCCCATACTGCCCATAATCGTAAACGGCACTTAAACCGTCATATATTTCACTCGACGGGAAAACATATCCGTATTCCTTGCAGTGGGCAACCAGTTTTTTAAAAACATCTTCCTGAGCCATATATCTGTTGTGTGTTTTAAGGAGAACAAAAATAAATTAAAAGTTCGGTTTTCCAATTCACTTTATTGTCAATACTTTCTGCTGCCTGTGAGGCCGGGTTATTTTCAGGTAAGCGCTTATCCTATTGCATCAGGGAGGATAAGCATGTGGATCATCGCTTCAGGGTATTGTTACTTTAATTATTATCTTTAAACTGTTAAACCGGTAATGATGATTAGAAAGAGAACTGATTTCCTTGTGATAGGATCGGGTATTGCAGGTCTGACCTTTGCATTGAAGGCTGCCAGGTCAGGCAGGGTGGCAATAGTTACAAAATCGGTTATTGATGATTCCAGCACAAGGTATGCCCAGGGCGGTATAGCCGCTGTTTTCAGGGAACCTGATAATTTTGAGAAGCATATACGCGACACGCTCGTTGCGGGCGACGGGATCTGCAATGAGGATGTGGTGAGGCTTGTTGTACAGGAAGCCCCTGAGCGTATTAAGGATCTTATCGGTCTTGGTGTACCCTTTGACAAGAAGGAAGACGGAACATACGACCTCGCAAAGGAAGGAGGACATTCGGAGCATCGTATCCTGCATACGAAGGACAAGACAGGCGAAGCGATAGAGGAGACGCTGACCGACAAGGTCAGAAAAAATCCGAACATCGATATCTATGAGAATCACTTTGCCATAGAGATACTGACCCAGCATCATCTGGGCATTGAGGTAAAAAAGGATTTTCCCGACAAGCAGTGCTATGGAGCCTACGTTTTTGATCTCATCGACAAGAAAGTCTACACGTTCCTCTCAAAGATCACAGTCATGGCCACAGGTGGACTTGGGAACGTTTATCAGACAACAACAAATCCTGAAGTGGCTACAGGCGATGGTGTGGCGATGGTTTACAGGGCCAAGGGCATGATTGAGAACATGGAGTTCATCCAGTTTCATCCCACCTCCCTGTACGATCCCGGCAGGAAGCCCTCTTTCCTTATTACGGAGGCACTACGCGGCTACGGGGCCACGCTCAAGAACATGGCGGGTGAAAAGTTCATGAACCGCTACGACAGCCGGGGATCGCTCGCTCCCAGGGATATCGTCTCGCGTGCCATCGACAATGAAATGAAGATATGGGGCGATGATCATGTCTGGCTCGACTGCACCCACCTCGATCCTGAAGGTTTGAAAAGCAAGTTTCCCAATGTCTATGAGCATTGTATTCAGAGGGGAATAGACATAACGAAAGATCTCATTCCCGTTGTACCCTGCGTTCACTATTCCTGCGGCGGCATTAAGGTTGACACTAACGGTCAGAGTAATGTCGACAGGCTGTATGCTCTCGGGGAAGTATCATCGACGGGCCTTCACGGAGCAAACAGGCTTGCCTCAAATTCACTTATTGAAGCAGTTGTTTTTTCCCACCGGGCTTTCATCCATTCGGAGAAGAGGTTAAACGATCTGGGTTTTGAGGAGAAGCTTCCCGACTGGGATTACAAGGGTACGACCCATCTCGAGGAGATGGTTCTTATAACCCAGAGCATGAGGGAGGTACAGGCCATCATGAGCAATTACGTCGGGATAGTCAGGTCTGACCTGCGTCTTGACAGGGCTCTTGTCAGGCTTGAAATACTGTACAGGGAAACGGAGAGTCTTTACAAACGATCGCTCGTTTCCCGGCAGATCTGTGAACTCCGCAACCTTATAAATGTCGGTTATCTTATTATCAAAATGGCCAAGAACAGAAAAGAGAGCATTGGCCTGCATTATTCAATTGATTATCCTAAAAAGAATTAATTCCCTGATTTAATCTTTCCCCTGTTATGTATCATCTTGAAACCTCATTCACCGGAAAAAACGGTCTTTGGAGATATGTTGTAATGTTCGTCGCCGTTCTTATAGCCTCAAACACTATAGGGGGAATCCCTCTTTTCGTAGCCTACATGACAAAAGCGGCATCCGATCCGGGAGTTCTTGAAAAGATCTCATCCGACCCGGGTAGTCTTGCGACCATTGGCCTGGACCAGAACTTCAGCTTTTTCGCAATGCTGTTTCCCTTTCTCATAGGTCTGATCACCTTTGCACTTCTTATAAAGGCTCTCAACGGCAGGACCTTCGGAATGACCCTTAACGGTTCGGGAGCGTTCAGATGGAACAGGTTTTTTAAAGCAGGTTTTGTATGGCTGGCGCTTTCGGTCCTCTATCTGTTCATATATCTGAAAGCAGATCCTTCCAACTTCGTACTGAACAATACTACCGGCAGCCTTGCAACCCTTATCTTACTTTCAGTTCTTTTTGTTCCCTTCCAGGCAGCCTTTGAGGAAGTTCTCTTCAGGGGATACCTTATGCAGGGATTCACCGTTCTGTCGCGGAACAGGTGGGTTCCTCTCGTCATGACCTCACTGCTGTTCGGACTTATGCATTCATTTAATCCGGAGGTCGAGGAATTCGGGTTCCTGACCATGATGCCCCAGTATGTGCTTTTCGGCCTTGTCTTTGGAATCATTGCAGTTCTTGATGACGGCATTGAAGCTGCCATCGGGGCTCATGCCGCCAACAATATTTTCCTCTGCATAATGGTTACCCACAGTTCGTCGGCCCTGCAGACCCCTGCTGTTTACGAGCAGCAGGTTATCTATCCCTGGATCGAATTTGCCGGATTGCTTGTTTCCGGGATTATCTTTCTTTTGATATTGAAGAAGATACTCGGATGGGGTTCGTTTACGCGTCTTGCCGGGAAGGTGGAGCCTGTACCGTCTGAGCCTCAGAGCCCGTACACGGATGTTCTGTCGTCGGTACGGTAATCACCCCATGCCCTTCCGATGTAACTGATCAGGTCCCTTATTTCCACGGGGTCAAGTACTGTAAGCAGCTTTAGTCTTGTTTCCCTGAAATGAGGCAGACCCTTGAAGTAGTTCGAGAGATGTCTTCTCATCTCATATACTGCCCGCGGACCTTCCTTGTACTCCAGTGACTTCTCAAAATGCTCCAGGGCAAGGGCAGCTTTTTCCGATACAGTAGGTTCAGGCAGAAGTTCCCCGGTGTCGAGGTAATGCCTTATATCGCGGAATATCCATGGCCTGCCCACTGTCGCTCTTCCTATCATTATTGCATCGACACCGTAGCGGTCGAACATCTCCCTGGCTTTCAGGGGGCCGTCGACATCCCCATTACCGATTATTGGGATCTTCATCCTCGGGTTTTTCTTTACTTCCCCGATGAGCGTCCAGTCGGCCGATCTCTTGTAGAGCTGGGCACGGGTTCTTCCATGGATCGTGAGTGCGGTGATGCCTGTATCCTGGAGCATCTCAGCCACTTCGACAATATTCCTGCTTTCATCATCCCAGCCAAGACGTGTCTTGACCGTGACTGGTACCTTCACGGCCCTGACAATTGCCTTTGTCATTTCTACCATCAGCGGTATATTCCTCAGCATGCCGGCACCGGCACCGCGGTTGGCGATCTTCTTCATCGGACATCCGAAATTGATATCGATAAGGTCAGGATTTGCAGTTTCGGCAATGAGAGCGGCTTCAACCATGGCTTCGGTTATATGTCCGTAGAGCTGGATCCCTACCGGTCTGTCAAAATCGTAGAGGTCGAGTTTTCTGACGCTCTTTTCTCCGTCGCGTATAAGGCCGTCGGACGAAATGAACTCTGTATATACGAGATCAGCCCCGTTCTTCTTGCATACAAACCTGAACGAAGGATCGGTTATGTCCTCCATCGGTGCGAGAAGAAGCGGATAGGGTCGGAGATTAATAGTTCCTATTGTCAAGCTGCTGATTGAATTAGGGCCAGATGCTGCTCCGGACCTTTAAGGAATCCTCTGCCTTGTTCTGTTCGTTCTTCCTGTAGAAGTAAACAATGCCGTAGTTTTCACTCTCGGTCATCCTCTGGTCATCCGGCAGGGTGCTGTGGGTATTTTCAACCTCATTCCATATCTGCACTATTATTTCATCAGCTTCCTTCCTTAGTTCATAGTTTTTTTCTGTGTAGTCGAGAGTCTTTCTTGCAAGAGTCTTCTGGAAATTATATGCTTCAAGGAAATTCTGGTAACGTACCTTTACAACGGCAATTGTGGGGTTTGTAATAGGCGATCCTCCCTTTCTTATCCGGAACTCCTCCCCTTCAATTATTCGCTTGCCCCAGCTAATAAGCTCATTCTCGGTGTTGAGCGAGGGTACTGTTGCCTCATTGGTGGCAAGACCGTAGAAAGCTCTTGTTTCCTCCGGAAGGTCGCCCCTGAAGATGGCCATATTCATCACCCTCATGAAATGAGTCAGATATAACCTGGCCTTCCTCACCGTCTCGGAATAATCCCTGCTCCTGTTGTTCTGCGAAGCATACGACTGACGCTGCAGCTGGATCATGTTCTCAAATTGCGGAAGAAACTTCTGAAGCCTTATTATTGTCTTCGGCGAATAGGCTATCTGGCTGGGATGAACCTCACGCCCTTTCTCAAGGGCAGTTTTTAGCGCCCTGATACGCGCGGCATCAGTGTTGGGTAATCTACGGTATGGCATAACGTCAGGTCGGTGTTAACAAAGTGTTGATAACTCTAATGCGAATATAATAACGTTTTGTTAATAAACTATAGTATTCGCAATTTAATTGTTTTGATAAACAAAAAGTTCTGAAATGATTTTTTCTGCAAATACTGTTAATAACTAAATGAAGGAAAATGAAGGAATAGATGGCCATTCGCAGTCCTTTTCCCTTAAGTGCGAAGGGTTTAGTTAGAGTCACATAATATTGTGATAAGGTAAAGGAAAGGAACCGGACTTTGCCGGCAAGAGGGTGTAAAGCAGCATCCCTTTTGTTTTTGAAGGATCATTGCGGCCATAGTTAGGATTACAATTTTTTCATTAGTAAATTAGAGGGGTTAAAAAGAAACATTTAATACCTAAGAAAAATATGTTCGCCAGCGAAGTATACTCAGCAAGAAGGGCAAAACTTCACAAGATAATGAAGTCAGGGATTGCCCTCTTTATCGGGAATGTTGATTCCCCGATGAATTATCCGGCAAACTCCTATCATTTCAGGCAGGACAGTGATTTTCTCTACTTCTTCGGTCTCGACATACCCGGCTTCGCCGGTGTGATGGACTTCGACTCCGGGAAAGACCGCCTGTTTGGCAACGATGCGGATCTCGACGATATAATCTGGATGGGCCCCCAGCCCGCAGTAAGTGAACTGGCCCTGAAATGCGGTATTAAAGAGAGCTCGCCTCTTGCGAAGCTTGAGGATGTTTTGAGGGAGGCTGCCGGCTCAAAGCGTAAGATACATTTCCTTCCCCCTTACAGGGCTGAGACCAAGATGACCCTGGGGGCTCTTCTGAAGGAAAATCCGTGCCAGATGAAGACACTGGCTTCTGTAGACCTGATAAAGGCTGTTGTTTCGCTCCGGTCGGTAAAGGAGGATGTCGAAGTGGCGGAAATAGAGAAGGCGCTTTCCATTGCCTGGGAAATGCATACAACCGCGATGAGGATGTGCAAACCCGGAGTAAGGGAGCAGGATATCTTCGGTACAATAGAAGGAATAGCCCTTTCGAAGGGATGGGGCCCCTCATTCCCGATAATTCTGAGCATTAACGGCCAGACTCTTCATAACCACGAACACGGCAACGTTCTGCGAAAGGGAAGGATGATGGTAACCGACGCCGGAGCAGAGACTCTTCTTCACTATTCATCGGATATAACGCGAACAACCCCGGTTGGGGGCTTATTCAGCCCAAGACAGAAAGACATTTACAGCATAGTCCTGAAGGCCAATACCGAATCGATCAGTGCCGCAAAACCGGGGATATCGAACCGCGATCTTCATCTGAATGCATGCCGGATAATAGCTTCAGGACTAAAGGATCTCGGTCTGATGAAAGGAGACCCGGACGAAGCTGTTGCTAAGGGGGCGCATGCACTTTTCATGCCTCACGGCCTGGGACATATGTTGGGACTTGACGTACACGACATGGAGGGGCTCGGAGAGAATTTCGTGGGATACAGCGAAAGTGTAAAGAGGAGCGATCAGTTCGGACTGGCATTCCTGAGGTTCGCGCTTCCCTATAAGCCAGGACACGTTTTCACAGTTGAACCCGGAATTTATTTTATCCCCCAGCTTATCAGCCAATGGAAATCGGAAGGGAAGTACAATGAATTCATCAACTACGGGAAAGTGGAGAAATGGACCTCTTTCGGCGGAATAAGGATTGAAGACAATGTGCTGATCACCGAAGATGGCAACAGGCTTCTTGGGAAGCCAATACCCAAAACCATCAGGGATATAGAAAAGATTTGCTCATAAGGCACGCATGAGCCGGCATCTCTGACTGCCTTCACCTCAGTGTCCCGAGGATATTCCAGCATTTGTAGAGGCCTCTCGGAACGTGGAAGCAGCCTTTCCATTTTCCGCCCTTCAGAGGGAGAAGGACCTCTCCCTGCCTGTTCAGATAACCGAACCACTCGGGGTAATCGTTATCCCTGAAATGATCCCATGTATAGCGGTGGACTCTTTCAAACCACTCAAGGCACCCGGGCGAACCGGTAAGCTGGTAGCCTTTCAGCATCGCAACAAGAGTTTCCATGTGAACCCACCAGAGCTTCTGATCCCACTCGAGCTGCTGCGGCGGATAGCCCTTTCTGTCGAGAAAATAGAATATCCCTCCGTATTTCTCATCCCATCCGTATTCGGCAGTTCTCAGGGCTATTTCAACGGCTTTCTCGATTAGAGGCCTGTTCTCCGTCCTTTCTCCGAGATCCATAATGAACCACATTGCCTCGATTGCATGTCCGGGATTCAGCAGGCGGCCCTCAAATGAATCGGAGAGCTGGTTGTCGGTTGTAAGGTTTTCAACCACAAGTCCGAGTTCGGGACGGTAAAAGACATCCATCACCTCATGTATGCAGGTGTTGATGGTTTTCATAAGGAATTCCCGGTCAAGAAGATGCTCTATCTCAAGAGCAAGGTTGCATAGTATCATGGGCAGGGCGAAATTTTTCAGACTCCTTGTCCCTGGATGCGATTTGTCCCATTTCCCCTTGGGATTACTGCTCCGCGACAGCACCATGTCGAAGGTACTTCGTGCTATATCGGCATATTCGGTGTTTCCCGCTGCCTTGCTCAGCTGTCCGAAAGCCATCGAGGCGAAGGTGTAACTGAAGATATTGTATGGTTCGATAAGGGGTAAGCCCTCACGTGTAAGGGAGAAGTACCAGTTAAGGTTTCCGTCGTGGCCGTGCTTTCTGAGGAATTCGCCTCCCCTGAGGGCGCATTCAAGCCATTCGGGTTTAGTGGCGACGTTATTGTAAAGAACCGAGAACATCCATACCTGGCGGCCCTGAAGCCAGATAAACTTATCGGTGTCAAACACATCTCCTTTTCTGTCGAGGCATGTGAAATACCCTCCGTAATCCCTGTCCTGCGATTTCTCAAGCCAGAAGGGGATTACATTTTCAAGAAGTTCGTCGCGGTAAAGCGTTTCTAATGATGGAAAGTCCATGGCATTCATTTTTTATTGGTTCTGCCTTTGCTGAGCCACATTTCCTCAATCTCCTCGAGCGACCTGCCCGTGGTCTCAGGCAGAAGCTTCCATACTATAAGGATATAGGGGATGCACATAAAGGCGAAAAGCCAGAATGTTCCGGCCGGAGTGAAGGTTGTCAGCATCCACGGTGTAAGCTGTCCGATGAGGTAGGTGCCTATCCAGAGCGACAGGCCGGCAACCGACATGGCAGCGCCTCTCACCTTCACCGGGTACATCTCTGAAAGGAGGACGAAAATTACCGCGCAGATTGAGATCGCGCAGAAGAAAATATAAAGAAGGAAGGATATAAGAAGGAGTAGGTGAGGCAGATTCAGGCTTTCTCCATAATTAAAGTAAAGGCCTGTAAGGATAAGGGTTATTATCATACCCGAGACACCCCAGTAAACAAGCTGCTTTCTTCCCACCTTATCAATAATTGACAGGGCCAGGACAGTTGTCAGCATGTTTACAAGTCCGACGAGAACCTGGTAGAAGAGCGAATCGCCGCTTGAGAGCCCGCTTTCGACGAAGATGGTGGGCCCGTAGTAGAGGACCGCGTTGACTCCCATGAACTGCCCGAGCATTGCCAGGGCAACACCTATGAAGAGAGCAAGCCGGAAGCCTGGCTGGAGGAGCATCCTCCAGTCGGTTTTTGTCTCCATGGCAATCAGATTTTTCACATTATTCACCTGAACCTCTGCTTCTTTCCCGCCGTAGATCCTGTCAAGTATCGTCAGCGCCCTTTTTTCCTGTTTCTTTACCACAAGCCACCTTGGACTCTCGGGAATAAAGAAAAGGGCAATGAAGAAGAGCAGTGCAGGAATTGTTTCCATTCCCAGCATTCCTCTCCATACCTCCGAGGCAAATATCTTCCCGTAAAGACCTGAAGTGGAGCCTCCGGCAAGGAGCGAAACCGAATACTCAAGAAGGCCGAAATTTGCAAGGTAGGCTCCAAGAAATCCCACGGTAATGGCAAGCTGATAAAGGGAAACAAGCCTTCCCCTGTAAGCTGGAATCGACACTTCAGCTATATAGAGCGGAGAAACAACCGATGCCACTCCTATTCCATCTCCTCCGATAATACGTGCAACAACAAGCTCACTTATCCCTCCGGCGATCATACAGCCGATAGCTGATACGGAAAACATTACCGACGATAGGATCATTACGATCTTCCTTCCGAACATATCGCTGAGATAGCCTGCAAAAAGTACTCCGGCGATCGAACCCACGAGGGCGCAACCGACATACCATCCCTTTTTGATATCGTCGAGACTGAACTGTGACGAAACCTGATCAACAGTCCCCGATATCACCGCTGTATCGTAACCGAAAAGAAAGCCTCCGAGAGATGCCACAACTGAAAGCCAGATGACGTATCTCAGCTGTTTTGATTTTTCCTGCATAATTATAGCAAATTTATATGATTCATGTGGTCCTGCCTTTTTATCTAACCCCGGGGTATAGAGATCCGGCTATCCACCGAAGTTTCCGGGATTTTTGCCGCGACGGGTTCAGGGAGGCAGGTTTTCCCGGTGCATGTTGTCATTTTTCTAGTATGCTTTATAATATTCCCTGTTGAGCCTTGCAATATTTACCAGTTTTATCTGCTTGGGGCACTCAGCCTCACAGGCCCCTGTATTTGAGCAGCTTCCGAAGCCAAGCTCATCCATCATTCCAACCATGGCCCTGACCCTTTCCCCTGCTTCCACCCTTCCCTGGGGAAGGAGGGCGAGCTGCGAGATCTTTGCCGACACAAACAGCATGGCTGAGGCGTTTTTGCAGGCGGCCACACAGGCTCCGCAACCTATGCACACTGCTGAATCAAAAGCTGCATCGGCATTTTTTTTCTGAACCAGAACCGAGTTTGCCTCAGGTGCCGCTCCCGTGTTGACTGAAATAAAGCCTCCTGCCGACTGTATCCTGTCAAAAGCGCTTCTGTCGACGATAAGGTCCTTTATCACCGGGAAGGGTCTGGCTCTCCATGGTTCGATCCAGACGGTCTCCCCATCGCTGAAATACCTCATCGACAGGTGGCATGTCGTTACAGCAGGAACAGGCCCGTGAGGGTGACCGTTGATATACATTCCGCACGATCCGCAAATACCCTCGCGGCAGTCATGGTCGAAGGCAACAGGATCATCTCCCTCCTCAACAAGCTTCTTGTTGAGGGCATCGAGCATTTCGAGAAATGACATTTCTGGCGAAACGTCATCCATCCTGTAGGTCACGAACGCACCTTTTGACTTTGCATCCTTTTGCCTCCAGATCTTTAATATCAGGTTCATATTGTTGATTGTCTTCTTTATTTACATATAGATCACCCGGGTCATCTGCCGGCATAACGAACTCCTGTATTCTATTTATAACTTCTGACCTTAAGCTCGACTTCTTCAAATTTCAGCTCTTCCCTGTGCAGGATATGAGGCTTATCTTCACCGGCATATTCCCAGGCTGAGACATATGCATATTCTGCGTCATTACGGAGAGCTTCTCCGTCGGGCGTCTGGTACTCCTCCCTGAAGTGGGCTCCGCACGATTCTTTCCTTGCAAGGGCGTCGTTTACCAGAAGCCCGGCCATTTCCAGATAGTCGGCCACCCTTCCGGCTTTTTCAAGTTCCTGGTTGAGTTCATTAACAGAACCCGGAACACGAAGGTCGTTCCAGAACTCATTCCTGAGGTCGTGTATCAGTGTAAGCGCTTTTTTCAAACCCTCTTCGTTCCGTGTCATCCCGCAATAATCCCACATGATTTTTCCAAGTCTTCTGTGGAACGATGAGGCAGTATGTTTCCCTTTAATCGAAAGGAGCCTATGGAGCCTTTCAACCGATGCTCTTTCGGCCTCTTCGAATTCCGGGCGGCTGGTATCTATCTTGCCTGTGGAGATATCGTCGGCGAGGTAGTTGCTTATAGTAGCGGGCAGAACGAAATATCCGTCGCCTGCTGCCTGCATAAGCGAGCTGGCTCCGAGACGGTTTGCCCCGTGGTCAGAGAAATTTGCTTCGCCTATCGCATACAGGCCGGGTATTGTTGTCATAAGCTCATAGTCGACCCACAAGCCTCCCATTGTATAATGCCCTGCCGGATAAATCCTCATTGGTTCCTCGTATGGATCTGATCCTGTAATCGTTTTATACATCTCAAACAGGTTGCCGTATTTGTTTTCAATAGCCTTTTTCCCCTGTTTTTTAATTGCGTCCCTGAAATCGAGGTTTACTGCAAGTCCTGTTTCCCCGACTCCATAGCCGGCATCGCATCTCTCCTTAGCTGCCCTTGAGGCCACGTCTCTGGGAACGAGGTTCCCGAAAGCAGGATAACGCCTCTCGAGATAATAATCCCTTTCCTCCTCGGGTATGGAGTTTGGGGGTCTTTTGTCGCCTTTGACGGCCGGAACCCAGATCCTTCCGTCGTTCCTGAGCGACTCCGACATAAGGGTCAGTTTCGACTGGAACCTGTTAAGCTGGGGCACGCTTGTGGGATGTATCTGTATGAAGCTGGGATTTGCAAAGAACGCGCCTTTTCTGTGGGCCTTCCATGCTGCCGAGGCATTTGAGTTTACAGCAAGTGTCGAGAGGTAGTATATTGTTCCGTAGCCGCCGGTTGCGAGTACAACCGCATGTGCCGAATGCCGTTCGATTGCGCCCGTTATGAGATTGCGGGCAATTATCCCCCTTGCCTTTCCTCCGGCAAGCACCAGTTCGAGCATCTCCCTCCTCGGATACATAACCACGCTGCCTTTTTTTATCTGCCTGCTCAGCGATGAATAGCATCCGAGAAGACACTGCTGACCCGTCTGGCCCTTTGCATAGAAAGTGCGGGACACCTGAACTCCTCCGAACGACCGTGTATCGAGTGTTCCTCCGTAGTCTCTTGCAAAGGGGACTCCCATAGCTGTAAAATGATCTATGACCTGGTTACTTACTTCAGCGGCTCTGTATACATTTGCTTCCCTCGACCTGAAGTCGCCCCCTTTAATCATGTCATAAAAGAGCCTGTAAGTGCTGTCGCCATCGTTCTGATAATTTTTCGCTGCATTTATTCCTCCCTGGGCGGCTACTGAATGAGCCCTGCGGGGCGAGTCCTGGTAACAGAAATTCTTCACGCTGTAACCCAGCTCGCCAAGGGCGGAGGCTGCCGCGGCACCTGAAAGGCCTGTCCCGACAACAATGACCTCAAGCTTTTTCCTGTTGGCAGGGTTAATGAGCCTTGCCGAAGATTTGTACCTGGTCCATTTCTGCGAAAGGGGTCCTTCGGGTATTTTAGAGTCGAGTTTTCCCATTTTAATTTGTTTTTCTATCTGAACTGCCAGAGAATGATTGAGATAAGTGCAAAACCGGCAGGTATGACAATTGCATAGATCCAGGCAATGACTTTTACAACGGGAGTCCATATCCTGTGGTTTAGTCCGAGTGTCTGGAATGCCGAGCTGAAGGCGTGGAAGAGATGGAGCCCCAGCAGGACGAAACAGGTAAGGTATATGTAGTTGTATGCGGGTATGCTGAAAAGCTGATGGGCAACAGAGTAGAAATCCTCATGATCGCCTTCGACAAGTCCGAGCCTGATAAAGTAGAAGTTAAAGAAATGGATAACAAGAAAAATCAGTACCGATGAGCCGGTCCAGATCATGAACCTCGAAAAGAAGGAGGTTTTGGTCTTGTAACCGCTCGCATAACCCACGGGCCGGGCCAGCCAGTTGGTTATCTGGAGGTAGATCCCATAGCAGAAATGGACAAGCAGCGAAGCTATAAGAAGAACCTCAACAATCTTCACCGGGGGAAAGGTTGCCATGAAGCGGGCTGCAGTATTAAAGGGAAGCGGGTCGCTGTTAAGCAGTTTAAGGTTTATTGCCAGGTGTACCGGCAGGAACAGGATCAGGAATAATCCTGCCAGGGCCATGACAAACTTTTTAGAAACAGAGGAAAAAAGTACTTTATTCATGGGATGAGAATTAAGTAAATGCCAGTCTCCGGGCTGGGACAATTCCTGCAAGTAAATTTATCTAATAAATTTCACAATTGCGATAGTTAAGAGTAATTTATAAGTGTTGCATTAACAGCAGGATTTGTGTAAATTTCAGTTCATATTAAAATAGTCAGACATGAACTACTATATTCACTATAACGGAGGGAAAGTCTACTACACCGACTCCGGTGACGGAGACACCGTCGTTCTTCTTCACGGATATCTTGAAAACTCATCGGTATGGAACGGATTCGCCGCGAGACTTGAAAAAGCCTTCAGGGTCATCTCGGTCGATCTTCCCGGACACGGGCTCTCAAAAGTTTACGGTGAATGCCATACGATGGAATTCATGGCCGGGGCTGTAAAAGCACTTATCGACAATCTGAATCTGAAAAAAGTGATCCTCACCGGGCATTCAATGGGAGGATATGTTACCCTGGCCTTCGTGGAAGCCTTTCCTGAATTGTTGAAGGCTTATTGTCTTTTTCACTCTCACCCCTTTGCCGATACTCCCGAAACCCTTAAAAAGAGGGAGAATGAGATAAAGGTGGTTAAGTCGGGAAAGAAATATCTTTTTTATCCCGAAAGTGTATCAAAGATGTTTGCTGCACCGAACATCCTAAAGATGAAGGAGCAGGTTGCACGGTCAAAGGATATTGCCTCGGGAATATCCAATGAAGGAATCATTGCCGTTCTTAACGGCATGATGGCAAGGCCTTCGAGACTTAAGGTGATGGAGGAAGGGAAGGTGCCCTGCCTCTGGATACTCGGGAAGCTCGATAACTATATAGTCTGCGATGAGATGAGAAAGAGGGTGACCCTTCCTTCAGGATCAACTGCTGCCATCCTCGGTAATTCGGGACATATGGGCTTTGTTGAGGAGGAGAAACACTCGGCTGATATGTTTATGGAATTTGCAAACGGACTGAAATAGAGGCTTCTGCGTAAATAAAATGGTGCCGGATAATGAATTTTCATTAGAATTTTTATTGTGGCAGGGTAATTATTTTACCTGCTGCAATAACTTTTTTACCTGATACGTGATATAATTCCGGACCTGCCTGTTAATTGCAGAAAAAAGAGCATTCCATTGACAGGGCAGCTTTATTCCCTGTTAAGGTAATCAACTGCATACCTGAGGGTTGTATCTAGCTTTCTCCATATGGGATAGAACCCTTTGTTGTCGAGTATATTTCTCGCTATATATGCCTTAAGCTGGATATGGATAATCTCTCCTGAAGTTCTGATACCTTCACTGTCCCTTTTCACCCCGCTTTTTTCCGCGAAGGTGATAAACTGATTCAGAAGGTTTTGTTTGTCGAGGTATTTTTCCATTTCCGCAGCATCGCTGTACTTTTTAAGTTCTTCCCTGTTCTTTTCGGTGTAGCTGAGGGCAAAGCGGTATATATGAGGTCGTGCTGCGAGGAAATATGTCGAACGGCCGGTGGTGTCGACAGGGATGAATATATCAGGCATTATTCCGCCTCCGCCGTATACGGTTTTTCCTCCGGGAGTCGTGAACTTCAGTGAATCGGCGAAATGGATGCTGTCGGAGACTTCGAACTCACCTCTTTCATATCTTTCATTAAGGTCATCGAAGTATTCGTCGAACCCGTTATTGTAAGGTTTCTGGATTGACCGTCCCGTAGGTGTATAGTAACGGGCTATGGTAAGCCTCATTCCCGAGCCGTCGTTAAATGGTATGGGTTCCTGCACCAGTCCTTTCCCGAAGGAACGTCTTCCTATTATCGTACCCCTGTCATTGTCCTGTATTGCTCCTGCAAGGATTTCGCTTGCCGAAGCGCTCCATTCATCAATAAGCAGCACAAGCTTGCCGTCCTCGAATTCTCCTCCTCCTGTGGCTTTAGCTTCGTTTCGCGGCTGTGCCCTTCCCATGGTATACACTATCAGCTGACCCTTTTTAAGGAACTGGTTCGCTATTTTTATCGCCGGTTCCATAACACCTCCCGAGTTTTCGCGCAGGTCGAGAATAAGATTTTGCATTCCTTTTCCCTTCAGTTCCGAAAGTCCCTTCAGGAACTCGTCGAAGGTGGTCATGGCGAAGTTGTTGATCTTTATATAGCCTGTCTTTTCGTCTATCATATAGCTGACATCGACGCTGTAGATTGGAATTTTATCGCGTGTGATCTCAAAGGGGATAAGCTCGTCATAGCCTTTCCGCATGAGTTTAATTCTTACCACAGTTCCCCTTGGACCTTTGAGCATTCCCATTACCTTCTCGTCGCTGAACTTTTGTCCGGCAACGAGAGAATCGTTGACAAAGATGATCTTGTCGCCTGCCATCAGCCCGATCTTTTCCGAAGGACCTCCGGGTATTGTACTTATTACAAGAATTGTATCAGTAAGCATGCTGAAGGAAATCCCTATACCATCGAAGTTTCCCTGGAGAGGTTCGTTGGCCCTCTGAAGGTCCTTGGCAGGGATATAAACCGAGTGGGGGTCGAGTTTCTTGAGTATTGCCGGGATTGCGGCTTCAACAAGGTCGTTTCTGTTTACAGTGTCGACATAATCCGACTCGATGATGTTGAGGATGCTGTTGATCTTGTCGGTCCTGGCCCTGAATCCGGGCTGCTGAACCGATTTGTTGGCGCCCGGAAGGAAGAAGCCTATTATTATTCCTGTAAGCAGGGCAAGAGCGAGAAGCAGGGGCAGGATTATGTTCCGGCTGGAATTATTGTATTTCATAAATATCATTCTCAGGATCAATATAAACAAGTTCAATACCGGCACGTTTCAGAAGGTCAAGTCCGTCGGTATTGTGGTATCTGTTACAGAATACCACCCTCCTTATTCCCGACTGGATAATGAGCTTTGCGCATTCCATGCACGGAGATGTTGTTACATACAACGTTGAATCTTCACTGGAATTATTCGACTTGGCAACTTTTGTGATGGCATTGGCTTCTGCGTGAAGAACATAAGGTTTTGTAATGTTGTTCTCATCCTCGCATACATTTTCAAAACCAGCCGGGGTTCCGTTGTAACCGTCGGATATTATCATTTTTCCCTTGACGATAAGAGCCCCCACCTGCCGGCGTATGCAATAGGAATTCTGAGCCCAGATGAGCGCCATTTGAAGGTATCTCCTGTCGAAGGTTTTCTGTTTGTCCCCGTATGGTCTGATGTTGTCTGTCACTATCGGCCTGTAAACACGCGTGAAGCGTCCAAAGTTAAAAAAAAATAGGATTGTTGTTTTAATCAGTGGATAATGAAATACTTATTTTTACATAATCATATAAAGCAAAAGCATTAAACCTATTAACAGCAACAAACCAGAATGGCACATCCCCGGAAGGAGAAATTCAACAAAGACGATGTTAAACTGGCAAAGATTGCCAGGGCTCTTGCGCATCCGGCAAGGGTGGCTATAATCCGCCACCTTGCAGGAAATGATCCCTGTTGTTTCAGTGAGATCTCTAAGCATCTGCCTCTTTCTGACTCGACCGTTTCGCAGCATATGAGCGAGCTCCGGAGCGCAGGACTTATAAAAGCCAGCTATGAGCTTCCGAAGATCATCTACTCCCTTGATGAGGATGAGTGGAAGAATGCCCGGAAGCTGCTCAAGATCTTTTCAAAGATGAAACCCCTGAAAGGCAGGAATGAAAAGTCAGAATTACCTGAGGCTGCCTCGCAGCTTTAGTAAGCCGGGAATCTGAAAGCCTCCAGTATCTTCATGGGGATCCTGGTGTTGTCATAAATTCCTGTGAATTTATATGCACCTGGTCCTGAGGCGTAAACCGGAAGCGTTATTCCTGAATGACCCCTTGTTGAGAAGCTGAGGACTGTTTTTCTCAGATTGATATCTCCTCCAGTTATTGTAACGCCTCCGGTCTCGTGGTCGCCGGTAACAACCACAAGTGTTCTTTTGTTTTTCGCGGCGAAATCGAGAGCGACACCGATTGCCATGTCAAAGTCGAGCGTTTCGTCAATCAGAGTGTCCGCAGCGTTTGCATGTCCGGCCCAGTCGATCTGAGATCCTTCAACCATCAGGAAGAAGCCTTTTTTGTTTTTGCTTAGTATTTCAATGGCCTTGGCTGTTGTTGCAGGAAGCATATCTCCTCTTCCCTTAAGCCTGTAGGGAGGCTGGTCGTCATAAATGAGGCCTGCGAGTTTGGAAGCGTTTGATTTGAGAACACCATCGAGTGTTGTTTCGACGGCATAACCGTTTGCACGAAGGGTTTCGGTAAGGTCTTTTCCGTCGGTCCTTTTGGTAAAATGATTAAGTCCTCCGCCGATGAAAAGGTCAATATCGGTCTTGAGGAAATCACTTGCAATATCCTCATAGCTTCCCCGGCTTCCCTGATGGGCAATAAATGAGGCGGGCGTGGCATGCGTCACCGAAGCTGAGGCAACAAGACCGGTAGAAAGGCCGTTCTCTTCGGCAATTTCAAGGATTGATTTAAGCACATTTCCTTTCGGATCCACGCCGATGGCGCCGTTGTTGGTCTTTGTTCCCGTTGCCAGGGCTGTCCCTGCGGCTCCCGAATCGGTTATATAAGCGTTTGCCGAGTAGGTCTTCTGAAACCCCGTGCTTTGCATTCTTTCTATGTTAAGCGGTTTGTTTGATGCGGTTATAGCTGCATAAACCTGCGCCGAACCCATTCCGTCGCCGATAAGGAAAATTACGTTTTTTGCCTTTCTGGTGTCGATCCCGGCGGTATGTTTCAAAGGCGAACAGGATATCAGGGCTGCTCCTGTAATGATCAGGACGAATAGCTTGTTTATTCTGGTCATATTATTGTTGTTTATTGGTTAATTTTTTTCGGCCAACAAGGTAGTGAAATAGTTAAAAATAAAAATCATTCTTCAACATATCCCCGGATGATAAACAGTAAACCAGTAAATTGGTTTGACACCAATCCGGGTAATTCAAAACTTTTTTTGAACTTTGCGCCAATAATAAAAAATATATGACGGATAAAATAGCAAAGGCAGTTGAATATCATCAGGCGAAGTTCAACTGTTCCCAGTCGGTTTTTACAGTTTTCGGAACGGATTTCGGATTAAGCGAGGAGGATTGTCTGAAAGTATCGTGCGCCTTCGGAGGCGGGATGGGCCGCTGTCAGTATGTTTGCGGAGCAGTCACCGGTGCACTGATGGCCCTTGGACTGAAATACGGCAAGGGAGCAGGCGATCCTGAAGAGAAGAAATTAATTACCTACGCTAAAACGAGGGAGTTCTTTGATAAATTCACCGGATTGCATGGCTCGCTGAACTGCAGGGAGTTGTTGCACGGTCTTGACCTGAATGATCCCGATGATTATGCAAAGGTCAGGGAAATGGATCTGTTCAACACACTCTGTGAGAAAAGTTACATTGCTGATGCTGTATCCATAACGGAAGACCTTTTGAAATAAAACTCCGGCCTGACAGGTCGCGACTGGTTTATTTCATTCAGGTTTGAAGAAGCTTTTCGTCATGTTGTGAAGAAGGTCTGCATGGGACCAGGGAAAGGACTGACTGAAGGTTCAGTCCTTATCAAAATTGAAGTATAGCCAAATCATTAAACCTGAAATAATGAGCGCCTTACTGTTGAAACTTATTTTGCTGGCTGTTTTCGGAATAGCCATGGCCCATCTCGAAGGGGTCGTTGTGGTTTACCTTCGGAAGGCTATCGGGATGCTTGATTCCGCTTCCAACGAGGAGTCGGTTAAAGCCATACCGAAGTGGTATCTGACAACTGAGAAGACCCGTGAAGCGGCAACAATAATCATGTTGCTGGTTATTGCTTTTCTGAGCGGTGTCACCTGGCCTGAAAGGGGAATTTTCTTCCTGTGGACATTTGCCTTCTGGGATCTTTTTTATTACCTGTCGCTTTATATCCTGATCAAATGGCCTCCTGACCTGAAGACGACTGATGTTCTCTTTCTTATCCCGAAACCGTGGATAGCCCCGGTCTGGTTTCCTGTCAGCGTATCGGGCCTTACCATCCTGGTTATTATGGTACTGACTCTTCTTAAGGTCATTTTCTGATCGGCGCTGTGCTTTAAAACCACAGACCGTGAGTTGACATTTTTTCCGGAAACCGGGGCTAAGGCCCTTACCCCGATAGCCGGAAACAGGTCTGTTGCTGGCGGGGCTTCGGTTTTAATAAAGAACGAAATAAGATTCTTCCCGCTTAAGTGCATGGCATTAAGGAACTTCCGAGCCGTTACATATCATGTAAGGGTAAGGCATCAGGCAGGAGCGAAATGGTAATTACGGCTATTTTATAAGCCGGCATGCAACAAAAAGCTTTTTCGTGCGTTAGTACAGGGTGCGAAATTTCAGAAATTCCATTTATTGACCAAAATTGTTAATTATGAGAGCTATTTACTTAATTCCCATTCTGTTATTTGTTGCCCTAACTGCAGGTTGTACAAAGGAAGATGATCCGGATGGACCGGGCACAGATCCTGTTGTGGGTACCGATGGAATAATTATTGATCACACCACGGTAAAGCTTGCTGCAATACCTTCGGAATACATAAGTGCCGCAAAACAGAAACTTCATATTGCTTACAGTCATACCTCACATGGAAGTCAGCTTATTACCGGAATGTCGGGGCTGGTAACATTCAAGGGTTCAGCTTATTCGTGGAACAACGGAGGAACCGACGGCGCACTCGATCTTCATGATTATGCCATACAGGGCGATCTGGGGAATCCCGACAGAACGACCTGGGCTTCGAGAACAAGGACATATCTTGCCGCAAATACGGATGTAAATGTTGTGATGTGGTCGTGGTGCGGCCAGGTATCAACTGCAAGCGAGAATGATATCAGTACCTATCTCAACCTGATGAATGATCTTGAAAAGGATTTTCCAAAGGTGAAGTTTGTGTATATGACCGGTCATCTTGACGGAACAGGACTTACCGGGAACCTTCATCTGCGCAATGAGCAGATAAGAAAATACTGCAGGGATAACAAGAAGATCCTTTACGATTTTGCTGATATAGAATCATATAATCCCGACGGCGTATATTTCGGCAACAAGAAGGCAAACGATGCCTGCGCCTACGACAGTGACGGAAACGGTTCTCTCGATGCCAACTGGGCAATTGAGTGGCAGAACAGCCATACGAAGGGGGTCGACTGGTTTGAATGCAGCGCCGCCCATTCGCAGCCGGTAAATGCAAACATGAAGGCATACGCGGCATGGTGGCTCTGGGCCAGACTTGCAGGCTGGGACGGGAAATAGGAGTTTTTGTTATTTCGTTATTTCGTTATTTCGTTATTTCGTTATTTCCCATTATTAAAAAGATCTTGTCCTTTGTTAATGGATAATTATAAAAAATCGGTTTATCTCACTATTTTTGAAGGGACTTCTAAAGAGACCTTCTGTAATGACCTTAAAAAACCTGACTCTGAAAGGTGGTTCAGCCTTTTTTCTTTTATTGCTTAAATCCTACATACTATCAGCAATGCTGCCTTCAGGCAGTACTGCTCCTCAGGATACTGTTCCGGAGGGGGGAAGAAACCGGAAGCAGCCGGTTTATGTTACTTCCCGGCTCGTTACCGGGAGACCCGTAATTGATGGCAATCTCGACGACGAATGCTGGAAAAACGGCAACTGGGCGGGCGACTATATTCAATATATTCCTGATGAAGGAGCAGAGCCGACCTTCCAGACGGAGCATAACATTCAGTACGACGACAAGCATCTCTACATAGCTATCAGGGCTTTTGACCCTGAGCCGCATAAGGTTCACAGGTATGCAGGCGTGCGCGACGAGATTGTCGGTGACCTGGTAGGAGTTAATCTTGACAGTTACCGCGACTATCGGACCGGCTTTGAGTTTACGGTATCTGCGTGGGGTCAGAAAGTCGATCTGGTCCTGTTCAATCCAAACGACTGGGATTTCAACTGGAATGCCGTGTGGAGGACAAAAGTTGGTCTGGAGGATTCGGCCTGGGTTGCAGAGATTGAAGTACCTCTCAGTCAACTTCGTTACAGCAACAAGGATGAACAGGTATGGGGATTGCACACCTGGCGATGGATCGACCGGTTTCAGGAAGAAAGCAACTGGGAACGCCAGTCGAAAACAGGCCCGGGCATGCTTTACAACTATGGTGAGTTTGTAGGACTGAAAGGTCTCAAGAAATCGAGGAGGTTTGAGCTGCAGCCCTTTGTCCTTGGCGAACTGAAGACACAGGAGGATATTCCCGGAAATCCCTATGTCAGTAACGGCCGGATCTGGAAAGGGAATGCCGGTCTTGATGCAAAAATTGGCATTTCAAGCAATTTCACCGTTGACCTTACTGTCAACCCCGATTTCGGACAGGTGGAGTCAGATCCTTCGGTAATGAACCTTACGGCTTTTGAGACTTTCTACGAGGAGAAAAGACCTTTCTTTCTGGAAGGTCTTACCATTTTCGACTACGAGTTTGACAGACAGAGCCTTTTTTACTCAAGGAGGATAGGCCATTCCCCTTCCCTGACCATTGGTGCTGAGGAAGGCGACTTTGTAAGGAATCCCGATATGACAACCATTATTAGCGCTGCCAAATTCAGCGGCACCGATTCGAAGGGCCTTTCGGTAGGATTGATACAGAGCCTTACTGCGAACGAGTATGCGGATATCACCGGACCGGCAGACCAGGAAAGTAAAAGGATAGTCGAGCCTCTTACAAACTATCTTGTTGGTCGCGTCCAGAAAGGATACAACGAAGGAAATACAATTATCGGAGGGATGCTAACCTCCACAAACAGGTTTATCCGTGACCAGGAGCTTGAATTCCTGCCGACCGATGCCATAACCGGAGGCCTTGATCTGCTTCATCACTGGAAGGACAAGGAGTTCTTCGTAAATGCAAAGATCGTCGGCAGCCATATAAAGGGAAGTCCGTGGGCCATCCAGGAACTGCAGGAATCGCCTGTACACTATTTTCAGAGACCCGGAGCCGGATATCTCGATTACGACATAACAAGAAGAAGTCTTTCGGGGCATGGGGGCAAAATCGAAGCAGGCAAGGGATCGGGTGGCCACTGGAAATACTCGGCAGCCCTGTCGTGGCTGAGCCCGGGTTTGGATATCAACGATATTGGCTATATGCGAAGCGCTGATGAGATAGAGAATCAGAATAACCTTTCGTATTTCATCACCAAACCCGTTTCGGTATTCAGGACCTTATCGGTCGGGTTTGAGCAACGCAATTCCTGGAATTTCAACGGCACCTATCTGGGATCAGACGGCGAAGTGGAATTCAGGACTAATTTTACCAACAACTGGCAACTGCAGGCTGAGCTTGCATATCATTCGGCTGACATCGATACCAGGTTATTAAGGGGCGGGTATGATATAAATATGCCGGGAAGTTTTGACGTTGAGCTTGGCCTCAGGTCGAATGAATCGAAGAAGCTTATCGCTCTGCTCGATTACGAGTATTCGAAAGCGGGTCATAATTCGGCCGCGGGATGGGCTCTCAGACCCGGGATTTCACTCCGTCCCTTCAGTATGCTGAAGCTTGTTGTATCAGGCGATTATGAGGTTAATATGGATGAGCTTCAGTATGTTGCAAGCCGGCCGCTTACACTTGGAAGCGGAAGGACCTATATCCTGGGCACAATTGACCAGGAGACGCTCGGCCTTACCTTCAGGGTCGACCTTAATATCTCTCCCGAGTTGTCTCTTCAGTACTACGGAAGCCCTTTCATTTCGAAAGGAAAATATTCAGAGTTCAAACGTGTGACAGATCCGGAAGCCGCAAAATATAACGACCGGTTTTCAATTTATGACAATCCGGTCCTTATAGGAAACAATTATGAGCTCAGGGACGATTATGAACCCCTTCCTTTAATTATCCTTGAAAATCCGGATTTCAATTTTCACCAGTTCCGTTCAAATCTGGTGGCGAAATGGGAGTATCGTCTCGGTTCCTACATCTATTTCGTATGGTCGAGCGAAAGAACTGGCAGGAATAGTTTTGCAAATGCCTCATTTGGTGACTCATACGGATATCTGGGAGATGTTTTTCCATCCAACATATTTCTTATAAAGCTTAATTACTGGTTCTCAATTTAATACGGGAGTGATATGGATATTAATAGTGAGAGCAGCATATTGAAAATATATGCCAGCACCACCGACAGGATCGGAACGAAACTGCTCTATGAACACATTGTTAACCTGGCGAGGGACAGGGGTATCTCGGGTGTTACCGTATACAGGGGTGTAATGGGTTACGGACTGAGCAGTTCAATAAGTTCGGCCAAGTTCTGGGAGTTGACGGAGAAACTTCCGGTAATGATCGAAATAATTGACAATAATGATGTGATAAATGAGTTTTATAATCTGATAGAACCCGATTTACTGAACATGCCCAAAGGGTGCCTCGTTATAGCTGAACCGATAACTGTTAAGCTTCACAAGCCGGGAAGGCATTAGGACTGTAGGGGTCTGCAGTAAGGGTCATTGCGTTGATTCAGGTTGGATACCGGAAAAATTGGTCACAGTAAAACTGGCTGTTTGTCTTTGAAAAACAGCAGGAAGTCAAAATCATGACCGATTCTTTTGGCAGGCAGATAAAATTCGCCAATTTTGAGTCAACGATTTGAAAGAACAGGGGAAGTTAATTGGTATTTTGAATATCCTGATATGAAGATTCTTATTTGTGAAGATAATCCAATGGCAATGAGAACCCTTGCCGTAATCCTTGAAAGGGAGGGTTTTGCTGCTGATATGGCTGAAGACGGCAACGTGGCTATTGAATTATTGCAAAGGAACGACTACGATCTTCTTGTTGTTGATATTCATCTTCCGTACAGAAGCGGCCTTGAGCTTGTGAAGTTTGTAAGGTCCGACCAGGGGAAAGAGACTCCGGTAATTATTCTGACAGCATTCAGTGATCACCAGATGCAAAGGCAGGCAGGCGAGCTGGGGATAAACGACTATATTGTAAAACCCTTTAATCCTGCCGACCTGGTTGCACGGATAAAAACAATCCTAAACAGATAACAAATGCGTAAGGTCCTTTCACTGTTTTTTGTTGTTCTTCTGCTTCCGGGGCTGTCAGGCATCTCCCAGGCAGGAGCACAGGAGATAAGTGATCCTGAAGCAGAATATTTACGGATCAGGACCCTTGCATTTGAAGGCAGCCATGACGAAGCCGCCCTGGCAGCCAGAAAACTTGTCAATGCTTTTCCTGAATATGGCGATGCGCGGGTTCTTCTGGGAAGGATACTTGCCTGGCAGAAGGATTTTAAACAGGCTGAAGCTGTTCTGGATACACTTCTGAAGTCTGACCCGGATAATGAAGATGCCCTGGCAGCGATGCGCGACATTACGCTCTGGTCGAAAGAAAACACGGCAATCGCGACAGATATCCGCACGGGATATTCATTTGATTATTTTACCGAGCCCTACACACGTTTCTGGCAGGTTTTCAGTGCAGGTGCGGGGCACCGGTTTGGATGGGGCCCGGGAGCCGCCTATGTAAACGTGGGAAACCTGATAACTGATGATGAGACTGATATTTTCGCTACAGAACTTCAGTTTGCGGCAGAGGCTTATCCGACGATCTCAAAAAAGAACTATGCATATCTTGCCTATGCCTACAGTCCGGGGAATTATTTTCCGACTCACAGGGCAGCAGTTGAACTTTGGCAGGTTCTTCCGAAAGGATGGGCCATGTCGGCAGGATTGAATTACTATTATTTCGACAGGGATATATACATTGCCCTTGCGTCGGTTGAGAAATATCTTGGCACCTACTGGTTTTCAGGAAAATGTTATGTTTATTTCAAGGATGAAGGACCGACAACATCCTTTTACCTGACCGGAAGACGCTACTTCAACGACTTTGATTATTTTCAGATAACACTGGGAACAGGGACCGCGCCCGATGAACCATTTGACATCCAGTCGGATCTAATGAGGCTCAGTGCAAACAGCATAAGACTGGCATTTAACTTTTCCGTCAAAGGCCGCTTTATGGTCAGGATAGGAGCAGGGTATTCGAGGGAAGAATATGAAGAGGCGGTGATGAGAGACAGGTTTGAAGGCAATATTAACTTAATCTATGCCATCAAAATGAAGTGATGAAATACCGTCTGATTACCATATTGTCACTTCTTCTTTTCACAGCCGCCGAAGCCGGTCCGGCAGCCCGTCCCTTCCTGTTAAATGCTCATCATCCGACACCGGTTTACAGTCCCGACGGAGCAGCGCTTATAACTTCTCCGGACGGAAGCAGCGATCAGGGTCTGGAAAACCTCATATCTCTTTCGATGGATATTTATCCGATTCAGATAGGCGCTTTCAGGGTGAAGACCTACGCCGAAAGGATGTATTCGAGGGTAGCCGATGTTATTGGGAACGATGTTATTATGATCGAGGAGGATGGGTTTTACAAGATAAGGGTGACCCGTCTGGATAAGGCAAAGCTTTTCAGGGCTCTCGAAAGCGAAACCGGAAATGATGCAACCCGGCAGATAGTTAAGCCGGAGACTCCGGCTGCCGGTAAAAACGAAGAGATACAGGTTTCGTCCGATACAACCCTTTCTGTTCCCGACACAGGCCTTGTTAATAACGATACGATCCCGGGAGTAATAATGTCTGCCCCTCAGGTTGTATTGGAACCTCAAGTAACAGAGATCGTCGAAAAACCGAAACCGAAGTTCTTTCTTCTTAACAGCGACAGTCCTTGGCTTCAGAGGATCAACTATTTCGGCAAATCATTTGCACTAGTAAATGCCCTGATAATAACGATTATGATCTCGATCTTCACGATGATAATCCTTCTTATGGTCATTCTTCTGAACAGGACCAGGATGGAGAAGCAGGAAGATCTGAAGCAGTATCTGGCCGAGACTTACCAGGGGATGATAATCGATTACCTTTTCACTGGGAGCAGCCCCGACAGGTTCCGCTCCATTGCTTCAGATAATTACCGAAGGCAAGCCCTTATCGACCAGATGATCGATGTCAGCGTAAACCTCAAGGGCGATGCCGAAGAGAAACTGGGCGGCCTGTACCTGTATCTCGGTCTCGACAGGGATTCAATAAAAAGGGCGAACGACTACAGGTGGCACAAAAAGATAAAGGGATTCAGGGAACTGGCATTTATGAATATCAAGGATGCCAACCATGCGATATACAAGGCCCTCAACTCGAAGAACGAAATCCTCAGGATGGAAGCACAGATCGCTCTTGTAAGGCTTACCGATGACGATCCCTTCGGCTTCCTGATGCAGCTTAAAAAGCCCTTCTCCCTGTGGGAACAGATAACCCTTCATGAACTGATAATCCAGCACGATCTTCCTGTTCCGGAGTTCAGCAAGTTCCTCAAGGCCGGCAACCCTACGGTTGTCATGTTCGCCCTGAGGATGATAAGGGAATTCAAGCAGAAGGATTCAGAGGATGATGTCAGGGAAGCTCTCGATCATCCATCGCAGGAGGTTCGCAAGCTTGCCGTTCAGGTGGCCGGCGACCTCGAGATGCATTCCACCCTTGAGGTGATGAAGAGAATGTATAAGAGTCAGGATTATAACACCTGCCTTGAGATAATAAGGGCAATGGCCAAGATGCCAGATCCTTCGCTGATGGGATTCCTCAGGCTTGTGCTCGACAAGGAAGACGATGTCCAGCTGCAGATTGAGGCCACGAAGGCAATTGAAAACCACGGAGAAGAGGGTGTAAAGACTCTTGTTAAGCTAATGAAGTCGGAATATAAAAACTATAATATTATTGTGCGGCATGTACTCGACCGCAGAATATTCTAAGTGAAATGGGATTTCTTTTTGGAAATATAATTTTTTACCTCACACTGTTCCTTTTCGGATCATATCTGGCACTGGGTATCTTTTCAGCGATAGCCCTTCGCAGATATCTGAGGAAGAACAGCTATATCAACTACAACTCACTGGTACTTTCACCCCTGAGTCCCAAAATCTCCATTATAGCCCCTGCATATAATGAGAGTAAGACTATCATTGACAATGTACGCACTCTTCTGTCGCTTTACTATAACAATTTTGAGGTTATCATTGTGAACGACGGTTCAACCGACAACACCTTTGAGCTGATGAAGGATGCCTACGATCTTGTAAGGGTGAATTACTATTTTGATTACCGCATACCCTGCGAAAGGATACGCGGTGTTTACAGGTCGAAGAACCCTTCGTACAACAGGCTTACCATTATTGACAAGGTTAACGGGGGAAAGGCAGACTCGCTGAATGCGGGGATAAACATCAGTCACAGTGATCTTTTTGTTTCCATTGATGCTGATTCGATCATAGAGGCTGATTCGATACTGAAGCTTGTAAAACCTTTCCTTGAGGAGAAGGAGAAGAAGGTCATCGGAGCAGGTGGTGTTATCAGGATTGTCAATTCATGCGATGTTGAGAGGGGTCATATCCGTGAGATAAAGATCCCTTCAAAGATACTGCCGCGTCTTCAGGTTCTTGAATATACAAGGGCATTCCTTCTGGGAAGGATGGCATGGAGCCAGCTCGACGGGCTGATGCTGATCTCGGGGGCCATGGGGATCTTCGACCGCGAAACAGTAATAAAGGCAGGAGGCTACAGCATTAAGACTGTTGGAGAGGATATGGAACTTGTCCTGAGGATGAGGCGTTTCATGTGCGAAAATGACCAGAAATATGAGGTTACCTATATTCCCGATCCACTCTGCTGGACCGAAGTACCGTCAGACCTCAAGTCGATGCGCAAGCAGAGAACCCGCTGGACAAGGGGTCTCATAGAATCGCTTCGCACGCACAGGTCGATGTTCTTTAATTTCAAATACGGGCGTCTTGGACTGTTGGGCTATCCCTACTGGTTTTTCTTTGAATGGATGGCTCCGCTTATAGCTTTTGCAGGTTTTATCTACACTATATACCTGGTTCTCACCGATTCCCTAAACTGGCCGTTCTATCTTCTTCTTTTCCTGTTCGTCTACACATTTGCAGTGTGTATATCGACATGGGCTGTATTGTTTGAGGAGATAACCTTTCACAAATACAGAAGGAAGAGGGATGTTCTCAAGCTCATCGGGATTGCTCTTTTCGAACCTTTCTTCTATCCCGTCCATACATATTTTGCCATCAGGGGCAACATTGAAGCTCTGAGGGGCAAGAAAGGATGGGGTAAAGCCGAGAGGTCTGGTTTTGAAAAGAAGAAGAAGACCAAAACGGTGACTGTGGGCGACAATGGCGATCTCAATCTGTAAAATCGGGGATCGCGGTTAATCCCGTTCTTACGACTTCAAGCGACTTTTTCTCCTGTGCTGTTGTTGCAGGAACTGATACCCACGCGGGCCAGGTATACCTGCTTTCAGACGATGTTACCTGTTTGTCGAAATAGACTGAGACCGCTATCCCGTCCGACTTTCTGACAGAGATAGTATAGTTGTATCCGCCATCGTATGATACGGCACCGTCGATGACATTCATCTGGGTCGGGTCGCGGAAATACAACATGGTCCAGGGTATCCTGATCTTCATCCTGTTTCCGTTCCAGGCAACTGCAGTACGCTCGCCGGCCGTAAAGTTATTGCTCATTTCCAAAGGAACTCTTCCTATATCCTGGCTCGTAAGGGTATAGCCGTCGTTTATCCAGTTCATCAGAACCCAGGGAGCTCCGTCGCTTATTGTGCTGTAAAACCTCTGAACAGCAAGGTTAGCCAGGTTGAAACGCGGAGTGAGTCCGTTCATATCGTATGCTTCAGTTACATGATATGATGCCGAATCGTTCGACAGGACCATGGTCAGGAGAAATTCCGACCTGTTTTTGAGGTTTCTGCCGTTTGGAAGTCTCGACTCACCAAAACCTTGAAGATAGGTATCAAAGGCGATCATAACAGTATCAGATTCCGACAGCTGTCTTTCAGTTTCCATTTCGAGGAAAAAATAGCTGTTGTCGTGAGTGGCGCTTATCTTACTGACCGGACCGTCTGTCAGATCGGTCTCATAGGACACAAATGGGAGAGTATTAACCTCCTCGTAGGTCAGGAGCCCGAAGTTCTGCTCGGGAGAGGTAAGGTTATGCCAGAGCTGCCGCGTCGGAATGGTTATCCCTCCCGAATACATTCCGTAAGCTTCGAGATAGGAGACAATCCATGTAGGTTTGAACCATTCGTCCATCCATGCGAACATAAAGCCGCCTGCGCAGCCTGCTTCAATTATGTTATGCATCATGCGAATGTTTTTCTCTCCCTGCTGTTTTTCGGAATACCCTCCGTGGTGCATGTTGCTGAAGGCCTGGTGAGCGCTTCCCCAGCTCGAAGGGACTCCGAATTCAGCTATTACCAGCGGCATTGATGAATGGTGCTGTTTCAGCGCATTAAGATAGCCCAGGTAGCTGTTGGGCCCTTCGTTATCCCTGAATGTCAGGTAAAAAGGTTCCTGGCTGATGAAATTGGGATAATAGGGGTATGCATGGTAAGAAGCGAATATTCCAGGTTCGGGAACTCTGAGTGTTATCTTTTCAAGGTCGTAGCTTGCCTTATCCTCGTCGGTATATATCTCGGTGGGATGCTCGAGGGGATCGAGCGTTGGCCAGCTCGACATGCTTACGGGCCGGCGTACTGAGTAATTCTGGGCCTCGTATTTTATCGCCAGGTCAAGCATCTCCGTTATGAAGGTTTCCGTGGCCGTGGCATTGCTGACAGTAAGGTACGTTCCTGTATAGGAATTTATTTCCGGATGCCATTTATCGGTTGAATCAACCTCCTGAGGGCTTATCTCTCTTCCGAGGATGTAGCCGGCCGTCCATCTCGACACATCTGAAAGATAACGGCCGTACGACCGGCCGTAACGGTAGGCGATGTCACCGTTACCGTTGATACAGTCTATAACCTCTTTTATCCCTGAGCTGAACTGGTTCTTATGCCTTAGCAGGTCGTATGCGGAAAGGTTTGAGAAGTCTTCCACTTCATCAAGCCAGATACCCTGGAAGAGGAGAAGGGGCTTATCAGGATGACGCTGGTTATAGTTGGCCAGTTTCTCATAGAAAACCGGGGGATGAAGGGTATAGACCCTGATGCTGTTAAATCCCGACTGAACCATCTTTGCTATCCATTCCTCATATTGGGCACCGGCAATGGCATAGGCTATCTCACCCGGGAAGTATCCAGGAGGAGATGATCCGAGATTGATACCTTTAAGCATCAGGGATTGATAATCTGAACCGGTATGCATCTGGATCTTTTCGGCAGTTGTTTTATAGGGCAGTTCCTGTTTAAGGGTTAGTTCGAAATTAATAACGGTGTCGCGTCCGATCGTGATGTCCGTGAGCCTTACGGGGTAGTAAGTGTCGCATTCCACCGAAGCCACAACGGGAAAGCGGAATTGCCCTGCGGGAGGAGCGATTACGGGAGGAAGCATATCAACTTCAAGGGCTGTTGATGCAGCATATGTCGAAAATCCCGGAACCTTCACAAGTTTTCCCGAAATGGTTTTCCCCCTGAAAGTCAAGGCATAAAAGTACACCCCTCCTGGTTGAGGCGCACCGTTCTGATTGCAGCCATCCCAAACTATATGATAGCTTCCCGGGGTGATTGAATCGAAAAAGGTTTCCATAACCTTTTGTCCCGAGTAGTTATATACCGCGAATCGGATATCTCCGTCAGCGCTAAGAATGAAGGGTATGTTCACTGAAAAGGAAAAGGGATTTGGATAGGGAATTCCGCCTTCAATCAAACCTGGAATGTTGTCGTATATGTTCGAAAGACGGAGTGAATAGTTGCCGTCGGCACCGGTTCTGGCGGAATACCTTGCAGTGCCTGCTGTCATTGACACTCTTGCATCAGCAACCGTTGCACCGTTTGAATCGGTTATCCTCCCTGTAACATAGTAATCACGGGCATTCACCGTGTTTTGTACAAGAACTGCAAGTATTACCGCGATAAATTTTAATTTCGGGTATGACTTAAAGAATACTATCATAACAACAAAGGGGAGTTGGATTTTTAAAACTGCCTAAATTAACAAAAAGCTGCATTAATTCTTAAATTTATCAGCTTCATGAAACAAATAAAACACATGTATACTAACGCAATAACATACAGATATATTGGAGAGAACGACAATAAAGAACTGGCTGCTCTGATAAGGCAGGTCTTCCGGGAATTTGGAATTGACCGGCCAGGGACTGTATATTTTGATCCGACAACTGATGACCTTTATGGATTATTCAGGGAACCCCGTTCCGTTTACTGGATTGCAGAAAGCGGAGGGCTTATAGCAGGTGGCTGCGGTATTTATCCGACGCCCGGGCTTCCGGAAGGTTATGGGGAGCTCGTTAAGCTGTATCTGCTGCCGCAATGGCGCGGAAAGGGAATAGGCAGGACGCTTATGGAAAAATGTTTCGGATCGGCAAGGGATATGGGATATACCCACTTATATCTTGAATCGCTCCCCGAGCTTCAGAAAGCAGTTTCCATGTACCTGAAATCAGGTTTCAGGTACATATCCCATGCCATGGGTAACTCCGGGCATTTCGGCTGCGATATCTGGATGGTAAAGGATCTGTAGTATCAATAAATATTGATTTGGTAAATATTTTGTTAAATTGCATAAAAAAGCCTATGCGTTTCCTAAAGAAGCTTACGCCTCCCCACAAATGGAAGCTTCCTGTGATGCTGGTTTCTGCCATTTTTACCGGCTTATTCCTTTTCACGGTTTATATTTCAAACGCCCCCTCGTATCTCGGCGACAAGCCTGAGACCTGTGTTAATTGTAATATTATGGCCCCGCAGTATACTACATGGTTTCACAGTTCACATCGTGAAAAGACTCACTGCAACGATTGCCATGTGCCTCATAACAATGTTTTTAATAAATACTATTTCAAGGCAAAAGATGGTCTTCGTCATGCCACTATGTTCACTCTGAGGCTTGAACCCCAGGTTATTTTCATTCATGAAGCCGGTCGTGAAGTTGTTCACAGGAACTGCATACGCTGCCATGGGGAACTGCTTACCGACAGCCGGCTTCTTGGTTATACCCGCTCTGCGCACGAATTCCGTATGGAACGCAAGTGCTGGGAATGTCACCGTGAGACCCCGCATGGAAGGGTTAACAGTCTGTCGAGTGTTCCTTTTGCCAGGGTTCCTCTTCCGGGTTCCGTGGTTCCTGAATGGATGGATGGTCTGTTAATAAGAAACAATAAATAACACAACACAATATGAAATCAATACAGGAAATGCTGAAGGAAAAGCCCTGGCTTGGCTGGGTGCTGTTTGCATTAACGGTTGTTGTCGTCTTTTTTCTCGGGCTTCTTGCTTCGTCGATAGTTGAAAGACGTTCAGAGGCGGTTTTTGCCTATACACCCGAAGCGAAGTTCTCCCAGTTCGAACCAAGGAATGAGAAATGGGGGGAGCTGTTCCCGAGGGAATACAATACATATATGAAGACTTCTGACACCACTTTCAGAAGCAAATACAATGGTAGCGCCATGGTCGACATGCTTGAAGAATCGCCCGAGATGGTTGTCTTGTGGGCAGGTTATCTCTTTTCGCGCGATTACAATCAGGGGAGGGGACATTACTATGCTGTTGAGGATATCAGGAATACCCTGCGCACAGGGGCGCCGGCAGAAGGTGTTCCAAGTCCTCAGCCCAACACCTGCTGGGCCTGCAAGAGTCCTGATGTGCCTCGAGTTATGAATCAGACAGGTGTCGCGGACTTTTACAGGGGCTCCTGGGATACAAAGGGAACGGAAGTAATAAATCCTATCGGCTGTGCTGACTGCCATGATTCAAAAACCATGAACCTTCGGATATCAAGGCCTGCACTTGTTGAAGCTTTCGCGAATATGGGGAAGGATATTACCTTAGCTTCCCACCAGGAGATGAGAAGCCTTGTCTGTGCACAATGTCATGTGGAGTATTACTTCAATAAGCAGATGACTGAGGGAGTTCAGTATCTTGTTTTCCCCTGGAAGAACGGCACAACGGTGGAGGAGATGGAGAAATATTATGACGAGATACAATTCTATGACTGGATACACGCACTGAGCCGTACTCCGATGCTTAAGGCACAACACCCCGACTACGAGGTTTATCTCACAGGTGTTCATGCCTCCCGCGGAGTGTCGTGTGCTGATTGTCATATGCCTTTCATAAGCGAAGGCGGACAGAAGTTCACCGACCATCATCTTCAGAGCCCGCTTAACAATGTTGCAAACTCATGTCAGGTGTGCCACCGCGAAGAGACCGACCAGCTGATAAAGGATGTCTATGCGCGGCAGGATAAGGTGGCAGAAAACCGTTTGAGCCTGGAAAAACTTCTTGTCAGGTGTCATGTAGAGGCAAAAACTGCCTGGGACAGGGGCGCAACTCAGGAGCAGATGAAAGAGATACAGGAATTCATCAGACGGGCACAATGGAGATGGGATTATTCGGCTGCCGGGCACGGTAACTCTTTTCACTCACCTGTGGAACTGAGCAGGATTATTTCAGGGGGTATAACGATGGCACAGGAGGCACGGGTAAAGTTAGCCAGGCTTCTTGCTTCTCTTGGAGTTGATGATGAGGTTCCTTATCCCGACATCAGCACCAAAGCAAAAGCTCAGGCTTTCATCGGACTTGATATGCCGAAACTCGGAGCTGAAAAGAAAATATTCCTCGAAACCGTTCTTCCTCAATGGATTGAGACAGGACTGGAAAGAGAAAAAGGATACGAACTTGATTAAGTGTTCATAATTTTCAGTGCTGAAGAAATAAAACATCGTTCTCATTTGTCTATAGGGTAAACGAATCATTGAATTTCTACAGATATGAAAAGGACAATCATTATTACCGGCATTGTTGCCGGACTGATATTAATCGCCATGTTTGTTTTCAACAAGCTGGTCTCCAAGAAGGGGAACGAACCTCTTTATGCTCAGGCAGTGCGGGGTCCGTTCGAGATTACGGTAGCCAATGCAGGGGAACTGGAGGCCGAAAAGGCGGTTGACATTCTCGGACCCGACATTCAGACGGCAATGAGCCAGGGGGGAGGAGGAGGATCAAGAGGAGGACATATGCGTCTTTCAGCTTTCAAGATATCAGATATGGTGCCCGAGGGAACAGTTGTTGAGGAGGGTGATTACATAGCACAACTCGACAAGACAGAGTATGATAACTCACTCAAGACAGCACTCGAGAACCTGAATACCCTGAAAGCTTCTCTTGAGATGGCCATTCTCGACACAGCAGTTACTCTTACAAATCTGAGAGACGCTATCAAGAACCAGGTAATCGCAGTGGAAGAGGCAGAGATCACCCTGGCTCAGTCGAAGTACGAGCCGCCTGCCACTATCCGTCAGGCTGAGCTTAATCTCGACAAGCAGAGGAGGTCTCTCGAGCAGAAAGAAAAAGCATACAGGCTTAGAAGGGCAAAAGCTCTTGCCGATATCAATGAGACACGCCGCAAGCTTTCAGACGGACAGGACCTGGCTGATAATCTTCAGAATTTCCTCGCCCAGTTCACAGTAAAAGCACCGTCTGCGGGAATGGTGATATACAAGGAGGAATTCAACGGCACGAAGAGAAAGGTCGGATCGAATGTCAATCCCTTCGACAGGATCATTGCCACACTGCCTGATCTCTCATCAATGATCTCAAAGACTTATGTAAGCGAAATTGAGGTAAACAAGGTGCAGACGGGTCAGAAAGTGACAATATCAGTCGACGCTCTTCCTGGTAAATCATGGGAAGGAACCGTTGCTTCGGTTGCTAACATAGGAGAGCAGCTTGGGAATTCAGATGCCAAGATGTTTGAGGTTCTTATAAAACTCAATAAGGTGACTCCTGAACTGAGACCGGCAATGACAAGCTATAACAAAATCCTAATAGAGTCATTTGATGATGTTGTTTACGTACCGACTGAATGTGTACATACCGGTGCCGACGGATATACATATGTTTATAAAAAGAACAAGACACGGCAGGTGGTTGTTCTGGGAGAAATGAACGACAAACATATCATTATTAAAAAGGGACTCGACCCGGGAACTTCGGTTTATCTGATAGCGCCCGAAGAGTCAGCCAAATTCAGGCTTGTCGGTCAGGATCTTATTGCTGAACTGAAAAAGTAAACAGCAGAACTTAGATTGGATTAATTTTTCTGAAAAAGGTATAAAAGGCGATCTTTTCAGGGATTTGGTAAATTTGTAGAAATATTGCCGGCCGGTTGCTCTTGACTGGCAGAAGGTGACGGACTTAGTTGTTTTTCCGTAAAATACAAAAGATCAGAGAAATGAGATCAAGATTAAGCTTAATTATTGTTCTGGTACTTCTTCCCCTTTCATTTCTTCAGGCACAGAAGGAAGGGAAGAAGACAGAGATCTCCGGTATTGTAGTCGATGCCGGGGATAACCCGATAGCGAATGCCATTGTGATGATCGACGGCAAGAATACAAGCGTTGTTACGGATGCCTCGGGGAAGTACAGGATAAAGGTTAAAAGCAGCGCTTCAAGGATAGGCATTTTCACCTTTAACAACGGGATAAAGGAAGAAGCAATCGGAGGAAGAAATGAGATCAACTTCAAATTTGGAACCTCAACCGGAATAAATTCTCCTGTCCAGGACAATGAACCCCGTCCCGGAGAAGAAGGGATCAACACTGGCTACTCATATATAAAGAAAAAGAACCTAACCACCGATGTAAGCAAGATTGACGGGACAAAAAGCAAGTACGGCTCCTATAAGTCGGTTTATGAAATGATCGAGAGGGAGGTTTCAGGGGTGAAGATCATCGGTAATGACATTGTCCTTCGCGACTCCAAGGATTTCTTTGGCTCGGTCCCGGCTCTTCTTGTTGTCGACGGGACTTATGTTGATGATCTGAGCAGTATTCAGCCAGCAACTGTCGAATCGATTGAGGTTCTGAAAGGTGCATCTGCCTCTATGTACGGATCAAGGGGCTATGGAGGGGTGATAATACTCAAGACAAAGCTGAAGAATTAGAACTGAACATATCTGTCTGCTGCCAGGATGTCCTCTGGCGTAAGAATCTTTATCATTTTCAGTACAGGTAACTACAGGCTATTCTGATTATTTAAAATAGCAGCAATTGCTTGGTTAACTCCCCGTTTGTTTCTGCTCCGCGAATCAGGGATCCTTCTGTGCATTCATTTTTTGGATTTAATTATCAGAAA
>Ga0116141_10000233_pt1 | contig 40486 bp, 31 predicted proteins | sample AD_UKC097_MetaG_FD_89744 | JGI IMG/M metagenome (GOLD analysis project Ga0116141, IMG submission 89744) | Active sludge microbial communities of municipal wastewater-treating anaerobic digesters from USA - AD_UKC097_MetaG | ecosystem: Engineered > Bioreactor > Anaerobic > Digestate | place: USA...
CGAAGCGTTCAAACGGCATGAAATGCCAGGCGGGCAGTGGAAGCAAAACGAAAAAAGATTTTCATATTATTTCGTGGATGCGCATCGTGCTTTTGAAGCACAAGAGATTCCTCTTTTGAAAGAAACGACGGGCAACGGCAAAATCCGTTGATAACGACTGCCCGAAAAGATGCCGTCATCTGCTTGAATCGACGAAAAAATCGGAATCCATTCGACCGCGATTGCGGGGCATTTTTCCCCGAAAACAGTGCCGCCCGCCCTTCCAGTTGTCAGGATGATCAAACAGGGGTTTACGGTTGAAACGATGCATGGTACCGTCCGGATGAGCCTGTATGATCGGATCAACTGATTTTTCCGCGGGGGATGAAGCAGGTGGAGGCGATGATGCCGATTACTCCGGGTCGGGAAAAAGATTTGCCTTCCTCGGCCGGATTTTTTATAAACCAGAAAATTTGATGGATGAAACCTGCACCGGATGGGTGGCTTATACCAGGCGGGTGAACTTTTTTTCGGAGCGATTATTTTGAGACCTTTAAAGGATCGGAAGATACCTCTGATTTTATTTTTGTTTGTTCTCGTGCCTTGTCTGAGCAGCGCTCAGAAGCCGGGAACCGTGACCGGCATTGAAAATCCGGGCCCTGCGGCGACCGTGTTGGAAGGAGACGTTTCGCTGGTTGAAAAGGATATGACGAAAATGCGCTCTCTGGCACAGGGCGATTATCTCTCCGCGGGTGATTCTGTGCGCACCGGAAAAAATTCAAGAATTGAATTCAGATTTTCGGATGGAAGCCGCATCCGCTTTGATGAGCTGACAACCTTCCAACTCTCCTCGGTTGATTTTGATAAAAAAACGAGACAACGAAGAATAAGAATCCATTTGATAACAGGCAAAGGATGGTTCAATGTACCCGGAACGATCGGTTGCTTTGAAGTATTGACTCGAACCGCGAGGATAAGCGGGCAAGGCACCATTTTCAGAGCCGATGTAGACGATGACAAGGCGGTGGTTGTGAAAGTCTATCGAGGCAGGGTCAATGGAACCGGTTTTTCGGGGACGGGTGCGGATTCTCCGGTCGAAAAAACGGTTCAGTATCCGAAAAAGATCGGCTCGCCGACGGTTTCGCCTTCCGCCGGTTCCGGGAAAAACTGGACCTATTCGATTGGTGCGATGAGGCAGATGGTTGTGCATCCCGAAGGAACAGCGACGAAACCATTCCGATTTTCCGCCAAGGCCGACCGGAATCCATGGGTACGATGGAATCGGCGACTGGACGAGAGACTATGATGAAAACAGCCGTCGCCTCTTCGCAGGGTGTTGAAAAACTGCGCCTGAGGCCGCCATTCAGCGTTGCGGGGCTCTCGCCAATCCTCACATTTGAATATGCTGCGCTTGTCGTATCGCCGCGCGCCTTGCCTGACGGCCTGATCCTTGTTTTTCAACACCCTGTTAAAAGTAATAATTGAAAATTTCATTCGGATCAGGTGCCCATCTTCCACGACGCCAGATATTTTTTCTGTTCAGCCGTCAGCCTGTCAATTTTAACTCCCATTGCAGCAAGTTTTTCCCGGGCGATCATTTGATCGATATCTTTCGGAACCGGATGGACATCCTTCGCGAGCGGAGTTGCCGATTTCACCATATATTCGATGCTCAACGCCTGATTGGCGAAACTCATGTCCATGACACTGGAAGGATGGCCCTCGGCCGCCGCGAGGTTGATAAGCCTCCCCTGGCCAAGAACAATGATTCGCCTGCCGTTTTCAATTCGATGCTCTTCAACGAAAGGCCGTATCGTTCGTTTCGATACGGTAATGCTCTTAAGTCCTTCCAGATCCAGTTCGACATTAAAATGGCCGGAATTCGATACGACGGCGCCATCCTTCATGATTTTGAAGTGTTCCTTTCGGATGACATTGATGTTGCCGGTAACCGTGCAGAAGAAATCACCGATTTTTGCAGCCCTGCCGATCGGCATGACGGAAAATCCGTCCATAACGGCTTCAAGTGCGGCAATGTCGTTAACCTCGGTCACGATAACATTTGCCCCCATCCCACGAGCGCGCATGGCAAGGCCCCTGCCGCACCAGCCATAGCCGCAAACGACGAAACCGCTTCCCGCCATCAATCGATTGGTTGCCCGGATGATACCATCCAGAGTGCTTTGGCCGGTTCCATATCGGTTATCAAATAAATGCTTCGTTTGCGCATCATTGACCGCTATGATCGGGTATTTTAATACACCCTCCGCGGCCATGCTTCGAAGGCGGATGATTCCGGTGGTGGTTTCCTCGGTGCCTCCCTGAACCTTGTCGATCATTTCGGATCGCTCGGAATGAAGAGTGGAAACCAAATCCGCACCGTCATCCATGGTATAGAGGGGTCCTGCATCCAGAACGGAATTGATGTGCTTGTAATACGTTTTGTTGTCTTCGCCCTTAATGGCAAAGACCGGAATCTTATCCTTTTTGACCAGCGAGGCGGCCACATCATCCTGGGTGCTCAGCGGATTGGAGGCGCAGAGAAAAACGTCGGCTCCTCCGGCCTTCAAGGTTTGCATCAAGGATGCGGTTTCGGTTGTAACATGGAGACATGCGGCAATGGTAATGCCGTTCAGCGGTTTCTCCCCTTCAAATCGTTTTCGGATACGGTTTAACACCGGCATGCTCTGATTGGCCCATTCGATTCGAAGCGCGCCGTCCCCTGCGAGTTTTATATCTTTGATATCAAAGTCCATTGTCAAGTTATCTCCGGATTTTCAACGATGTTTCAGTATAATTTATCCCCGAACGGACAACCGGCCATCCTTACAGGCCTGCTTTGTCTCTCAACACATCGACCATGTTGGTTTTTTCCCAGGTAAACTCGGGTTCCGATCTTCCGAAATGTCCATAAGCTGCGGTTTTATGATAGATGGGACGCAGAAGGTCAAGATACTCGATGATCGCGGCGGGTCTCAGATCGAAAACGTCCCGAATAATTTCTTGAACCCTGGATTCGGCAACAACACCCGTGCCCATTAAATCGACCATCACCGATACCGGTTTTGCCACTCCGATCGCGTAAGCGACCTGGACTTCACATTTTTTCGAGAACCCCGCCGCGACGATGTTTTTCGCGATATGCCGGGCCATGTAACAGGAGCTGCGGTCGACCTTGGAAGGATCTTTTCCGGAAAAGCAACCTCCACCATGCCTTCCCTTCCCCCCGTACGTGTCAACGATGATCTTGCGGCCGGTCAATCCGCAGTCTCCCATCGGGCCGCCGATGACAAACCTGCCGGTGGTATTGATATAGTAATGCGTATCTCCGTCAATCATGTTTTTGGGGATCACCTTTTTTATTACCTCTTCAATGATCGCTTCTTTCAGTTCTTCATAGGTAATATCCGGTTTGTGTTGCGCTGCGATGACGATGGCGTCAACCCGCTTTGGAAGGCCGTTTTCATATTCGATCGTTACCTGGGATTTTCCATCCGGCCTCAGGAAATCCAAAGCGCCGTTTTTGCGCACGGCCGCAAGACGCTGGCACAACCTGTGTGCATATATGATGGGCATGGGCATCAGCTCCGGCGTTTCATCCGTTGCAAACCCGAACATCAAACCCTGGTCGCCTGCTCCCTGCTCCTTGAACAGCCCCTTTCCGTTGACGCCCTGTGCGATATCGGAAGACTGACGGCCGATGCTGGTCAGCACCGAGCAGGTCTGCCAGTCAAAGCCCATCTGGGAGGAATGGTATCCGATTTCACGGATGGTATCCCGAACGACCTGGGGCATATCGACGTAGCAATCGGTTGTAATTTCGCCCGCGATGATTGCAAGGCCGGTTGCGACAAGCGTTTCGCAGGCAACCCGACATCTTTTGTCCTGCGCCATGATAGCGTCCAATATGGAATCCGATATGGCATCCGCAATCTTGTCGGGATGGCCTTCGGTGACGGATTCAGAGGTAAAGAGAGTTTTTTCTGTATTCATCAACGGCTCCTTTTTCTTTTTTTTTCTTGGATTCGGGACGGCTTCGCGGAAGACCGCTCGACTGTATTTCGTCTCATTCATGGATCATTGCATCCCCGCTTCCGGGCCGAGTTTCATGGGGCTGCGGAGGAGCAGACATGCCGGTGAAGGATCTCCTGAGTTTTTCACGAAACCGTTGCGTTCAATAAGCGGAAGGATCATCGGTCATGCCCTCCGACGGGTTCAGCATCATATTGTCTATCAGACGGGTTTTCCCCACCTTGACGGCCAGTGCCATGATCGCCGGCCGGTCGATGATTTCCATTTCGACCAGGGTCTCTGGATCACAGATGGAGATATAATCGATATCGGTTTCCTTATGGGAATTTATGAGTTTTGATGCGGAATCAATAATTCTTGAGGAATTTTTGATTCCGCTTTTCACCAGTTTCCGTCCTTCGATTAAAGACCGGTAAAGGGAAAGAGCACTGCGCCGCTGCTCCGGCGTCAGGTAACTGTTGCGGGAACTCATGGCAAGACCGTCCGATTCTCGAACCGTTGGAAATCCCACGATCTCGATGTCAAAATTAAGATCAATCGCCATCCGCCGTATCAAAACGAACTGCTGGTAATCCTTCCGGCCGAAAACGGCGGTATCCGGTTTGACGATGTTGAAAAGTTTTGCAACCACGGTCGCCACACCCCTGAAATGAGTGGGCCTGGATATGCCGCAAAGGTGTTTCGGGATTTTTTCCAGGACGACATAGGTCTGGAATTCCTTTGTGTATAATTCCGTTTCAACGGGAGCGAAAATTACATCCACCCCTTCCTTTTCCGCAAGTGCCGCGTCCCTTTCAAATGCGCGGGGATAAGCGTCGAAGTCTTCCCCCGGTCCGAACTGCGTGGGGTTGACGAAGATGCTCACAACCAGATGTTCCGTCCGTTTTCGCGCCTCCCGCATCAGGGATAAATGCCCCTCATGGAGAAAGCCCATCGTCGGGACCAGGCCGATTGTTTTGCCGAGGCGCCGGACGGAATCGGCATGTTCTTGCATTTTTTTTGTTGTTGAAATAATTTCCATAATGTTCACCCCAGAGGATGTTGGAAAAATTACAACCCGGATCTTTTTACAAGCCCGCGTAAAAAATTAGAGATAAAACAACAAAGGCGTGTTGTCAACAGGAGCTGATATTTTATTCGAAATTAAAAATCCCGGCGAAAGAAAATTGAAACAAAAAATTCAGATCGCCGTGCGGGAACTGGTCGAGCACGTGTGCCGTTCCGGAAATTTAGAGCTTGATTTTCTATCCGTAAACCGAGCGGTGGAGGCGATCCGCGCGCACCAGAGAATTCAGAAATCACGGCCTGACACATATATTGCCGAATTGCCGGTTTCCCTGGAGATAGAAGCTCCGAAGTTTATTCTGCGGATCAGCGGCCGGATCGATGGAGTCTATCAGGATGGCGGTCGGGTTGTCATCGAAGAAATCAAGACGACTTCAAAGGCGCTGGATTCTTTCGAGAACGCGGAAAATCGACTGCACTGGGGGCAGCTGAAGAGTTATGCTTATATTTACGCGGTCGAAAACGGCCTTGAGACGATCGAGGGCCGACTGACTTACTATCAGCTTGACACCGGAGATACCCGGGAGTTTTGTCGCTGTTTTTCCCGAAAGGCCCTGGAGGTTTTTTTCCGGGAACTTGTTTCCCATTATCTGGATTGGGCGGAAACCATCGTAAACTGGGGCTGTTTGCGGGACGGGTCCATCCGGGGGCTGGAATTCCCTTTTATTTCCTACCGTGAGGGACAACGACGAATGGCTGTGGAGGTCTATAAGACAATAAAAAATGGAGGTCAACTGATTGCTCAGGCTCCTACCGGGATCGGTAAGACCATGGCCGCCGTTTTCCCCGCGATCAGAGCGATCGGTGAAGGACTCACCTCGAAGATTTTTTACCTGACTGCCAGAACGACCGGCAAGACGGTAGCGGAAAAGGCACTGGATGATTTGAGGGCCAAAGGGCTTCGAATGAAATCCCTTACCCTCACTGCCAAGGACAGGATTTGTTTTCTTCCCGGAAGCGCCTGCAATGCCGTCGAATGCAGTTTTGCGGAAGGGCACTTCGACCGGATCAATGAGGCCGTTAAAGAGGTTTTCCAGTACGACGCCTTTACCCGGGAAACGATCGAACAGGCGGCCCGGAAACACCGGGTATGTCCTTTTGAATTCTCGCTGGAACTTTCTCTCCGGCGTCATTTCACCGAAGAGAAGAGTAATTGTACTTTTTTAATCGACGAGGCTCACAATCTGGTGGACCGGGCCAGGGAGATGTTTTCCGGCGAGATTCGAAAGGAGTCTTTTTTAGAACTAAGACGCGCGATCGGGCATGAGCTCCCCTCCGTACGCAAAAGCATCGGAAGGATTCATTCCTGGTTGGTCAAGGCCGGAAAAAGATTTCAAAAAGCGGAAAATTTTTTGTCGGAAAAAGAAGCGCCACAGGATCTATACCCGCTTCTAAGATCGTTTCTAAGGGCTTCGGAACGATGGCTGACGCTCAATCTCAAGGTTTCCTTCCGCGAAAAACTGCTGGATCTGTATTTTGCGGTCAATGGTTTTATCCGGGTGACGGAACGATTCGATGATAGTTATGTCACCTGTTTCGAAAAGCTGGGAAAGGATTTGAGACTCAAACTTTTTTGTGTGAACCCTTCCGAAAATATGAAACAGGCGCTTTGTCGGTGTCGGTCCTCCGTGTTTTTTTCTGCGACGATGATTCCCGCCGGGTATTTCCTGAACCTGCTTGGCTGCGGAGCGACCGCATCCCTGCTGACGCTCCCCTCTCCTTTTCTCGAGGAAAATCTCTGTGTCGTGGTTTCAAACAGGATTTCAACGCTTTACCGGCAGCGGGATCATACAAAAAGCGATGTCGCCTCGGCGATACGGATGCTGGTAAAACAAAAAAAGGGCAACTATCTTCTTTTTTTCCCATCCTATGAATATATGATGATGGTCCATGACTCCTTCGCCGTACGAGTCCAGGAGATAGAGACCATCTTTCAAACACCCGGCATGTCGGAAGAGGAGAGAGAACGGTTTCTGGAGAGGTTCGGGAAGGAAAACCCGAATACCTTGGTGGGTTTTGCCGTTATGGGCGGCGTATTCGGGGAGGGGATCGATCTTTTCGGAGATCGGCTCTGCGGCGCTGTCATCGTGGGCGTCGGACTCCCCGGGGTCTGTCCGGAAAGAGAATTGATCCGGGAATATTTTGATCATCATTATCACGCGGGGTTTGAATTTTCTTACATGTATCCCGGTCTCAACCGGGTGCTTCAGGCCGCCGGCCGGGTCATTCGTTCCGAGCGCGACCGGGGGGCGGTGTTATTGATCGATAAACGCTTTTCCACATCCCGGTACAGATCCCTGTTTCCAGTGACGTGGCATCCGTTCCATGTGAAAGACGATCAAGAGCTTCAAAACGTTCTGAAACGATTCTGGAAAACTTGATTCCGGAAGTCACCTGGAGCGGCGGAAGCCGACACCCGGCAGGGTTATCCGTTAATAAACGATTCCGCTTTTTCGAAACCCGGCTTGTAACGTTTCACCGTTAAAAAGTTGCGGAACCTGCATAAAATATTTTCGACCGCTTGAAGGCCGGACCCGCCACAAAAGACTTGTAAATAAAAGATTTGTTTTATAAAAACGTTTTGCTTCCATAAGGAACCGGGCTGTGAGGGGAACCATCCAATCGAAAAAGAACAGCAAAACACCACTATGATTTAACACTCGTCGGCGTTCGGAAAACGAGAACAGGGTATGCGTTTTTGGGGATTCGGCGCCTACGCTCGATCCTCGAATTTTCCGGCCCAAAACGGAGCGGGCCGGCAAAAGAAAGGAGTCTTCGTGAGGGCCGGATTTTTACTTGTTTTTATCATTCCCCTGATCGCGGGCGCCTGTTTCAAGGTCGGTCCGAAATATCACCGACCGGATATCGGCACCCCGGTGCCGGATCGATTCGAGCAGGCTTCCTCTGAAATACCTTTAGCGGTGCCCGACGGCCGGTGGTGGGAGGGGTTCGGCAACCCGGAATTAAACCAAATGGTCGATGAAGTACTAAAGAACAACCTGGATATTCGAAAAGCAGTCGCCCGGATATTGGAACTCAGGGCCGAGGTCCTTCAAACCAGGGCCGACCGGTTTCCTTTTTTGAATTTTCAGGGCGAGATTCAAAAACAAGGCCTCGGTCGGAAAAAAACCATCGACAGCTACAGCCTTACATTTCCCGCCTCCTTCGAGGTGGATCTGTGGGGACGTCTGGCGATGCTACAGGATGCCGCGGCCTCGGATCTGCTGGAAGCGGAGGAAAACCGACGTACGCTGGCACAAACGGTAGTTGCCGATACAATTACCCTGTACCTGGAGATGGAATCTTCAGAGCTTAGAATACAGGTTATCAAACAGAGTATCGATACTTACCGCCGGAGCCTGAACCTGGTCCAAAGACGCTATGAAAGGGGGCTTGCCCCCCTACTGGATCTGGTTCAGGCCCGCCGTGTTTTGGCGGAGGCGAAATCATTTCTTCCCGCCCTGCGCCAGGAATTGGGAATCACCCAACAGAATCTGGCTGTGCTTCTCGGGCGTTATCCCGAAACCCGTCCTGCGCGAAGGCTGCCGGAAGACTATTATAAACGGATGGACCCTGTGCCGACCGGCCTCCCTTCCGATCTTCTGCTGAGCCGACCGGATATCCGGGCTGCAGAGAATCGATTGAAGGCGCTGAACTCGAGGATAGGCGCGGCTAAAGCCGGCCGTTTTCCGAATATAACCCTGACGGGCGGCTTCGGCTATTCCAGCGATGAACTGGACAGCCTCTTACGCTCGGAGAGCGAACTGCGCAACTTGGCTCTGGGTCTTGTGCAACCGTTGTTTGACGCCGGGAAATTGAAGGCCGGCCAGAAAGCGGCGGAAGCAAGATATGCCGAGGGTGTGGCGGAATACGCCAAAACGGTGTTGACGGCGTTTGCCGAGGTGGAAGGCGCCCTGTTGACTCGTAAGGAACAATTGGAACGAAGGGAAAGGGTCATGAATTTTTTAAATGAGGCCCGCGCAACTCAGAAAGTGGCTCAAAGCCGTTATGAAAGAGGCTTGGAGGAGTATCTAAATGTTCTGGATGCCCTGCAAACCCGGTTCCAGGCAGAAGAGGATCTCGTGTTGGTAGATCTGTCGATTATGACGAACCGGGTTACTCTCCACCGGGTTCTGGGAGGGGGTTGGGCTCAACCGCCGCCGGTTGTGATCGAAAAGGAGGATAAAATTTTCGATGCGATTCCCATGTTTCCCTTAAGCCGATTTTCGGACGGATTGTAAAACCGGGCGGCATGGGGCAACAAAATTCTCCAAGCGTATTTCAGTTCGAATGAGGCCGGCAGGATCTATGGAAATCTGTAACGTTGGAACGGCAACAGCGAACGAAGTGGTTTAATCGGTATATTTAAAGAATGTTGAAAGATGAACAATACTCGGAAAAAAATAATCCATTTTTGCATCACGGTTATTCTGCTGGCTTTTGGTATCGCGGGAATGCGAACCTTATCGGCCAGCAAGCCCGAACTGGAAAAGCATGATTTCGCCCCATCCGTTCCCATGGTTCGGACCGTAAAAATTAAGACCGGGTCTCAACCGGTTCATATTCCGGCCCAGGGAACGGTAAGACCGTTACAGCAAATTCAATTCGTGCCACAAGTGGGTGGAAAAATCATCCATATTTCCGCTGCTCTGGTGGACGGCGGGGCTTTTCACAAGGGAGATCGCCTCCTTCAAATCGATCCGGTCGATTACCATCTGGCGGTGACCCTGGCTGAATCCAAGGTCAAAGACGCCGAAAGCGAGCTGAAACTGGCCGAAGAAGAGGCAGCGGCGGCAAGAGAAGAATGGTTCGAGCACTGCGTGGATGGTTCCGGAAAAGACCGGGAGCCACCCCCCTTGGTGGCAAAAGAACCTCAGCTGGCAGCAGCGCAAGCCAAACTTGAGGCCGAGCGTGCCGAGTTGAAAATAGCGCTTTTGAATCTGGAGCGGACCGAGTTAAGGGCACCGTTTAATGGTCGAGTGAGTGAAGAGAACGTGGATATGGGCCAATATGTTTCACCGGGTCAAACTTTGGCCACCCTTTTCTCGACGGATGCGGTGGAAATCGTGGTGCCCCTTGAAAATGAAGAGTTATTCTGGTTCCATGTGCCCGGTTTTACCCCCTGGAATGCACCCGGCTCTCCGGCTGAGGTTCGAGCGAAAATCGCGGGTCAGGCGCTTTCCTGGAGGGGCAAAGTGGTTCGCGCCGAAGGAAAGCTCGACGAGCGAACCCGCATGATCCATGTTGTCGTGCGGGTAATCGATCCTTATGCCAAAAAACCGCCGCTGGCACCGGGTCTCTTCGTTACGGTGGATATTGAGGGGCGAAGACTTGAAAATGTCTCGGTCATTCCACGATCCGCTTTGCATCAAGACAATGTCGTCTGGGTTGTAAACGAAGAAGGGAGACTTTGGTTCCGTAAGGTTCATGTGGCCCGGATCTCCACCGAGAGTATTATTGTTGAATCCGGACTTGCAGATGGTGAAACGGTGGTTGTTTCTCCGTTGAATGCGGTCACCGATGGAATGAAGGTAAGCGTGACATTGCCTGACGAGGTAATGGAATCATGAAGCACGTGATCGCCTGGTTCGCCGAAAATCATGTTGCTGCAAACCTGTTGATGATATTTTTGCTGTTGGGGGGTATCCTAACCGGTTTGGGTATCAAGCTGGAGGTTTTTCCGGAAACATCCCTGGATAAAATTTCAATCACCATTGAATATCCCGGCGCTTCTCCGGCCGAGGTGGAGGAAGGCGCTATTCGACGGGTTGAGGAGAAAATAGCCGGTCTTGCCGGTATTAAACGGATCGATTCCATCGCCCGGGAAGGGTTGGGTACGGTGATGGTCGAAGTGATAAAAGACTGGGACTTGAAAACTCTCCTGGACGAAGTGAAAGCCGAGGTGGATCGAATCGTCACCTTTCCGGAAGAAGCTGAAAAACCGGTAATCAGAGAGGTGACACAGCAGATTCAAGTAATTAATATCGCGGTTTATGGTGATGCGCCGGAGTCGACCATCAAGCATCTGGCTGAAAGGCTCAAAGACGATATTACCAATCTGCCGGGAATTACCCTGGCTGATATTTTTGGTGTTCGGAACGGCGAGGTGCATATTGAAATATCCGAGGAAACACTTCGACGATACGGGATTACCTTGGAGCAGGTGGCTGAAATCGTTAAAAAAGCCAGCCTCGATCTTCCTGCCGGAAGCGTAAAGACGGCAGGAGGTGAAATTCTCCTTCGGACCAAGGGGCGACGCTACTTTGCCGAGGATTACCGAGATGTTGCCGTGATCACCCGCTCCGACGGCAGTCGGGTTACCTTGGGGCAGATTGCCGGGCTGATCGATGGATTCGAGGACGTCGATCTTTTCGCTCGTTTCCAGGGCAAGCCCGCGGCTTTGATTCAGGTTTTTCGGGTTGCCGACCAGAATTCGCTTCATGTGGCCGACACGGTGAAAGATTACATTAAAAAAATACGCTCCGGTTTGCCGGAGGGGATAGACATTGCCTTTTTTTCGGACATGTCGGGGATATTGAGAAGCCGCATCGATCTGCTGCTGAAAAACATGGCCATGGGACTTCTGCTCGTGGGCGTCCTGCTGGGGCTTTTTCTTAACCTGCGATTGGCTTTCTGGGTCATGCTCGGAATTCCGGTCTCCTTCATGGCGGCGCTTATGGGGTTGCCGCGTTTCGGCATATCCATCAATATGATTTCGCTGTTTGCCTTCATTATGGTTTTGGGAATTGTTGTGGATGATGCCATCGTCATCGGAGAGAATATTTTTCGCAAACAGGAGCAGGGCCTGAGTCCCATGAAGGCAGCGGTTGAGGGCACCCTGGAAGTCGGCCGTCCGGTTGTATTTTCCGTCCTGACCACGATGGCGGCTTTCTGGCCGCTGCTTCTCGGAGGGGGGACCATGGGTAAAATCATGTGGAATCTGCCTATCGTTGTGATTTTGGTATTGCTCGGTTCTCTGGTAGAGTCCCTGTTTATTTTGCCGGCTCACCTGGCAAGGAAAAAATATTCAGTATTCACCCGGTCATCGAAAGACGGAAACAGGTTGGCCCGATGGATGGAATGGGTCATACATGGCCCGTATGCCGCCTTGATTGATTTGGGTGTCCGGTGGCGCTATGCCACCGTGGCTTTGGGAGTTGCCGTCTTGCTTTTGACCCTTGGGGTGTGGAAAGGCGGTCTGATCAAATTTACCTTTTTCCCCAAGGTGGAAGGAGATGTCCTGCAATGTTACGTGACCATGCCTGCCGGAACTTCCGCGGATCGCACCGCCGAGATTGTGCGCCGTCTCGAAGAAACCGCCCGCCGGACCCTGGAGCAGGCGGATCGCAAACGTTCCAAAGACACGGTTCCGCTTTTTGAGCACAGCATTGCGCTGATCGGGGCTCATATGGGAGGACACAATGATGCCGGGGATTCAGGGGGGCATCTGGGACAAGTCATGATCCAGTTGATCGGAGAGGAAGAGCGGAATATCGGTGCAACTGAATTGACGGGGCTGTGGCGAAATAATGTCGGAGTCATCCCCGACGTCGAGTCGATTACCTTTAAAAGCGATCTGCACAGCGCGGGAAATGCCATAGAGGTCCACCTGTCGCTGGAGGAACATCAGGATCTCCCGGCTGCGGCAAACGAACTCAAGCGTGAACTGGAGGATTACCCGGGGGTATTCGATGTCGGTGACAGTTTTCTGCCGGGGAAAAAAGAAATGCAGCTGAAATTAAAACCGGTCGCCCAGAGCCTCGGACTGTCTCTGAACGACTTGGCGCGCCAGGTTCGACATGCATTTTACGGAGCGGAGGCGCTTCGCTTGCAGCGGGACAAAGACGAAATCAAGGTGATGGTCCGGTATCCGGAGTCCGAGAGGAAGTCGCTGCAATATTTAGAGGAAATGCGAATCCGCACCCAGGATGGATCCGAGGTTCCCTTTGGTCAGGTGGCCCAGGTGAAGATGGAGCAGGGATATTCATCGATCCAGCGTGCGCAGCGTCTGCGGGTGATCAAGGTAACGGCCGATGTGGATGAAACGGTCACCAATGCCAACGAGGTCCGGTTGATGCTGACTAACCGTTTCTTACCGCACCTGAAAAGTCTTTACCCCGGCTTAAGATACACCATCGAAGGTGAAGGAAAAGAGCAGAAGGATTCGCTCAATGATATGCTCAAAGGCTTTATCATGGCCCTTTTCTGCATTTACGCCTTGCTGGCCATTCCATTCCGATCGTTTTCCCAGCCGCTCATCGTTATGTCGGCCATACCTTTCGGTTTGGTCGGAGCTGTGGCGGGGCATCTCATCATGGGGTTTAATCTCAGCATTATCAGCCTGTTCGGCATGGTGGGCCTGGCCGGAGTGGTGGTCAATGATTCTCTGGTTTTAATCGATGCCGCCAATCGATTCCGCCGGGAGGGGGCCAATGCGCATGATGCGGTCACTCGGGCCGCAGTCAAACGCTTCCGGGCAATTATTCTTACTTCTTTAACTACCTTTGCCGGTTTAACCCCGATACTTCTGGAACGGAGCATTCAGGCCAAATTCTTAATTCCCATGGCTGTAAGCCTTGGTTTTGGGGTCCTCTTCGCGACCGGTATCACGCTTTTATTGATACCATGCGGATATATGATTCTGGAGGATATCAACAGCGGATACGATCGGATAAAAGCCGGGCTGTTTTTTTAATTCCGAGTCTTCTCTCGCTGTTTTTGGCTTTGTATCCGTCATTTTATTGTTCTTATTCATATTATTTCGCCCGGTCATTTCAGCCTGCGGTTCTGAATTCTGGCATACGAATGATGTTTGGGAATTTCCGCTTTCGATTCAACGCCGGAACGCCGGAAGCCGATAGGCTCCATTCCGTTGGGAGTTCATGAAAACGAAAGGATCGGGCAACGGAAGAAACTTTCTCATCTTAAAGGGAGACCCAAGAATGAAACTTCAGGAGACAATCAAAAAAGACCTGGTATCGGCTATGAAAGCCAGGGATGAAGAAAAAAAAGCCGCGCTTCGAGTAATTTTAGGAGAGTTTGGAAGATCTGATAAAAAAGAGCTATCAGATGACGAGGTCGTAAAGGTTTTGAGAAAATTAATGAAATCCGAAAAAGAAGTCTTGGAAAAAAAAGGTGCGGAAAGGGATTCCGAATTTCTTAAAATCATCGAAAGCTATTTGCCCGGGATGGCATCGGAGGAGGAGATCATCGCTTGGATTAATGAACATATCGATTTTTCTCGATTTAAAAATAAAATGCAGGCAATGGGTTCGATCATGAAGCATTTCGGATCAATGGCCGATGGCGATACGGTAAAACAGATTCTGCAGAAACTGTGATATTTCGCCATTTTTCCATCGAGAGAGACCGATCCTCATTAAACCAACGTCATGGGAGCGTTTTTATGGAAGGAATGAATCGCCGGCAGGTTACAACGAGCGGGAACCCCGCACGCAGGCCTGAATTCGATTCAAAAAAAGATCGATGAATGCCCTCGGACGCGGAAGATACCTGCCGGTCCATTGATAACCACTAAAATGCTATCCTCTCAACTTTTTTGCCAGTTCCGCAACCCTCCGGCCAAGTTTTTCTCCATTCATTTTCGCGTGATTCTCCGGAGCGCCGGTACAGGCCACGCCGTAATGTCCGGTTGCCGACATGGGATCGCCTGCGATCACCATGCCGTAAATCAACAGGGCCTGGATAATGGACATCATGGTTGTTTCTTTCCCCCCGGATGGATCCGCCGAGGTTGCAAACGCTGCTCCAACCTTTCCTTCCATTTTGTTCCTTACCCTCACGAATTGATCAAAAACCTTTTTCAGTGCGGCGGCCATCCCGCCGAAATATACCGGAGAGCCGGCAATGATGCCGTCAGCGGATACAAAATCATCCTCCTCCACCTCATCGGTGCTTTTCAAAATCGCATTTACGCCTTCAACGGATTCAACGCCTCCGGCAATCGCTTCCGCCAGCTTACGGGTATTTCCGGTTTGAGAATAATAAAGAACCAAGATCTGCATTTCGGGCCTCCATGGTGGAATGATTTTACTCGGGTTTCGAACCTCTAATTTCTCTGGGGTACGGATTGAACCGTGGGTCGAATAAAATTTTTCGAGGCAAAATCATGATGTCGAGCCGTTCATCGGCACTCGATTCCAAACGCCTCGGCCCGGCACACAGGCGGTGTTGTAGATACCTGAAACATTTTTGTTTTGCCTGACCGTCCGTGTCAAAATCGTGTGGGCCGCTGTCGAAGTCTTTAGGAAAATGTTTTGTCTCCTAAAAAATTTTATTCGACGCCGGTTTGTAACGTTTCACTGTTAAAAAGGTGCGAAACCCGGAGCTTGATTTTTTTTATTCTTACCTCAAGGTTATGCATATATCAAGAGGCACTTGGACATGGTCCACATGCCTTTCCTTTTCCGGAGATCGGTGCCTGATTTTGGGATGGGGTTCGGAAAGAAAAGCGAGTGATAGGGGCAAGTGGAGGTAACGGGAACCGGCACGGACGGTAACAATTTCCGATTGTTGCCGCGGGCGGCGTGTTTCCGGTTTGCCGATTAAAGATAAAGGCTTTTTTGCCCGATAACATAAAGAAGAAAAACTTTTCGTGTAAAAGTTCCATTCCGATGTGGCAATTTTTTTCAATAAGGAATGGGGATTGCAGCCGAAAAAAGATGAAAATCCGGAAAACATCCCCTTTATTCCCGGAGAGGGATGGATGGCCGAATGAATAGGCTGCCCGGGATAAACGGCGGGCGAAGAGGTCCTGAAAATATGTCCAAACTTGCTGGTATCGGTTTATTTTTATGCGGCGGTGCGCTTGTTTTGCTCCTTTTCCAAGCGATATCTTCTTTAATGAAACTTGAGATCTCTTATGAGAATTTAAGTCTTGTCGATTGCTTCGGAGCGGATTCTTTCGCATGGCTGGAAGGGCTCTCGTGGTTCGGCATGGAGAAAATTCTAAATCATATGGTTACCATGCCTTTATTTGTTTTGTTGCTTTGTGTCGGAATTTTTTTTCTGGTTCTGAGTGGTTTTGTGAAGAAATAATCCGCAGTGAAACTTTATGTCTATGCGTCCGGCCGACAACCTTTCACAGACAAAGGAAGTGCGTCCCGCAGTTTGCCTGATGATTGTCACCGAGTGAATTCCTTCGAACAAATGGATTGTTTGCCCGATCCGAATCCATTGAAAATTTCAAGCCCGACCTCCATGACTCATCCAGCCAATTCTTCCGGCCGGATATGCCTGAATTACGAATGGGCACATCCTGAAATCGAACCGGAAAGATAATCTCCGCTGAAAATAGCGAACAGAAATCCTTTTTAATCTCGATTTTGTCCCATCCGGTCGAAGCGGATGGTTCGAATTTTAAAATTTCCTCATCATCCACAATTTTACGAAGCATCCCGTCATTTCGTTTCCCGTGTTTCGGACAGGTCGTTGAACCGTTCTCTCAATTATTTTTCATAATAAAATCAGGCAGCTGTGGATTGAAACGATTCGATCGCTTTTATATTTTCAGAGGATCTTTCCGTCAAAAGCGCGGCGCTTTTTTTCGTTGCCACCCCCTTTCGGGCTTTATATGATATGATGAACCGGATATCGGAGGGGCAAACCGATTAGGAAATTTCAAAATTATTTTTTAGCGGTAATGAAGAATGATGAAGAACCAGGCTATCGTAATCAAGGGGGCCAGGCAGAATAATCTTAAAAACCTGGATCTTGAAATTCCCTTAAACCGGATGACCGTGGTCACCGGTGTAAGCGGTTCGGGAAAGTCATCACTGGCATTTGAAACGCTTTATGCCGAGGGCCAGCGCCGGTATATCGAAACATTCTCCCCGTATGCCCGTCAATTCATGGAACGAATGGACCGTCCCCGGGTCGATAAAATCGAAGGGATTCCGCCGGCCATTGCCATTGATCGCAAGGAACCGGTTCGTACTTCCCGCTCGACCGTAGGCACGATGACCGAGATCACGGATTATGTGAAACTTCTTTATCCGCGTCTCGGGCAATTGCATTGCAGACAATGCGGAAAACCGGTTACCCCCGCGACGCCGGATCGAGTGTGGAATGTTTTGAAGGATTTTCCGTCCGGAACCGAGTTGGTCATCACCTTTCCTTTTCCCACACGCGGTTTTTCCACCCTCCAGTTGAAAGCATATCTGGCACGAATGGGTTTTGATCGTCAGTTTTCATACCATCACATTCATTCGTTGGACGGTTTGGACATTGAAGGAATTGCCGAAGAAATTCAGGTAGTGGCGGACCGGGTGATGTTTCGGCAACAGGATCGAAAGCGGGTGGTGGATTCCATCGAGCAGGCATTTTATTTCGGAAACGGACGGTTGGATGTATGGATTCCGCCGGACCGGCATATCGCTTTCAGTAAGGCCCTTGAATGCGCGGACTGCCGAATTCATTACAGACCGCCGCAACCGAATCTTTTTTCTTTCAACAGCCCTGTCGGAGCCTGTGAAACCTGCCGGGGGTTTGGAAGAATAATTGATATGGATCCGGATTTGATCATTCCGGATTCCGAACGTTCTCTCGAAGAAGGAGCGATCAAACCATGGGGAGGGCCGAAGGAACAAAGGGTCGAATATACCGACCTGATTGCCTTTTGCCGGAGAAACAAAATTCCGACGGATTTGCCTTTTCGGCGGCTGGCAGAGGATCAGAAGAAGGCGATTATCGATGGTACCGACGACTATTATGGGATACGCGGCTTTTTCCGGTGGCTTGAATCCAAAACCTATAAAATGCACGTTCGGGTCTACCTGTCGCGGTACCGAACCTACCGCATTTGCCCGGATTGCAGGGGTACGCGGTTTCGGGAGGATACGCTGCTTTATCGATTGATCGGGCTCAACATCGCCGAAATCTATGCGTTGAATGTGAATCAGGCGCTTGATTTTTTTCAGACGTTCGATGCAAAAAGCTCAGTGGTAGCTATCGATGAGGCCGGCCAGGTTGTCTTGAAAGAGGTCCGCAGCCGTCTCGCCTATCTCCGGGATGTCGGGTTGGGCTATTTAACACTGGACCGGCAGTCCCGGACACTTTCCGGCGGAGAGGTACAACGCGTGGCACTGGCTTCGGCCCTCGGTTCATCTCTGGTCAATACGCTCTATGTTCTGGATGAGCCCAGCATCGGTCTTCATCCGAGCGACACCCACCGTCTGATCCGAATTCTGAAAGGGCTTAAGGAATTATCCAATACAATTGTTGTTGTGGAACACGATCCGGAGATCATCCGCGAAAGTGATTACATGCTGGATCTTGGACCCGGAGCCGGAGAGAACGGTGGACAAGTGATGTACTTCGGACCCGTATCCGGTGTAAACGGCTCTCTGACCGGTCAATACCTGAAAGGTAGGCGTCGGATTTCCATACCCGATGAGCGCCGTAAACCCGAACGGTGGAACCGGCTGGTGATCGAGGCGGCTTCAGAGAATAATTTAAAGCAAATCGACGTTGAAATCCCCCTGGGTCTGTTTGTCTGCCTGGCAGGTGTATCCGGCTCGGGAAAATCCACCCTGGCCGAAGAGATCCTCTACAAAACCGTCAAATGGGCCAAAGGAGACCCACAGGGCAGACCGGGCACTCACAAAACCGTCAAAGGGCTTGAAAAAATCTCCGATGCGGTGCTGGTTGATCAGAAACCTGTCGGACGAACACCCAGAGGCAACCCCTTGACTTATACCCAGGCCATGGGTCCCGTTCGTTGTCTGCTGGCCGATACCGCCGCGGCAAAAGCAAACGGTTTCGGGCCCGGTTATTTTTCTTTTAATGTGGCTGGCGGACGATGCGAAACCTGCCGGGGCGAGGGATTTGAAAAAGTAGAAATGCAGTTTCTTTCCGATGTTTTCATCACCTGCCCGGATTGCAACGGCAAGCGTTTTAAAAAAGAGGCATTGGAAATTCGACTGAACGGAAGGAATATCCATGACATCCTTTCGATGACGGTCGATCAGGCATTGTCATTTTTTACGGATCATCAAAATATTTATACTCTCTTAGTCCCTCTGCGCGATGTCGGTCTCGGTTATATCCGGCTCGGTCAGCCGATCAATACGCTTTCAGGAGGAGAGGCTCAGCGCCTCAAGCTGTCGAGATATCTGAAAACCGTGGATGGGAAGAAGAGGCTTTTTATTTTTGATGAACCGACCACCGGGCTTCATTTCGATGATATCGCAAAGCTCCTGGCTGCATTGCAACGCCTTGTTGATGGCGGCAATACGGTGCTGGTGATCGAACACAACATGGATGTGCTGAAGACCGCGGACTGGGTGATTGAGCTGGGTCCCGAGGGGGGAGAGGCAGGCGGCCGACTCGTTGTTGCGGGTCCGCCGGAAAAGGTGGCAAAACATCGGGGCTCTCCCACCGGCCGGTTTTTAAAGACCTGCCTGGCCGGCCACGACCGGTTGCGCGCGCAAACGACGCAGTCCTCCGGTGTTTCCGAACCACTTCTACCTTATTCCAACGCCATTTCCATTGTGGGGGCCAGAGAACATAACCTTGGGAACATAAGCCTTTCGATTCCACGAAATGAACTGGTGGTGCTCACGGGCGTTTCCGGTTCAGGTAAATCCAGTTTGGCCTTTGATGTCCTGTTTGCCGAGGGGCAGCGCCGCTATCTGGAAAGTTTGGCCCCCTATATTCGACAATATATGAGAGTGCTGGAACGACCCGAGGTGGATCACGTATCCGGGCTTCCCCCGACGGTTGCGATCGAGCAACGGATCAGCCGTGCCGGTCGGCGCTCGACCGTAGCCACGCTTACCGAAATTTACCATTTTCTCAGGCTGTTATACAGCAAGATCGGAACTTCGTACTGTCCGATCTGCGGACGCAGGCTGACAGCCCTGAGCCGCGCTGCAATCGTGGAACGGATTCTGCGGCGTTACGGTGAGAATGACGTTCTGATCCTGGCTCCGAAAGTGTTCGCGCGGAAAGGCTTTCACAAAGATATTTTTTCCCAGGCACTTCGCAAGGGTTATGATGAAGCTCGAATTGACGGGGATTTCATGGCCATTTCAAAGGGTATGGCCTTAAGTCGATACCATGAGCACACCATTGAGATCGTTGTGGGGCGGCTGCCGGCAAAAAGCTCGGAAACCCCTTCGGCATTGCTTGAAAATGCCCTTAAAGAAGGACACGGGGCTCTTATTGTCATGGATAAACAAAGCAAGGAGGAGGAAATCTTCAGCCTGAAAGGTGTCTGTCCATTCTGCGGAGTTGGATCGGCGAATCCGGATCCGAGGTTGTTTTCCTTCAACAGCAAGCAGGGGGCATGCAGCATGTGCGGAGGACTCGGAGAAATCGATGATGCCATCCATTCCGGCGAAGAGGGAAAAAATGAAACCCGGGTATGCGAGGCGTGCGGCGGAAGCAGGCTCAGACCCGAAGCCCTCTCCGTCAAGATCGACGATTATTCCATTTGGGACCTGGTGAAGCAACCGGCTGATCAGGCTCAGAGGATACTCGAATCCTTTTCGTTGGATCGCCGGGTTACTCCGGTAGCCGAGCCGATATTGGCGGAGATTTTTTCGCGGATTTCCCTTCTGAACCGGCTCGGTTTATCATATCTTTCCCTGGGCCGGAGCGGTGATACGCTCTCCGGCGGCGAGGCCCAGAGGGTGAGACTGGCCGCACAGCTCGGATCGAATCTGACCGGTGTCTGCTATATTCTGGATGAACCGACCATCGGTCTCCATCCCAGGGACAACCGGATTCTTCTGGAGGCGATCAAAGCCCTCAGGGATCGAGGAAACACGGCGCTGGTCGTAGAACATGATGAAGAGACCATTCGTGAGGCAGACACGATTATCGATCTGGGTCCCGGTGCGGGCCGGGAAGGGGGGAGGGTGGTTGCATCCGGAAAGCTCCGAGATTTGAAAAAAGTATCCGAGTCGGTCACAGGGGCATTTATTGATGGACGCCCTCACCGAATTACCTCGCGTTTGAGACCTTACAAGAGCCTCCCCAGCATTCGGATTCGAGGCGCTTCCCAACACAATCTGAAGGGAATTGATGTGAATTTTCCGATGGGAACCCTGATATGTCTGACGGGAGTTTCCGGTTCCGGCAAATCCACCCTTCTCAAGGAAACCCTGTATAAGGGGGTTCGCAATCGACTTTTGAACCAGTTCCATCCGTCAGGGCGGTGCAAAAGCATAGAGGGTTGGGAGGCTCTTGAACGAATCCTGGAAGTGGATCACAGCCCGATCGGGCGCACCCCTCGCTCTATTCCTGCCTCTTACATCGGATTTCTGGCGGACATTCGGAAGCTGTTCGCAATGACGCCCGAAGCCAGAGCCCGGGGATACAAGCCGGGCCGGTTTTCGTTCAACGTGGCGGGAGGGCGTTGTGAGGCATGCAAAGGACACGGAAGCTTAAAAACCTCCATGAGCTTTCTTCCCGATGTATACATCCACTGTGAGGTTTGCGACGGCAGGCGGTTTAACCGGGAGACTTTGGATGTCAGGTACAAGCACAAGAACATGGCAGAAGTCCTGGAACTCACTTTTGAGGAGGCGGTGGATTTTTTTTCCCCCGTTCCTTCCATCCGGCGATGCGTTCAATTTGTATGCGATATCGGACTGGGTTATTTACGCTTGGGACAGCCCAGTCCGACGTTATCGGGTGGCGAGGCCCAGCGGATCAAGCTGGCCGAGGAACTGGTCAAAACTTCCAAAGGAAAGGCGTTGATTATTTTGGATGAACCGACTACCGGTCTGCATCTGTATGATATTCAGAAGCTTATTCAGGTTCTTCAGGCACTGGTGGAGGACGGAAAAACAGTGGCCGTTATTGAGCACAATATGGAGATGATCAAGGAGGCCGATTATATTATTGATCTGGGACCCGAAGGCGGGGATGCGGGTGGGAGTGTTGTTGCATGCGGATCACCTGAGGAACTGATCCTGGAGTCGAAAAAGTCTCACACCGCGGAATATCTCAGAAAATATCTTCAGGCAGGTTAGATCCGGGAGGAAACCGTCCTTGCGTCCAATTCCATTTCACCCCAAAGGCAAGACAAAAAAAGTATTTTTCGTATGATGAAGCATTCACATCGGAGGCCCGATAGCACCCGAGATATCCGGGTGGCGTTTTTCTTGAATCTGGGTTTTACTCTTCTGGAAATCATCGGCGGTTTATGGACCAACAGCATGGCGATTTTCTCCGATGCACTGCATGATTTGGGAGACAGTTTTTCCCTGGGTTTATCATGGTATCTGGATAAGTATTCAAAAAAAGGAATGGATAAACATTACTCGTTCGGATATCGCCGGTTTTCGCTCATGGGGGCCTTTGCCAACGGGATCGTGATTATCGCAGGATCCCTGGTAATCCTTTCCGAAGCCGTTCCGAGACTCTTGCACCCGGAATCACCCAATGCAAAGGGGATGCTTTTTTTTGCGATTGCGGGAATTACCATTAACGGCCTTGCGGTATTGCGGTTGAAAGGAGGCAAATCATTCAACGTCAAAATGGTCGCCTGGCACCTGCTGGAGGATGTGCTGGGCTGGTCGGCCATACTGATTGTGAGCATCATCCTGCTGTTTAAAGAAATTCCCGTTCTGGACTCGATTCTTTCCATATTGATTACCCTTTATGTTTTATACAATGTGGCTCGGAATTTGAGGAAGACATCGGCTGTTTTTCTTCAAGCCGTTCCGGATGACATTGAAATCGGTTCAATCGAAAAAAAATTGCAGATGGTCGACGGTGTTCAATCGATCCACCATACGCAGATCTGGTCTTTGGATGGAGAGTATCATGTATTAAGCACACATGTCGTGGTTGATGAAAATTCGACCAAAGAAGAGGTGACTCAAATAAAATGTGAAATCAATGAATTGACAAGGCAATTGGGTTTTGAACATATCACGGTGGAAATTGAATATGAATATGAGGAATGCAGGATAAAAAAAGCGGAACCATCAGATGATTGATAATGAACAACTCAAGTTCCGCTACAGTTATGAACAATGAAACACAGCAGGCCGTACACTGAATGAATTGGTACTCCGGAGAAGAAAGAGTGAGGAAATCGGAGCAACAAAAAAGGCGTTTTAAAGAATCGAGGAACCAACCCGGCCGCCGAATCGAAAACGCTTATCATCTTGACATGTCAGGTAAATTTTCTTATACCATAACAAGACCATCACCAATACTTGGATCGAATAGAAGCGGTTTCAAAATCCGCCGCGGTCCCAATTTGTGTGGGGAGGGACTTTAATCTTCAAACCATCGGTTTGTTCCAAGAGTTGAACGTTTCCTCCCTGCCTTGGCTCAAACCCGGTTCAAGGTTTCCAGGCCGCTTCCAGTCGTTACGTGAAAGAACTTTCCTTTCCGCAGGGCTTTATAACCCTGCCGCCTTCATCACCGAAACCTGATTTTTGATCAACGGATTGATTTCTCCATCCAACCGCAAACAGGAGGCTTACCATGGATAAGCAAAATTTGATCGAGATGTTGAACAGGGATATCGCAGACGAACATGCCGCAATCATCCGGTACCTTATACACGGTTACCTGGAAGGGGAAGACACCGCTCTGGGTTCGAAATTGCTTTCCCGGTCACGGGAAGAGATGTGGCACATGCACTGGCTGGGAATGATCATCGGGAAGCTGGGCGGGGAACCCGACATGGTGCCGGCCCCATATCCTTATGATCCTTCAAACCGGGCCAGTATATTTGAATCTTACGTGAAATACGAAAAAAATCTGATCGGGCATTACAATAGCGAGGCAGACAAGGTTGAAGATCCGCATATCAAGAGAGTCCTCCAGAGAGAAGGATGGGAATCCGATATTCATGCCCGGAAGTTTCAGCGGATACTGGATAAGCTGACGCCGAAAGAGGCTGCGGGTCTTCCCGGAGCGGAAAGTGAACTGCCGGCGGAATTTATCGATAGGATTCAGAAACTTGTAGAAAACAAATACAATCAGATGCTTCACCACCTTCGAAATGCTTGGGTTTTTCAACGGGAAGGAATGACGGCCTGGCAACTGATGGATTTTTCCATGACCAAGATGAAACAGCTCGCCCACCTTGCCGAACCGGTTGCGGAAAACGGTATCACTCCCAACTTTACGATCGGCGGAATCAAAAAGAGCACTTCGATTGGAGATGCGCTGAAAGATGCGGCAGAAAATGTGCGGGCCTCTCGTGAACGACATCTGAAACTCAGGCAGGACAGTGAGACGCAGAAGCATGCCGGGATGATCATCAATCTGGATCTTACCTTAAAGCAGGAGAGATACGAAGAGGAAGAGATCGGGGAATGGTAAAACGGTTCGATGGGTCTCGCCGGGCTGAGGAATGTTTTCCGCTTGGGACAAAGAGGCAAGACGATCGAACCGTGCCGTTAAGCGGCGGCATCGTGCATCGCTTCTATAGAAGTTTCAAGACCCGCTCTCGGGTCTGATTTTTATGTCAGGGGCGGGACGCTCAATCCTGAAAATTATAATTGAATTCCAGCGATTTGACGTCTCGCCCTATCTTGGTCTGAAACTCCATGGGAAGTTTCTAAACCGCTATCGTTATCCCTGCGGAATCGTATTTCTCCGATAAAACAAGCTTTTCCCATGAAAATTTTTTTTGCGCTCCTGATCATCGTTTTCCTTGCCTTCAGCGGATATCATCTGACCTTTCGAGGGATTCGCCTGCCGCTTTTTGCCCGCACCTTTTATCTCACCGGAACCGAGTTTCTTTTTCTCGGGCTTCTACTGGGGCCACAATTCCTGAATCTTTTGGATGAAGAAACGACAAGGGGGCTGGAACCGCTCGGTACGCTCCTGCTTGGCTGGATCGGTCTTATTTTCGGGTTTCAATTTGAAATGGCCAAACTTCGGCGATTTCCGTTTGAATTTCTTCTCGCAGCGATCATGGAAGGGCTTCTTACCCTGACGCTGGTCTTTTTGGGTGTATATTTGGTGCTTTTCCCTTTTCTAAGCATCGCCGGACCTATGAAAATCGTGGCTGCACTGGTACTTGCATCTGCCGCCGCTTGCACCGCGCAGACCGGATTGGCGATCCTGGCGCCTAAGATCGCTGACCGGCCGAGAAATACCGTGACGATCTTACGATACATTTCAAGTATCGACGGTCTGTGCGCCTTGATGTTTTTTGGGCTGGTATTTTTATTCCGTCCGCTTCTGTATGCAGAGGCATCGTGGATCGGAGAAGTGCAGTGGGGCGTTTCCGTCAGCCTTGGAACCTTGGCGGGTCTCTTTTTGTATAACCTGTTTATCATGCAACGACGACCGGAAAGTGAACTGATTCTTCTGGTTATCGGGATGGCGGTGCTTCTCAGCGGAATGGCGTCGGTGCTGAACTTCTCTCCTCTTCTTACCAATTTCGTGGTCGGATTTTGTCTGGTCAATTTTTCCAGGGAAAAGGAACGGGTTTTTGAGATGTTGATCCGTGTCGAGAAGCCTTTTTACTTGTTGCTGCTGGTATTTTTAGGGGTAAACTGGCGGCTGGACACCGCGTGTGTCTTTTTGTCGGCCGTCGCTTACTGCCTGTTCCGGTGCTTAGGCAAATTTTCCGGCGGTTTTCTGGTTACCCGCTTGAGTCCGGGACTCAGGCAATATCCTTCTAACCTGGGCTTCGGGCTGCTGGATCCCGGGGGGCTTCCATTGGCTATCCTGCTGGATTTCCAGAAAGGATTTCCGTCGGATATTACCAACGGGGTCAGCAGTATCGTGCTGATAGCGGTGATCTTGAATAATTTTCTGAGCCTCCCTCTGCTCAATCGCTTGTTGAAAGCGAAGAACTGATGGCCGACCTTTTTCAGCAAAGACGAAATCTCATAATTTATTTTTTGACGCTTGTCCTGATGGGCGGTTTCGCGGCATGGATCCGGGGTCTTGATGTCCCAACGAGCTGGCAACGATCGGGTATGGTCGATTTTTGTCTGGGTTTCGTATTGCTGGCGGCCTATATCATCGGTCAGGTCTTTCGAATGGTTCGTCTTCCATTAATCAGTGGATACATCTTTGCCGGCATTGCACTTGGACCTTATATCAGCGGTTTTCTAACCCGTGACATGGTTCACGATCTTCGGCTGGTCGACGACCTGGCCCTAAGCTTTATCGCACTAACCGCAGGGGGTGCACTCCGCCTGCCGTTTTTGAAACAACACGGAAAATGGATCATGCTGAACATCGTTCTGCAGACCAAGGTTATTTTCGGGGCGATGTCCGTGTTCGTGATACTCACGCGGAACTGTTTCAGCCTGACGAAGAATCTGCCCTTCCATCTGGCAACTTCCCTGGCCGTTCTGGTAGGTACGATCGCAGTGGCGCGCTCTCCCTCCGCTGCCATTGCCGTTATCAATGAATGTCGTGCTTCCGGTCCCTTTTCGGACAGGATATTAGGGGTCACGGTCGCCCTGGATGTGTTAATCATCGTGCTGTTCACACTGACTCTGACTGCAATCAAGATTATCCTGACCAGTGCCGGCGCGCTGGATTCACAAGTGTTCCTGGCCCTGTTTCTGGAGATGTCGGTTTCCATCGTCGTCGGTATTGTTCTGGGAAAGGGGATTGCATGTTACATTCACTGGATCGGGCATGATTTGCCGTTATTTCTGCTATTCCTGGCTTTCGGAGCAACCAAAGCCTCATTTTGGCTGAGTCATTTCATGGAAAGTCATTTTGATTTTTACCTGCATCTGGAGCCGCTGTTGATCTGCATGAGCGCTGGGTTTACCGTTCAGAATTTCAGTCAAGCAGGCCCTTTTTTCATGGAAAACCTGCAACGGATCGCACTCCCGGTATATGTTCTTTTTTTTTCGCTGGCCGGAGCATCCTTGAACTTAGACGCTTTGCGTTCCTGCTGGCCCATGGCAATGTGCCTGGTTGTGATTCGAGCAATGGGGATCATGGGTGGTTCATGGCTGGCGGGAACCATTAACAGGGATCCGCCAGAGCACAATCGAAATGCATGGATGGGCTATCTGACCCAGGCGGGGATATCCATCGGATTGGCTCAACTGGCTCAACGACAGTTTCCTGAAATCGGCGTCCATCTGACAACACTGGTTATGGCGATAATCTCAGTTAATGAGATGGTGGGCCCGATCACTTTTAAGTGGGCTCTGAACCGGGTGGGAGAAGCAAAAAAATAACCGGAGGATCGGTTAATTTTTTCTTACATTCTTTTTTTGTTAACCCGCCAATTTTTTTTCCAGATCTTGTTTTCGTTGGTCCATATTTACCTCCTTACCGAGATGCCCGAAATTGGTGAGCGGTGCAACGAAGTAGACACCCTGATGGGTTTTTCCGGTTTCCCGGCAAAGGGATTCGAGATAAGCAACCGCCTGATCGAGGATTTCCGGATCTCTGATGGCGGTAAAAAGCGTGCGGTTGTGGCGCATTCCTCCACTGGTAAGGGTCCGGAAGCCCGCGAAGATGGGGACATGCTGACTGATCAGTTGTATAAAGTCAGTGCTTTCCACGACGGTTGCGCCTGTAATTCCGATATCCAGCCAGCCCGTTATGAGATCATCAATGAGTTCTTCATTATTAATTACAGCGATCAGAAGGTACATGTTTCCCTCACTACGCTGATGATCCGATGAACCCGAAAGCCCGTCTGATTCGCCTTTCTGAGGAGATTTCCGGCGGGATTACAGCATCGTTAAACCACTTGAAGCAGATGGCAACGAGGGGAATCCGGTTCGCAAACCATGCAGGGCAAATCAATGATTTCAATGAAAGGCCATTTTGTCTTCCAGGCGTTGGACTTCATTCCATAGCATTTTCGAGTTTTCGGCTCTTCTTACCGCTTCCATAAATTCAGGATGTTGGCAAAGCCGGGAGGCTCCTGCAAGCAGTTGCAAGTGCAGATGCGTCTTGTTTTCCGGAATGACCATGGCCAGTATGACGTCTACAGGCAAAGCGTCCAGTGCTTCGAAATCAATTGCTTTTGCCAGACGGATCAAGAGCACGGCCGGTTTTTTTGTTTCCCAACTGGTGGCATGAGGAAAACCAATCCCATTTCCCACGCCTGTGCTCATGGTTTGCTCCCGCTTCCGCATGCCCCCATAGAGCATTTCAGCATCCTCCACCACCCCGTCTCGCATACAGGTTTCGGCGATGAAACGCAGCACCGATTCTTTGTCCGGAATTCGCGTGTTCAAAAAAATATGTTCGACCGGAAGATACTTACAGATTTTCATAATCGCTTGCGTTGTTCTAGGATAGCGGGTAAATAGTCCCTGTCGGTTGGCGCTGGATCGGTAAATGCGATATTAAGTCAAAGGATCTGATGTGTCAACAGAAAGCACGGGAGCAGAAGACGCTTGATCCCGAGTGTTAATTTGCTTATGAAACAATCGGAACAAGAAAAAATAAAATTTTGAAGCTTTTCCGGTCCTTCCATGGAAACAGAAGGAACACAAATGCTTGGTGGTTTAAAGCAGTAATGAACAAAAACAGATTTTATAGCCGTCTTGTCGGTAACGATATCTGGAAGAGATAAAAATGTATCGATGGAAGCCGGGAATAAAGGGCAAAAAGTTCTGGATTTTCCTATTGTTCGGGTGCCTGTCTTTTTCGGCCTGCAGCATCATAAAGGGGGGCTGCGATGTGGCCACGGGAACGGTGAAAACAACCTATCAGTTGACCAAGGGCGCGGTGAAAACCACCGGTTATGTCGCCAGTGTCGTCACAAAGACAACCGTCGGAACCGGAAAATTCGCCTATAAAATTGGAGCCTTCACTTTCAATGTGGCAATGGCTCCGTTGAGCTGGCCTCTGACCCACCAAGAAATCGAATCGATTGACGATTTGTCTCCGAAAGAGGCGATTCTTCAAGGGCGTGCCAAGAAATCGCCTTATGTAGTAAACGGTAAACGGTATGTACCCATGTCCACAGAACAGGCGAGCCGGTACCGGGAAACAGGAACGGCTTCATGGTATGGTTATGAGACTTTTCGCCAAAAAGGCGGACACATGACGGCAAACGGTGAAGCTTTCCATCCGGACGGATTAAACGCCGCACATAAATATTTACCGCTTCCTACCCATGTTCGGGTAACAAACCTTGAAAATCAACGATCGATCATTGTTCGGGTGAATGATCGCGGTCCGTTTGTTAAAGGTCGAATTATCGATCTGAGTGCCGGTGCAGCTCGAAAATTGGGTTTTTACGAAAACGGAACGGCAAAGGTTCTGGTGGAAACCGTTCCGATCGAAGGGCTTGACCAGGTGTCATGAGTTGTTTTTTTTCAATTCCACCAGAGTGGCGCCCCATCCCCCGGCATCGGCGGGCGCGTTTTTGAAAGATTCCACGATAGGATTTTTGTTCAAAAGCTTCTGAACCTTTCTGCGAAGGAATCCCTGCCCCTTGCCGTGAATGACGCGAACCGAATAGATTCCTTTCTCCGTGCAGGCGGTAAAGTAGTCACTGAGAAGGTCCGGAACCTCCTCCGGCTGGAAGGTGTGCAGGTCAATGACGTCTTCAATCGGTATTTTCACTGGATTCAAAAATTCCTCCTGTTTGAACATTTTAAGAACTTGATATGTCTTTTATGATGATATATTGCACCAAAGTGCAAGGCTTTTTAAGGGGGGGCACGAAAATCCAAATGGCACTTTTGAAGATATATAAAATTTCTGCTCTTCTCCTTCTGGCATACTTGCTCGGTTCCATCCCATGGGGTCTGATTCTGTCCCGGATATTTTCTTCGATAGACATCCGGCAAAAGGGAAGCGGAAATATCGGCACGGCCAACGTATTCCGGGTGGCGGGAATTGTCCCGGGTATTCTTACGCTTGCAGGAGATTTCTTAAAAGGCGCTTTTCCGGTTTATCTCGCCGGTTTCATAACAGGGGGGGACAGTTTCTGGGGTCAGTTCAATATTTGTCTTGTGGCCCTTTCCGCCTTCTGGGGTCACCTTTATCCTGTTTTTCTGAAATTCAAAAAAGGGGGCAAAGGTGTGGCTACGGCTGCCGGATGCTTTTTTGTGCTTTCACCGGTTGCCTTTTTGATCGCTATGCTGGTCTTTATCCTGTGCGTTTGCTGGTTTAATCGTTCTTCCGTGGGATCGCTGGCCGCCGGTGCTGTTTTGCCGATTGTCGTCTGGCAGGTGAATCATTCCATTCCTTTGCTGGGATGTTCCGTTATCATGGTCATTTTTATTTATTATCGGCATATGGGCAACATCAAAAGACTCCTTTCCGGTAAAGAGCCCGTGATCTGGAAGAAGAAAAGATAAGTCTTTCCGCACTTCGCGGAATTTTCCAAATTTCAATATATGTAATATTTAAAACAGCCATACCACTGAAAACCGTAGAATGCTCCGAAGCATTCGGTGTAAGGGTTCCGAATGCCGGTGGGTATCTGATGAAATGCAGGTATGCCCGGAAAAGGTTTCCTTTTGTTGAGTAACGTTTAATGGATGTTCCGTTTTAGGAAATAAGACCGGATATGGAGCGAACCGATCAAATTTTGTAGAATCGACATCACGTCAGAAACGCGCCGAAACGGTCATGTAATGATGATTGAAGGGATTCAGCAGTTTTTCGGCTGTATGGACGATGGCCAATGCATCGATACTGTATTTGGATCGGATAAGGCGTTGCGGGCCGTGCTCAACAAAGAGATCCGGAATACCGAGACGCTCCATGCAAAAGTTCGTTATGCCTTGATCGCTTAAGCATTCGAGAACCGCGCTTCCAAACCCTCCCTGGCGGACATTTTCTTCCATTGTAATTACTCGCGGGATTTTTTTGACAAGAGAACCGATCAGATCCGCATCAAGGGGCTTGACAAAACGGCAGTTGACAACCGTGGAGGATATGCCCCGCTTTAATAACGTTTCATGCGCGATAAGTGCTTCACCCACGGACCTGCCGATGGCCAGAATGAGGAGGTCGTCGCCGCCGGTAAGGATTTCACCTTTTCCGATGGGAATCGGTATAATTTCATTTTCAACTTTTACTCCGGCCGCAATTCCCCGTGGATACCGAAAGGCGATCGGGCCATTATGTGCAAGGGCCGTGGCGAGCATTCGAACCAGCTCGTTTTCATCCTTGGGTGCCATGACTACCATGTTGGGAAGGCTTCTCAAATAGGAGAAATCAAACAGTCCATTATGGGTGGCGCCGTCTTCTCCTACGATTCCGCCCCGGTCGATGGCAAAGATAACCGGAAGTCCTTCAAGGCATACGTCATGCAATATCTGGTCGTAAGCCCGCTGCAAAAAGGTAGAGTAAATGGCGACAACAGGTCTGAAACCCTCGGTGGCCATCCCCGCCGCGAAAGTGACTCCATGTTGCTCCGCGATGCCGACATCAAAAAATCGGTCCGGATAGGTCTCGGCAAATTTAACAAGTCCGGTTCCTTCGGGCATTGCCGCCGTGACCGCGATGATCCGGTCATCATCTTTTGCCAGTTGAACCATTGCGTCTCCGAAAACTTGCGTATAACTGGGGATTGAATTTCTTTTCTTTTTACAGTTTCCCGTTTTTACTTCAAAGCACCCGATGCCATGAAAAAATACGGGATTTTTTTCGGCCGGTGGATACCCTTTTCCTTTTTTCGTCAAGACGTGAAGCAGAACCGGTTCGTTCAGGTTTTTGATATTATTCAATATGCTAATGAGATGGTTCAGATTGTGACCGTCTATCGGACCAAAATATTCAAAACCGAAAGCTTCAAACAGCATGCCGGGAGTGACGAAGGTCTTAAAGGAATCTTCGGTCCGTTTTGCAAATTGATAGATATCATCACCGATTTTAGGGAGCGACTTAAGAAACTCTCCGAACTCTTTCTTGAAATCCAGAAGATATTTTGCGGAGAAGGTTCGGCTGAGAAAAGAGGATAGGGCACCCACGTTTCGGGAAATCGACAGCTCATTGTCATTCAGTATAACAATGAGATCCTTGTGAATGTCTCCCGCCTGATTAAGCCCTTCATAGGCAATTCCTCCGGTCATCGAACCATCGCCTATCACCACGATGACTTTTGCCTTCTCTTTTTTTAAACGCTGGGCGCAGGCGATTCCGAGCCCGGAAGATATGGATGTGCTGCTGTGGCCGGTTGAAAACGCATCGTAAGGGCTTTCGCTGATTCTTGAAAAGCCGCAGAGCCCCTGATATCGGCGCAGGGTATGAAACTGTTCTCTACGCCCGGTCAGCAGTTTGTGGGCATAAGACTGGTGGCCTACATCCCAGATAATTTTGTCTCTCGGCGCGTCAAAGACATAGTGAATGGCAATGGCCAGTTCAACAACTCCGAGACTGGATGCCAAATGGCCGCCGTTTTTGGACACAACATCAACGACAACTTTTCGAATCTCGTCGGCCAGAACCGGGAGATTATTTCGCGAAAGTCTTTTCAAGTCGGCCGGGGAATCGATTTTTTCCAAAAAGCTCAAGTTAATGAAATCCTTTATTTAATTGTTTGATGCCTTTCAAGTAACTGCGAGAGGCGTTACGGGTTCTTCAACTCACCTCAATACAGCATCTTTTTGCTTATGATTTTGCCGGAGGCAAAGGATGAATGATTTGATCCACTGCCTTCAACGTTTAATCTCCATGCATGCAAAGCCGATTCAAGCCTTCGTTCCGGCAGCGAATCTTTTTACCGTTTTCTTTTAATCACATATCCGGCAATCGCCCGCAACGGGTCCGATCGGTTATCAAAACCCTCAAGGGCCTGCAATGCATTGTTGACAAGTCTTTCGGCAAATATTTTGGATTTTTCAATACCCAGTATCGATGGATAGGTGCTTTTCTTGCGGGTTTTATCCGTACCGGCAGCCTTGCCCATAATCGAAGGATTGCCTTCGACATTGAGGATATCATCGGCCACCTGAAAGGCCAGGCCGATATTTTTCGCATAGATTTCAAGCTGCTCCACCTGTTCGTAGCTTCCATCCGCCAAAATGGCTCCGGAACATATTGCGGCTTCGATAAGAGCCCCTGTTTTCAGGGAATGCATTGCTTCAAGTTCATTTAACGAAAGACGGGTGCCTTCAAATGCAATATCTCTCATTTGTCCCTCAATTAAACCCTTATATCCGGCGGCGAAAGAAATTTTATGGACCACGCCGAGCCATTTTGAAGCTTGATTTTTGATGCAACAACCATCGGCTGATGAAAGGGTCTGAAACGCGAGGGTAAGCAGGGCATCACCGGCGAGAATGGCCGTTGCCTCGTCAAATGCCACGTGACAAGTCGGTTTGCCTCTTCGCAGATCATCGTCGTCCATTGCGGGAAGATCGTCATGAATCAGAGAATATGTGTGGATCATTTCAAATGCACAGGCAGCGGGCAGTACATCCGTTGCTCTGCCGCCAACTGCTTCAGCGGCAGCGATGCACAGCACCGGTCTTAATCGTTTTCCGTCTCCCATAAGCGAATATCGCATTGCATTTTCAAGTCGGCTGGCACCCGGAAAATCTCCGAGTATCTTATCCAGTGCGGAATTGATCTTCTCACGTTTTGAAACCAGATAAGCGTTTAGATTAAACATAATATCCATTTCAAGCTAAGCCAGACTGTAAACGAACGTGATAATACCCGCCAGGACAAATTGAGTCTCCACCAGGAACTCAAGCCGAATTCCAGGAGGCATATCGCCCCGTTCATGGAAAGAAAGAATCATAAACAGGAAAATCGGACAGATTGCAAGTGCAAAACCAAGATTTGGAAAGATATGGGAGACTGCCGACAAACATAACAAAAAAAAACTGATCCCCATGACGCATTTTAAAAGACGTGTTGTCTTTTTTTCACCGAGCAGTGTGGGAATCGTTTCCTTACCGACAATCCGGTCACCCTGCATGTCGAGAATGTCGAAAAATGACGTTCGCACAAAAACCATGGAAGCGGACCAAAAAAAAACCAATGCAGTGCCCAGGCCGATTTTGCCCGGCACGGAAATGGCCGGCAAAACCGAAGTGAGAATTCCCCAAGCCGCGGCGATAAGGATTGTTTTTGAAGCCGGTATATCTCTGATTCTACGATACTTGGTTTTAAAAAAATGGGTCGGCAGGAGTTCAAAATTATAAGAAAGGCCGGTGGCGATCATTGATAGAAGAAGTAAAAAGGGAATCATCCCCATAAAATAAGCGATAGACAGACCTGCTGCGCCGGTAATAATTGAAAGCAGTGCGAGAGAGTCTTTATGTTTCAAATAAAAAGAAGCCTTGTCGGGATCATTATAGCGATCCGCTTTTCTTGCCGTTAAATGGTTAAATATATGCATGGACTGGACATAAAGTGTGGAAACAAGTAAATTTGGAAGTGAAAATTCAATTCCCTGAAGACCGATACAGGCATAGCACAGGCATCCTGCCCCAATGGATAGATAGACATTCGAAAGCAAAAGTGCCCGCTGTATTTTAAAAAGGATTTCCCGCCAACTTTGATCCTTTCGTAAAAGTAAGGCTTCAAGCGCCCGGTAAACCCTTTTGATTGTCCAGTTCGGAGTGGAAGCACCGGCTGTGATCCCGATACATTTTGCCGCAACCAGCATTCCGGCATCCAGTTCCGTTTCTCCTTCGATATGATAAGCCGGTTTTCCGCATCGGTTTGCGACCTCTACAAGGCGCTGTGTATTGGCACTATTACGGCCGCCTACGACGAGGACCACATCGACCAGGTTTGCCAAGCGTTTGACATCAGCCTGGCGCTTTTCGGTGGAATCACATACGGTATTAAAAACTTCGTAGTGAGGGAAGTGGGTTTTTGCCCAGGTCTTAACCTGCTCGAAGAAAAGAACATTTTGGGTGGTCTGGGCAACGATGATTGCCTGATCAAATGGAGGGAGGTTTTTTAGTTCATCGAGGCTGCTGGCGATATACCCGTTTTTGCCTGCGTGGCCTAGCAGGCCGACGACCTCCGAATGATCTTTGTCTCCCACGATAATGGATGTATATCCTTGCCGGGAGTATTTTCGGATAATGGTCTGCACCTTAAGAACACGCGGGCATGTGGCATCGACAATATTGAAACCGGCTTTTACAAGGTTTTTTTTTATTTCCGGAGGAACCCCGTGGGCTCGGATCAGAACGGTGCCTGACCCCTGAGCCGGAATATCTTTCATGGTCGATATTCCTTTTTCCTCCAATACCGTGAGCACCTGTGGATTATGAATCAGCGGACCAAGGGTATAGATAGGCCCTTCATAATTATTTGGTGCATCCAAGGCCATCTCGACAGCCCTCCGCACGCCCATACAGAAACCCGCGTTTTTTGCGATTATTATTTTCATATGTTTTCGTAAAACTTTCCGGCAAACGACAGAATGGGAGAATCAAAGTTTTTTTATTTTGATTCGATCCCGTCGTTTTCTTTTAGATAACCGCTTGGCAGGACCTTTCTTTTTTGTTGTAGGCATCCACCCCGTTTCATCATCGAAGCCCGTGAGATTTTTATATCCGGCCGTCGCCATTTTTTCTTCAAAAACCGGAGATTCTATGATCGCACATCCCTGGCATGCCGCGAAGTGCAAAACCTGACGATCGGAGCTGACGACCAGGGCCTTTTCCTTTTCTACGACGGTCATTTTCTTTATAACGGTATCGGCAGTTTCTCCGTTGCGGGAAAACCGGATCGAGATTCCTTTGATACGATCTTTATTCGGGGAAAAGGCGGGAGCGTTGATTCCGTCAAATACGACGGTAATTTTGTGTTGCTTCATTTTTCTGTAAACGGCAAGCGCGTCAATCAGGGCTTCTCTTCCCATCTGTATATCTTCCCGGTCAAGTGCGCTGAATACGGATGATTGACGGATCAGGTTGTAGCCGTCGATGATGATATGGATCGACATCTGAAGCAAGCAATCGATTTTTATGTGAAACGTTACTACAAATCGTGTTTTGATGGAATGCTATATCTTTTTAAGAAGGTCGATCAACCGGTCAAGATCATCATTATTAAAAAATTCAATTTCGACCTTCCCTCTTTTTCCTCGTCTTTTAATCCGGACTCTCGTGCCGAAGCTGCGGGATAATTCCTCTGCAAGATTCAAAAGATGAATCTCTTCCGAGCTTGATGGAGATGCCTTTGGTTTTTTCTTCTCCGCTTTTAATCGCTTGATCAGATTTTCCGCTTCTCTGACGGACAACCCTTTTGTAGCGATGGCCCGCCATGCCGCGGTTTGTTGAGCTGACGAGTCAGCCCCCAGCAATGCTCTTGCGTGTCCCATGCTTAAAGTTCCATCGACGATGGCCTCTTTGATGGGCTCGGGCAATTGTCGAAGCCTCAAAAAATTGGCTACGGCAGACCTGCTCTTTCCCACACGTTTTGCCGCGTTGTCCTGAGTAAGATGAAATTCGGTGATCAGGCGATGGTAAGCTTCTGCCTTTTCCATTGGATTTAAGTCTTCACGCTGTATGTTTTCGACAATGGACATCTCCAGCAGTTCGGCATCTGTTATATTTTTTATTATGACCGGAACCCGCTCCAACCCGGCCATTTTAGCTGCCCGCAGTCTTCTCTCTCCCGCAACGAGTTCAAAGCCGCTATTGTATTTTCTAACTAATAGGGGCTGAATGATTCCCTGCTCCTTGATGGATTGGCTCAACTCCTCAAGCTCGTTTTCGGAAAAGCGCAAACGGGGCTGGTAACGGTTTGGAAAAATTTGATCGACTGCGCAATGAAAATAGTCGTTTGAGTTCTTTTCGGTCATTTCAAAATCAGGAATAAGGGCATCCAAGCCTCGTCCCAAGGCCAGTTTTTTCCGTTTTTTTGATGTGGATCCGGGTTCTTTTTTAATTTTTTCTTTCCGCATTTTGCACACTTCGGTTAGAAATTTTAGCAAGCGTCATCTTCTATGTTACTTTTTGCCTTTTTGGGGATTCCCGCCGTTACTTCAGCTTATATTCAACAAATCACCAGCCTTGTCAATTGATAACGACGTTCATGACTTCCTCGGCCAGATTCGAATAGCTTTTTGCTCCTACCGAGGTTGCATCATAGAGCAGAATAGGTTTTCCGAAACTCGGCGCTTCACTCAAGCGAACGTTTCGAGGGATCATGGTTTTAAATACCAGATCCTTAAAGTATTTTTCAGCATCCTCGGCGACCTGGAAAGAAAGGTTCGTTCTTTTGTCAAACATGGTAAGGAGGATGCCGGCAATCTTCAAATTCGGGTTCAGGCTGCGTTTGATACGTTTCACTGTTTGTAAAAGTTGCCCGAGCCCTTCAAGTGCATAAAATTCGCATTGAAGAGGAATCAATATGAAGTCGGATGCGGTTATTGCATTCACTGTCAGAAGGCTTAAGGATGGTGGACAGTCCAAGATAATGTATTCAAATGAATCTTGCACTTCGGAAAGAAGGTTTTTTAGGGCTTTTTCTCGATCGGGGTTTGACATCATCTCAACTTCAAATCCGATCAGTTCCAATCGGGAAGGAATGATTTCCAGTTCGTTTACCGCGCTGGGCATAATCAGGCTTTTCGCGGGAGATTTTCCAATCAGCCCATGATAAAGAGTCTTATCAACAAGAGTCTTGTCGATACCGATGCCGGTTGTTGCATTTGCCTGCGGGTCACAGTCCACGAGAAGGGTTTTTCTACTCAACACCGCGAGCGCTGCTGAAAGATTGATTGCCGTCGTTGTTTTACCGACGCCGCCTTTCTGATTTGCGATACATATCGTATTGGCCATTTTCGGAATGTAGCATAAAACCTGATAATTGAAAAGGGCATAAGAAATTGAAATTTCAAATCGGATGTAACCGTTTAGATAACACCTCATCCATTGTAAGGTCGCTTCTTTTTCCTTGACATTTGAATCAATCCTTCTGTATTTTTAAATCAAATAATTTGTTTTTCCGCAGGTTCTTTAATTTTCCCGGATCGAATTTCAAGCCTTTGTCCTAAGCGATGTCCATTGGATTCCTAACATGGATATCGCATTTTTCCGGTTCATAAGCGGGTCAATAAGACCGTTTGCGAATGGAAACTGTCTTAATTTCTTTCATCACTCGTAAGTGTCTTAAAAAATTTAACGACAAACTTTTCATAAGCACACTCTGCCGTTCGGCATTTGAGACGGGTATTCTGCTCATAAGACACAAACTTATTATTGGTGAATTGACAATCATTACAAAAAGGAGGGCAAAATGGCGGTAAAAATTATTATCAAACGGATTGTACCGGTGGATAAGATTTCGATTTTGGCACCCTTGCTCAGACAACTCAGAGCCCTTGCAACCGATCAACGTGGTTATATTTCCGGCGAAACTTTAAAAAACCTGGATGATCCGGGAGAGCACCTTGTCATCAGTACCTGGAATTCGGTCGAGGATTGGAAGAAATGGGAGCATAATAAAGAGAGGACCGAGATTCAGCACAAGATTGATGCCATTCTCAAGCAAAAAACCGAGTATGGTATCTATGTCCATGATTAAAGGGCATTAAATCCTTATGCCCCATGAAAGACATGAGGCTTGCCGTTTTCGGTAAAATTCCTGATCATTCTTTATTTTTTTGAAGATTCGATGGCTGTACCCCTTTTTGATTTTTTTCGTCTAACCTGCTATCAGGTTAGATGAATCAAAAGGAGTATAGCCATTTTTGTTGAAATGCCGTAGTATTTTCAATGTATCCGGTTTTTTCGGTATTCGAACGGAAATGGATCTTTTTCTGCGGAATGAAATAGAAATATGGAAGAGAGGCTTATGAAATTTGTTCGGAAATTTTTTGCCATATGTGCCGCTTTTTTTTTCATCAGCGGCGTAATTTTTCCACCGGATACACTCGGCATCACGGTGAAAGAAGAAGAGGAGCTGTCTCGCGAGTTCCTAAAAGTGGTTTTGAGGAATTTTAAACTGATTGAAGATTCGCTTACAACCAGTTATGTCAATAAAATCGGGGCGAAAATCGTCTCCGTGCTGCCTTCCCAGCCATTTGCGTATCAATTTTATATCGTCGATGAATATGTTTACAATGCCTTTGCCACACCGGCAGGCCATATATTTATAAATCGAGGGCTGCTTGAGGCAATGGAGAACGAGGAGGAGCTTGCAGGGATACTTTCTCATGAAATCGCACACGTTTTGTGCCGTCATATTTCTCAAAAAATAGAGAGATCAAAAAAAATTGCTATTGCTACGCTTGCGGGCTTGGCGGCCGGTATATTTCTCGGGGCTGCGGCAGGGTCTGGAGCAGCCAGCGCGGTTACCGTAGGGTCAATGGCAGCCGGCCAATCCGCTGAACTCGCTTACAGCCGGGAAGACGAAATGCAGGCTGATCAGATCGGACTAAGATACTTGGCAAAGGCCGGATACGAGGGGACCGGGTTGCTGACAATACTTAAGAAAATCAGAGGGCAAGAATGGTTTGGCTCCGATCAGATTCCTCACTACGTGAAAACGCATCCTGCGATAGAAGATCGAATTGCATACATAGACAGCTGGATTGAAGCCAATCTGAAAGAGGCTGATAAAAACCGCCGTGTTCCGTCTTATGATTTTGACAGGTTCCATACCCGACTTATTTCAAATTACGGGGAAAAGGAGGTGGCTATTGGTCGTTTTAAGGCGGAAGTAAATGGGTCTCCTTCCGATCAAATGGCGAACTATGGTTACGGATTGGCATTGGCCAGAATGGGTAATCGCAAGGATGCGGTCTTTTATCTTAAAACCGCGTTGGAAAAGAATGCATTTGATTATTATTTGTTGACGGATCTTGGTAGAATTTATTTTCTCGACGGTCGATACCGGGAGGCCACCAGGACTCTTGAAAATGCTATCAGCGTTGTTCCAAACAATCTGGACGGCCTTTTTTACCTGGGCCGCAGTCAGATGGGACTTGGAAAATTTGCCGAAGCCGAATCGACGTTTGAGTCACTATTAACGATAAACGGTCGATACGCCCCGGCATTTTACTTCCTTGGGGAAGCCTGCGGGAGACAAGGCAAGATGGCAGATGCCCATTTTTATCTCGGAATTTATTACAAAAACAAGGGGGAATGGAAAACCGCCGCTTTTCACCTGAACCGGGCCCTGCGGGACATGAAAGACCCGGAAAAGGAACTCAGGATAAAGGAAATATTAAAAGAAATTCACAAGGAGTCTCCGAAAAGTTGATGGGAAGCGTAAAGGTTTCAGATTCGATCAAAATGTGAAAACCGCATAGTAAAAGTTCCTCTCCCCTGAGTGGCCGACCTTAATGAAGTTGAATAGCCGAACATTTTTGCCAACGGCACACGTGCCTTTATAACCTGGGTTCCCATTTGAGGCTTGATTGCTTCAATTTTTCCGTTGCGGGCGCTGAGGTCACCGATAACATCTCCCATGAAAGACTCCGGAACAATTACCTCTACATCCATGACGGGATCCAAAAGATATGAGCCCCCTTTTAAAAGTGCTTCCTTGCACGCCATGGATGCGCTGACCTTATACGCAAGTTCCGTAC
>Ga0116141_10000234_pt1 | contig 40445 bp, 38 predicted proteins | sample AD_UKC097_MetaG_FD_89744 | JGI IMG/M metagenome (GOLD analysis project Ga0116141, IMG submission 89744) | Active sludge microbial communities of municipal wastewater-treating anaerobic digesters from USA - AD_UKC097_MetaG | ecosystem: Engineered > Bioreactor > Anaerobic > Digestate | place: USA...
CGCGTTTGGATTGCGGACTCATATTTCCTTCTCCTCATGGGGTGGTTTTTCGGTAACATGAAATATGAGTCAACGATACTTTTCAATTCAACCTTTCGGTAACATTTAATATGAGGCAATTCGTATACAATATAGTGTATTGACAAACCAGTACATAGGTGGCATATTTTTTTGAAAAAATAGCAACTTCCTATCTCTCGATCATGGTGCCTAACCGAAAAATGGAGACAGTGTCAAAAAAATCTTGGCCGAGATTCCCAAAAAATCGGTCTTGAAGCAGGAATCGGTTAGGGTTCCCCGATATTCGAGGACTTCTAAAACCCTTAAAATGAAGATTACTAAAATGGAAAATCTTTATAAATTAATTTGCATCATGTGCCTTTCGGTAATCGGTTTTATTTTTACCCCATCGTCACATGCAGGTTGGAATGATTTTCTGAAAGGGATTGAAAAAAAACTCGAGGGCGGCAGCATGGGTCTGTCCCAGGATAAGATCGGAAAGGGACTGAAGGAGGCGCTTAAAATCGGGGCGGAAAATGCTGTTGAAAAGGTCTCCGCTCTTAATGGATATTATGGTAACCCGGATATACGAATACCACTGCCCGATTCGGTTCTCAAGGTGGAGAAGGCGCTCAGGGCGATCGGGTATGGTTCACAGGTGGACGCCTTTGGAGAAAGCATGAATCGCGCCGCTGAAAATGCAGCCCCTGCCGCCCGTGATCTCTTCTGGGAAGCGGTAAAGGCGATGAGCTTCGAGGATGCGAAAAAAATTCTTAATGGACGTAACAATGAAGCCGCATTATATCTCAAGGATAAAACCTGGGATCGACTTCTGGAGACATTCAAACCCATGGTCCATCAGGCTATGGGAAATGTCGGTGTAACCAGGAAATATCAGGACATAGAAACCAAAGCGGCCGGTATTCCCTTTGTTGGAAAATCCCTGGGACTTGACCTCGATCAATATGTTTCTTCAAAGGCGCTGGACGGGCTTTTTTTCATGCTTGAAAAAGAGGAAGAAAAGATTCGCAAGGATCCTGCCGCAAGGGTTACGGATCTTCTTAAAGAGGTCTTTGGCGGAAATAAATGAACGGGTTCAATTCCATACAAGAATAATAGAGACTGCTCAACACGCCTAGTTCTCAAGTCATAAAAATACTTTTAATCCACCTCGCACAACAATGTTGCTAATCCGGCACTCATTAGGATCGAAGAATGAGCGGACAGGATTTTACTTGCATTCGCCGCTTTAAGGTATCCGACGTAAGGGTGGTTCGTGAGTTGATTCATTACACAATTGATGTTTCATATTTCCCAGTCTACCCACCCCGAGCAATTCAGTTTTTTAAAGACTTTCATTCGGAAGCGAAAATCATTGAGAGACATCAAAAGGGCGAAATTCTTGTTGCCGAAAATAATGGAAAGGTGATCGGAACCGGATCCATTGTTTGCGCCGACATCTTGGGTGTCTTCGTTGACACCGGGTTTCAACACCAAGGACACGGCCAGTCTCTCATGCGAGCGCTCGAGAAGAAAGCGATTGCCAACGGTATCAGCGAGGTTGTACTTAGTGTATCTCTGCCTTCGAGAAGATTCTATGAAAGTCTCGAATATGAAATAATTGAGGATTGCACCATAGATGTTGGTGAAGGCCAACGGCTGGACTATTGGGAAGCGAAGAAGACACTGATGATTGGAAAATCCTAACAAAAGTGGAATACCTCGTGTCAATGAGCCACGGCGATCCACGAATTTCAAACCTTCTTTCCGGTGATTAAAGTCCGATCCGCTACCACATCGATCACTGCTATTTGGTCAAAACCGGTCGTCCAAAGGATGTCGCTGATTTCTTTTGTGGAATAGCACCTGCCCTCGGTTGAATGCATGAGAAGGCAGGAATACTCAGCAACAGAGGTCGGTCCGTTCTTAAAATCGTTTAAATGAGCATCAAACAACGCAATGAGCCCGCCCGAAGCCAGACTCCGGAACGAATTGGTCGCGAGTTTCCTTACCGCCTCATAACTCCAGTCATGAAAAGTGTTGGCAAAAAGATGAACATCGTAACCAGTGGGAAGGCCTTCAAACATGTCACCAGCCACTAAACTTACCATGGATGACATGCCCTTGGACTCAACCGACCGGATAGCTGCAAGGTTCACAGGAAAAATTTCAAGAACAGCCGCGGCAAGATGGCTGAACCGGCGTGCGATGGAACAGGCGTATATACCTGACCCGCCCGCGATATCCAAAACGGAGGCCTGCTTGCTAAGATCAAGCTTCTCGGATAGTTTTCGGGCGAGAAAGGCGCCACGGCTGTCCATGGCCGAAGAAAAAGAATCGGCGAACTCCGGATTCCGCATGGTCGTTGTCCAATCTTCACCTTCTTTTTTGTCGGACTATCCAGCAGGTTTTCCGGTCTTGAGTACTTCACGGAATTCGATGCATTGCGGACGGTTTTTAAGAGAATCATAATATGGCACCAGACTGTCGGGGCTATCATTTACAAGATATCTCAGTGATAGGTCCGTCAATCCGTATTTGTTGTCATACGCTTCAATCAATTCCAAAGAGAGAAGGAGTGACAGCAGGACATCCGCGGGCCGAGACTGAATTTTCAACCCTGCACAAATCTCCCGGAACGTCTTCGGACCCTTTTTGAGAAATGTGAAAAAATCGAAGTATGCAATCGCGGATATCAGTAAATCCCAGGCATAGATGGAATCCCTGTATCTGAGCAGACGACTCGGATCATCGGGCAGAGAGCAGATCTTCACTTTTCCTTTCCTTTGGTTCGGCTTTCTGATCAACAGTGGCTGAAAGCCGTCCGATGAGTGAAACTCCCCGCCTTAAAAGGCGGGGCTTCTTAAAAAGGGCAAGGAGGGGGATTGCATCCCCCTTGCCCCTGCACCGCATTCATCCCCGCCATAAATGGCGGGGTATTCTGCGGGAGTTTCATAAGCTGAATATCAGCCGCCTATACTTCAATCACCTCATTTATTTGGGTTATTATCTCTATGTCTGTAAATTTGAGTTTGTCTTCGTTCAGTTCCTGAGCAGCAGAATTATACCTGTCTGCGAGTTGCTCCATAGATTCGAAGGTTAAGTGGCTGACGGCTATATAGGGTGAGGGTTGGTCTTGTAAGGAAAGCCCGAGATCTATCTCTACCTTCGTCGGATTTAATCTTCTTTTCACTAGAGGCATATGATAATTCTTATAATATTCGAAATCGAACCTCTTACCTTCGATTCTAGGGTATAAAACTAATACGCGGATCATTTTTTCTCCAAAATATTTTTATGATTTATCAAGTCTAAGGTCGCCACTCAGGGGTGAGGATATCGAACCCGTAAAGTGTCGGCATCATCCCATTACGTTGTTTGGGACGCAATTACTTTGATGCCAAAAAAAATCATGGCCCCTCCTAATACTCGATCAATATAGTGCCCGAATTTCCTGAAATGCCTGGAAACAAGAGGACTGGAGAGCAGCGTTACCGCGAAGGAAAACCATGCGAATTGAAGGATCATAATCCACAAGCCATATATAACAATCAGGAATAGAGGCATATTCGGCGATAAGACTATAGTGAATAAAGAAATAAAGTATATGGGTGCTTTTGGATTCAGCGCATTACACAGGAATCCTATTCCAATCGTTCGAATAGAAGAAGAGGCCTCTATACTCTTGCTTTGGATATCTTCGACTTTACGTGGTCTTGATCGAAGTCCTTTTAAACCCAGATAGATTAAGTAGCTTCCGCCAAGCATCTTGATTACCCAAAGCGCGGTCAATGATTTTGCTATGACCGCAGCCAATCCCAAAGAAGAGTAAGTAATGTGTACGGACAGGCCTAAGGCAATTCCAAGACTACATAAAAGTCCGGATTTCTTGCCATTGGATAATGTCTGTTGTGTTACCATTAAAAAATCAGGACCGGGTGAAGCAGCTGCTAACAGATGGACAATTGTGATTACAAATAATCCTTGTACGAATTCCATCTTTTACTCCTTTGTTTACAATTCCAAGAGTAACGGGTGTGTTTCATTGGTTGCGTGCCAAGAGAGACTTTCCGATTACTCGACCCAAAGTAGCCCTGGTCAACTGACCCGATTTATATTCCGACAGGGCATTCTATTTTTTTACTATTTCCTTGGCAACACAATATATCCCTTTGCCATCAAATCCTGGATTAAAGCATAAATTACAGGAGATACATTCTGCCTTGAACATATCTCCAGTTCGCCAACGGTTAACCAAGCCCGGTTCTCTGATAAACGGTCGAACGTTTATAGGGGACGTCCATTGGATTATTGATCGAATTTCTCAAACAGGGATAATCCTATCGCTTGGGCGATTTTCTGTCCTCTTTTTGCCGATTGGCTGATGGTTGGCTGGGATAATTTCAACTCTTTGGACAGCTCGATGGTTGTCATCCCCAGCTCTCGCGTTGCCCAATAACACAGCAAGCTGCGCGCTTTTACATTTTTGGGGTACTTACCCGGTGTCAAGATTTCCTGCGGTTCAAGTCCAGACAGCTTTGTCACCCGTTTCACCAACCATTTGAAATCGCAGCCATCGGCTTCCAGGCGGTATTTTCGTTCCAGATCCTCCCGGGCCTCTTTCAATACCGATTCAACAAACTGGCCGTCTCCTAGAATGCGTTCATCCCCTTTAATCCGCTCAAACCCCTTGCGCAAGGCTTTCACCGCAGACCATCCGCCAACGCAACGCACAAGGCCCCCGCCCACCAAGTATGGTTTTCGACCTTCACAGATTCCCTTTGCCACATATTCGCGGTAATGCCGACGAGCAGACAAGCTCTTATTGGAATAAAACCTCAGAATATAATCCGTATCCTGCCCCGGTTGCTTGCTTTTTCCCATCATCACACTGTGACCCCCATAAGCATAGGTGTCCAAAGCCTTCAAATCCTCCACAAGCCTGGCGCGCAATGGATTCAAGTGGATGTAGCGCACCAGCTCCAACAAGTATAAATCCTCCTGACACAAAATGGATTTGTAGCGATTCTGGAAGAGTTGACCATGTCGGCGGTGGCGATGATTGAAGCTGACGGCATATCCGGTCAATAGCCGCCGCATCACCGTAGCGATTGGCGTAGTGCCGGTTTTTAGCAACAGATGAGCGTGATTCGGGATCAAGGCCCACGCAAAACAGGGCGTGCCGGTTTCAATCAAGACGGCTCCCAGCCGTTCCAGAAAGTTGTTCCTGTCTTCATCGTCATAGAATATCTTTCGACGTTCAATGCCCCTGACGATAATATGATGCAGCGCTCCAGGAGCGTCTATGCGGGCTTTCCGTGGCATGTTTACCGTATAGCATAAAACGATACGTTGGCAAACGTATAATGCAATAGACGTCCCCTAAATCCCACGTATAGCACGAAACGATACGGTGGCAAACATATAATACAATAGACGTCCCCTAAATCCCACCGCTGAGACTCAGGGCGACGTGCTTCGAATGATCCGCCCATTAATCATACAGTTCCCAAATTACCAGAAGCAATAAATTCGGGTTGGGCACTTCCGATTCGATGGCGATATCGGCGCCCCTGATGAGTTCGCTCTTGCCGCAACCGGAAGCGATGCAGCTGCAAATTTTTTTCGTTGCGCGAATCTGGTACGAAATCGCATCGTAAAATATCCGCATGTCATTTAGGACGGCCGAAAGTTCGCTGTGCGATTTTGCATAAAAGGAAAAAGGGGAAATTCTTTCAAGCAGTGTTTCGAGGTTTCGGATCAGTTTCCGGGTATGGTTGGAGGTTATTTCCAGCTTCCGAAAGTCAGGACCGCAAAGGAGCAACTTCAGCCCCCCGATGATTTCGCTCTTGCTTTTTTTAGATCCTTCCTCGGAATAATACAGATCGCTCTTACGGTGCCCGGAAGCGATATGTTCACAAATCTTTTTGGTGGCACGCACCTGATCTTCAACCGCCCGTAAAAACAGGATCGTTTCATAGGCGGCTCCTTCCGATAACTCCCCGATGCCGGCGGGTACGCCATGATAAGCGGCTTTTTCCGACAATGTACGGATGGCCAGGAGGATTTCTTCTCCCCTGCTGTAAATTCCGTATAACGTATCGAGATCGCCCCCGCAGAATTTTAATTTCAGCCTGCGTATTTTTTCGCTTTTACTTTCGCCCGGTTCGGGAGTGGAATCATAATTCTCCATCCCGTTTTCAGCTTTACCTTCGACGGGAATGCTCAAGGCAAAAAAAATTGTTGCCAGAATCAACCTGATCATACCAACCCATTGGTTTTTCATTTTCTTCTCCTGTCTTGGTCTTGAGGGTTTCCATCAACTCATTCCGCAACACCGGAAGCCGGAAAAACACGGTTGAAATTTCCTTCGGATCAATGACGAGATTTTTTAAGCCTTTTCACCGAATGACATTTTCATTATAAACCGATCCTGCTGATTATCAATGGATATATGAGAGTCACATGATGAATGGAAGGGGTTTCCATACCTTCGATCCGGTTTTAGCAGGGTGTTGAAAAACTGCGCCTGAGGCCGCCATTCAGCGTTGCACGGCTCTCTCCAATGCTCACATATGCTGAATATGCTGCGCTTGTCGCTTCGCCGTGCGCCTTGCCTGACGGCCTGATTCTTGTTTTTCAACACCCTGTTAGATCATTCATTTTTTTGTTTGACTTGAATTTTTGGCTGGGATAAAAAGTTGTTGAGAAACGAATTTCTATTTCCCTCACTTCATCTCATCTTCTCATTTCTTTTCGTCTCGAACGGCTTACAGCTTCAAACCGAATCCTTCGAAGGACGGTCGAAGACGAGCCAAGGCTTCTCATGGACAGGCACCGCTTTTTGAGCCGAATTCTTCGATAGGAAAACAAGCAAAGGTTGTTGTTCCAAAGGCCCTATGTCACGATGGCAGGAAGGGCAGGATTATGTCTTTCAGGGGGTGGACACGGAATTTGGTTCAAGCCGTCCGGGAAATACACCCGACAGGCGGTATTGCGGGCCTCTTCATGATGCTCACATATTCAGTATCGCTACGCTTTTTCATCGACCCGCGTCTTGCTCTTGGACCTTCTCCCTGTTTATGAAATGGATAGTGGTGATCACTCAAAGAATTTCTCATCATTTGTGAGGTGATATGTGAAACGAATCCTCAAATTATGCATAGAAGTGGTTTCAAAACCCCCCAATCGGGTTTACGATCAAGAAGGAGGCGATACTGCTGGAATCGATTGGATGGAGCGCATCGTATCGACTCGGAGATCCGGCCAAAGGGGAGGTTTTGAAACCACTCCTAACGCGCTCCCGGCCGAAACGATCCGGTCGGGAGTAACAATGAGCAGCTTAAATAGGAAATTCGAATATCTTATCTATCGGAACGGACCCGTTCAAAAGGCTTTCCATTGAAAAAATCATGAGCCGGAAGGAGGCAAAAAATGAAAAAACCGTCGATTCTGATAATAGCCCTGGTAGCCTGTTTCTGCTTGTCCACATATGCGTTTGGAGAAAGCGCAACAAAAGAGGAATGCGAAGCAAAATGCAAGGAAGCCGCCCAGGTTGTTCTCGATAAGGGGGTTGACGCAGCCGTCGTAATGATCAATGACAAAAACGGTCCCTTTGTCTGGAAAGACACCTACGTGTGGTTAAACGATCTGGACGGCAACATGCTGGCTCATCCCATCAAGCCGGACATGATCGGAAAAAACTGGATGGAATTGAAAGATAAGGAAGGAAAACCGTTTTTTAAAGAGCTCATCGATATTGCCAAAAGCACGGGATCGGGATGGGTCAGCTACAAATGGCCCAAGCCGGGAGAAGAGGCATTATCTGAAAAGATCACTTATTGCTACCGGGTGCCGGGAACCAATCTGATGACATCCGCGGGTACTTACAAATAAGCCGACGGCAGTGCTTTCAGGAAGAATCCATCCTTGGAAGCACTGCTTTTTTTCATTTGGGCCGGTCGCTGATTATGAAAAGAGATGAATCCGGTTTCCCCGATTTAATCATATCAGAAGATTTTTCTTGACATCTTTTTTATAAATCAACTATAGGAAGTCAATAGAACCTTTGGATAACGCTCAATTATTTTCGAGGACGGAAACCGGAGCGTAACGCTTGCATTGAACGAAGCGGGGCTTCAGGAAAGGGCGTTGGAAGAAACAATAAGTTAAAAGGCTGTTATATGTTATTTTCGGTTTTCTATTTTTGCCTCTTTAGTTTTCTGGATGGCTTCTTTTTTAAGAAGTCTATCCATGGGGCGGTGCTGTAGAAAAACCGAATAAGACAACAAATCCATGGGTAGACGCAATCGCGGGCCCCATGGTTTTTTTATTTATAGCTGTGGGATGGATCCCGCAGCTATTTTTTTTGAAAAATTGAAGAACCCTGCGCCGAGCTGCAGCGAATCTTCGACCGCAAGGACTTTTTATCTAATTTTTGATTCGCTCGCCAACCCCGCGGCAAGCCGCGGAGAATGCGCTCGCTGTTGCGGTTCAATAACGGTTTTCCGTTAGAATACAGCGATTCCGTCCGGTTGAGATTTGCACGAGATGATCCGGACGAATCCAATCAAATTTTCACGGCCGGCCTATTTTGGTTCCAATGGATCAATTGGGTGTAATCAATAAACGAAAGGAAGGAAAATCATGCGGCAAATCATCCCGATAAAAAAGGGCATAAAACGTCTTTGTCTTTTTCTGGCAGCGTCCCTGCTGTTTTCCTCACCCGCGCTTTCCAAAGATACGTTCAAGATCGGAGGCGTTTTTTCAGTAACCGGTCGGGCGTCATTTCTGGGGGATCCCGAAAAAAAGAGCATGGAGATGCTGGTCAACCAAATCAATGCGAAGGGCGGAATCGATGGGCGTCTCCTTGAGGCGGTTATCTATGACACCGAGGGAGATCCGCAGAAGACGGTAAATGCCGTCAGCAAGCTGATTAACAAGGACCAGGTGATCGCAATTATCGGCCCCAGCCTGACACCGACCACACTTGCGGTAGTTCCTTTCGCCGAGCGATCAAAAACTCTTCTGATCAGTTGCGCCGCGGGAATCCTGATCACCGAGCCGGTAAAACCATGGGTCTTCAAAACCGCTCAGAGCGATGCACTGGCGGTCGCTTCGATATATCAGCATATGAAAGCCCAAGGCATCAAAAAGGCGGCCATCTTATCGGTTTCCGACGCCTTTGGTGAAAGTGGGAAACAGCAGCTGGAAAAGCAGGCCGACGCATATGGAATCACCGTAATCCGGTCGGAAACTTTCGGAGCGGGGGATACGGACATGACTCCGCAGTTGACCAAAATACGGAAAGAAAATCCGGAGGCAATTATCTGCTGGGGAACAAATCCCGGGCCTGCGGTGGTTGCTAAAAATGTGAAGCAACTGGGATTGCAAATTCCCCTTTATCAGAGCCATGGGGTCGCTTCGCCCAAATTTATCGAGCTGGCCAGCGACGCGGCGGAAGGAATTTATCTGCCGACCGGAAAAATCCTGGTGGCGGACTTGCTGCCGGATAACGATCCGCAGAAACCGGTTCTGCAGAATTATATCAAAGAGTTCGAAAGCCGGTACAACATGCCGGTTTCCGGCTTCGGAGGTTATGCGTACGATGCGGTCCGCATGCTTGCAGAAGCGTTGAAAGGTTCCAACGGCGACAAAGAAAAAGTACGTGCGGCGCTCGAAGAGATGAAGGGTTTTGTCGGTGTAAGCGGTGTCTTCAGCTTTTCGAAAACGGAACACAACGGTCTGAGCCCGGATGCTTTTGTCATGGTTCAAATCCGAAACAACACCTGGGAACTGATCCGATAAGCAGGAGCATCTTTCCGATAAATGTCATAGAGGCTTTCAGCACATCATGCAGGAAATTCTTCAGTATCTTTTTTCAGGAATCACAAACGGAGCCATTTACGCGGTGATCGCCGTTGGCTTTTCCATGCTTTACAATTCCACGGAGCTGATCAATTTCGCTCATGGTGAATTTGTCATGCTGGGAGGGCTGGGAATCGTCACCTTATGGGGCGGCTCTCTCCTCCCTTTACCCGCGGCCTTCGTTCTGACGGTGATCGGAGTTGCATTTGTAGGATTCCTTCTCGAGCGGGTGGCCCTCCGGAAGGTTTCCAGATCCCAGCCGATCGTTCTGGTGATCATCACGATAGGGGCTTCTATTTTTTTGCGTGGAATCGGGATGCTGATTTGGGGAAAAGATGCGCATGCCATTCCTTCTTTCACCAAACTTTCGCCGATGGATGTGTTCGGGGCCAAATTGATGCCCCAGAGCATATTGATTCTCGCGATCGTCCTGCTTGTAGTGGTCGGCCTCCATCTTTTTTATCGAAAAACCCTTACCGGCAAGGCAATGCAGGCTTGCGCCATCAACGAAAAAGCGGCCTGGTTGTCCGGTATCCCATCCGACCAAATGGTCCTGCTCGCTTTTTTCCTGAGTGCGGGTATCGGAGCCATCGCGGGCATCATCATCGCACCCATCACCATGTGCGGTTACGACATGGGGATTTTGCTCGGCTTGAAAGGATTCTGTGCGGCGATGCTCGGAGGACTGGGCAGTTTATGGGGATCTCTGGTCGGTGGATTACTGCTCGGAATATCCGAATCATTAGGTGTGGATACGTTTCATCCAGCCTGAAGGACGCCATCGCCTTTCTGGTTCTTTTGCTCATTCTTTATATCCGCCCAACCGGTATCCTGGGGATAAAGGAGGCAAAACGGTTTTAATGAAAGCCTTAATCAGACAATGAAACCGGAATGTTTTAAAAACAGACTCTATTACGGAATTTTTCTTCCGGTCATCGCCGTTTCTGGGTTTGTGATCGACAGCCCGTATTATCTTCAGGTACTGACCTTTATCGGAATCAACACCCTCCTTACGATCGGATTGAACATGCTGATGGGGTATGCAGGTCAGATATCCCTCGGCCATGCCGCGTTCTACGGCATCGGTGCTTATACAACCACGATTCTCACCGTTCATTTTGATTTTTCTCCATGGGCAGCCCTTCCCTGCACCTTGGTGGTGACAGGTATGGTGGCCTTTCTGGTCGGGCTCCCGATGTTAAAACTGACCGGTTATTACCTGGGCATGGGAACCCTTGGATTCGGCATGATCGTTTATGTTCTCTTCCGGGAGTGGAGTCATGTTACCGGCGGATCATCCGGTATGGTCGGTATACCGTCTCTTTCTTTGGGACCGGTTTCATTTTCCGACAGCCGCAATTATTTTTATCTGGTCTGGATGATCGTTCTTGTATGCATCGTGTTTTGTCAGCGCCTCATTCAATCGCGGGTTGGAAGGGCGCTTCGCTCGATCTCCGACAGCGAGAATGCGGCAAAAGCCCTGGGCGTCGATACGAAAGATCTCAAACTGAAGATCTTCATCTTAAGTGCGCTGTTCGCCGCCATGGCCGGGTTTCTATACGCCCATCTCGTCACTTTCATCAGTCCGGGCTCTTTTGATTTCATGGTTTCGATCCGAATGGTAACAATGGTGGTGATCGGCGGCATGGCCAGCATCTGGGGGGCATTGCTGGGCGCATCGGTTCTGACGTTGCTTCCCGAGTGTCTTCACGCCTTTGCGGACTTTGAAATGGTGGTATACGGACTGATCCTGATGCTGATCATGATTTTTATGCCCCGGGGACTGACCCGCGGCCTGATGGATATCTATGAGCGCTCCGTGTCTAAACAGATTTGAGAAGCCGCCGCTGTTGCGGGCGGATTCCATATCCAAAGCCTTCGGCGGTGTCCAGGCGTTGCTGAACGTCTCTTTTGAGGTCAGCGAGGGAACGATCCTGGGAATCATCGGTCCGAACGGCGCCGGGAAAACAACGCTTTTCAACGTGATCACCAGCGCGTATCCCCCTGATTCGGGACAGCTTTTTCTGGATCGCAAAAAAATTCAGAACAGAAAGGTACATGAACTCGTTCGCCTCGGTATTGCCAGGACCTTCCAGAATGTCGAGCTGTTTGAAAATATGACGGCGCTGGAAAATGTGATGGTCGGCCAGTATACCCAAACCCGATGCGGAATTTTTGCAGCCGCGGCCCGTCTGCCGTGGGCCGTAGCGGAAGAAAAGCAGGCGCGGGAAGAAGCCATGGCTCTTCTTTCTTTTGTGGGAATTGCGCAATATGCGGAAAACCGAAGCGGGAATCTGCCGTTCGGATGGCAACGGCTCCTGGAAATCGCCCGTGCTTTGGCCGCAAAACCCAGGCTGCTGCTTCTGGATGAACCGGCGGCCGGGTTAAACGCCGTTGAAACACGCCGATTGGGAAACCTGATCGAAAGAATCCGGCATCAGGGCGTCACTATTTTGTTGGTTGAACACGATATGAACCTTACCATGACGATTTGCGACCGGATTATCGTTCTGAACTACGGGAAAATACTCGCCCATGGCACACCGGAGGAGATTCAATCGAATCCGGCCGTAATGGCCGCATACCTGGGAACATCCGAGGTAAGCCCCTTAATTTATGATTAGAAGGCAATGTATGCTGAATATCCAAAATTTAAAGTGTTATCATGGTCGAATCCAGGCAATTAAGGGAGTCGATCTGTTTATTGGAAAAGGTGAACTGGTTACGCTGGTCGGCGCCAATGGCTCCGGGAAAAGCACGTTGGTCCAGGCGGTCTGTGGATTACTCAATGAATGGAAAGGGGAAATCCGCTTCGAGAATGAACTGCTTGCCGGTCTGAAGCCTTCCTCAATCGTCAAACGCGGGATCAGCATGGTGCCGGAAGGGAGAATGATTTTTTCCACCTTGAGCGTTTTGGACAACCTGAAACTCGGCGCTTACACCCGGTACCGGAAAAAAAGAATGGCCGAAGCTGTCGAAAATGATCTTCAGATGGTTTTGGACCTATTCCCCGTACTTAAGGATCGGGCATCTCAACCCGCGGGCACCCTTTCCGGCGGCGAGCAGCAAATGCTTGCCATTGGTCGGGCTCTGATGGCGCGTCCCAAACTGCTTGTGCTGGATGAACCATCCGTGGGACTGGCACCGCTACTGGTTCGAAAGATATTATCCACCCTTGAACAGCTCCGAAATCAAGGACTGACAATTCTTCTGATCGAACAGAACGCTCACGCCGCCCTTGAAATCGCCGATCGCGGATATGTAATCGAAACCGGCCGTGTGGTTCTGGAAGGTGCCGCATCCGATCTGCTCAACGACGAGGAGTTGAAAAAAGTCTATCTGGGTAAGGATTACAGCGAGTCATACCCGAAGAATTTCATCCCGCTCCGATGCTGCAATTAACAGGGTGTTGAAAAACAAGAATCAGGCCGTCAGGCAAGGCGCGCGGCGATGCGACAAGCGCAGCATATTCAAGCATAGTGAGGCATTGGAGAGAGCCGTGCAACGCTGAATGGCGGCCTCAGGCGCACTTTTTCAATACCCTGTTAAAGCGTTTCCAGACCATCCGCAAACGACTCCATCGCCGCTGGGTTTGTAAAACCGGTTTTATGTGTTTCTCAAGCAGTTGAGAGAAACCATCCAACCCTGACGGATCCGAGGTCAACCGTTGTCGGGGCAAACGGTTTACCCGGGCAATTCATCCATCGCGTCCTGGTCGATCGCTTTCGCTCAATTTATCGGATCATATCCGAAACAATCATTTTTACAGCCCGAGGCGAAAAAAATCCTTCAGCGGTTATTCTCTGATGATTGCTTTGGTTTCATGTCGTAACGTTTCAAAAAATAAAAACAGCCGATTCGGTTATTGAACCGATCCGGCTGGAGGGAATGTCTGGTTCGGAGCAGAAGGTCTCACGCGCTGATCCGGAGCGGACGGTCTCATGGTCTGAGCTGGGGCCTTCGGCCTCATAGACTGAGCCGGCGCTGATGGTCTCAGTGACTGAACCGGGGCTGACGGCCGTGTCTGCTGGATTGAGGATGCGGGTTTATCTCCTCCGGGGCCTTCCCCATCGTTGATTTTCAGCATCTCGTTATTTTTCTGCCCCTCCCGAAACGCTCCATGCTTCCGTACCTGATTCGTTATCGGGTTTACGCGTGTCTGAACCGCCTCTTCTTCCTCCTCCGCCTCACAGTATGCCGAGCCGCAAAACAAAAAAACCCCGGCAAAAAGGAACAAACCACAAAGCATCAAGGCCATTAAGCGTTTGAAACGTCTCTGTTTTCTCATATCTCCCCTCCTCTTCCGGTATCCGGTTGTTATGTGCTTCATTACGTGCTTTCTTTACGGTTCAAAGATGTTCTTCAAACTCGGGTGCGAGACAATGATACGCGCTTTGCCGTGCATGTTTTTCCGTTCGAAAAAATTCACCGCTTCTCTTAAAGCCGAGGCATCGATCTCACAATCGATTGACACGTATCTTTCGTCTTTCAGGCAGGAAACGCCCTGTTCAAACCAGTTACCCGCCGATCCTTCTTCTCCCAGTTTCATAGTCGCCTTCCCCATGAGAAAGACCGCCGGGAACGATCCGTTTCTCTGCCGGTATATATCATAGTAATGAAGAGCCTCCCGGTACCGGCCGGCTCCCATGAGGGCATCGGCCAGGTTTTTCTGGCGAAAGTTCATGGGCGGATAGGCTTCGTAGGCAGCGCGGAAAAATTCAAGCGCCTCGTCAAGATCCCCCCGGTCGATCAGGCATTGGCCCAGATCCGCCAGAGCGAAGGCGTACCGTTTGTCGTGGCGGTATGCCGTGCGGGCCAGATCAAAGGCACCCTCTCGGTCACCGGATGCCATCAGGGCAAAGGCCTGGTAGGTCATGAGGCATGGATCTTTCGGGTAGCGCTGCCGGAAACGCCGGGTAAAATCGATCGCCGCCGCGGTACGGTCGTTCCGGTAGTAAAGATCCGCCAGTCCGTGGACGAGCCAAAGTTCGCGAAATGGCTCCGATACGAACTTCGGTTTCTCGAGAATTTCAACGCAGTAGTCGGCGATCCATCGTCGTGCAACATTGAGAAATCCGCCATTGACCGAACAGGAGACAACCGCATCCCGGATGCGGTAATTTTGCTCCGCCACCCGGGTGAAAAAAACGCTCAATGCGCTGAGGATATCGCGGTCATACCAGTCGGCAAACGGCGGAAAAAAATCCGCGTCGATGCTCAAGATGACCGGCTCCTCGATCCTCGGCAGATGCTCGATGCCGCATATGCTCAGGGGAAAACCGTCGTAGATTCCCTGGTAGCAGCCCTCATGCATGACAAAGGAATCGATGCTTTTCCGCGGAAAACCGTAGGCGGCCAGAAAGCCTTCCAGCCGATCCGTTGCGTCGATGTCACGGAAATAGGAAAACGGGATCACCCAGTAGACCCTGCGGATTATGCCCAGCTTGCAGGCGGCATGGATAAACGACCCGGGGTGATAGAGGCCGTTTTCTCCGCCGGAATCGGCCGTCTCGAAAGACTTCCAGTCTTTCTTCCGTGCGATGCTTCGCAGTATCTCGATCTTCTCCGGCGAAACCCGGCGCATATCGTCATGAGCGTCAAAATTGATCAGCACCGCATTGCAGATACCTTGGCGGGCCCATCGCGGCAAGGCCTGGCTGTGGTCTTCCAGAAGGCCGACCCCATTGATCCGGTCCTTGCCCGGAATCTGCCGTTCTCCGGCATATACCGAAACATTCGCCACAATCAGCAGGCAGCAGAACAGCCCGATTACAAACCCGCGCGAACCGGACCGGAACCGGATAATCCTGCAAGATAACGCTCCATGGCGTATCATCGAACCCTGATCGAGTCTGCCTGGAATACCGGAACGTTTTCGCACTCTTGCGCCTATGGCTTAAATGTCCTCGGCTTAAAACCCTCGGGCGGTCCGGCCGGTGCGCCAAGGGTGGCGACCTTGCCGTTGTTTGCCTTGTCCGCCTCTCTTATGCGGTTTCCGTAATCCACCACGGCGGTGATCTTTTCCGGGCCGGTGACTTTCAGATTGGAAACATAACGGATTGTTCCACCGGGTTTCTGAAGGTTTCGTTGCGGGTCGATCACTTTGATCGAGACGCCTCCCCACCGCTTTCCTTCGCGAAACAGCATGACCGATGCGCTCTCGGACGAAGTCCAGACCTGGCTCGGGACCTCCCCCGGACCGTTGTTTTTAATATCCACCATCACGAGGGAATCGCCGGTGAGGGCAAGATTCGTCACCGCCAGATCGCACTCGCCGTGCGCCTGTCCCTGGCCGCCCGTGGTTTGTCCGGCGTCTTCCTTGCCGGGATACTCAATCACAAGCGTGCCACGCACGGGGATGTTCATAAAATTGTGCAGTTCGACCCGGAAACGCTCGCAATACCTTAACGATGGCGAGTCGACTGCTCCCAAAAGGATATAGGTGCCCGGCCGGGAGAATTTTTTGTAACCGATTTTGCAACTGTCGCGATAATCTGCCTCGTCGGAATCTTTTTTATATTGTCTGATATAGGTTACCACGTTGCCTTTATAACCGCTGGCCCCGAATTCATCGATGGTGATGGTTGCCTTGATGGGTCCCTCGCGTATGACCTGGATATCATAAAACAGGCTGTATGGATTCTGGCCCGGGCCTTGATGTTTGGCCAGCTCAAGCTTGTGCACTTCGCGAGCGGCAAGCGCCTCGCCCGTGCAGAAGGTGGTGGTCAGCAGCACCGCCGTGAAAAGAATACCGAAACGCAATCGCCTCGATGAAATCATGATTTACCTCCTTAAGAATTTGAATTTAAAGGATTTTGAGTCCTGTATCATAAAATTGCATCGATCAACAAGGAAAAATCTTTCGAGGTAGAAAACAAAAAAGGGCTACGGCCGATGAGCCGTAAGCCCTTGATTTTATTCTGGTGGTCCCAACGGGGATCGAACCCGTGTTTCCGGCGTGAGAGGCCAGCGTCCTAGGCCGCTAGACGATGGGACCCTTGAGGTTCAAAGCAATTTTGAATATAGAAAAGGAGGTATTTTGTCAATACGTTTTAAATAGAATCGCTTTTCTTTCCTTTTTTGAAACCGAAAAACAGATAAATCATCACCCCGATAAACGGAACCGAGGCAACGAACATCCATGCAACCTTTCTGCCCATGGTTCCGAAATCCTTCTTCGCCGCATCGGATATCGCCCATAGGGTAGATAAAACAAACACCAGGCATATCGTTAAAAAGACGATCATTGGGTTGGAACTCATGCTTCGGCCTATAGCAGATCGGAAATTTTAAGAATGGTATCGACATAATAATTGCTGTGATTATAGTGATAAATCACATCCCGAGCTTTTTTCCGGTCAATATCCGGATGCCAGCCATAGTGTTTCAGATAGCTTGCGACGCTGGCGATGGCATCCGCATGGTTAAAAAGATCGATTTTCCCGTCCAAATTGCCGTCTCTGGCATAAATAAGGATGTTGCTCGGCATGAATTGCGCCATACCCAAAGCTCCCGCATAAGAACCATAAATATCCGTTGGATTCATATTTTCTTGGTTCGTGTAGGTAAGAAAAGCCTTCAGTTCGTTGTAGGCCCAGTCTGATTTTCTTTTGGACCAATTTTCGAAATCCTGCCTCGTAAGATCGGACGAAGCGGAAATTTTTCTCCACAATTCGTCTCGAACCCCGGAATCGAATAAAGCGGCCATGGTCGAAAGAGAATTCAATACGGATGTCTTTCCGTTGGAGGTTCCAAGACGGGTTTCAACCAGGAGAATCGCCGTGATAATCTTGGGGTTCACACCGTATATTTTTTCCGTAGCGGTAAACTCGGAAGAATGTTTTTTCATATATTTTCTTGCATGGCGGATGGACTTTTTGGAGGTGAACTGGTCGTAATTCAAGGTGCTTTCGTTATGCATGAAATACCGGGAAATACCGTTTGCTTCAAATTCCATTTCGGGCCTGCTGAAAATTTCTTCCACCACCTTTTGGTCGAAACCGTCACTAATCAGCTTCTGCCTTAAAGATTCAAAGTGCCATCCACTTTCCGATCCGGCGGCAAGAAACGAAAAAACGAAAAAAGACATCAGGATGAAAAGACCATTTAAAAAAACAAATCGGATATGGGCCGGCTGGATACGTAACATTTAATTTAACCTCATTTTTAATCAGCAATCAGAATTTCAGGATGATAAACGGATCATGGCTGAAATGATTGAATCTCCCAACTGGAATCAGATGGAAATCTTCGATTCAAAAAACTTTTAACCGATTTTCAGATTCGCTCACCATACCCCGTCGGCAATGCGTCCGCTCTTGTGGTTCACTGATGCGTGGCATACAACGGTTGCGGGTGCGGTTGAATACTGTTTAACATGTTCAATCCGCTCAGGCAAGAATAACTCAAACAAAATCGGTCGTCAGAACCCTTGATACCCTCCGGATGGCATGGTATATATTCATGCGTCCAACAATTTCAAGCGCCTTGAATGCAATACCGGATATTGTGAAAAAACCGATAAAAACGATATTTTGCTGTCAGAATTGTGGCTACCAGACCCCAAAGTGGATGGGTAAATGCCCGGATTGCGGCCAATGGCATACCTTCGTCGAGGAGGCGCTGACCATCGGAGAGATCCGGGGCACAAAGCCGGGCTTTACTGTGGCCCCGGCAACAGCGGTTCCCATTCACTCGATCGAGCTTGACAATGAAGAGCGACACACAACCGGTATCCAGGAATTTGATCGGGTCCTGGGAGGCGGCATCGTCCCCGGCTCCCTTGTCCTGATCGGCGGAGATCCCGGAATCGGCAAATCCACACTTATGTTGCAAGCTCTCAACGGACTCGCCGGCCGGGGGCACAAGGTTCTTTATGTTTCCGGCGAGGAATCGGTTCGGCAACTGAAGATGAGAAGCAAAAGGTTGTCCGCCGCATCTTCCGATATATTCGTCGTTTCGGAGACAGATCTGGAGCTGATCCTTCGGATGGTGGAATCGAACCACCCGGATGTTCTGGTAATCGATTCGATACAGACCATGTTCAGCCCGGACCTGACTTCCGCCCCCGGCAGCGTCAGTCAAGTTCGAGAGTCCGCCATGAGACTCATGCTCCTGTCCAAAAAAACAGGCATACCCGTGTTTCTGGTCGGCCACGTGACAAAGGAGGGAGCGATCGCCGGACCGAGGCTTTTAGAGCATATGGTCGATACCGTGCTTTATTTCGAAGGGGATAGAAACCATGTCTTCAGGATTCTTCGAGCCGTGAAAAACCGATTTGGATCAACCAATGAAATCGGTGTATTTGAAATGAAAGAAAGAGGACTGGATGAAGTGGCCAATCCTTCCGCCGTTTTTCTTTCCGAACGCCCTGCAAATGCACCGGGATCGGTGGTTACGGCCAGCATGGAGGGAACGCGGCCGATTCTTGTCGAACTCCAGGCGCTTGCCGGCAATACAAGCTTCGCAACACCGCGCAGAACCATACTCGGCCTCGATCCCAACCGGGTCGCTCTGCTCGTCGCAATAATGGAAAAGAAATTAGGGATGCATCTGATGGGGCATGATCTGTTTATGAATGTTGCCGGCGGCGTTAAGGTGGACGAACCCGCCCTCGACACTGCGATCATTTCCGCGGTGGCATCCAGCTTTCTCGACAAATCGATTCGAGAAGGTTTTATTGTCCTGGGTGAAGTAGGCCTTACCGGAGAAGTCAGGGCCATCAGCCATGTTGAAACCCGGATTGCTGAAACACAAAAAATGGGCTTCCGCAAATGTCTCATACCGCAAAGCAACTTAAAACGAATCGTTGAAAAGGAGGGAATCGAACTGATCGGAATAAGGACGGTGTCGGAAGCCATGGAAATCCTTTTTTAACCAAAAGATCAGGAAATGAAAACGGAGAAGATACCTGAAATCTTTTGCGACCTTGACTTTTCATCCCATTTTACTTTCTTGACTTCAAAAATGCAGCAGTATATATGAAAAACCCAACCACTAAACGCAACAGGTGGGAAGATCATTTTTCGCGTCAGGCCAAAAAAGAAAATTTTCCTGCCCGGTCGGTTTATAAGCTCAAGGAAATACAGCACAAATACCGTTTAATCAAAAAGGGCGACAAAATTCTGGACCTGGGCTGTTATCCGGGCTCCTGGCTTCTTTATGCGGCAGAACTGACCGGAAAAGAGGGCCTTGTTGTGGGCGTCGATCGGAAGCCTGTTTCAATAAATATTCCATCACATGTCAAAATCTACACCTGTGATATCCTCTCTATTGAAGATGAGTTTTTACAATCGATGGGAAAAGACTTCAACGTCGTAATCAGCGACATGGCCCCGCCAACGACGGGCAATAAGTTTGTTGATGCGGCAAGGTCTTCCGATCTCAGCCGGGCAGCTCTTTCCGTCGCACGGAAGGTTTTGACGCCCGGCGGGTCCTTTCTCTGCAAAATCTTTCAGGGAGAGGATTTTAAGACATTTTCAGATTTGGTAAAGTCGATTTTCAATAAGCATAAGATATTCAAGCCTCAAAGCAGCCGAAAGGCAAGCAGAGAGATATATATCATAGGATTTGGGAAAAATTAGGAGGCAAAGATGTCGGGGCATAGCAAATGATCCAGCATAAAACATAAAAAGGGAGCGGCGGATGCCAAACGAGGCAAGATATTCACCAAGCTCATCAAAGAAATTACGATCGCAGCGAGGGTCGGCGGAGGGGATGCCGCCGGAAATCCAAGGCTGAGAACAGCCATCCAGGCCGCCAAAAGCGAAAACATGCCCAAGGAAAACATCGAACGAGCCATAAAAAAAGGCACGGGCGAACTCGAAGGCGTGAATTACGAGGAGAGCTTTTATGAAGGATACGGTCCCGGGGGTGCCGCGGTATTCGTCGAATCCCTGACGGATAATAGAAATCGAACGGTGGCCGATATCCGTCATATTTTCAGCAAAAACGGTGGGAGCCTGGGCGAAAATGGATGCGTTTCCTGGATGTTCAGCAAAAAAGGATATCTTAACATAGACAAGCAAGCGGTCAACGAAGACACCCTAATGGAAATCGCCATTGATGCCGGCGCGGAAGACGTTCGTGAAGATGATGGAAACTATGAAATCCTCACCGCGCCCGAGGATTTTGAATCGGTGAAAAAAGCGATTGATGGCGCATCCATTCCCTATCTTGAGGCGTCCATCACGATGTATCCCGCGACCACCACCAACCTTTCAGGGAGCGAAGCGGAACAGATGGTCCGGTTGATGGAAAGCCTGGAAGACTGTGACGATGTTCAGAAGGTGTACACCAACGCCGACATTCCATCGGAAATTCTTGAAAAAATGTAGGTCTCTGATATTTCGGTCATGAGCGCAGAAACCGATTTTTTTCCGGATTTGCGCTCATGATCTTCCGGCATGGATTCTAGATGGAAAGCTCAATCATCCTTTGAACCGCTTTCAGAGCGGGCCGACGTATATTTTCAGGAACCTTGACCTCCCCCTCCATGCATTCGAGACTCCGGACAATATCCTCAACAACAATTTTTTTCATGTCCGCACATATCATGGTTTCTGAAACCGGATAAAAATTCTTGTCGGGGTTTGCTCTGCGCAAGGGGCCGATCATCCCCACCTCGGTTCCGACAATAAAAGATTTGCTTTTCGATTCCTTGGCGAACCGGATCATGCCGGACGTACTTAATGCTGCATCGGCCAGCTCGACGACCTCGGGCCGACATTCCGGGTGCGCCATAAAAATCGCATCCGGGTACTTCCCCTTTGTTTTTTTTACCGCTTCCGGTGAAATGTGATCATGAACCGGGCAATATCCGTTCCAAAAATGGATTCTTTTGCCGGTGCGAGCGGCGGTGTTTCTGGCAAGGTTGCGGTCCGGGACCATAAGCAGTTCGTCTTCTTTCAGACTTTCTACGACTTTCAGGGCATTGGCGGATGTGCAGCAGATCGTGGAAAGTGCTTTAACCGATGCCGGGGAGTTTACGTAGGTAACCACCGGCATGGGAGGAAGATCGGCAAGCATTTTTTTAAGCGTCTCCGGTGTCACCATGTCAGCCATCGGGCAACCGGCATCCTTACGGGGAAGAAGCACAACCTTTTCGGGCGACAGAACCGAAGCGGTTTCCGCCATGAAGTGAACCCCGCAAAACACAATGACATCTGCATCGGTTTGCGATGCCTTAATACTCAATTCCAGGGAATCACCGCAAAAATCGGCAAGCTCCTGTATCTCCATCGGCTGGTAATTATGGGCCAGCATGACGGCTTTTCTTTTTTTCAGCAGATCTTTTATTCTATTCTTCATTGGTTTCACCTTTTTAATGCCCCGCCGATGTTGAACCTCTACAAAAGTATTTGCCCTCCAAAAAATTTCATTCGACGCGCGGCTTGAAATGTTTTCCTGTTAATAAGGGATGAGAAACTTCGGTTGGAAATCAGGGGTGGTTTCAAAACCTTCCATCGGATTTAAGATCAAGCCGGGGTGAGAAGTTCAACCGCAAGAATGCAATTTAGAATTTTAAGGATTGAACACCTTGCCCCAATGCGGAGATTGAGCCCAAGGGGAGGTCTGGAAATCACTTCTAATACTCTTCAAGTTCTACGACATCAACACCTTCCGGTATTTTAAAACGGAAAAGGGAGTCATCCAACTTTTGTTGATACTGAAAATTGCTCAGATGAATCCGTGTCTCGTCCCCGTAAGGATTATATGTAATTATCGTAAGTATATCAAAAGTTTTCTTTGAAATTGACAAATAGATGACGGATAAGTCCGCTTTTTTTTCCGCGGGCAAAAGTTTGAGAACATGGTTGGGATCGGTTCCTTCCTTTTCAACCGTGATATTGAAATGTTTTCGAAGCATCTCGATATCGCAGAGAAAACTCGCCCCTTTCCCTCCCCCGAAATAAGCGGGTGCATTTCCGGTCATCACCTGGTTGTCCTCCGGCCTGTATATCCACAGCTTCCTCCCATCCGTGATAATGATTTGCCGCTCCGGTTTTTCATACTCCCATCTCATCATGCCGGGTCGTTTGACGAATATTTTGCCAAAGGCCGTATCGGTAACTTCCATGGCTTTCAATGTCGATTCCTGAAAAAAATCGGCCGAAAAGCCGGAGCCCGCATATCGTTGTTCAACACCTTGGATGATTTCATCTAGGACAACGGACGGGCTGCCATGCACGGAATCCGATGAGTCCTTGTTTTCGCACCATACCGGATGCGAATGCAAAAGCAAAAAAGCGGTGATTACCAATATCTTTAATCGATTATACTTTGTCATAGTCGCTCTTTTTAAAACCGGAAAGCTTGTCATTCGTTTGGAAGGAAGCGCAGTCTCCGTATTGACAAAAAATGTTCTGAAACCATTTTTAATATCTTAACCCGGCCTTTTTGTAAACAACATGTTTTTATGCCGGATGCCTGCATATCCATGTTTCATTCCCGTCTGTCGATTCATGCTTGACACAAGACTGTTATTCAATTATATATTATGAAAATAAAAATTCGAAATTTCTTTAGCATTCAAAAAGATATAAAACATGAATTATTCAATTCCGTTGCACGCCGCCGCGGCCGCCGCTGGGAACACAGTCCGGGTAGCGGTAGACGGCACATAAAACCAATAAAAAGCTGTCACGACGCCATGGGCTGTTAAAAAGGGTCCATGGCTTTTTTTTTAAGCCTCGGGCCAAGCGGTTCGAGGTTTCTTTTTTGGGGCATTTGAAGAGCCCTCGGCAAGCAACTGGAAATTTGCTCGCTGCTACAGTTTACCTTTGATGCAAGGAGAATGTGATGTCTCAAGATTCCAATATTCGTTTTGCCGGTCGTATGGATCAACTCCCTCCATATCTGTTCGGTTTGATTAACAAAATGAAAATGGAAAAACGTTGGCTCGGAGACGATGTGATCGATCTGGGAATGGGCAATCCCATTGATCCGACTCCGAATGCGGTCATCGAAAAACTTTGCGAAGTGGTTCAGGACCCGAAAAGTCATCGATATCCCATCGCCGGCGGTCTCCGAAACTTACGACGGGAAATCGCCCTTTCCTACCAAAAAGATTATGGTGTGGATCTGGACAGCGAAACGGAAGTCATCTGCACCATCGGTTCTAAAGAAGGCATTTCCCATCTGTGTCTGGCGCTTGTCGGACCGGGAGACACGGTACTGGTCCCCGCCCCGGCTTTCCCGATCCATATTTATGCGGCCATCATAGCCGGTGGCAACGTCATGCGAATTCCGCTGGCATCGGAGGAGGTCTTTTTGAATCGAATCGCCAATATGTGCGAATCGCTCTATCCTCGTCCAAAAATTTTAATCCTCAACTATCCCCACAACCCCACGGGAGCATTGGCAACCTCCGATTTGTTTCGAGAAATCATCGTGCTGGCCAAAAAATACAAATTCATGATCATACATGACTTCGCATACGCAAAAATGACTTTTGACGGCTATGTGGCACCAAGCTTCCTGGAGCTTCCGGGAGCCCGGGATGTGGGAGTGGAATTTGGATCCTTTTCCAAAACGTACAACATGGCGGGCTGGCGAATCGGATACTGTGTCGGAAATCGGGAAATCATCGGCGGGCTTGCTAAAATAAAAGGTTATTATGATTACGGTATCTTTTCCGCGATCCAAATCGCCGGAATTGTCGCTTTAAGGCACTGTGAAACCGAGGTATCTCAACAGGCGAAGATTTACGAACAGAGACGAAATGCGCTTTGCCGGGGTCTTCAGCGCATGGGCTGGCCGGTAACCAAGCCCAAGGCGGGAATGTTCGTTTGGGCAAAAATACCCGCACCTTACAATCAGATCGGATCGATGAATTTTGCCGTTCAAATGATGCAGCTTGCGAACGTGGCGGTTTCGCCGGGAATCGGTTTCGGGGAAGAAGGCGAAGGATACCTTCGGCTGGCTTTGGTGGAAAATGAAAATCGAATCCGGCAGGCGTTAAAACAAATCAATCGGGCACTTCCAAAACTTAAGGATATCGGCGCATTTTCAACTCAAAACTCGCCGGCCGGCGACATCCGGCAAATTACAGATGCCATGCAGGAAAAATCGTACACGTGAATTTGCGGGGCGGAAAGCCGGCCTTACCGCTTGAATACCTGGAATGTTTCCACATCGTGGAGCCCGGGGTGGGTTGCGCCGAAACCGGGCAAAATCGCCATTTCTGAATCCGCGCCTGTTATGAAAGCAAGTGGATCACCTTCTTCACGTCCTCATCCCCCTCAAATTCGCCCAGGTCCAGACTCCCGGTCACCTGGTCGATAAACTCCGTTTTCCCAAAAACAGCAAGGCTGATTCGATCAATCATTCTCATTTTTTTTTGCATATCATTTTTATTAACATACGGCATTCGGACTCCCTGTGCAAACAAGGTTTCCATATTACTTTTCTGCAGTTGATCCTCATGCTTTTTGGCTTTTTCAACGTTTCGGAAATAAAATATCTTCTTATTCATGATGGACCGGTAAATATCCGTATCCTCTTGAATCTCATCGAGAAATTCCAGAATAAAATTCAGGTTTTCAAAAAAATCCACAGCCCTGGAATTCATTTTTTCAAAGAAAGAGCGCATGAAAACGACCCGGTTTCCCGTGTGTTCAATCCGGGTGTTTCTCAGCCTGGCTTTGACACGATTTTTTATTTTTTCGTTTACATGATGATCGATTGTTTCGATAAGACTTCCATTTAATCTCCTTGAAATATGCAGACGGGAAACAAACGAATTCGCGGCGGAATTCGAAATTAAAACTTTCAGCGAGCCTCTTTCATCCGGGAAACGGATCGTTGCTCCCGCTTGCATGGAAGAAAGAAGGGAGGCAATCGTTTCCTCGTCCGCTTTTTGAAAATCTTCTTCTTCCAACAGTTCTTCAAGTCGTATCCGAGCGGATTCATCAGGAAAAAATATCAACTCAAGGAGGGAGTCTCTTTCGCAATCGGACTCATCAGTGAGTACCTCTTCAAACTGATTTTTTGAAGGGTGGGAAAATGTTGAATCAATGTAGTGAACAACCTCCTTGCTCAGGTTCAGACCATCAATAAAAATTTCTCCGATCTTGTCGGCAAGTAATAAGCACCTGGTATGGACATTCATTTTTCAACTCCTTGATATAAAAAACAACGGAAAATACGCGCACCGTTACGGTCATAGATACCCACTCATTTTTTGCATAATATGCTGTTTCGGCAAGGCTCCTGTCAAGCGTTCCTTTAATATGCCATTATCAAATATGAGCAATGTCGGGGTAGCGCTGATCTGAAACTTTGATGCAATTCTCTTGTTTTCATCCACATTCAGCTTCCCCACCCTTATTCTTCCGTTCCATTCCGCTGCAAGCTCTTCGATCAAGGGATCGATGATGCGGCATGCTCCGCACCAGGGGGCAAAACAATCCAGGAGCACCGGCAAGGGGGACTTCAGCACTTTTCGATCAAACGTTTCTTCCGTAATAATCAGCGGATGGCCCGACATCAGATCCTCCGTGGAAAGAGCGGCACCACACTTCCCGCATCGGGCTGTCGAACGCATTTTATCCGTCGGGATTCTATTTTTCGTACCGCATTCCATACACCGAACCTTATACAAAGCGGACGGAGGTTTTTTCTCCCGGTTTGTCGGAAGGGAAGCTCCGCATTTTCCGCACCTGGATCCGGATTGGATCTTAGCCGCGGAAACTCTGTTTCTGGTACCGCATCCCGGGCAACGGATAATCAAAGTCCCGCTTTGGTTGATGTTGCTTTGTTCACCCTGCATGAACCCGTCTCCTTACACTTCTCCGATGGCCTTCCGATCGCCCTGCCGCTGGATCGACAGCTTTTATTAATTCAGGCGATGATCAAGTCGCGGAAGATTTCCTCCCGCCCAGAGGCCGCAAATATTCACGATAACCTCTGCCCCCTTTTGCAGGGCAATTTCCGGAATCCATTCCTTTTCGCAGTGAAGCATCAGCCCGCCGGCAAAAATATTCGGTGTCGGCATACCCATGAAAGACAGTCGGGACCCGTCCGTGCCGCCGCGAACCGCTTTTCGGATAACCTCCACATCGGCCATTTGAATCGCCTGCTCGGCTATACGGACGGCTTCGGGATGTTTTTCCAGGATTTTTTTCATATTTTTGTATTGGTCCTTTATCTCCGTTTCCACTCGTAAGCCCCAATATCGGAGTTCAAAGACACGGATCAATTTTTTCAGCAATTCGATTCTCTTCCGGTTGTTTTTTCTTTCGAAATCACGAATGAGAATTCGAATGCGGGCAAGACTTTCATCCCCTTTTATCGCGGTAAGGTGGAAAAATCCCTCTTTCTTTTCCGTGCGCTCCGGGGTTTCGAATTCAGGGAGGGCGACAACAAAACGGGCGGCAATCGCCCCCGCATTGACCATTTTATTTTTTGCATCGCCCGGATGAACGTTCAATCCACGGAAGACAAGCTCCGCCTCAAACGCATCGAAGCACTCATCTTCCAGTTCGCCGATTTCTCCACCGTCAACCGTGTATCCATAATCCCCCAGTTTTTCCCGATTGATTTTTTCCGTCCCCTTCCCTATTTCCTCGTCAGGAGTAAATACGATCCGCAATTCGGGATGGGAAAGGTCTCTGAACTTCTGAAATGCCGCCAATGAAGCCATGATTTCCGCGATTCCGGCTTTATCATCCGCGCCCAAAAGCGTTCCCCCGGAAGCGGTGATGATATTTCCGCCAACGAATTTAAGCAATTCCGGAGACTCCTCCTGGCTCAGCGTTAAATTTTTCTCATCCGCGAAGGAAATGAGCCCTCCGCCATATTTTTTGTGAATGGTCGGAGATACATTCGTCCCGGAAACGGACGGCGAAGTGTCGATATGGGCGCAAAAGGTAATCTTCGGTCCCGAAACGCTCCGGGAAGCCGGCAGCGTCGCATAAACATAACCGTAAGGATCCAGCTCAACATGGATCAATCCGATTTGATCCAGTTCCTTTTTTAACATCCGGGCCAGGTTCCATTGCCCATCCGATGAGGGATACTTCTTTGATTCGGGATCGGAACGGGTATCGATTTTTACATAACGTAGAAACCGCTTCTTCGCTTCGTTTAACAGAAAAGCCTTTATCGACTGATTCAACATGAACGGCCACCTCTTTCCTTTTTCCTTCTTTTTTCAAATCAAACGCTTCGGGCTCGAAAGATTTTAAATTCACCAAGGTAAGATATTGGAGTATCCGGGAAATGCCGGAGGATCATAAAGAAACAACCCGTCTGATCGATGAAAAATTCACCCGCTTCCATGCTCATTTGATTAACCGTCGATGCATCCGGTGAACGGCGAGAGGAAAAAAAATGATACAAAAGACGAGAAAATAGCCGAGCGCCCACAACATGGATGCCTCCAGCAATCCGGAGCTCAAGGATCTCGTTAGATTTACCAGATGGGTCAATGGTAAAAAGTCCGCAAGATGCTGGGCCCACAGGGGAAGATTTTCAATCGGAAAAAAAGTCCCGCTGAAAAGAAACATGGGGGTGATAAATAAAAATATCGGCAAGTTAAACAGTTCGATATGCGTTGTGATTCCGGTAATAAACATACCCACCGATCCGAAGGCGATTCCGCCGAGAAGCGCCAGCGGGATAATTAAAAGTCCCTGGGGATACCGAATCAGGCCGAATAAACTGATGACGGCCATCATGATCGCCGTGGCAATGACCGATTTGGTAGCCCCCCAGATGATCTCACCGGTGATGATCTCCTCCACCGACAAAGGGGTGGCCATCATGGCATCAAAGGTTTTTTGATAATACATTCGCACAAACGAACCATAGGTGTTCTCAAAAAACGCATTATACATGATATTGATTGCAATCAATGCCGGGGCGATAAACCGGACATAGGATATTTCATTTCCTTTATATTGAATGTCGCCGACAAGGGCGCTCAGCCCGACCCCGAATGCCAGCAAATAAAAAAGCGGCTCGAGAAGCGGGGGAATGAAACTGATTTTCCAGTTCTGCCGATAAACGGAAAAATTCCTCTGCCAGACCCGGAAAAACCGTCTCGAAATTTGAACTGACGGCATTTGAGTCATTCTCTCAGCTCCCTTCCCGTTAATCTCAGAAAAACATCTTCCAAGGTCGCCATGCGCATGATACAGCCTTCCGTACAATACCGATCGCTGATTTCATGGTAAAGTCGATCTCCGCTTTCATGAATATAAATAATCAGGCGATGTCCCAGGTCCTCGTACTCCAGGTTTTGGGTTCGAACATGGGCCTTCAAGACATCGGCAGGTTCGACAATCTCAATGATATCATGTCCGGCGTATTTTCGGATCAGATCCACAGGTCTGCCTTGAACCAGAACACGGCCATGATCCATGATCATGAGTCGGTCGCATAATCGAGAGGCTTCATCCATGTAATGGGTGGTCAACAAAATAGAAAGACCTTTTCCCCTCAATGCTTCCAGTCGATCCCAGACCTGGTGGCGGGATTGAGGATCCAGCCCGGTGGTGGGTTCATCAAGAATCAGAAGTTCCGGTTCATTAATCAAAGCACGGGCCAAAACCAACCGACGTTTCATCCCGCCGGACAGTTCGATCGCCTTTGCTTCCCTGCGGTGGTCCAGGGCCATAAATTTCAGAAGATTTTCCGCTTTTTCCCGTGCCGGCGCTTTAGGGATATCAAAATACCGGGCAAATACCTCCAGATTTTGAATTACCGTCAGATCGGGGTCCAGATTGTTTTCCTGCTGACAAACGCCTGTCCTGGCTTTGACGGCTCGAAAGCAACCCGGCATCGGGAGACCGAATACCTTCAGGATTCCGCCCGTCATAGGTGAAAATCCATACAGCATACGGATCGTGGATGTTTTTCCCGCCCCGTTCGGTCCGAGAATGCCGAAACACTCCCCGGGCAGAACCTCGAAAGAAATATCATCAACCGCCACGAAATCGCCGAATATCTTTCTCAGATGTTTTGCCTCGATGACGTTTTTCATCCGCTTGCCTCGGGATTACTGCCATCCGCGGGAGGATGATCCTTAATAAAGTGTGAGAGCGCCCGATTTGAAATCCCGCTTTTTTTATCCAAACTATATGATTTTACTACCATGCCAAAAATCTTTCAGCAACTCATTCATGATCCGCCGCTCCATCTTGCGCCATATTTTGACTTGACACTCAAGCCGTTTTTTCTCTATCTTCATTTAGAATTCTACTCCTCACTTTTCAGCGCTTTCCAATAACAATGCAATCTTTTCGGGGTGCCGAATCTCCCCGCTGCAACTACGGGGGAATCTTCGACCGTAAGTACCTTTAACCGATTTTCAGATTCAATTGCCGACCCGGAACAGGCCCGGAAAAATTAGCTGACCGTTGCGATTCGAATTCTGGAACTACCTAAGATCACGAGCGCCGATTACTCGGTGGACCGGTATCTGTTTAGTTAAAAATCCATGAGGCTTCATTTCGAAAAAAATTATTTTCATCTACCGAAAGAAAGGAGGATGAGATGAAACAACGGCTTTTCACAATCCTGATCGCAATTCTTCTGATATTTCCGACAATGTGCCCAAAGGCCGCTTCCGAGGAAATCGCCGCAAAGGATCTCTTTTTTCTCAACAGTTTACACTATACCGCCAAAGGCATGGAACACTGGTACAGTAAAGAAAATGGGGGCCTCGAACTTCTATCCGGCGTTCCATATTCCGATCTGGGCTGCAAAAATTGTCATGTGCCCGGGTGCGACAGGTGTCATCAGGTTGAAATCCATGGAAAAGCAGCATATTCAACGGAAGCGGCTAAAAACGAAAGTATGTGCCTTGAATGCCATGGAAGAGAAGCAATGGTCCGGCAAATTGACCGGGAAGCCGGGCAGGAAGACGTCCATTTATCCCAAGGCATGGAATGCATGGACTGTCACTCCCCGCGAGAGATGCATGGCGATGGCGTGGATTATAAATCCTTTAAAGAAACCGGGGCGATGGATACGGCATGCAAAAATTGCCATGAACATGTCACGCAGACTTATTCTCATACGATCCATAAGGGAAAGCTGGATTGCAAGTCATGTCATGTTCGTCATGTGGCAAGCTGCACCAATTGCCATTTCGACACCCTCGTAAAAAAGGGGAAACGGGTTGCCATACCAGCTTCCGGCTGGGTATTTCTCATGAATTATAAAGGAAAAGTGACTTCCGCCAATATGCAGAATTTTGTGGTCGGCGGAGATAAAACATTTCTGATGTTCGCTCCTCACATGAGTCATTCCATCATGAAAGACGGCAGGAGATGTGATGCCTGTCACGGAACGGACATCGCCGATCAGGTTCGGAAGGGAAAAGTAAGCCTAACCTGGATTGAAAATGGGAAGGTACAAAATTTAAAAGGGGTTATACCCGTGGTGGATGGCGTGGATTATAATTGCATCTATCAGAACCGCAAGGATGAAAAATGGGTTCCCATTCAGCATCCGGCCGAACCGCTTCGTCATTACGCTGCATTTGGTGAGCCTTTGTCAAAAACACAAATGGATAGTCTTGTAAAGCATCAGGCCGCTCCCCCTCAAGAATAACCCGAAGATTTTAACGGTTTGATGGAAACGGGGCTCAGTCCTTAGCAGGGTGTTGAAAAACAAGAATCAGGCCGTCAGGCAAAGCGCGCGGCGAAGCGACAAGCGCAGCATATTCAAGCATATGTGAGCATTGGAGAGAGCCGTGCAACGCTGAATGGCGACCTCAGGCGCAGTTTTTCAACAGCCTGTTAGAGATGTAATCTCGTTTTTTTATCTATTTTTATGGAAAAGGGGATATCATGAAAGTCATGTTGGATATTTTCGGCAAAACCATCAAAAAGACCTCCCTTTGGCTGGAAGAGCTGGAAGATCGGATCGGTTGGACCGATACCCAAAAGACGTACCTGGCGCTGCGATCGGTACTTCATGCCTTACGTGACCGGCTGGTGCCTGATGAAGCGGTTCATTTGGGAGCGCAGTTGCCTATGCTGATCCGAGGATTTTACTACGAAGGGTGGAAACCTGCCGGAAAACCACTCAAAGAGCGCCACCTGGAAGCATTTTTGGCGCATATCCAAAATGACTTCCGACAGGAGAAGGTGGATACGCGGAAGATTGTCCACAGCGTTTTCGCTCTCCTCTCCGACAAAATAAGCAAAGGAGAAATCGAGGATATCAAGGGGATCCTTCCTCATGAAGTCCGAGAATTTTGGCCCGGATCCTCCTAAAATCTTGTAAAAGGTGCAACGGAAGCATCCGTATCCTTTTTATGAAAGGCAACCACGGAAAAAATTTCGTATAAACCTCCGAGGCATATCCAGCGATGGGAACCTGAATTGTGGCTTTAAAGGAAAACCTGAGGAAAAAAATACGCCTTGACCGGCTTGCAAAAAAACTGGCCTCCACCATGGGGGAAAAAGCAGGGCAACCCTATTTGAATAAGAAACGGATGAAGGAGTTTCTCGAATTAACGGACCGGGAGCATATAAGAATTCGCGACCTCGATCTGTATGTTCGCCCCCTGGAAAATGAAATCAGCGAAATACTGGTTCTGGATAACGAACTGCCGATCTACCACACAACGGTTGCGGATGTCGCGCTTCGGAAAAGTCCCATTTGGAAAGAAATGTTCAGCATCCGAAATCTGAAAAAAATTTTGAATGATCGAGATGTCGTCGCGAGCAGGGGCAGAGAATCCCTTACCAATCTTCATACCGCCGCCGTGGCCGGTCTGGATCTTTCCTACACCAGGGAAGATATGGATGCGCTGGTTGCGGAAGCGCGCCTGGGCCTCAAACAACAATCCATTGACCGTATTCGTGAATCGTTTGATTTCTTTTTCGAACTGCTGGGATTTCAGGCGCTCAGCCTGGGCGTACTGGAGCAAGATGTTCATGCTTTCGCCGGGTCCAAAGCCAACGTTGGGGAGGCTGAATCGTTCATTCATTTAATTCTTTTTGACGAAAGAAGTCTGAAGGTACTGCTCATCAAAGGAGATTTCTCCCCGGATAATGACTGGTTCCTCGCCCATGCTTTGCTGTGTGTGAACGGCAAAGAGACGGCGGATTTTCAAGGGGCAGAGGTTTTCGAATTTCTGGCCGGGCTGGCCTTGGAGAAACAATCCGCTGAGTGAATCTTCCGGTTCCCGACATCTCATGAAAAACTGTTTACGAAAACCATTCAACCATACGGGGAGGTATTTCCATGCAAGAAGCCCGCTTCTATGAGAAACTTCCAAGTGAAAAAGTCCATTGTCGTCTATGTGCCCATGAATGTATCATTGCCCCCGGGAAACTCGGCATCTGCAAGGTTCGGGAAAATCAGGCCGGTACCCTCTACTCGCTCGTCTATGGCAAAATCATTTCCAGGGCCGTGGATCCGATTGAAAAAAAACCGCTGTTCCATTTTTTGCCGGGCACGCTTGCTTTTTCGATCGCCACGGTGGGCTGTAATTTCCAGTGCGCGCACTGCCAGAACTACGAAATTTCTCAATATCCGCGGCTTCACGAAAAAAAAATCATCGGTCAGGACATGTCACCCGCGGAAGTTGTCGCAGAGGCTCGGGAGACTCGCTCGGCCAGTATCGCATACACCTATACGGAGCCGACGATATTTGCGGAATTCGCCTATGATGTGGCGGTCCTGTCCAGACAAAAAGGTATTCGAAATGTTTTTGTTTCCAACGGCTTTATGACGGAAACCTCTGCGGCGGTGATGGCCGAGGTTCTGGACGGGGACAACATCGATCTGAAAAGTTTCTCCGACGATTTTTACACCAAAATCTGCAAGGCCCGACTACAACCCGTATTAGATACAATTATCCGTTTGAGAAAACGGGGTGTCTGGATTGAGATCACAACCCTGGTAATTCCCGGTTTAAATGATACCGACCAGGAGCTCACGGACATCGCCAATTTTATTAAAGGGGTGGGTCCGGAAATTCCCTGGCATGTTTCGGCCTTTTATCCGACATATAAGATGCTGGATCGACCTCGCACACCGGTATCCACCCTTCGGCGAGCCAGGGAAATCGGACGGGCGGCCGGACTTCGGTATATTTATACCGGCAACATCCCCGGAGATACCGGAGAAAACACGTACTGTTATCGCTGCAATGAATTACTCATCGAGCGATTCGGGTTTACCGTCCGGCGCAATTATCTTAAAGATGGCTGTTGTCATCAATGCGGAGCACCCATTGACGGGGTATGGAAATAGATCGGCCTCGTTTCTTATCAAATGAAGCGGCTTGACCATTCCACGCACCTTTGATATGCAGCTTAAAAATCCGCGCATATCGAAAGGAATGCCCATGCTGATCACCGAAATGCTTGCCAGAAATGCCCGTATGTATGGTTCCGAAACGGCTCTCGTGGAACGCGAGCCGGTCAAAAACAAGCGTGTGGAAATCACCTGGAAAGAGTTTGACGATCGGGCCAATCAGATGGCCCAGGCACTTATCGCCCGGGGTTTAAAAAAAAGAGAGCGCATCATTCAGTTGATGACAAACTGCATCGAATGGCTTCCCGTTTATTTCGGTATTCTTCGCACGGGCGCCTGGGCGGTTCCGCTCAATTTTCGTTTCGATGCAACCATGATACAGCTTTGCGCAGAAACCGCGCAAGCCAAGGCATTTATTTTCGGAGAAGAATTTGTCGATCTGATCCGTTCCATTAAACCGGATCTGGATAAAACCATAAAATTTTATATCTTTGCGGGTCCTGAAGAATTCAGACCCGAATGGGCGGAATCCTATGAGGCGATTATGGCCTCTCAGGATACGGTCGATCCAAAAGTCAAAACAGACCTCATGGATGAAGCCGCGCTTTATTTTACTTCCGGCACCACCGGAAATCCGAAAGCAACACTTCTGACGCACCGCAACCTGGAATTTGCCTGTTTTGTGGAAAACCGCCATCATCATCAGAACCACGGAGACAACTTCCTCTGTATCCCCCCTCTGTACCATACCGGTGCCAAAATGCACTGGTTCGGCAATCTGATTGTTGGTGCTAAGGCCGTCATTTTGAAAGGGATCGAACCCCGATGGATTATGGAAACCATATCGGAAGAAAGGGTGACGGTCGTCTGGCTTCTGGTTCCCTGGGCTCTGGATATACTTTTTGCCATTGAAAGCGGTGAAATGAAACTCCAGGATTACAAGCTCGATCAATGGCGCCTGATGCATATCGGTGCTCAGCCGGTTCCCCCCAGCCTGATCCACGAATGGAAAAAGTTTTTCCCTGATCATCAGTATGATACGAACTATGGTTTGACGGAAACCACGGGACCGGGCTGTGTTCATCTGGGAATGGAAAATATGCATAAGGTCGGAGCCATCGGCATCCCAGGCTTTGACTGGGAAACGAAAATCGTCGATGCCCGGCTGCTTCCGGTGTCCCGTGGAAAAACGGGTGAACTGATGGTCAAAGGCCCCGGAGTCATGAGAGAGTATTACGGGAATGCGGAAGCCACCAGAGCAGCTTTAATCGACGGATGGCTGCTGACGGGTGATATGGCACGTCAGGACGAAGATGGTTTTATCTGGCTGGTTGACAGAAAAAAAGACATAATCATAACCGGCGGTGAAAACATATACCCGGTAGAGATTGAAAATTTTCTCCAGAGCCATCCGAAAATACAGGACGTTGCCGTCATCGGCCTCCCCAGTCTCCGACTGGGAGAAATCGCTACGGCGGTAATTCAGACAAAGCCCGGCCAGAATGTCACCAAGGAAGAAATCGATGATTTCTGCCAGGCGCTTCCGCGCTATAAAAGGCCCCGAAGGATTCTTTTTGACAAGGTGCCCCGTAATCCGACAGGCAAAATCGAAAAGCCCAAGCTGAGAAAAAAATACTCAGGAGCCATGGAAAGCTTCAAAATATAAAAATCCCGCACACATTGGATGCGTGCGGGATTTTAAAGCGTGTTTCTGCTTTTCCGTCGTATTATTTTTTGTCGTCTTTCACTTCTTCAAAATCCGCATCCACGACCTCCTCTTCGGGCCCGGATGCCGCTTCCTGCGCAGCGCCCTGCGCACCGCCACCGGCTCCAGCCTGGGAGGCCTGCTGATACATGGTTTCAGCCAGTTTGTGGGAAGCCTGAGTTAACTCTTCGGTCAGCCGGCGGATCTCCGCTTCATCTTCTCCCTCCATAGCCTTTTTCAGACGGCTGATGGATTCTTCAACCCGGCTCTTCGTGGCTCCGTCGACTTTATCTCCCAGTTCCTTAATTGATTTTTCAGTGGAATAAATCAGCGTATCGGCAGTATTCCGGGCTTCAACCAACTGCTTCTTCTTTTTGTCTTCCTCCGCATGAGTCTCCGCATCCCTGACCAATCGATTGATTTCATCTTTCGATAAACCGCTGGATGCGGTGATTTTAATGGACTGTTCCTTCCCGGTTCCCAGATCCTTGGCGGATACATTTACAATTCCATTGGCATCGATATCGAAGGTAACCTCAATTTGAGGCAACCCTCTCGGTGCCGGAGGTATGCCGACGAGTTCGAAACGTCCCAACGTCTTGTTGTCGGCCGCCATCTCTCGTTCTCCTTGGAGGACATGAATGGATACCGCGGGCTGGTTGTCGGCGGCCGTTGAAAAGATCTGGCTCTTTTTGGTGGGAATCGTTGTGTTTTTTTCGATCAACCGTGTCATCACCCCTCCCAGGGTTTCAATACCCAGAGACAGTGGTGTAACGTCGAGAAGAAGAACATCCTTGACCTCTCCTTTCAGAACCCCGCCTTGAATCGCGGCACCGACGGCGACCACTTCATCCGGATTGACTCCCTTGTGAGGTTCTTTACCGAAAATTCTCTTGACGCGCTCCTGAACAGCCGGCATACGGGTCATACCGCCGACAAGGATGACTTCATCGATCTCTCTGGTGGTCAAACCGGAATCCTTCAGAGCCGTTCGGCAGGGGCCCTCCAGGTTGTTCAGAAGATCGCTTACCAGGCTCTCCAGCTTGGCTCGGGTTATCTTGACATTCAGGTGCTTGGGGCCGGAGGCATCGGCGGTTATAAACGGCAGATTCACATCCGTCTCCATGGAAGTCGACAGCTCCATCTTGGCCTTTTCCGCAGCCTCTTTAAGCCTCTGCAAAGCCATTTTGTCGCTCCTCAAGTCAATCCCCTGGTCTTTTTTGAATTCATCCGCCAGATAGTCGATCATCCGGAGGTCAAAATCTTCCCCGCCCAGATGGGTGTCCCCATTGGTCGATTTAACTTCAAAAACACCCTCGCCGATCTCAAGTATGGAAATATCAAATGTTCCGCCACCCAGATCAAAAACGGCGATTTTCTCGTCTTTTTTCTTATCCAGGCCGTATGCAAGGGATGCCGCAGTCGGTTCGTTGATAATCCGGAGCACATTCAAGCCGGCAATTTTCCCGGCATCTTTCGTTGCCTGACGCTGGCTGTCGTTAAAATAAGCAGGAACGGTCACGACCGCATCGGTCACTTTCTCCCCTAAATATTCCTCTGCGGTTTTTTTCATGTAAGCCAGAATGTAGGAGGAAACTTCCGCCGGGCTTACCATTTTATCACCAAGCTTTATTCGGACATCGCCATTACTCGCTTCCTCCATTTTATAAGGAAGAACCTTTAAGTCCTTCTGTACCTCAGGCGACCTGAACTTACGTCCGATGAGCCTTTTAACCGCAAATACCGTATTCTCCGGGTTGGTGATTGCCTGTCTTTTCGCGATCATCCCCACCAGTCTCTCCCGGTTGCTTGAAACGGCAACGATAGAGGGTGTTGTTCGACTTCCCTCCGGGTTGGGAATCACTTTTGCTTCGCCGCCTTCCATGACCGCAACACAAGAATTCGTCGTACCGAGATCGATTCCTATTACCTTAGCCATTTGATATCCTCCTTAGCTCCTTCCGATGCGAATTTTTTAAAAATCGTACAAAGATTTATCGTCCTTCTCATCGCTTTTTTCCTTTTGCTTTTGAAACAACAACCATCGAGGGTCTGAGCAGTCTGTCATGGATCATATATCCTTTTTGAAGTTCCCGAAAAACCGTATTTTCCGGATGATCATCGGTTTCTTCCACCAGGAACGCCTGGTGAAAAGCGGGATCAAACGCCTTTCCGAGTGACTCGATCGGTCTTACGCCGAATTTATCGAAAACCTTCAGAATCTCTTTCCGGGTCAAGAGAATTCCTTCCATCAGGCAATCATCGGATCCTTCGTGGTTACATGACGAATCAATCGCCCGTTCCAGATTATCCACAGCCGGAAGCAGGTCCTTGATTAACGATTCGTTTGCAAATTTCCTGAATTCCTCTTTTTCTCGCGCCATGCGCTTTTTGTAATTTTCAAAATCCGCGGACACTCTCAGCAGGCGGTCATATGTTTCTTTTGTTTCCTGCTCCGCGGATTTGAGTTTCGCCGCCATTTCCTCATGAGTATCACCAGAATTTTTCTGTTCCTGTTTTTCCGTATCGGTTTTTTCGAGACTATGATCCGTTGAAGCGATTTTTTCGGTTTCGGTAATATTCTTTAGCTCTTTTTTCATCATCGGCCGATCTTTCTCCTGTCCGGTCTGATAATAAATACTTTTTTTATGTCGGAAACGCTTATCGAGCAAAGCGGTACCGATCAAAGGAACATGACAAGCTTATCCCAACGCTCAGGAACAGGGATAGACAGAATGGAACAGTTAGAAAATAATACTATATGTGATAATGTCAAGTTGAGAATCGGCTGCTTGAAATGGAAAAAATCTGTAAAAGAAGGGAAGATCGATATGGTTGTGCACCCTCTATCGAATCTATTCCAGAAAATCGCAAGCCTTACACATGACCGGGATCGATCCACGACACAGACCGCATCATTTATCGCTGCTTCCTTCCGGACCTGACGAGGTTCATGACCGTCCGTTGCGCGGCGGCCGGTCGGAAGGACTCACAGTATTCCGGTCCAAAACCCTTTAGAGGGAATTCAGCCCCGCATAAAGCGGATTTCGGGACAAGGGCACCGCTAACTCCCCGCCTAGCACAACCGGGTTTCTTTATAATTTTTTTATTTCTTTTTTTCAAGGGAAAAGGAAAAAACATCATACCACAATATGCATGTTCATTATGATGATCCGGCTCAAGATACGGGGTTTCTTATTGACATATTCGTCTATTTGCAATAACTTATCACATTGTTTGTGATCATTTAATATCTGTTCGGTTGCATCTTCGATATTTTTTGGGGATACTGAAGACGAAGTAAAAAGTCCAACTATTTCAATGCGCTTCATTTCTCGCCTGCCCGCATGCCGCCGGAACGCAGGTCATTGTGACATACGGCGAGTACGCATCACACCTCAGGATTTGCCAACATTGAATCCGGCGCTTTTTCCGGTTTGCCGTTTTCCATCGGACTTTTGGCCAAGTTCTCAGTATTATTGAACATGCTGTTTTCAGACCTCTTCCCGGGAGAAAAACAATGATACGACTGCTGTCAATTTTTATCATACTGTTGTCCGGTTGTCTGGCTGCTGCAGGTTGCGCGGTTTTCGTAGCAGGAGCCGGAACCGGTGTCGGAGTCTATACCTATATGAACGGCGAACTGACAAGGTCCTATCAAGCCCCTTTGGACAGAACCGAATCCGCTTGCGCAGCCGCTTTGGAAGATTTGAAAATAATCATTAACGAAAGAACATCAAACGGCATAAAAGCACAATTTAAAGCCACACGATCGGATTCCAAACCGGTCCTTGTAAAAGTCTCCACCATAGAACCCACAATTACCGAAGTATCGGTCCGTACCGGTATGATCGGTTTTTGGGACAAACCAGGTTCCGAGCTCGTTCATGCCAGCATCGCAAAAAGATTACAGAAGCAATAAAATCTCAAAAACCGTAGAGCGGACCCTTATTGACTATGAAATGGTTCTTCCGGGCGATTCGATCCTTGTCGGCGTCTCCGGAGGACCCGACAGCGTGGCCCTTCTCCATATTCTGAGCGAATTAACCGAAAAATTCTCGATCGGCAGGCTGGCTGTCTGTCATCTGAATCACTCCCTGCGCGGCAAAGATTCCGACCGGGATGCTGAATTTGTCGAATCCCTCTCCGAAAAGCTCCATTTGCCGTTTTATTTGAAAAAAGAGGATGTTCGCCGATACCGTAAGACCCATAAGCTTTCGCTGGAAGATGCCGCCCGACGTGTTCGCTATACCTTTTATCATGCGCTGGCTCGGGAAAATGGATTCAGTAAAATTGCGATCGGCCATCATTCCGATGATAATGCAGAGCTCCTATTAATGAATCTGATCAGGGGAAGCGGGTCCGTCGGCTTTTCCGGAATAGCGGCCGTAAGAGACAATCAAATTATACGCCCCCTGATCCGGTTGAAGCGAACGGAGATTCTGCATTATCTGAACGCAAAAAACCTGAAATACCGGATCGACAAGTCGAATGATGATAAAAGATATCTTCGGAACCGGATCCGCCGCGAATTAATTCCGTTACTGGAAACAAACTATAATCCAAGAATTGTTGAAACGATCAACCGGTTTGCCTCTATTATTAAAAGTGAGGATCAATTGCTTGAATCGGCAATTACGCCGTTTTTTGA